>FWPU01000877.1_pt1 | contig 39230 bp, 37 predicted proteins | sample 2228361 | NCBI WGS metagenome assembly FWPU01 (sample SAMEA103939777, study PRJEB20133) | metagenome | reverse complement strand
TTGACCATACGGACAGATGACCTTAACTTCGTTCATCAAACCCAACATCTCGATACCGTTGTTCAACGGATACAAGAAAAACTGACCGGCAAAGAGGAAATCGTTTTTTGAAATTCACTAATCCCCAGGGGCGAAAGAAGACCAAATAATGGAAGTGAATAAACCATTTCGTAATTATGAACCATTGCCTCCCCAACTCAAACCGGCGGATCCCATTGCAATTCTCGTCGCCGACGCAGTGATAGGCATCTTGTTAGAGGCATTACCCGATATGTGGATTGAACACATAGGCAGCACTGCAGTACCGGGGTTGGCAGGAAGCGGAATTATTGATCTAATGCTAGTTTGTTCACCCGAACAGAGTGACACAGTGACGATTGCACTGGATTCGCTTGGTTTTCAGCACCCCCCTCCCAATGACCCACTTTCCTCAATACCCATGGTAAGGGTGGCATCCTTTCTCTATGAGGGAAAATCTTTCTTGATTCACCTTTTTATCTTGGATCGTCACTCGCCAACCGTGAATCAAATTCGAAATTTTCGCGACCGGCTACGCCTCGACCCCGCTTTTTGTTCTGCTTACCAGGACTTAAAACGTTCCTTCTTTTCCAAAGGCAATCTCAGCACCGCAGAATATACCCGTGTGAAAAGCGAGTTTTTCCAAAAATCACTGAGTTAAAAACAAAGGTGTGACCGGAACCGGTCACACCAAAGAGTAAAGTTTTTTCAGAATACAATCACCAGCCGCGGCGACCGCCACCGCCACGATTACCGGACTTGCCACCCCGCCGGTCGTTGCCATAGTTACTTCTGCGTTCAAACCCGCTGTCAAAATTGCGCGGACCGCGTTCTTCGCGAGGACGGGCAGCATTGACGGTCAAATTACGATTCATGAATGCTTTTCCATTCAGGTTTTGAATCGCATTTTGTGCTTCGCTCTCATTTGCCATTTCCACGAAGCCAAAACCGCGTGGCTGTCCTGAAAACTTATCCTTGATCAGATTGACAGAAGTAACCGTACCATAGGCTGAAAACAACTCGCGAACCCCATCTTCGGTCGCATCGAACGACAAATTTCCTACATAGATATTCATTTTTTTCCTTTTCTTTTCTGTTTGACTACCCAAGTGCTGTTTTGCTATTGTGGTGCTGTTAGAAAACCAATGCGACCGAAAACAAAACCAAAAACCCTCAGGACGTCAGATGATGAATTACGAACATGGGTATTGTACCACGTTTTCAGTTAAATATTCACATTTCTTCCCGAAAAATCAAGCCGTATTTCTTGCGCGCAGCCAGCCAGGCTTTTCGCAGCAACTCATAAACTTCATGTGGATTTTTGATATTTCTCAAAACAATTTCCGAATGAGAGGGATCGGCACCTTTAATGCGAAGATCTCCAATATCGAGAATCCGTTCGCCAACCGATTGTGCAAAGTCAATATCCTGAATTCGAATTAATTCGTAATTTTCATAATCCTTTCCCAAAAGTCCCCGGACAACCTTTATTCTTTCATTGGTGATGATGTAATACTCGACCAATGAAAGCAAAGGCCTGCCTTTCCACAAAACCTGCTCTCCATCATCAGTTTCAGTAAGTCGTGTCAGCTGATCATCCGTATCCGAGCCAATCACCTCATCTAATACCACCAGCATCTGAGCCGTAATGTCGTCTACCAGTTTATTCTGCTCATCGCTGGAAAGGGAAGCAAGATTGACTCCGCTTTGGGCAACGGCCTGCCAGACCGCTGCTTTGACTTTATTTCGTACCTGTTCCAGTTCCATCGCCACTCTCCTCGCAAGATTCAAAATTGAGTTTCTCATGAAATTATATCTGAAAGCCAATCCAACCTGTTATACTTATTGCATGCCCAATCAATCGCCTCAAATTGAAATACCTGAGAATGAACTGGAATTTGATTTTATCCGTTCTTCTGGTCCAGGTGGGCAGAATGTCAATAAAGTGGCTACAGCAGTACAACTACGCTTTAACGTTCGAAAATCATCGTTTCTTCCAGAAGATGCAAAAGAGAGGTTGATTCGACTGGCTGGTCAAAAGATTACTGACGAAGGGGTCCTCATCCTGGAAGCCAAACGCTACCGAACCCAGGAGCAGAATCGGATGGATGCACTGAGGCGTTTGAACGCCTTAGTGCAACAATCACTTACGGCACCCAAAACCCGCAAGCCAACTCATCCAACCATTTCGGCGCGGGCTGCTCGCCGTTCAGCAAAACAACACCGAAGCCAGGTCAAACGCTGGCGACGCTTCATCCCCGAAGAATGGGAATAATTCCCACAAATCATTTGGAGAGCATAAGATGACCCAAAATACGTACAAATTGATTGAGATTACCGGCACATCCCCCACAAGCATCGAAGACGCAATTCAAACTGCAATAACCCGTGCTGCACAAACCATCCGCCATATGCAGTGGCTGGAAGTCGTCGAAATTCGCGGACGGATCGAAGAAGATCGGGTCAAACAATGGCAGGTTACCTTCAAAGTAGGTTTTACACTGGAAGAATAAAAAAACCTGATCAAAAGACATTCCAGGCATCTCACCCGCAGTTTAAAGGATTTTAGCAATGCCGCTCACATTGAAAGCAGATATTCAACCTCCGCCACCAGAACGAATCAAATCGGATGCTATTCTTCTGTTCGTTTCCTTTATCTGGGGTAGTGGTTTCATTGCTCAAAGTATCGCCGCTCAAAGTATGGGACATTTTACATTTAACGGTGTCCGGTTCTGGATTGGAACATTTTTCCTCGCTGTTATATTGGGGAAGAAAATCCGTATAGAACGAAATAACTGGCCAGGGATTCTCCTTGCCGGGCTTTTATTATTTACCGCCAGCACGTTCCAACAAATCGGCCTGAAAACCACCACCGCAGCCAACGCTGGCTTCCTGACCGGGCTGTATGTGGTCATCATCCCCTTGCTCCTTTGGCTTTTTTGGCGTGAGGTGATACATTGGACAACCTGGGCCGCGGCTTTGCTGGCAGTTTTTGGCACCTTATTACTCAGCACTGGCGGCGCTTTTGAACCTGCCCCCGGTGATTGGTTTGAATTGGCAGGCGCTTTTGTCTGGGCAGGCCATGTTATCGTTGTTGGAAAAATGGCCCGTCGAATGGACAATTTGCAATTTGCCATGGGGCAGTTTGCAATTACAGCGATCCTGAATACCATTGGAGCAATTTCGGTTGAACGCTTCTCCGTTCCTCAGCCCGAAGCATGGCTGGCAGTGCTTTACTCAGCCGTGTTTCCGGTAGGAATGGGGTTTACCTTGCAGGTGATCGGTCAACGCAATGCGCCTACCACCGATGCTGCCATTCTTTTCAGCATGGAAGCCGTCTTTGCCGCCATTTTAGGATATTTTCTCCTGGGAGAAAAATTATTTCCCCTTCAAATTTTGGGGTGTATACTTATTTTTACTGCAATGCTGTTGGCGCAATTCCGTGAACTTTTACCCGCGGCAACCCGTCAAAAGCAGATGATTGAATAGAATTCTTTACGGATGGAACAGGTCCTGAGCCAAGTTCATTCTAGTGGTTATCACGGAACTCGCCTTTGGTACAGGTAATTGTTGACCCGACCATGTTATGATGAGAACAGGTTAAGAGATTATGCTCTAAGACCTGTTCCATGCAACTAATCCGCTCGGGTTGCGTATATGGTACTAGAACAAGAGCACAGGAGCCGTCGGTGATCAACCATGAGATGGACATGCTCATCCGAGCACAAAACGGGGATGAGGAAGCCTTTACCAGCCTTGTTATGCAATATCAAAACCCCGTCTATAATTTGTGCTACCGAATGCTGGGAAATGCGCAAGAAGCAGAGGACGCTGCTCAAGAAACCTTTTGGAGAGCCTATCAGGCAATCCGACGTTATGACCGTAATCGTTCCTTTGCCACTTGGCTGCTTTCCATTGCCGCTCACTACTGTATTGACCAGCAACGGAAAAAACGGATCACCACCATGGAAATTGAGGATTGGATGGAAGAAGTCATTCCCGATCACACCCCCGAACCCGAAAAACAACTTCGGGAAGACGAAGAACGTCAATCCATACAATCGCTTCTATCCTGCCTCAATCCTCAAGATCGCGCTGCTGTCATCCTGCGCTACTGGTACGAGTGCTCTGAAGAGGAAATCAGTCAGGCTTTGCAACTTTCCGTGAGTGCGGTAAAAAGCCGGCTGCATCGCGCCCGCCTGCGTTTAGCGCAGCAATATCAGAGCCAGCAATACGCCGTGACCGAGAGGATTCGTGATGAGACACCTGCCTTTTGAAAACTGGATCTTCGACCGGGAGAAACTGACCCCCAGTCAGATTGCCGAGTTAGAAGCCCATCTCCAGACCTGTCCGCAGTGCAAACACATCCAAACTGGCTGGAAGGAAGTGGAATCACTGCTACACACTCCCCCCTTCACGCCCGCACCCCCTCAATTTGCCAACCGTTTTCAAGCCAGCCTCGCCGAACGGAAGGCTAAGCGTCAAAAACAGCAGGTGCGGATTGCGCTTTTCACCCTGGGCGGGGCTTTCATCTTCGCGAGTATGGTGTTCATCCTGCGACTTTTTTGGACGGTTCCACCTGCCCGCTTACTTTCGGACATCATCGGCTGGATTACACTTGCTCCTCAACGCTGGTCAGAAATCCAGTACATTTTTTACTACTGGGGCAGTCAAATTCCGCCGCTCGCACTTGTAGCGCTCGTTTTTCTCTTGGCCGGCTGGTCAATCCTGCTGCTTACGCTGTGGTTGTTGACTTTTCAGCGACTATCCAAATTAGGAGTACGAGGACAATGAAAAAAATAGCGCTCTACACCTTCCTCATCATCACCTTCATCCTGACACTGGCAACACCGGTGGTTGTGCTGGCCCAGAACCCTCCCCCCGGAGGCGAGCAATTTAATGGTGACCAGCTGATTTTTGGTGAAAATTACGTTTTACGCACCTCTCAAACACTTAACGGATCGCTGGTAGTTTTTGGTGGTAACGCCCAAATTGAAAACGGGGCAACGGTTAATGGGGAAATAGTCATCTTTGGAGGCAACCTTCAAGTGAGCGGTACCGTCAATGGCAACATCAGCGCAATCGGCAGTACCGTCAATCTTGAAAGTACTTCCTATGTTCAGGGTGATGTCCAGATTATTGGGGGCACTGTCAATGCCTATGCAGGTTCAACCGTCACTGGCAGCATCAATCGTCTAAACCCGCAAACGCTGATGTTCAACTTTGACCGCTTCGATTTCACTCCCCCCGGCGACACCTCTTCCCTGCGTCTATTGACTTCGTGGATGAGAGACGCCCTGGCCAACCTTCTACGCATTCTGGCCATGGCAGTTTTAGCGGTTGTGGTTGCACTGTTACTGCCGCGACCGCTGCGGGTGATCGGTAACACCATTGCCGATCAAACTCTTTTAAGCGGCGGGATCGGCTTGCTCACCATGGTGGTTGCCCCCTTTATCCTGATCGTCCTGATTATCACCATCCTCCTGATTCCAGTAGCATTGATTGCCATGCTGGTGCTGGCGATTGCAATGCTGATTGGCTGGATTGCAGTCGGCTTCCAGATTGGCGAGCGAATTGCCGCCATGCTAAAAACCCAATGGGTCGAGGCCGTCTCAGCCGGCATTGGTACACTGATTCTTGGACTGATTGTCTGGCTGTTGGGTTATTTGTTCTGTCTGGGTGGTCTAATGTCTCTGCTGGCGGCGAGTGTTGGCCTGGGAAGCATCATTCTCACCCAATTTGGCACCAAAACATATCCAGCTCCTCCGACTATGGTCTATGTTCCCACCCCCACCCCGCCGGTCACACCCTCCTCTTCATCAGAGGATGATCCTTCCAACCCACAAGAAAACTAAGAGACAAAAGAGTCTGTAATGAAAATCTCCAGTAGATACCTGACCGTTTTTCCTGTAATTGCCCTGTTGTTAAGTTCTCTGGCATGTTCATTCACCGTCAACATGACGGAGGCAAAAATCGGTGCGCCCCAAACTTTCACGATCAGCGAAACCGTTTCCGGAGACTACCCAACCGCCAAAATTTCCATCGAAATGGGAGCCGGGGAGTTGGATATTCAAGGCGGTAGCGAAAAGTTGGTTGAAGGTGAAGTCCAATACAACATTCCTGAATGGAAACCGGAAATCATTCGCGATGGAAGCAATCTCCTCATCCGGCAGGGGCGCAAAGAAAACCTGCGCATTCCGACAAAGGATGTGGTCAATCGCTGGCAATTAAGACTGGGCAGCACGCCCATTGATTTGGATATTGCTGCTGGCGCATACCGAGGTACACTTAATTTGAGCGGTGTTGCCCTCACTCGTTTGAATGTTCAAGACGGAGCCAGTCAGGCAGAAGTACGCTTTGACCAACCCAATCCTGTTCAGATGGAAAGCTTACGTTATCGGACCGGCGCCTCGGAAGTATCTTTGATCGGATTGGGGAATGCCAGCCCCGCCTTTTTGAATTTTGAGGGTGGAACAGGTTCATATACCCTGGACTTTTCCGGCCGCTTGCAACAAGACCTGGATGCGAGCATCTCGGCAGGTGTCAGCAGCCTGAAAATCATCATCCCCGCCGGGACCCCAGCGCGAGTCGTCATCACCGGCGGACTAAACAACGTTCAACCCAGTGGAACCTGGCGCATCTCCAACAATGTTTATGAAACTGAGGGAGAAGGCCCGAAAATCAACATCAACCTTAACATGGGTGTTGGTAATCTGGAACTGATTTCCCAGTAACCTCATCGGCAGCCATCAACCGCAAAGATATATAAATTTTCCCCGGTTCTGACTGCGATCAGCTGCCCGTCAGCCGACCACTTGGACTCGGCAACGGGCAGGGTTTCCATTGGCAATGCCGATTTGGTGTTGGATGACAGGTTACCTACCCAGGCCACATTGGTTCGATCGGTAAAAAACACTCGCTGTGCATCTGGAGACCAGTTGGCATTTCGCCAATTGCGGTTTGGAACGACCCCGGGCTGGTTGAGAATAATTTGAAGGCTGGTATCCTGCCCGGGACGCGTCTCCTCTACCACCGTTTTGTCGCCGCTGACCAGATTATGATCCACATAACGCACACAGTCAGCCCCACAACTTTCAGAAACCCGAATAACCTGATCCGACTGCCACCCAACAATGCCTTTTAGGCTGGAAAATTCATCCGTCACAGCCAGGTCGTACAAATCCACCGTTTTACCATCCTGTAGAGAATATACCCCGATGGAATATTGCACCTCGGCAGGACGTAAAATGACAAATGCTATCTGCTCCCCAGAAGGAGACCACGTCAAGTCGCCGGCCACACGGATATCTTTGGTACGTTGAGTTTCTCCGCTGAGTATATCCAGAATAATCAAATCGCCCTGATACCAACCCCACGTATCGTTAACAGGGCTGATGTAGGCCAGCTTATTGGAATCCTTCGACCAGGCCAGCAAGTCTCCCATCGAACGGTCAGTTTGGATGACTGCCTTTTGGTACAACAGACAGGCCTGACCAGCGACAACCGTCAGACCATCATTGGTCAGGTCAGCAGCAAAAAGTGCGGTTGGTGTGCTTTCGACGACCTGTTCACCACCCGCCACAGATGTGCAAGCAGTCAACAACCACACTAGAATTCCCAAAAGAAACCGTAATCCTGAACCCAAAGACTTCTTCATGGTATCAATCAACTTTTGACTCTCATAACCGAAGAAGATGGCAAATGATAAACACCCAATTCTTCAATCAATTGATAAACCCCCGGCGGAACATAATAACGATATGCACGTCCTTCTGAAATCCGCTGGCGGATTTGACGCGCCGATATTTCCAACAAGGGTGCTTCGATAAAACGAATTTTTAGCGCTATACCGGGAATTTTTTGCTCCAATTCGCTTAAGTCCACCTGATCGCCGGGTCGGCGCATTACTCCCAAGCCATCAATCAACTCGATCAACTGCTGGGGTTGATACCATGTCGGCAAGTCATGCAGAGAATCACCACCAATTAAGTAAAACATTTCAGCAGAGGAAACTTGATCTTTCAAGATACGAACGGTATCCACTGCATAATGCGGACCCGGACGATCCATCTCTACCCGGCACAACTCAAAGGAACGATTATCGCCAATGGCTGCCTGAAGCAACCTCACTCGAATCTCCAGCGGAGTAATCCTTTGATTTTGTTTGTGAGGTGGATCGGGAGTCAATACCCATAACAGGCGGTCAAGCCGCAATTGATCTTGAGCTTCTGCAGCCAGAATAAGATGCCCAACGTGTGGTGGATCAAAAGTACCGCCGAAAATGCCAATCCGCTGGGGTTTCATTCCTGCCATTCCAGTTCGTATTCATCGCCAATGTACACCGTATCACCGTTTTGAATGCCCATCTCACGCAGTTTATCTTCCACCCCCAGTCGCTCAATCAATCGCTGAAAACGACGCACCGAACCCTCAAATTCCCAGTACGTCATCGCTGCTGCCCGCTCAATGGCTGCACCTTGGACTTTGAAGCCACCATCCGGAGTTCGGGTAATCGTAAAATCCCGCGGGTCATCGCCGGGGCGATAAACCGGCAATTCCTCGCGCTTTTGAGGTTCAGGTGTGGTTTTGAGTAGCTCTACGCAGCGCCATAACACCGGTTCCAGCCCAATTTTTGCAAGTGCCGAGATGGCAAACGGATCCTCCACCCCTTTTTTCTTCAATTCATTCCGAATAGTCTCCCATCGTGCCTGGACTTCGGGTAAATCAATTTTATTGAGTGCCACGATCATGGGTTTTTGTAATAATTGCGGATCGAACAACGCCAGCTCAGCGTTGATCTGACTGAAATCGGCCAGTGGATCTGTGGAAAGACCATCCAGCAGATGAATAAGCACGCGCGTGCGCTGTATGTGGCGTAAAAAGGCATCCCCCAGGCCAACACCCTGATGAGCCCCTTCGATCAATCCCGGAATATCCGCCAGAATCAGGCTGGTATGTTCGTCCAAATCGGCAACACCCAGGTTGGGTTCCAGGGTGGTAAAAGGATAATCCGCTATTTTCGGTTTGGCATTGGTCACCGCCGCCAGGAAACTGGATTTACCTGCGTTTGGGACCCCCACTATCCCCACATCGGCAATGAGTTTCAATTCCAATCGCAGGTTACGTTCTTCACCCGGTTCTCCCTTTTCAGCAATCCGCGGTGCCTGATTACGGGGTGTGGCAAACCGCGCATTTCCGCGCCCACCGCGCCCACCTTTACAAACCACCAGCCGTTGACCAGCCTCAACTAAATCTCCCAACAATTCACCCGTATCCGCATCGTACACTACCGTGCCGGGAGGCACCGGAACGATCAAGTCTGGGGCAGATTTACCGGTCATGTTATTGACGCCCCCTTTAGCCCCGTCTTGGGCAATGAATTTACGCTGATAACGAAAATTCACCAACGTATTCAGCGTTGGGACAACTTCCAGAACAACATCCCCGCCGCGCCCACCATCACCACCATCCGGCCCGCCGCGGTTGACGTACTTTTCACGGTGAAAATGGACAAAGCCATCTCCCCCTTTTCCGGATCGAACGTAGATTACCGCTTCGTCAATGAACATGGTTCTTCCCGACTATCTGCCTTTTGCCTTCCCCCATTCAACAATGGAAGAATGGGGGAAGGCATAACTTTCAGACTTATGTATTTATTTGCAACCTATTTGACAAACTTTGCCTTCAAAACATCTTCCAGGGTTGGTTGTCCAATTTCCTGTAACTCATAACGGACACGCTGCATGGGTTTGCGCACTTTAATCACACGATTCAAATCAATCGGCGTTGCCGAAATAACCAGATCCACATCCGAATTGTTGATCGTCGCCTCAAGATCGCGCATTTGCTCTTCGCCGTACCCCATTGCCGGCAGGATTGGCCCGGTAGTGGTGTATTTCTGATAGGTTGCGGCAATTGAACCAACCGCAAATGGCCGCGGATCTACAATTTCGGCAGCGCCAAAACGGCGGGCAGCCACCCAACCTGCGCCATAGGCCATCTCACCGTGAGTCAGAGTCGGGCCGTCCTCAATCACCAGCACTCGCTTACCGCGGATTTCCTCCGGCCGATCCACAAACAAGGGGGATGCTCCCTCAATGATGGTAGCCTGTGGATTGAGCGCGGAAAGGCTTTCCCGCACAGCAATGACCGCTTCGGGGCTGGCTGTATCCACCTTATTGATTACAAACACATTCGCGCGGCGAACATTGGTCTCGCCGGGATGATAGCGGACTTCGTGACCAGGGCGGTGAGGATCAGCAACCACAATCGCCAGATCATCCTGATAGAATGGAAAATCGTTATTACCGCCGTCCCACAAGATGATATCTACTTCCTGTTCAGCCTGTCTCAGGATGCGTTCGTAATCCACACCGGCGTAAACAATTACACCATTATCCAGGTGTGGTTCATACTCCTCGCGCTCCTCAATTGTGCATTGGTGTTTGTCCAGATCGCTGTAATCAGCAAAACGCTGCACTGCTTGTTTTACCAAATCACCATACGGCATGGGATGGCGAATCGCCGCCACTTTGAACCCCAAATTAATCAGGATCCTCGAAACGCGTCGGGTGGTCTGGCTCTTGCCCGAACCAGTCCCAACCGCGCAAACCGAAACTACCGGTTTGCTGGATTTGATCTGTGTTCCTTTTACGCCCATTAAGCGGAAGTCCGCCCCGGCTGCCAACACTTCCGAGGCTTTATGCATAACATATTCATGAGAAACATCACTGTAAGCAAAAACCACCTGATCTGCTTTTAAGGTGCGGATTAAGTCGGTTAGTTCGCTTTCCGGATAAATCGGAATACCTTCTGGATAAAGGCTCCCCGCCAGTTCAGCCGGGTAGCGGCGGCCTTCGATATTCGGAATCTGGGTCGCCGTAAAAGCGACTACCTGATAATCCGAATTGTTGCGGAAAAAGACATTGAAATTGTGAAAATCTCTTCCCGCTGCACCCATGATGATCGTTCGAATAGCCATACTTTTTGTTTCTCCTTTTGGAATGTGAATGAGATTAAGAATCTGTTCACATCGCTTGTGGGGCTGTGATGCCCAGCAAAGTCAGGCTGTTGGCAATTGCCTGACGTGTTGCTGCTGTAAGGCGCAACCGGAAATTGCGCACGCTCTCCTCCGCCTGTAAGACCGGACATTGGGTATAAAAATCATTGAACGCCTTGGCCAGTTCATAGGCATAGGTTGCAATCCATAACGGGCGGAGTTCACTGGCCGAGCGTTGTACTTCAGCCGGTAACCGAGAGATTAAGTTAATCAATTCTACTTCTTGTGGAGTGAGCGGCTCACATACCTTCGCCTCCTCCGGTACCGGCTGACCGGCTTTGCGTAATATGCTGCCTGCCCGAACATACGCATATTGAATATACGGCGCAGCCTGACCATTGAAGTCGAGGGCTGACTGCCAGTCAAAGGTAACCACCTTGGTGTTCTCCCTGGCCAGCATCGGATACTTGATGGCGCCAATTCCCACCGCCTGAGCAATCTTCTGTTTTACCTCTTCGCTCAAATCGGGATTCTTCTCGCGAACGACCGCCAGCGCCCGGGCTGTTGCCTCACGGATTAGGTCTTCCAACAACACAACCGTCCCTTCGCGAGAAGCCATCACCACATTGCCCGGCAAGATGACCAGTTCGTAGGGGATATGCTGGCAGCGGGTTGCCCACTCATAACCGGCTAATTCCAGTGTCTTGAAAACCTGCTGAAAATGCAAGGACTGCCGCACATCCACCACATAATAGGAACGGCTCAAATCGGGATAATCGGTAAATTTCTTTTTTGCCAGTGCCAAATCTTCGGTAGCATAAAGCGCCGTATTATCCGAGCGAAGTACCACCAGTACACGATACTTCTCGGTCTTTAACCCAAGCAGCTCATCCAGCTTCACCACAACCGGCCCTTCTGGCCGCTCATCCACTGCAATCCCTTTGGCAATCAATTCGTTAACAATCTCCTTACCGGGATGTTCCACCTGGCTGTTGAAGTAATACACATCAAAGTGGATATCCAGCTGGCGGTAGATTTCTTCGAACCCATTCAGAGACCATTGACGGGTTTCTTCCCAAAGAGCCACTACCTCCGGATCGCGCCGATCCCAGCGAGCATATAATGCCCGAACTTCACTTTCCAATTCCGGGTTTTCCTCCAGCCGCCGGTTTGCTTCGGCATAAATATCACCCATCCAGCGGGTAATATCCTGGGTGGGCTTTTCCCCTGGGTGAAATTTCATGTAGCACCACAGCCACTTGATGACATGTAGACCAATATCCCCCGGGTAGTTAGCCCGCACAACCGAAAAACCCGCAAAATCCAATAACCGGCTGATAACATCCCCTAGAATTGCGCTACGTAAATGCCCGACATGAAAGGCTTTATGGGTATTCGGCTGAGAAAACTCCACCATCACTCTTTCATTGCGGCGGACTCCTCTGCCAAAGTTCTCTCTCTCCTGCAATACCGTATTGATCACCTGTTCTGCATACGTACTTTGCAAAAAGTAGATATTCAAATAGCCGTTGACTGCTTCGACTTTTTCGAACCCCTGCGGTGTCCCAAGGTAAGCAGCCACCTGAGCCGCCAGTTCAGCCGCCCGGGCATTTACATTGATTTTTTTGCCCTGCCGTGCTTCCAGCGCTGCCAGTTGAAAAAAGGAGGTGGAAATCCCCCAATGACCGCTGAAGGGTATCCATTTCCACTGAAAATCTACCTCAGGCAGTTGATTCTCCTGACAAAAATCCTTAATTTTTTCGGCGATAATTTGCTGTTCTCGTTCGAACATGCCTGAACCCTTTGTGTTAAGATACTGAAGTGAACAGAAGAATTATAACATGCCCCAAGTTCTGGATTGATGTCATAAAAACAAAAGCGGGAGATGCACCTCCCGCTATGGTTAAATCAACATCCAGAATGGTAGTCTTACTGGTTAAGGGCAGCCAGACGCTTCATTAAGCGGCTTTTACGACGGGCAGCGTTGTTTTTGTGAATAACACCTTTTTCCGCTGCCTTATCCAAAGCTTTTACCGCCAGAATTACCGCCTCGCGGGCTTCAGGGGTTTCCCCACTTTCAATAGCCACGCGGGCCTTAGAAACGGCTTTGCGGGCTGCACCGCGGAAAAAGCGATTGCGAAGGCGGCGTTTTTCGTTTTGCTTATTACGCTTGATTTGTGACTTAATGTTTGCCAAATTACTTCCTCCAAAGAAACGTTCAATCCGTTGCGAAACCCAATTTTACTCGAAAGATGTTTTTTTGTCCAGAAAAAATTTTACAATCCAGAAAGACTCATCCATACCAGTGGGCTGAATTTATGGTTGGTGTTAGATGATAACAACGGGATTCAACCCCCGCCGCTTGAAAGGCCAATCGCATTGCCTGTGCAACTGCATCGGCATTGTCATCGGCAAAGGCAATCACACTCGGCCCCGCACCGGAAAGGGCAGCAGGCGCACCCTGTTCATGGGCCGCCTGAATCGCAGCCTGACTACCGGGAATCAATGGAAAACGATAAGGTTGGTGAAGGCGATCATCCATGGCAGTCATTAACAACTTCCGATCACCTTCGCGCAGGGCATCAATGACCAGTGCAATGCGGTTGAGGTTAAATATCGCATCACAGCGTTCCACCTTTTCCGGCAGGAGCAGTCGCGCCTCTCTGGTTGGTAAACCCACTTTTGGCACCATCACTACAATATTCAAAGAGGGTAAAGAATACGAGCGGACGATGGGAGGATGAAGATCTCCGGCTACCAGCACCAAACCACCGAATAAGGCTGCGGCGGCATTGTCCGCATGACCCTCAATGTCAATTGCCATTCGTAGCAGGTCCAACTTGCTAAATGGTTGCCCCAGGAAAAAATTGGCAGCAATCAGACCGGTTAAGATCGCAGCAGTGCTTGACCCCAATCCTGAACCCATGGGAATTAGATTTTGGCATTCAATCTGTAAATCGCGCGGCATGGTCGCTTCTCGACGAACGTAGAGGGTGGTAAACGCCTGCACGATCAAATTTCCCGTGTCTTCGGGCAATTTTCCGGCACCTTCCCCTTCGATATGCACTCTGATACCATCCCCGCCCAATCGAAAAGTTGTCGTATTCCATAAATCCAACGCCATGGCCAAACAATCAAAACCTGGTCCCAAATTTGCAGAGCTGGCCGGAACTGTAACCACCAATTCATTCATGGCTGACCTCCCCCAAAATGATCTCTTCCAAATTTCTAAAAGCTGGCTTGACAATTTTTGGACTGCTGAACTGCTTGACGATGATATCCGGATCTTTCAATCCATGCCCCGTACAGACGGCCACTACCCGCTTACCTTTCAGGTTGATTCGGTTCAAGCGGATCTCCTGTGCAAGTCCGGCTAAACCAGCAGCCGAGGCTGGCTCTACCCACAATCCATGCAAGGCTAAACGACGCTGCATCTGCAAAATCGAATCATCACTGACCGCAATGATTTTTCCACCCGATTCTTCAGCTGCCTGCAAGGCTTGTTCGCCGCGAGCCGGCCGGCCAATCCGTATCGCCGTCGCAACGGTCTCAGGATGCTCAACCGGATGCCCAATCACCAGGGGCGCAGCCCCTTCAGCCTGCACCCCTAACAACTTCGGTAAACCGCTCTGATGAATCTGATGATACTGACGGAAACCCATCCAATAGGAAGTAATATTACCGGCATTCCCAACCGGCAAACAAAGCCAATCCGGCGCGCTTTGAAGAGCGTCACAAATCTCAAAAGCAGCGGTTTTCTGCCCTTCTAAACGATATGGATTGAGCGAATTAACCAGTCCTATGGGGTGTTTCTGGCTGATTTCAACAACCAGATTGAGGGCATCATCAAATGAACCATCAATTTGAATGACCTCCGCGCCGTAGGCAATTGCCCCGGCCAGTTTTCCGGCTGCCACTTTACCTTGCGGGATGATTACAATTGCTCGGCGGCCTGCGCGGGATGCGTAAGCCGCTGCTGAGGCTGCCGTATTGCCAGTGGAAGCACAGATCACCGCCTTCACTCCCCGCCCCACCGCTTCACTGATCGCCACTGTCATGCCGCGGTCTTTGAAAGAACCGGTGGGATTCATTCCCTCAAATTTCACCCACAGGTCAAACCCACCGCCTAATTCCTCCGCCAGTCTTGGCATGGGAATCAAGGGAGTATTCCCTTCAAGAAGGCTGACCACCTCAAGGTGATCCGGCACATTCAGCCACGCCCGATACCGCTCAATAACACCACGATAGGTTTCCAAAATCACCTCAACCTGAACAAGGGGATTTGAAATAGGACATCATTGCGAGCCGGTTGATTAACCACCCCGCTCGCAATGATTATTTCCTTAAGGCTTAATTGTACGTTAAAAATTCAAAAACGCAGCCTTACTTATCGAGCAAAGCCGCGACACCCGGCAGTTCCAATCCCTCCAGCATTTCCAGAGAAGCACCGCCACCGGTCGAAATGTGGGTGATTTTATCCGCCAATCCAGACTGATTGATCGCTGCTACCGACTCGCCGCCCCCGATGACGCTGATTGCCCCGGAAGATGCCACGGCTTTGGCAATGCCATACGTCCCTTCGGCGAATTTGGGGAATTCAAATACACCCATTGGGCCGTTCCAAACCACTGTTCCGGCACCGCCAATAACTTTGGCATAGGCAGCAACCGTTTCGGGACCAATATCCAGAATTCGCCAGCCATCCGGCACCGGCCCAACCGGCATTACCCGCGATTCAGCCTCAGCGTCGAATTTATCGGCAATCACTACATCTACAGGCAGGCGAATTTTGTCCTTACCCTCTTCCAGTAGCCCGCGCGCTGTTTCCAATGCCTCATCTTCCACCAGCGAATCCCCCATCGGGTAGCCTTGAGCCTTAAAGAAGGTGTTGGCCATTCCGCCGCCAATCAGGATTGTATCCGCCTTTTTCAGCAGGTTTTTTATCACACCGATTTTATCGCTGATTTTTGCCCCGCCCAAAATCGCCACAAATGGTCGTTTCGGGTCATCAATGGCCTGCCCAAGGTACTTGATTTCCTTTTCCAATAAAAATCCCGCTACTGCCGGCAGGTATGCTGCAATTCCGGCCGTTGAAGCGTGGGCACGATGAGCCGTTCCGAAGGCATCATTGACATACACATCGGCCAGCTTGGCAAGGGCTTTTGACATACCCTCATCATTCTTTTCTTCTTCAGGGTGAAAACGAGTGTTTTCCAACACCAGCACCTCACCCGGTTTGAGGGCTGCTGCAGCCGTTTCGGCTGCCGGACCGATACAATCTTCTGCAAAGGCGACCGGCTTGCCCAGTAACTTTGCCAGATAATCAGCCACCGGTTTGAGCGAATACTTGGGATCCGGACCGCCTTTTGGACGGCCAAGATGAGAGGCAAGGATGACAGCGGCCCCCTGATCCAGCAGATATTGTATCGTCGGCAATGCCGCGCGAATACGGGTATCATCCCCTACCACGCCATCTTTAACCGGCACATTGAAGTCCACCCGCACAAAAACTTTTTTTCCTTTTACATCAATATCGCGAACGGTCTTTTTGTTGAACATATCCTCCTCCCGTTTGGGAAACAATCCAAAAAAGGAATGACCACCTTGTATCAAATGTCATTGCAAGACCCCCTAAGGGGTCTTGCAATTTGACTCGATTGTTAATTTTCTTGTCCAATGATTATAGCGATTTGGCCAGCAGCGCGGCCAGATCGGCAGTCCGGCAAGAATAACCCCATTCGTTATCGTACCAGGCCACCACCTTGACCAGATTACCGCCCATCACCATGTTGGAAGGCAGATCAACGATCGAAGAGCGCGGATCACCCTTGAAATCCATCGAGACCAGAGGATCAGCATAAGAACCGGTGGTCACACCCAAAATGCCTTTCAATTTACCGTTGGCAGCTTCAATGAACATTGCGTTCAGTTCATCTTTGGTGGTGGATTTTTCGACGGTGGCTACAAAGTCCACAATGGACACGGTGGGGGTGGGAACGCGCAAAGCATAGCCATCGAACTTCCCTTTCAACTCCGGAATGACCAGCGCTACCGCTTTGGCTGCTCCTGTGGTCGTGGGAATGATGTTCAACCCGGCTGCCCGAGACCGGCGCATTTCTTTCTTGTGTCCCTGATCGAGAATGACCTGATCATTGGTGTAGGAGTGAATGGTGGTCATTACAGCCGAGACAATCCCCAAGTTTTCATGCACTACTTTTGCGGCTGGAGCAAGACAATTGGTCGTACAGGAAGCATTGGAAATCACGTGATGTTTGGCAGGATCATATTTATCATCGTTGACTCCCAATACAATCGTGATATCCTCATTTTTGGCGGGAGCGCTGATGATGACCTTTTTAGCACCTCCTGCATCAATGTGAACCCGCGCGCCGGGCTTACCCTTTGCAGGATCACCCACTGCGTCGGTGAATACACCGGTGGATTCAACGACAATTTCGACACCCAGATCCTTCCACGGCAGTTTGGCAGGATCTTTTTCTGCAAAGGTTTTCACGGCTTTGCCGTCAATGACGATGTCACTGCCAACCACTTCGACCTTGCCGGGGTAAATCCCATAGTTTGAGTCGTACTTAAACAAATGGGCATTCTGCTGCGGGTCGAACAAATCGTTAACAGCCACCACTTCCAAGTCATTCGGATAGTATTCCATGATGGCTTTCAGCACCTGGCGGCCAATCCGCCCAAAACCATTGATACCAACTTTGACTGTCATGTTAAGACCTCCTGTTTTGTGGAAAAATTGGATCAGCCTCTTGCCTCGCTTTTTTCGCTCACAAGAGACTCTTCATCGCGTTGAGAAAGAGGACCGGTTCGATCATAGAACAGGTCCATGACGACCCTGGCAAGTTTTTTTGAGTCATGCCGCCAGGGCTGGACTTCATCCAGCAAATCCGCACAGTAGATTGAGTACTCTTCGCTCAATCGTTCGTTTGGTAATACAGGCTCAACTTTTTCGGGCAATTGCTCGCTGACCCGATTATTACATATGACCAGGTTGAATATTTTACCGCCAAGATGCTTTTCGATTGCCTGGACATGATCAAGGCAATCGAAATGGTCGGTTTCACCGGGCTGGGTGGCAACATTGCAAATGTAAAACTTAAAAGCACGGCTGGCATTGACAGCCGCAGCAATATCCGGCACCAACAAGTTCGGCAGAATGCTGGTGAACAAACTGCCCGGCCCTATCACAATCAGTTCGGCGTTGAGAATCGCTTGAATTGCCATCGGATAGGCTTTGGGATTGGATGGCTCCAGCCACACCCGCTTGACTCTTCCCGGTGTGGTGGGAATATTGCTCTCGCCCCGTACTCGAACATCCTTTTGAGTAGAAGGGTCAACCAGATCTGCGACCAACCGAACATCGTGAAGAGTGGAGGGCATAACCCTGCCACGTACTGCTAAAACCCGCCCCGATTCGGCGACGGCTTGTTCAAAACTACCAGTGATGTCTGCCAGGGCTGAGATGAACAAATTGCCCAGACTATGCCCATTGACACCGGCTGCCTCACTGAAGCGGTATTGGAAAATCTGGGTCAACAAGTCCTCGTCATCCGAAAGGGCAGCCAGACAATTGCGAATATCCCCCGGCGGCAAAATGCCCAAACTACGCCGCAGTGCCCCCGATGACCCCCCATCATCCGCAACGGTGACAATGGCGGTCAGGTTATGGGTGTACTCTTTTAGACCGCGCAACAAAGAAGAAAGACCGGTACCACCCCCAATCACAACCACCCGTGGCCCTTTTTCCTTGCGACGGTATCTGCTGACCGTATCCACAATGGGTTTATCAGGTCGAACAAAAGGTTTCAGCAGAGAACGATTGAAACCGATGACACTATATAATATCAGACCTATTCCAGCAAGAGTGAACACAATTACGCGGATGCCGCGGTCAAGCTCTTGCAGAGAAAGCAAAGTCAGTAACGGCTGAAGAATTTCGGGCGCATTTCGATAAATATCCAGCGCCACCATGGTCAGACCCAATGCTACCAGCGTAGTGCCTATCAGTAATGGAATAAGCCAGCGTTTAACCCCAATACCCGGAGCCAGCCAGCGCAATTCCTGCCTGACGCTTTGAAAGAACCGTTGAATTCCGGGCATCTTTTCGGGCTGCATACCACATCTATTTATAATCTTCTTTTCACTCAGCGTCAACTCACCTGAGGTTGATCAGTCAAATTTTGTGATACTCTTCTGATATAATTTGTGACATGGATAACTATATTGTAGCAGATATTGGCGGTACTCAGATTCGGGTGGCTTTGTTTTCCAAGGGGAAAATTGAACCCCTGAAAGTGCGCAAGATCCGCACGCGTGACAAAGAGCAAACCCCACTGGAACGATTAATCACCCTCTTCAAAGAAGTATTGGCAGACACAGATCACGTTCGGGCAATTTGTGTTGCAGTTCCCGGCTTTATTGATGCGGAAAATGGAATCATCATTGATGCCAACAACATTCCCGGTTGGGTGAATTATCCCATTCGTCAGTTGCTGGCGGAGCATTTTTCCATCCCTATTCTGATCGGCAATGATGCCAATCTGGCAGCACTGGGGGAATGGCGCTACGGGGCCGGACAAGGACATCATCATCTGCTCTATCTGACAATCAGCACGGGTATTGGCGGCGGTGTGATCCTCAATGACCAGCTGCTCATCGGCGCACGGGGTTTGGCCGCCGAATTTGGACATATCACCGTCATTCCTGAAGGGCCTTCTTGCAGTTGCGGGCAGCGCGGACATCTGGAGGCCGTTGCTTCTGGTACGGCCATTGCCCGCTGGGTACAGGAAAAAATAGCCCTGGGTTATCCGTCTTTGTTAGAAGGAAAACCGGTCATCAGCGCCAGGGACGTTGCCGAAGCCGCTCGTCAGGGTGATGAATTGGCTTTACGGGCCATGAGCCGGGCTGGTACATACATCGGTTATGCAATTGCCGACTTTTTGCACCTGTTCAATCCTTCCATTGTTATCCTGGGTGGTGGGGTTTCCACGGCTGGTCCTCTGTTGATTGACCCTCTACGCACAGCCATTTTGGAACGAATCATGGACCGAGCCTATCTGAACAACCTGACCATCACCACTGCCCAGCTAGGGGATAATGCCGGGTTGGTCGGCGCTCTCGTGCTGGCCGAAAGCGGGGTTGAACCATAACGGAATATCGCCGCTCCATTCCTTGAGATCTGCCCGCAAGGGAAGACGGTTCCTTTTTCGTCAAACAAATCGAATCGTCTTTGAGTAGCAAGGCTTGCCTTTATGTTGATTTGCTATAATCATTTCAAGAATAAACCCTTTCAAGTTATCCTGGTTCTATAATCTGCTTCCCATACCGCAAAAATCTATGGAGGATTTATGTCTATCTTGAACTTGCCCGGACCACAAGCGCGGAAGTGGATCGAGCGCGACCACGCTGTCATATCCCCATCCTACCCGCGGGGCTACCCCTTTGTTATGAACCACGGGAGGGGCGTTGAAGTCTGGGACGTGGACGGCAACCGGTTTCTGGATTTTTCGGCAGGAATTGCGGTCGTTTCTACCGGTCATTCCCACCCTAAGGTGGTCAAGGCTATCCAGGAACAGGCGGAAAAGTTCATTCATATTTCCTCAGACTTTTATCACCAAAAATGGATCGAACTGGCAGAAAAAATCAACCAGATAGCCCCCTTTACCGAAGATGCAGTCAGTTTTATGACCAATTCCGGCACCGAAAGCATCGAGGCAGCCATTAAACTGGCTCGCTATACCACCAAACGGACGGAGTTTATTGGGTTTTTAGGTGGATTTCATGGACGGACAATGGGTGCAGTCACTTTTACCGCCAGCAAAGCATCCTATCACCGCGGATTCTTTCCGTTGATGAATGGGGTTGTTCATGTTCCGTTTCCCGATCCTTACCGTCCCATTCTGGCAAGCCGATCCGGTGAGGACTATGGTGAAACGGTAGTCCGATATATTGAGGAAGAAATATTTGGTCGTCTGCTGCCTGCTGATGCGGTTGCCGGTATTCTGGTAGAACCAGTTCAGGGTGAGGGGGGTTACATCGTCCCCCCGTCTGGCTTCTTTCCTGCTTTGCGCCGTTTGTGTGACCGCCACGGCATCTTATTAATCGCCGATGAGGTGCAATCCGGGGTTGGACGCACCGGTAGATGGTGGGCGATTGAGCATTTCGGCGTTGAACCGGATATCTTCTGCGTTGCCAAGGGGATTGCCTCCGGCATGCCTTTGGGGCTAATGGTTGCCCGTAAATCGCTTGTCACCTGGCCGAAAGGGTCGCATGGCAATACTTACGGCGGCAATCCCCTTTCCTGTGCTGCCGCACTAGCCACTTTGGAAATTATTGAAAATGAATTACTCGAAAATGCAGCCCGGGCAGGTGATTACGCCCTCGAAAAAATGCGCGCCATGCATGATCTTCACCCATCCATTGGTGAAGTTCGCGGCATTGGACTGATGATCGGGATTGAATTTGTTTATGACCGTCAAACCAAGCAGCATGCCGATGATCTTCGAGACCGAATCGTGGATCTGGCTTTTGAAAAAGGTTTGTTAACCCTCGGCGCTGGCCGAAATGTCATTCGCATTTCTCCCCCGCTCAGCGTCAGCCTGAACGAACTGGATGAGGGTCTCGCCATTCTGGAAGAAGCCATTTCGCAAGCAGAACAAGAAATGCTGACGGTTCGTCAAACCGAACTCCAGCCTTGTTAAAAAGGATTTTTCGATGTTGCTGCCGGATTTTCGTGTTCGACAACGAGATTATTTACTGGAAATCTCCCGTGCCCTGACTCAGGAACTGGATTTGGAAAAACTGCTTGGCAGGATTTTGGCAATTTCAATTGAAATGCTGGCCGGTCAGGCAGGGCTGATTGCCTTGCGAGATGAACGCGGCAGCTGGACGGTTCCCGTTTCTCACGGTTTGCCACCGTTGTTCCTGCGCTACCTGGCTCCCTATCTCGATCAAATCACCGAGGATACACCACCCGACGAGTTTGAACTGCTCGAAATCAACCGCCGACTGCGTGAACTGGCGCGTATGGCGAGCATGGGCTTGTTGAATGGCGTTGTCCTGCCGCTGGTCGCTCGTCAAACGGTTGTGGGGGTAATTTTTATCTTTCGTTCTTATCCGGATAATTTTTCCGCCAATGACCGCGCCCTATTACGCAGTTTTGCCGATCAGGCAGCCATTGCTGTTCAGAATGCCCAGTTATACACTCAATCCGAACGAACAAACCAGCGCTTAAATGCTTTGCTTGATTCGGTTGCGGATGGTATTCTCATCCTGGCACCGGATTTGAAAATAGACCGCAGCAATCCAGCCGCGGCGAGACTCTTAAACCGACCGATTGAAAAAATTCAGGGTAAGCCCCACGAACAAATAGTCCGCTGGGCAAAACCACCCCGCGATATGACCCTGGAACAGGCTGTGGCGGGTGGCTGGCCGTTGACAGCTCATGCTCATTTGTATGTAGAAGGCGACCTCATCCGTGGTGACTCATTGCCCCCCTTGCCGGTGGGGATTACCTATGCACCTCTGATTTCGGATGGTATCTTGTTGAACATCATCGCAACCCTGCGTGATATTACTCACTTCCGACAGGCCGAAGAACTCAAAAGCACCTTTATTTCGATTATTTCCCATGAGCTTAAGACGCCTCTGGCTCTAATCAAGGGCTATGTCAGCACCCTGCGCCGTGAAGATGCTCGCTGGGATCGCGAGATTGTTAATGAGAGTTTGGCCATTATTGAAGAGGAAGCCGACCGGTTAGATTTACTGGTGGAAAACCTGCTGGATGCCTCCCGCTTGCAGGCTGGTGGACTGGCGCTCAAGCTCTCCGATGTCAACGTTCCCGATCTGGCACAACGAACCGCCGAACGGATGCAGATTCAGACCACCCGTCATACCATCCTGACCGATTTTCCGCCTGATTTTCCGGTAATTCTGGCGGACGAAAACCGCCTGCGTCAGGTTTTGGCAAACCTGATCTCGAATGCAATCAAATATGCCCCAGAAGGAGAAATTCGCATCAGCGCTCAGGTAAGACCCGACATTGTAATCATTTGTGTGAGTGATCAGGGACCGGGGATTGCACCGGATGATATTCCCCATGTTTTTGATCGCTTTTACCGCTCCCCAGAAGCCATGCGCCAGACCAAAGGAGCCGGTTTAGGGCTTTATTTGACCAAAGCCATTGTCGAAGCCCACGGGGGAAAGATCTGGGTGGATACCGAAAGCGGTAAGGGGGCCCGCATCTGCTTTTCGCTACCACGAATCGAGGAAGCATCCCCTCCACCGAAAGTGGTATAATGAAGCCGGTCGTCCATTCCGCCATCAACTGGGACGAGGAATATCCCCGCCCCAGATTTTAAATTATTTTTTGATAGAAGGTGAGAAAATTCTCATGGCAAAAATTCAAACCCAATGCCCCCGTTGTAAAGCCCCCGTTGCAGCAGAAGTTGAACAGTTATTTGATTTGAATGTCAACCCGCAGGCCAAACAGCGCCTGTTGAGCGGTCAGGTGAATGTGATTCACTGTCCTTCCTGCGGTTACGAAGGAATGCTCGGCACGCCAATTGTCTACCACGACCCTGACAAAGAATTATTGCTCACCTTCGTCCCCCCCGAAATGGGATTGCCCGCAAACGAGCAAGAAAAACTGATTGGACCGCTTATCAATCAGGTAATGAACAAACTGGCACCCGAAAAACGCAAAGCCTATCTGTTGCGCCCGCAAACCATGCTAACTTTTCAAACCCTCATTGAACGGGTTTTGGAAGCTGACGGCATCACCCGGCAAATGATTGACGAGCAGCAAAAACGACTCAATTTACTACAACGTATTCTTTCAACCCCTCAGGCCGAATCACGTTTAGAAATTATCAAGCAGGAAGAGGCTCTGATTGATGCTGGTATGTTCTCGCTCCTGACCCGCCTGATCGAAAGCGCCCTTGCCCAGGGCGATGAACGCGGGGCAAGAGTTCTGGCTGCCATCCAAAAAGAGCTGCTTGAAAACACCAAAATCGGGCAGGAAATTAAAAGTCAATCCGAAGAAGCCCAACAAGCTGTCCAAATGCTGCAAGAAGCCGCAAAAGAAGGTTTCACCCGCCAGAAATTGCTCGAACTGATTCTGCAAACCGCCGACAGCGATGTTAAACTCAGTACCATCGTCTCGATGACCCGCAATGGAATGGATTACACCTTTTTCCAGATGTTAGCAGATCGAATTGAACAAGCCAGCGGCGAAGAAAAAACTCGCCTGGAGAACCTTCGCCAAAAGTTGCTCGAATTTACGCGCAAGGTGGATGAACAGATTCAGCTTCAATTGGAAGACAGCCGCAAGCTGCTAAATCAGATATTGGCCGCTGAGAACATCGAAACCGCTACTCAGCAACATTTGGATGAAATGGATGCGTATTTCGTCGAGGTCTTACAGCAGGAATTAAACAACGCCCGCTCCAATGGCGATTTGGAACGGATTGCCAAATTGCAAAAGGTCAACGGCATCCTTGAGCAGGCTTCCGCACCCCCGCCCGAAGTGGCACTGATCGAACAACTCCTCGAAGCACCCAGTTACGACGAGCGAATGAAATTGATGCAGGAAAAATCCGAGATGGTCACTCCCGAATTTGTTCAAATGCTTTCAGCCCTCATCGCTCAAAGCGAGGAACAACAACCACCGGAGGTTGTCACCGCCTTGAAAGAGATTTACCGCATTGCCCTGCGGGTTTCAATGATGTCGTCCTTAAACCAGTAATTGCTACGACCCGACATTCCACAATATACGCTGCTGTGCCTGCCAGAGACCGGCATACACACCGCCTGCTTCCAGCAGGCGGTGATGATTCCCGCGTTCGATTACCCGCCCGTTTTGCAGTACAAGAATTTCATCCATTTGCTCCATTTCAAGCAGGCGGTGGGTAATCCATAACACACCCCGATTTTTGAAAATTTCCAAAACGGTTCTCATGATCTGGATTTCATTCAACGAGTCCAGTCCGGTAGTAGGTTCATCCAATAAAATAAAGGGGGCCTCACTTAAGAAAGCCCGTGCGGCAGCCAGACGCTGACGCTCCCCTCCGCTCAGAAACTGACCCTGTTCACCCACCCACGTTTCCAGTCCATTCGGTAAAGTTGCCAGCCATTCCTCCAAACCCGCCAATTGGATAGCCTGCCACAAAACCTGTTCATCAGCATTGGGACGGGCTATCAGCAAATTCTGCCGAATAGTGGCATTGAATAAATACGGCGCAGCTGAAACGACACCAAAAAATCGGCGGATACCGACCGAAGCCAGATTTTTATAGTCCACCCCATTTAACCGAATTACCCCCTCGTCATAATCCCAAAAACGAAGCAGCAACTGAACCAGAGTGGACTTGCCTGCCCCGCTTTCTCCTACCACTGCAACTCTCTTGCCGGGAAAAAGACACAAATCTATCTCTTTCAGAGCCGGCTCAAGTCGGCCTGGATAAGTGAAGGTCAGCTGGTTGACCTCCAGTCGGGGAAGTTGTGCTGTTGGCACCTCTTGCGGGTAACGGGGTTCAAAAACCGCTGGCAGCTGGTCGCTGATTTCAAACAACCGCTGAGCCGATTCCAGGTTCCCGCGCAGCAATTGAGCAGATTGCGGCAGCGCATTGACCGCTTCAAAACTTGCCAGACTGAGCATCGCCAGGACGGCCAATCGGTAACCTTCGATCGCTCCACCGTTGACCAGGGGTATGGTCAGCCACAAGAGCAGCACAAGGGTCAGATTGGTCAGGAAGATCATCAACCCATTGACCACACCACTTTCGAAAATCAGCCGGCGCTGAATTTGAGAAATATTCCCGAGAGAAGATTCCACGCGTCGTTGAATTATTTTCTCTTGGCTATACGCAACAATATCTGTTATCCCCTGAATGATGCCCACCATCTCACTATTAAGTTGCGCCATTTGCTGAACATAAGCCGCTCCCCTTTTCTGACCAACCCAATAAGCGAGCAAGGATAAACCTCCGCCACCCATCAACAACCCCCCGGCCAGCACTGCCCCCATCCGCCAGTCCACCATTCCCACAAACCACCCCATCCCAACCGTTACCAAAATTGCACTCAATGGCGGGGCAATTACCCGTACATAAAAATTTTCCAGAGTTTCAATATCCCCAATTGCCCGCTGAAGAATATCCCCGCTGCGATAATCCTGCAATCGGGCCGGAGCCAGCGGTTCCACGCGGCGATAAAACCACACTCGCAGCTGAGCGAGTAGCCGAAAATTGACCGAGTGAGATACCAGGCGTTCAAGGTATCGCAGGACAGCCCGCGAAATCCCAAAGAATCGCACCCCCACAATGGATACCTGCAAAGGTGCTATGCCGGGTTGTAATGCTGCCCGGGCGATTAAATCAGCCGAAGTTCCCAATAATCCAATGCCTGCAAAAATGGTGGCTGCATTCAATAAAACCGAGAGTGAAACCCAGCCCCAAAAAGGTTTCAAAAATCCCAACAGGCGCAGGATGGTCTTCATGCTCTTCCCCCATATCCCTGAACCAGTCTGGCATAATAACCCTTCTGAGTAATTAATTGAGCGTGATTGCCCTCTTCGACAAGTCGCCCGTCGCGAAAGACCAAAATTCGGTCAGCCCGCATCACGGTTGGCAGGCGATGAGCAATTAATAACGCCGTTCTCCCCTTGCACAAGTGGAGGATACTCTCCTCCAGTGCTTGTTCCAGCGAAGCATCCAGATGAGCAGTCGGTTCATCCAGAATGACAATCGGAGCATTTTTCAGAAAGGCTCGCGCCAATGCCAGTCTTTGAACTTCGCCGCTACTGAGTTTCGCCTCTTGCTCGCCTAAACAGGTATCCAGACCCTGAGGCAGACGTGCAATCACCTCATCCAATTGTGCGAACTGAATCGCCTTTTTCAGTGCAGCCTCGCCAGCCTGAGGGGCTGCCAGGAGGAGGTTATCACGCAGCGTGCCGTGCATCACATAAGGCCGCTGCCCAACCCAGGCAATTTGCTGCCGCCAAGAACAGGGGTCAACTTCTGCCAGCGAGACATGGTTGATTCGAATTTGTCCTTTTTGAGGTTGAATGAAACCCATCAACAAACTTGCCAGAGTGGTTTTTCCACTCCCGCTTTTACCAACCAAAGCCACCGTTTCGCCGTATCGGATTTCAAAATCAAGGTCTCTCAGGGTAGCTGCTTCGCGTGCGGGAAATTGGAAGGTCACTTTTTCAAATCGGATGATACCGCCTCTTTCAAACAACGGCACTCCTTGTCGGAAGGTTTTGTTCGATGGAGGCAAGGAATCGAGCAATCCAAAAATTCGATGCGCAGCACTCACACCGCTCATCCCGGCATGAAACCGCTGCCCCAGCACCCGCAGTGGTTGGTAAAACTCCGGCGCCAAGAGCAAGATAACGAAAGCCTGTTCAAACTGCATCCACCCGTATAGCAAACGCAGTCCAACCTGAACAGCAACCACAGCAGTGCTGATCGTTGCCACCAGCTCCAACACGAGCGCAGACATAAAAGTTATTCTCAGGACCGCCATTGTTTTCCGCCGGTAATTTTCAGCAACTTCGGCGATTCGCTCGGCGTGACCCTCAGAGCGATTCCATTGTTTCAGTTCCCGCAAGCCCTGAAGCGTATCCAGAAAGAAGGCACTCATCCGGCTGAGCGAGTGCCACTGTCGGCGGGTAACACTTTCGGAACCTTTGCCGATCAATACCATGAAAAAGGGAACCAGTGGTGCCGTCAGTAAAAAGATCAGACCGGAAAGCCAGTCCAGCGGGAACACTATCAGCAATATGATCAAAGGAGTAATGGCAGCGATGAGCAGCTGAGGAAGATATTGGGAATAATAAGCATCCAGCGCATCCACTCCATTCAAAAACGTGTTACTGATTTCACCGCTGTTTTCGTGCTGGACGAACGCAGGTCCTGCATCCAAAAGGCGGTTAACAAGGATGCGGCGAAGGTTCTCCTTAATCCGAACGGCCAGCCAACCGCTGATGACCTCTATCCCCCCTGCCGCAGCTGCTCGCAACCCGCCGACGATGAGCAAACTGATGAGCCAAGGGCTTATCTCGCTGAGGTTTCTGCCTTCTAAAAAGACCGAGTTTAAAACCTGGCTTAACAGGCGCACCTGCAAAACAATCAAGATCGCAGCCGCCAGGATGCCCCCCCCAATCAAAACCACCAGCCACCGCCCTGTTCCTAAAAGTTCGAGCAGACGCCTGTCCAGTTTCATCCATTCATCCAGGGCCTTCGTCCCAAAAAATTATTTTGGAAGGCGGGCATGTTTCAAGGCGATCTTTAGAGACTCGATCGCTGGAACGGGGGTTGGGTCAACCCCATACGCCATTGCCAGATAATAGGACACATAATCCCCGAAATGCAGAGTTGTCCACATTTGAGCCATCCGGCTTTCGCCCTTGGCTTCGAAATAATCTGTACCCAAACCTGCCAGCATGAAAGTCTGACGGGTTAAATCATTCCGTAAGATATTCTGAGGATGATCCAGCGATGCCCGCAGGAAAACAATCATCGTTTGGCTGAGCATGGACGGTGGGTTTTCCACCCCGGCCAGCGTATTGTGGTCGGCTTCCGGCAGAAATTCAAATTGCGCCCAGGCTTTGGAAACTTCACTGATTTGACCCTTCCAACGGCGTGCCACCGGAGCAAGGAACCCCGATCCCATTACCACCACCCAGCGGTTGATCAATTGACCGGCTAATCGCTTGGCTGGATTACGGGTAACCGGGATATCTGCCAGTAAGGTTTGCTGCTGTCCAAGCATCGCCTGAATTGCATCTTCCAGTTCTGCGGAAGGATCAGGCATTAGATCAAGCCGGCTTAACATCGCCAGCAGCAATCCAAAGGAGTATCCAACCGCTGCACGAGGTTGACCCGTATGGTGGAAACGCCAGAGGGGAATGCCCCGGCTTTCGGCCAGCTCAGCCAGTTTTCCACCTGTACAGATAGCGGCTACCGAGCAGCCAGCAGCTATGGCTTGTTCAAACACCGATAGGGTTTCTTCCGTATTACCAGAATGACTGGAAGCCACTACCAGTGTTGCCGGTGAATTTGCCCAGGCTGGCAGGGTGTAATCGCGTTGGACAAAATATGGCACCCTGCCAAGCGGTTCAAGATAAGCCCCCAGCAAGTCTGCACCAATAGCCGACCCCCCCATACCGGCAACCAGCACCTGTTGTATATTCCCTACCGATGGCAACGGCAGACGATTTCCCATCTCCCAGGCCTGTTCCAGCTGGTAGGGCAGGTTATTGATCTCACCCAACATGTTTTGGGAATCAACTTGAGAAAATTTTTGAAAGTCATCCAGGTTGATCATTATATTCTCCGCATGCTATAGGGATTTGAATTATGGGATCATCCATGTTGTAAAATCAAAACGAACCATCAGCGGTGAGGGTGATAAAGAAACAACTTTCAGACTACCGGCTAATCCCTCTCTGGTTCGATAACACAGGAAAGTCCCCTCTGGAATGGTATCTAAACCAATCCGGCTGGTTGAAAAAACCGCGCTGTGACAATCATCAAAGGAAGGTTGCACTTCTCCAAAAACCATCAATCCCGCACTCTGCTCCACTTCAATCCAGAGGCTGCCTTCCTCAGTTTGTACAAGTCGGATATCTGCTTTCTCTTCATCATCAGTCACCTTACCCAGATCAAGGTCAATCCACTCCCCCAACATGAGGTCAAACTGACCACCGGCGAGGATTATCGGCGTTGGCGTCAAAGTTGGTGTTAAGGTAGGCGTGGAGGTGTACGCCGCAATCACCTGAATACGCACCCAAAACGGGGCATTTCCTCCCGGACCGATCCCGAACAATTTGCCGTCGGGATTCCTCAACATCCAGTAACTCGTATATAAACCCGGCTGCTGAGGAGCGATCATATCCACCGCAACATCCACACTTTCTCCGGGTTCAACTTTCCCCGGCAGTGGCTGGGATGGGTTTATCCCCAATCGGTCGCCGGAAAACCAGACCACTTGATAATTTCGATTCCAGCTACAAGACCCGCGATTGACCAGCCGCCAGATTTTCGTAAAAGCCTGACCGGGAAGCAGACGGCTGTCATCCGGGTAAGTCACATCCAGAATTGCCCCCACCCCGGCCCGATCACAGGGGATTTCGGAAGAAAGAGGTACTTCAGTACTATTTTGTGATGGTGTTGGCGTCATGACCATCGGTGTGGGAGTGACAGCCGGCTGGGTTAAGTTCGGGTTTAATGTAACCACCAGCGTAGATGCAATTTGTGTAAGCTGGACTTCCGCTGTTTGGGCAAGTGAAGTCAAGTCAAATGAAGCTGTCGGGCTGCTTGCAGGGATATTACAGGCTGACAGACCGGTCAGCAGGATTATTGAAATAAAAGGTAAAACAATTTGCCGGACAGACAATTGAAACCCATGGTTCATGGCATGACCAATTCTACCAAGAATTCCACTCTCGCACAGGATTTGGATAATCAAGTAAAATTAGATAACTCCAGTCTGATATTTACTGTTAATTGAAGGTCCTCACATGCGAAAACTTGAAGCAGTTCAACCGGTGCAGTTTCTTCAATACCGCAATGGTACTACTTCTCTGGTAGAAGATGGGCTGGTTATTTCTGAAGCCAATGTCAGCCTGACCGTCAATGGTACGCTTTGGCTTTCATGGATGTGCACCCCAATCGAGCTGGAAGACCTGGCCGTTGGTTTCCTGTTCAATGAAGGAGTCATTCAAAGCATTCACGAGGTTGAAATCCTCCGTCCCTGTGACGACGGGGGAAATGTGGACGTGTGGTTAAATCACCCGGTGGAAAAACCACAAACCTGGCGCAAGACTTCCGGTTGCACAGGTGGAATAACCAGTGATGAGGCACAAAAACGCACCAATCCCATTCTCAACGTGGATGTTTTTCCGGCTGAAAAACTGGTTATGTGGATGGAGCAACTTTTTGACTCACAGCAGTTGTATCGAAAAACACGTGGTGTCCATTGCTCTCTGTTAACAGACGGAGAAAAAATCATCGCAATGGCCGAGGACATCGGCAGGCACAATACCCTCGACAAGATTGCGGGAAAAATTTTGCGGCAATCCCTGCAGCCCAATCAGTGCATTATCCTGACTACCGGACGCATCAGTTCAGAGATGCTGCAGAAGGCTGCTCGAATTGGCGCCTCGGTCGTCATTTCGCGCACATCACCAACCTCTCTTTCGATTCAACTGGCCGATCAGTACGGGATTACCTTGATCGGTTATGCCCGTCGCAGCCAGTTCAATATCTACACACACCCACAGCGAATCCGTTTTGCGCTCACTTCGGACGTTCCTGAAAAACCCGCCACTGCCTATTCCATTTCGGCATAAGCCGCTGCTTCGGCAGATTGCAATTCCTGCGGGGTATTAACATTCCAGAAAATTCGTCCTTGCGGATCAAACGAACGCCATTCTGCTGGTTCAACCGCGTAAATTTTCACCTTTGGAAACCAGGCAATCATTTTCTTTTCCCCTAATTCAATAGCCTGTACCACAGCCTGCCGACAGATAGCAGTGCGGTAAATCGCATGGAGAGGCTCAAAACCACCCTCGCTTTTTGGAACAACCGCATCCCATTGACCTCGTTGGAATACCTGCATTTGGTACATCATTAATTCAGCGCTGACAAAAGGCATATCACAGGCTACTACGGCTGTCGCCGGTGAGGTGGAAACCGTCAACGCGGTCAGCAGACCACCCAACGCTCCGTAACCGGGCATAATATCGGGGTGGACGGGTAGGTTCAAAAAGGCATAATCACCCGGTTGATTTGAAGTAATGATCATTTCATCGGCAACCAGCTTAAGTCGTTCAACCACCCGTTGAATCAGCGGCTGCCCCAGGAACGGGAGCAGCGCTTTATTGGTGCCCATTCGTCTGGATTCGCCGCCCGCTTGAACCACAACCGTCAACTTCATGTATAATAATTATAACCGGTTTGGTAGGAATTACCCGCTCCCGCTCCTGCCGCAGTCTTCCGCCTCCCATACCAAAATACGCTGGCTGAATAGGAGAATCCATGGCCGAATTGGATTTAAGTCCGCTTCTCCATCGCTTGGAAAGTTACCACTCACAGGGGCGAACTGCCCTGTTACCGGCCTTACATGATGCCCAACAACTTTACGGTTACATTCCAAAGCCGGCCGCCGAAGCTATCGCCCAGGCATTGAACGTACCACTTGCCGAGGTTTTTGGAGTCATCGAATTTTATTCCTTGTTTTATAGCCAACCGGTCGGCAAAACCGTCATTCACATATGTAATGACCCGGCGTGTGCGCTGGCCGGCTCCGAAACGCTATTCAAACAAATCCGCTTTCATCAAGAAGCTTCCCCGGCAGACAGTCCACAATCGGCATTAACCATTGAAATGGCACCGTGCCTCGGCCTGTGTGAACACGCCCCCGCCGCACTGGTTCAGGGTCAGCCCATCGCCAGAGCCGACCGTCAAACCTGGCAGGATCTGGTCAGTGGCAAAGGCGAACGTCCATCCAGTGTATTGGGCGGTACGGTTTCAATTCTGACAGCTAACTGCGGTTTGGGTCATACCGTTGAATTATCAGAGTACCTCGATTTAGGTGGTTATCAAGCCCTCCGTAAAGCCCTCCGCACTCCGCCACGCCAAATCATCGAGGAAATTAAAGCCGCCGGGTTGGTTGGACGCGGCGGTGCAGCCTTTCCAACCGGTCTGAAATGGGAAGCCGCCGCTGACGCCCCCAGCGAAGTTAAGTACGTCGTCTGCAATGCCGACGAAGCCGAACCGGGCACCTTTAAAGATCGTGTTCTAATGGAAGACGATCCCCACAGTATTCTGGAAGGCATGCTCATTGCCGGATATGCCATCGGCGCGCAAAAAGGATATATCTACATTCGTGGTGAGTACTGGTTCCCCTACCAGGCTATGAAAAATGCTGTGGAAGAAGCCCGTGAAGCCGGTTTTCTTGGCAGCAATATCCTCGATACCGAATTCAACTTCGAGATCGAAATTCGGCGCGGGGCGGGTGCTTACATTTGTGGTGAAGAAACCGCCCTGTTCGAGTCAATTGAAGGCAAGCGCGGATTCCCAAGGCTCAAACCCCCCTTTCCAACCACACAGGGTTTGTTTGGTAAGCCAACCGTAATTAATAATGTCGAAACCCTCGCCAATGTTCCGGTGATCATCCGAAAAGGAGCATCCCATTATCGTAAATTAGGCACCGAAAAATCGCCCGGCAGTAAATTATTCTGTCTTTCGGGTGATGTGGTACGGCCCGGACTGTACGAAGTACCTTTTGGGATCCCATTTCACCATTTGCTTTTTGATCTGGCCGGTGGTGTCCGGCCGGGGCATCATTTTCAGGCAGCTTTGTTTGGCGGAGCAGCAGGCGCCTTTGCCACAACGGACCACCTGAATGTACGACTGACTTTTGAAGACTTGAAAGAAGCCGGTTTGCCGCTCGGTTCGGGGGTGATCACTGTTTTTGATGAAACCCGCGATCTGCGAGACATTTGTCTGCGACTGGCACGCTTCTTTGCCGAAGAATCCTGCGGTAAGTGTTATCCCTGTCAAATGGGCACCCAACGCCAGTTTGAAATTATGGAACGAATCGTTCGAGGTGAGATTCACAAGGAAGATTGGGAACGCCTTCAAGATGTCGGTTGGACGATGACAGACTCATCCCTGTGCGGATTGGGACAAACCGCCGCATCCGCCATTCTAAGCGCGATGAAGCACTTTCCTCACCTGTTTCAAACCGTCTGAAAAACAAAGAAGGACAAACCCATGAGCGATACAATCCGCATAACCATTGATCAAACAACTGTACAGGCAGCGGCCGGCAGCACCATTTTACAGGCTGCCCGCGAAGCAGGTATTTCCATTCCAACCATTTGTTACCATGATCATTGCACGGCCAACGGGCTTTGCCGAATCTGTGTCGTTGAAGTAGAAGGTGCGCGCACACTTCAACCAGCTTGTGTGGTACAGATACGAGACGGTATGGTCATTCACACCCGAAGTGAGCGGGTCATCCGGTCTCGTCGGACCATTTTCGAATTACTGGCTTCCACTGTTGATTTGAGCGAATCGCCAGAAATTCAAGCCATGATTCATGAATATCACGCCGATGTATACCGGTATCCAGATGCGGAAACCCGCCTCCCGGCTGTGATTGATGACAATCCAATGTACATTCGTGATTACGCTAAATGTATCCTCTGCTGGCGCTGTGTTCAGGTGTGCGCTGAGGATGCCCAGTACACCTATGCCATCAACTTTTCCGGGCGCGGATACGAAACCCAAATTAGCACATTTTACGAAATACCCATGCCCGAATCCACCTGTGTATTTTGCGGACAGTGTGTTGGGGTTTGTCCAACTGGCGCGCTCAAACCAAAGCGTCAATGGCTACTGGAAATGGGTTACACCCCCGATGAAATCATGAATCTGACGCGCAGCCAGCGACAACGCCGCAAACGCCGTGAAGAAATCTCCGCCAATCCCTCGTAAACCGGAGGAGGAAAATCTCATGTTGAAAGCTGAAAAAGTTGTCCCAACGACATGCCCCTACTGCGGAGTTGGCTGCAACCTGGAATTGCACGTCCGTGATGACTTCATTTTCAAGGTAACCTCTCCTTTTGACTCCGTCGTAAATCATGGTAATTTGTGCGTCAAGGGACGTTTTGGGTATGACTTTATATACAACAAAGAACGAGTCACCGTGCCTCTCATCCGAAAACAGCCCCAAAAAGCCGGGCAGCGCACACAAGCGTTTGATCGTTCGGAATGGCGTGAAGTCAGTTGGGATGAAGCCCTCGATTACACCGCCGACCGACTGGTGGAAATTTATCAACGTGATGGTTCCAAGGCAATGGCAGTTTATTGCTGCGCCAAAGCCACCAACGAGGACAACTACCTCCTCCAGAAGTTCTTCCGCGCCGTTTTTCGTACCAATAATGTAGATCACTGCACCCGCTTATGCCATGCCGCCAGTGTGGTTGCCCTTCAAATGGCTATTGGTTCAGCGGCCATGAGCAATACCGCAGCAGAGGTTAAGGACTGCGATGTATTCATCCTGACTGGCTCGAACCCGACCGAGAATCACCCTATCATCGCCCTGCAAATGAAAGCCGCCGTGCAAAAGTATGGGGCGAAATTGATTGTGGTTGATCCGCGCCGCATTGAAATGGTCAATTATGCCTCCCTTTACCTGCCCATTCGTCCCGGCAGTGATGTACCGGTCTTTTCTGCCATGGCGCATGTCATTCTCAAAGAAAACCTCTATAACCGCCAATTCATTGAAGAACGCACCGAAAATTTTGAAGAATTTGCAGCCTCCATGGAAAAATTTACCCCCGAATTTGCCGAACAGGTTTCGGGGGTTGATCGCCAGTTGATCATCGAAGCAGCCCGGATGTATGCCACAGCCCGCAATGGGGCTATCTTTTGGGCGCTTGGTATTCCCGAATCCACACACGGAACAGCCAACGCCTTGAGTCTCATCAATCTGGCGCTGTTGACCGGTCATGTGGGTCGGAAAGGTACCGGTTTGAATCCCCTGCGTGGTCAAAATAATGTTCAGGGAGCCTCCGATTCAGGCGCAATGCCATGGCACTACCCCGGTTATCAGGCTGTGGACAATGAAGAAAATGCCCGCCGCTGGGAAGAAGCCTGGCACATTGAGCCGGGAGGACTTAACCGGCAACGCGGTTTAACAACCACCGAAATTCTGGCAGCCGTTCACCCCGGTGGTGTGCGCGCCCTCTACATCATGGGCGAAAATCCTATGATGTCCGAACCCAACCTCAACCACACTCGCAAAAAAATGCAGGAACTGGAATTTTTAGTGGCACAAGACCTGTTCATCAACGAGTCAGGGGCTTTTGCGGATGTTTTCCTCCCTGCCGCCTCCTGGGCAGAAAAGGAAGGCACTTTCACCAACACCGATCGGCGGGTACAGCGAGTGCGGCAGGTCATTCCCCCTCGCGGTCAATCCCGACCGGACTGGGAGATCATTTGCGATCTTGCCAAACGGGTTGAACACCGCTTGAACCGACCTCATTCGGCTTATTGGGATTACCAACATCCCGCTGAAATTTTGGAAGAAATGGGACGCTGTGTCCTGGATTATGCCGGTATTCGTTACGAACGCATCGAAAAAGTCGGTTTACAAACCCCGGTTCCAACACCCGATCACCCCGGTACCCCCTTCCTTTACGGCGAACGGTTTCCGCGCGGAAAAGCCAAATTCCACTCACTTGAATATACCCCGAACGCCGAAATGCCGGATGAGGAATATCCGTTGGTGTTGAGTACCGGGCGCGTATTGGAACACTGGCACGGTGGAACCCTCACCCGTCACTCATGGATGGACGATCTCTTTCCCGAGGCATTGATGGATATTCACCCGGCGGATGCCGCACGTTTGGGAATAAAAGATGGCAGCCCGGTACGGGTGACTTCGCGACGCGGTTCAATCGTCCTGCGCGCAAAAGTAACCACCAAAACCAACATCGGGGTGGTATTTATTCCCTTCCACTTTCGGGAAGCAGCTGCTAACTTGCTGACCTCCGATGCACTCGACCCGCAAGCCAGGATACCGGAATACAAAGCCGCCGTAGTGCGGGTTGCCCCCGCCAGCGAAGAAGAACTGACGGCCGTTCTCGAATCCCAGCCACGCGGCAGGTTTTAATTACCGCCCGTCCGCATCGCGGATAATCGCTCGTGCCAATTGCAGAAATTCCTCCCATTCCTCCGTGAAGAAGTGCAGGGTTACATTGTTTAACTCCAGATGGTAGGTGGTTTCACCATCCGGTTCTTCTGCCTGCCAGGCCATGTAGTTGTCGGTTTCAGCAATTGTTTCGGTTTTGGGTTCCATGGCATTGCTCATTTCAATTCTCCTTGAGGATGGATTTCGGATCTGAATACATTTATTTTCGGGAATTCGTTTTTTTCTGAGATGGTACATTTTTTTGTAACGAACGTCCCAGCCAGTTACGAAACTCTTCCAGCCAGTTTATCAGCGGAACGCCATTAGGGAATTGTTTTCGAAACCGCCGATTAATTCGGGCAAACAGTCTCTCAAACCATTGACTGAGCCAACGGGCCATCGCGTTTGGTTCTCGATCGGCGATCTTTTCCATGCCCTCCCAAGGGTCTAAATCAAACATCTTACGAAAGACATAATTGGCAACCAGCTTGATGGTTGCTGTAACCGGAGCCGCCAATAAGACACCAATCAGACCAAACAAATTGGCAAAAATCAATGCCGCAACCATGATTGCCGCCGGGTGAATATTCAAGGCGCTTCCCATCAAACGTGGCACCAAGAAATTGTCTAGAACAAAATCAATCACGACGGCTAAGCCCAATACGATGATCACATAGAGCCATGGCTCCATTCCGAAAATGGTGCTCCCCTGCAAATATGCAACCAAACCATAAGTGATCCACGTCACCCACGGACCAATGTAAGGAACAAAACGAGCGAGCCCCGCCAACAAGGCTAACCCCACGTAGAAACTGACTCCCAACGCTCCTAACAGCGGGATATAAACCAGCACTGTGATAACAAAAATGATCATTTGGCCACGCAAAAAAGCATTCCAAATGCGGTTCAATTCCCTGCCGAAACGGGCAATATCCTCACTGTAACCCGGTATTTGTAAGTTAATCAGACGTTCCCGAACCCCACCAGAATCATTGAGAATAAAGTAAGCGATCAAAACGGAAAAAAACAACCATCCAACCGTCGTCGCTGCACTGGCAGCCACTTTTCCAATAATGGAAGTCAAGTTGGAGAGGATTGGCTGCACCATCCCCAGTAATTGACTGGCCAGACTCGGCAGGTCATATTGAGCCAGATCAATCTGGAAGATTCCAATTTCGATTGGATGAGCGGTTAAATCGGCAATGATATTGGGCAAATCTCGGATACGGGTGTCCAAAAAACGTATCAGGTTCTGAACCTGCTCAAAAAGTGCCAGCCCGCTGACTGTCAACAAGGATAGTAATCCCACCAATAAGAACAAAAAGACAATAAAAGCTGCCAGCCGCCAGGAAAGCCTCAATTTTCGATGAAGAAAATCGGTGATCGGATAAAGCAGGTAAGCCAGAATAAAAGCAACCAACAGCAACCCCACAATCTGGCGAAATCGAATCAAAATCCCCGCCAGAATGGCAACCGTTGTCAAGGCAACGACCAGTTTGGTCGTACCGCTCCAACGTGGGGAGGTTGAAGGTTGTGCTGTATCGCTCATTGACAAATGACCAACATTCGTTTCACTTCTATTGTACCAGAGCAAGCCAACAATTCCCCAAACAACCTTTTCGGCCTCATCTGAAGAAGGGTCGTTTGATAATTTCCCTGATAAATTCTAGGGCGGGCAGGCTCCCGGTATGAATAAATTGGTGATCGTATTAAACGGCGGGGTGCAGTACAAATTCAAAGCATCAAAAATGGCAAAAGCAATGCAACCACAAGCCAGTACAATCACCCCAACGATTAAAACAATCACCAGCGGAGAAAGTTTCTTTTTTGCCGACTGAATGCTTTTCTTCGCGGCGACCGGTTCCGGCACCTGGCCGGAAAAGCTGCCCGACATCGGTGGAGGGGTGGTAATCACCGGCTCATGGGCCGCACGAGGTGCGGCTTCCTCTTCCATGAGCGAACTGCGCACAGCCGCAATGGTTGCATCCGGATCGAGATCAATTGCCTCAAAGAGAAGATGAGTATTTTCACCCAGTGTAATTAATTCTCCCCCTCTTAAGGCATGAGCGGCATCTAACCTGACTCCATTAACCGCCGTACCATTCGTTGATCCCAGATCTTCAAGGTAATACTTGTCTCCCTGCCGATAGATGCGTGCATGTCGGCGTGAAACTTCCGGATCGTTGACTACCAGCATATTGCTGGCATCTCTTCCGATGGTAATTAAATCACCCTCTACCGGGTAGGTAAGACCCGCATTTGGCCCAGACTTAAGTACCAATTGATATCGGGCAGCCATTTTCTCATCTCCTTGGCGATTGAACTAACCATAGTGTAGCCCGATTAAGGGGGGATGTCAACAAAAAATCTCCCTGCCCATATATGGCGGGAGATAAAAAACCCCGCCGTGCCGTGTGCTGCGTAGTTTTGAACCTGCATTCGCAGGTATGGGATCCTCCACCGAGATCCGCCTTGACCG
>FWPU01003525.1_pt1 | contig 39235 bp, 40 predicted proteins | sample 2228361 | NCBI WGS metagenome assembly FWPU01 (sample SAMEA103939777, study PRJEB20133) | metagenome | reverse complement strand
CCTTGCGTCCTGTGTGTTGCGGGGGCAACCGAACGTCTGCGCGGTGGCCTTCAGACCTTGTTTTGGGGTCTAGGCGATCCGACGGTGTCGCCCGAAGAATCGTTCCTCTTTCCTGCTGACTCCTTTCCGCTTCCCTGCAGGGGGCACGATGGATCCATCCGTTCCCAATATTTTTTGATTTTCCATTTGCGTCCGCTGAACAAAGCGAGTAGTCTGCATGTGACTTGTCGGGATTAGTATGGATAGTGAGTCGGTTGATTGTCGACAGGCCTTTGGGGCTGTTTGTGACAATCTGACGCCCGGACGATCCGGGAACGGTCACTGCCAGTCCCGCACACAAACCCCCGAGGTAACAGCAATGGGTACAAGGCTGTATGTCGGCAATCTGTCGTTTGATACAGTGGAGGCGGACCTCCGCGCGCTCTTTGAGCAAGCCGGAAAAGTCGAAGATTGCGCGCTGATCACTGACCGATTTACCGGGAAGTCCCGTGGGTTTGCCTTCGTCACAATGGCGAGCCATGAGGATGCCCAGAGGGCAATTTCTCAGCTCAATGGCCATGAACTCGACGGCCGTCCCTTACGCGTCAACGAGGCAAAGCCCAGAGAGGATCGGCCTCGTCGTGATTTCGGAGGCGGAGGCCGCGGCGGATACCGCGAGCGGCATCGCGGCTGAACGCCGCGCCGTGGAAGCGGTACAAGCGCCCACCTGCCAAGAATAAACCATGTTTTTGGGTGACAGGGATATATTGTTTCGTTTCCACTTGAAAAATTCTTGTCTTCTCTGGCGGGAGGGGAGGGGGGGGCGGCGTGAGCCTTTTTTTTCGCGGTGGCATGCTTCCTCCCTGCCGCGCATTCTGCGTCCTCCCCGCCGGTCACGGAATTGCCCGAGTTGCAGGTCTTCGCTTCTCCTTTTTTTCCCACGGGGCAGGGATCAGGCGGTACAGCGGGGGCATATCTTCTTGCGGGCGATGATGTTCAGACGGCGTCTTCACTGGCCGATGCGCTGAAGCGTCTCTCGGCGGTTGCCGTAGCAGAACGTGGGGATGCCGCGGTGCAAGCCGACATGAGCCTGCGGGGAGCGTCCTTCGAGCAGATCCTCGTTGCCTTCGATGGATTACCCATCGGGGATCGTCAAACCGGGCATCATGCGTTGGATTTGCCCATTCCTGTTGGCGCTATCCGTCGGCTTGAAATTGTTCCTGGCCCGGAAAGCGTGCCCTTTGGGCCGGGCGCTTTGGGTGGAGTGGTGAATATCCTTCCTCGCATTCCAGAAGTCACGGCGTTCCGGGCGGTAGCATCCGCGGGACGTTTCAACACCCGCCGTGGAAACGCCACGGTGGATGTCAAGACCGACACCACGGCCCTGGTGTTGGCTGCCCAAGGGGCCACCTCGGATGGGTTTCGGTCAGGCACGGATTTTCCGTTTGGAGCGGTTGGACGTCCCTGTTTTTCGAGAACGACGGAAAACGGTTCGACTTTCCGCCGGTTACGGGGAAAAGGATTTTGGCGCCCGAGATTTTTATGCCTCCTATCCTTCTCGTGAGTTGACTTCCGGCCTTCTGGTAGATTTGGCTCCGGGCATTGACTGGCCGAGCGGATGGGGACTTCGCGCTCTGGGACGCTTTCGCCGACACGATGACCGGTTCATTCTGATACGGGAGAACCCCGGCTTCTACCAAAATCATCATGTGAAGGATACCTGGAGCGAGCGGTTGGTTCTTCTTTCGCCTCCCGGGCGCACGATGCGATGGGCGGCGGGGGTCGAGCGAACGGATGCGGTGCTACGCAGCAACCGTCTGGGCGATCATACACGAGCTGAAAGCGGCGTATTTCTTTACAACCAGATTCAGTCAAAAACCGTTGGGGTGCTCAGCGCCGGAGTGCGGGCCGATACGTTTTCTCGGTGGGGAACGGAACTTTCGCCCCCTCCCTATCCGTCAACCGACGCGCCGCTTCATGGTTCAGTCTCAAGGCGGGCGTTGGTCGGGCTTTTCGCCCGCCTACGTTCACAGAACTCTATTACCAAGACTCTCGCAACACAGGAAGCCGCACGCTGAAACCGGAGGAAGCCTGGACCGCCGAGGCGGGCATGGATTTGGTGTGGGGGAAAACCGGACAAGGCTCCCTCGTCTATTTCCTGCGGCATTCCGACAACCTCATTGACTGGGTGCGACACAACGAAAAGGAGTCATGGCAGGCCGCCAATATCAGCGAGGCGACGGCCCACGGTGTGGATTTTGCCCTCACCGGTTCCCAGAGCGGATGGACTTGGACTTTGCGCTATACCCTCACCGAATTGGAGGTAGACCGCCAGGGACTGGAGTCGAAATATGCCCTGAATGTGGCTCGCCACGATATAGGGGCCCGGTTCACCTTGCCGGAATGGGGTGGGTTTTCCCTCACGATGGACGCACGATATCGTGAAGTGCCCACGCTGGATAGCTATACGCTGGTGGCCGCGCGCCTTGCCCGAGCCCTCCAGCCGGTTACGTTTTTCGTCCAGGGACGTAATCTCCTCAACGAGCAGTACGAGGAAATCCCCGGTGTCCCGACGGCCGGCCGTTCCCTGGAGTTCGGGGTCGAATACGCTTGGTAGAAACCTTGCTCCGGCCAGTACGGGACACTTTGCGCTTTCCCCATTTTTTGTCGTGGCGCTATAGTTGGAGGCTGATGGACCCGTCTTTACCGTCCGCCTTGGTCATCATTGCCGGCAGGGGTGCCTATCCTTGGCTTCTGGCCCAATCGGCCAGAAAACAGGGGGTGAACCGGTTGCTGGCCGTAGCCTTCCGACGCGAGACGGATTCCTGCATTGAAAAGTATGCCGATGACGTGATGTGGATCCGGCTAGGGCGCCTGGGAGACATGCTGGAAGCGCTGGGTCGGAGTGGGATTCGGCATGCTGTCATGGCCGGCCAGATCACACCCACGCATCTGTTTCGTGTCCGGCCGGATGCCAGGCTGTTGGCTCTTCTCGCGCAGCTTCGCGTGCGAAATGCCGAGACGATTTTTGGCGCTGTCGCGGAAGAGTTACGCCGTATCGGCATCGAGCTTTTGCCCGCCTCTACGTTCATGGAGGAACACATGCCGGAAGCGGGCGTTCTTACGCAACGGGTTCCCACGGAAACCGAGCGCCATGATATGGAACTCGGCTTTCGGATTGCGGAGGTCACCAGCCGCCTGGACATCGGACAAACCGTTGTGGTCAAAGGCGGCACCGTGTTGGCCGTGGAGGCGTTCGAGGGCACGGATGAGACCATTCGACGTGCCGGTCGGTTGGGAGGCCCAGGCAGTGTTGTCGTCAAGGTGGCTAAGCGAGGACACGATATGCGATTTGATATCCCTGTGATTGGGCGTCATACCATCCGGGTACTCCATGCGGTGCGGGCCAGCGCGTTGGCTATGCAGGCACGCCGGGCCATCGTGTTAGAACGGGAGGCTGTCATACGGGAGGCTGACCGCCTGGGCATTACCCTGGTGGCTCTGCCGTTGCAGAGAGCCCCGTGAAACCGAACAACGGCGTATATGGCCGCCTTGGGGGTGGAGGAGTTCGTGTAGGGGAGTCCGAGTGCATGAACCGGAGGTTACGGGTTGGGGTCGTCGGGGTTGGTACGCTTGGTCAATGGCATGCTCGGATTTACTCCGAACTGGACACGGTTGAACTGATGGGTGTCTATGACATTGATCCGGTGCGCGCGCAGGCTGTTGCGGCACAGTGTCGAACACGCGCTTTCTCCTCCCTCGCGGCGCTGGCGGCCGAGATAGAAGCGGCCAGCGTTGTGGTGCCGGCGGACCGGCACTTTGAGATTTTCCAACTGCTCGCCGAGTACGGTGTTCATCAACTTGTGGAAAAACCCATTGCCTCCTCTATGGACCAGGCCCAGCGGATGGTGTCCAAGGCGCACGAAAAGGGGCTCATCCTTCAGGTGGGGCATGTGGAGCGGTTCAACCCCGTGATGAAGTTTCTTGAGGAGAAATTACTCTCCCCGCGGTTCATTGAAGCCACGCGACTTGCTCCCTTTCCTCCACCGCGGGAAAACAGTCCTCCGCGTGGCACCGAAGTGAGTGTCGTTTTGGACTTGATGATTCACGACCTGGAAATCATTTTGCACATGGTTCGATCGCCTGTGCTGGCCATTCATGCCGTGGGGGTTCCTGTTCTGAGTGCCAGCGAGGATATCGCCAATGCACGATTGTGTTTTGAGGGCGGCTGTGTGGCCAATGTGACCGCCAGTCGCGTCAGTCGCAAGAAACTCCGGCAAATACGGGTGTTTCAGTCGGATTCCTATGTCTCGCTCGACTATCAGGAGCAGTCCGGTTATTGGTGTTGGAAATCCGCACGCGGCATTGAGATGCAGCCCGTTCCTGTCGAGAAAGGCGAACCGTTGCGGGCCGAGCTGGCCTCGTTTGCCGCCTGTGTTCGGATGCACCAAGATCCCGTTGTGACGGGTCGGCATGCCTCTGACGCGCTTCGGCTGGCTGTCGAAATTTGTCGGCGGATTCGGGAACAGCCTTCCTGATCAACCCGATCTCATCCGGCGCGTCCCTATCATTCCGCGCGGCCTCTCCAGCCGGATTCCTTTCCCCCCCCTGTGCGTGGCCTTCCATTGTCGCGTCCGGCTCCTATCTCAGTAGCCGAGTTTTTCCAGCCGGTCCCTCGCGGCCTTTTCCTTCGCGGAGAGTGTCACCCGTTCTGTCACGGTCCATTCGTATCGGAACGGATCGAGGGTCTTGCCTTTCAGGCCGGGATAGTCTGGGGGGTATCGATGGCACTGGAAGACGCACGACGATAGTGTCCAGCCCCAGTATTCGGGGCGGTCAATCAGGAAAGGGTTTTGATATTCCCAGACGATTTCGCAGTCCGGAGTCACCTCGAAAAAGCGGCCTTTGGTCGACTCGCAAATCAGCGTGTTGCCATTCGGCAAACGCTGACATCCGCCGCAGATACTGCTATAGAAATTGAACACATTCGGATCCTTATACATCCACTCGACGCGATCGGTTTTGGGATTCAACTCGATGACACGGGAGTAGGCCAACTCGTGTGCGCCCCGGTGAATGCTGCGTCGGTGCGTGCCATTGTCGAAGAGCAGGATATTCCCGTTATCAAGCTCCGTCACGCAATGCGGGTGGCCGAGTTCGAGATCCCGTCGGGATCGCCAAAGGATTTTTCCTGTCTTTTTTTCGATGATGGCGACTTGGTTTTCGAAACGGAAAGTGCAAAGGATGTTTCCGTTTCGCATGACGCACAGGGAGTTGATGTAACCCCAGATGCTGCGAGGGCACAGGGGGCATTGCGCGTCCTCGATGGGATCCAGATGTTCGTACATACGCCATTCCCACACGGTCTTTCCATGGGCATCAATTTCCTTGAGCGCGGAAGAATAGATTCGGCCTTGGGCTTCGCTGTTGGGCACACCACCCTGAATGCGGGCGGCCAGTTCTTTTGGTACCTCCACGTACACATTGAAGAGTGTGTTTCCGTTGTCCAATCGCTGAACGTCATGATTGATCGTCGGTTCCTCATGTCGCCACACGATCTTTCCGTCCCAATCCAGCTCCACGATTTCGGAACCGGTGCCCCCCACGGGTATGACGGGTTCCTTGGCTTTCTGCGGCCAGAGAAGATGCCCGTTGGGCAGGAGGCGTCCGTGCTGAGCCGGGGGAAAAGGTGTCGTCCAGTGATGCACCAAACGGCCTTCCATATCAATGAGCCATGCGTCGTTGGAAGACATGGGCGCAAACAGGGTATATCCCTGACACGCTTTGGCCGGATTGTACGTTATAATGTCGCGTACCCCTTTCCGTCGGTATGCCATGTGCTGCTCCTTGTGCGGGGTGGTGCGTTGCTGTGCGCACGCGTTTGCCCGAATTGTCCGAACGGCGAAGGCGGTTCACATATATCCCAGCTTACGCAACCGTTCCATCGCTGCTTCCTTGTCCTGGCGTCGCCCTGCTCGTTCGGGGGTATGCTCGAGGTCCTGTTCCCAGGCAGGAATGTCGGAAGATTTTGTGCTGGTCGTTTTGGCGCCCAGCGACCGGTACCCTTTTTGGTAAAGCGAACAGAAGGGGATATTGAAGTGCCGTGTGGTGTCCCAGATATCCCGTTCCTTGAAGTGCAGAATGGGGCGGCAGCGCGTATGGGCCGGAGTCAACTCGCCGGCGGGGACATCTTCGATGTACGCATCCTGTTTTCGGGCGGCCTGTTCGTCCCACCGTAACCCTTGGAAGATGGCCTTGACGTTGTGTTCCTCGATGTATGTGTGTAAGACGACCGTTTTCATGAGGTGGTTGCCCACGTAGGATTCCGCTTCGAACGGAAAACGCTGTAGATTGAAGCCGATGCGACGAAGCTCTGCGCGATTACGTTCGTTCAAATCGGCGACGTGCACGTCGGCGTTGAGGGTGTAACCGGCGGCCTGCAACACGTTCTCGTTTCGTCTCCAATCGAGTTTCAGGTTCCATTCCTTCGCGTAGGTTGTCAGCATCTCATGGATTTCTTCAAACGTGTCGCCTTCATCGATGGTGAAACAGGTCGGCATCGGTAACTTGTTGGCCTGACAGAATCGCCGGCATATCCACACCATCAGGGTGCTATCTTTTCCGCCGGACCAAATCAGGCGGGTGTCGGCCACATCGAATCGATCGAAAGCCTGCCGGAACATGTCTTCACTTTTCGCAATTTTTTCGTTCAGCTCTTGAATACGGGCTTCACTCAGCATACCACGCCTCTTTCTTCCTGGTTGTTCCCCTTCCGTCGCCGCGCGATTCTCGGCATGAGTTTTTCTTTCATTTTTTCGGTTAGGGAGGACGTCCCGAAAAGGTTGTCACGTTCTCCGGGATCCGCCTCCAGATCGTACAAGGCCCACACATGGCCTTCTTCCCGGTACGACACTCGGAAATTCTTTTCCTGGTAGTAGTACACCGGTTTGTCCGTTTCCTTCATTCGCCCTTTTTTTCCGATCGCTTCGCCGAAACACCCCGTTTCCGCATACGTTTCGATAGGAAGCAACGAGCGCCCCTGGAAATTCGCTACGGGGGCGAGTCCGAAGAGATAGACAACAGTCGGTGGGATGTCAATCCCGCTGACCCATGCCGGGCAAGTCGCCCCCGCCTTTCGGTTCGGATCGAAGATCATGAGGGGCACGTGGAGCAGCTCGGAGAACATCTTGCCATCGTGAGACACGCCGCCGTGCTCGCCGAATTCCTCCCCATGATCCGCTGTAAGAATGACGACGGAATCATGGAGAACGCCCGTGTCGTTCAGAATATCGAAAAACGCGCGCATGTACTCGTCGACTTCCGCCACGTGCGCCTGGTAGAGCGTGAAAAGCGTTTGCACGGCCTCCGGACGGCTCGTTTCGCGCGGCAAAATAACCGTCCGGAAAAGATCGTACATTTCCGCGTTCGTGAGGGCGACAGAAGGATCCACCTTTTCCACATAGCGCCGTTCCGGGACGTAAGGCTCGTGAATGTCCATGTAATGCATCCACAGGAAGAACGGCTTCCGCTCCGGCCGTCGCTTGTAGTCTTCGAGCCATGCGCGCGCCTTGGCGTTAAGCACGTCGCCTTTGATATACGGGACTTCATCGGTGACCTCTGCTTCCATCGAATCGTAGAAGACATCCCAGCCGCGATTCCAGCCGAAGATTTCCGAAAGATAGGGGTTGGAATGAAACGCGGCCGTCACGATGCCGTGCGGTTTCAAGGCTTCCGAAATCAGCGTGCGATGGGGGGAAAGCGTTTTGCCTTTTCCGTGATCGTCGAAATCCAGATAGTAGGAGGAGGTCAACAACCCAGGAAACGAAGCTTGCGTGTAGGGAGCGATAGCCTGGGCGCGGGTGAATAGGATGGATTGTGGGGCCAGCGAATCCAGGAAAGGCGTGAGTCCCCGTCTGTTCCCGTAGCAGCCGAGCATGTCCCGGCGCAGCGTATCAATCGTCACGAGAATCACGTTTTTCATACATCCCTCGCTTTTTTCCCCCGCTCTTTGGATGCGGATCGCAGGCTTGAGTAATAGCGGATCAAAATGTCCGCCACTTCCCGCCGCGTGCATTGCGGAGGAGGGCGTCGTCCTTCCGAAAGCATCCGGCGCAATTCCGTGCCGCTGATCATGAGATGATCTTCAGGGGGATGCGGACATGTCTTGGCCGAGCACATGGATTCGCACCGGTAACAGTAGAACGCCCAGTCCATTTTCAGCGGTTTCAGGTGCAATGCATCCTGGCCGATTTCATCGAAGATGTTCTGGGCATCGAACGGGCCGTAATAGTTGCCGACCCCGGCGTGATCCCGTCCCACGACGAGATGGCTGCACCCAAAATTTTGCCTAATGATTGCATGCAAAACGGCTTCGCGGGGGCCCGCATAACGCATCTCCATGGGATACACGCGCAGGATCACGCGGTCCGCAGGGTAATAGTGAGTCAGAAGCGCCTGGTAGCATTCCATGCGTACGTCCGGTGGAATGTCGTCCTCCTTCAATTTGCCGACAATCGGATGAATGAAAACCCCGTCGCACATTTCCAAGGCTACTTTGGTCAGATATTCGTGCGACCGATGGATCGGGTTGCGTGTTTGAAAGGCCGCCACGGTTTTCCATCCGCGCTGCGCAAATAAGTCCCGCGTCTCTGCCGGTCGGCTGAAGGCCGGATATTTGTGGGGATATTCCCCTTCGCTTAGCGCCTCCACGCGCCCTCCCAGATAAATTTCGCCCTGCTCCATGAGCTTCGCCACTCCGGGATGCCGTGGGTCATCGGTTCGAAAAACGCACAGGGCTTCGCGTCTTCGGTCGTAGGCGTATTTTTCCTCCAGATGGAAAATGCCCATTATCTCGTTTCTCTCGGAGTCCATCAACGCCATGCGTTCTCCCTCCCGCAGCTCCTTCGCCGTTTCTCGCGTGGTGGCCAATGTGATGGGAATCGGCCATAACGTGCCGTCGCTCAAGTGCAGGCTATCGAGCACGGAATCGTAGTCGCGCCGCCGGATGAACCCGTCCAACGGGCTGAAGGCTCCCGTGGCCAGCATGACGATATCCGAGACCTCGCGGGATGTCAGGGGAAGATGGCGCAAGCGACGCGCTTCCGCGGTTTTCTCGCGTCGTTCGTCGGTGTTCGTGACCAGAAGCGGTTTCAGTTCTCCCCCGTGGGGAGGCACCAGCGGTGTCCTCTTCGTTTGTCCTTTTCTGGCTGTGGGCATGGCCATGGTCTCTGCCCGACGTGTTGTCCCCTGGGGGACGAAAAGGGAAGGGCATATTAGAAGCTCGCTGCGCGTGGAGCAAGAGACTTCCACCAAAAAGCTAGGAAGCAGAAACGCGGCGCCGCGTCCCAAGGCCCGTTTCCCCTCCGGCGTCGGGGGGGGGGAGGAGCTGCCTGCGCCAGGTTGGGGCACAACCGCAACGTTTCTGGGAGCCGAAACAGGGTGTCGTGCACCCGCTGACGGAAAAACGTGTTCGCCGACGTTGACTATGACGATGCGTCATGTAGGATGAGTGCGTGGCCGAACAACACGGCGGTTTGTCTGTGCCCGATCGGCTGTTGAGGAGTCTCTGCCATGCATCTAGGTGTGCAATACTACCGCCCTCCGTTTCCCGCCGAGCGATATTGGAAGGATGATATGAAACGCATCCGGGATTCCGGATTGAATACCGTCCAACTTTGGGTTCTCTGGGGTTGGGTCGAAGCCCGACCGGGGCGGTTGATCTATGACGATTATGACCGGCTTCTGGAGGAAGCCGACCGCAACGGCCTGGGTGTGGTGTTCAGTACCATCGCCGAAATCCAACCGCATTGGATTCACCGCGAAGTCCCGGGCAGCGAAATGATCGATCACAGAGGCGTGCGAGTTGTTTCGTCGAACCGGTGTGAATGTCATTTCGGTATCACTCCGGGTGGGTGCACGGATCACCCCGGCGTCTGGGAGCGCATGGCGAATTTTTTGGCCCGCACGGTGGAACGGTACCGCGCCGCGCCAAACCTTGTGGGATGGGACGCGTGGAATGAATTGCGTTGGAACGTGCACGCCGATGGGCTGGTGTGCTTCTGCCCCCACACGCTCCAGGCGTTCCGTGCTTGGCTGGAGCAACACTACGGCAGTCTGGCGGGTTTGAATCGGGCGTGGCAGCGGCGCTATGGAGACTGGTCGGAAGTCATGCCTGGGAAATTGCCCGATCGCACGTACACGGAGATGATGAGCTGGGAACATTTTATCACCGAGCGGGCCAATCAACACGGGGTGGCGCGCTACCGCCTGATGAAACGGCTCGATCCCCGGCACCCCATTACCGTCCACGCGGCCACGCCGTGCCCGTTGACCAGCGGCGGTCGAGAGAATTATCCTTTGGAACGCGGCAATGACTGGGCGTATGCCGACGTTTTGGATGGGATTGGATGCTCGAGCTTTCCCGCATGGAGCGGCATGGACGACGCCGATTTCGGACTCCGTGTGGAGTGCGTCAAATCCGCCGCGCGCGACAAAAAGGTCTGGTTGAGCGAGGTCCAGGGGGGTCGCGCGGCCACCGGGTTTGCTGTGCATGTTCCCGTCCAGGCTTGGAGCCAGCAGCGTTGGATCTGGAACGGGATTGCCTGCGGCGCAGACACCATACTTTTTTGGTGCTGGCGAGATGAGGTTTTCGGCCGTGAATCGGGGGGGTTTGGCCTGATCGGTCTGGACGGTCAGGCCGAAGAGCGTCTGGCGGCCATGCGGATCACGGGCCGCATTCTGCGGCGTTATGGCGCTTTTTTGGATTGCTATCAGCCGACGCGACCCGATGTGGGCCTTTGGTTCAGTCCTCATGCCTACTACCTGGGCTGGGCGCAGGAAGCGACGGCTGACCGCTTTGTCCAGTCTCTTGTGGGCTATGCGCGTGCTCTGGTGCGCCGCTGCATACCGTACCGTTTGGTAGAAGAAGAGCATCTGGAAGACCTGCGCGGACTGAAGGTGCTGTTTCTGCCGCGCGCCCTTGTGACGGATTCGGACCAGGAGCGCGCGTTGGCCCATTTTGTGCGCCAAGGGGGAACCCTGGTGTGCGAGTCCGAATGCGGGGCGTTCCGTCGAACAGGCCTCTATCGCTATCCGGAAGATCGCTTTGTGGCGCGGTTGACCGGTGTTCAGGAAGTCGGGCGTCGCGCTCTGGAAGACAGCACGATCGCGTTTCTCGATCCGGATGGTCTTTATGTTGTGCCGGCCACGCAGTGGCTTACGCCGCTATCCCTGCGACGCGGCGCGGCTGTCTGGGCTAAACACAAGGACGGTGCTCTCGCGCAGGAAATACGCGTGGGGAAAGGCCGTGTGGTCTGGATCGGCGGCTACCTGGGTGACGCGTACCGCAAAACGCCGACCGCCGATTTTGAAGCGTGGCTGACCGCGCTGTGCCGTCGAGCCGGTTGGATTCCGCACGTGGACGTGTTATCTCCCGCGCCGACGCCCAACTCGTTCCTGTATGTCAAGCACGGAACCGCCAAAGGCCGACGCGTGGTGTTTGTGTTTTTCCCGCCGGACATCCCGAACGCCCGCCTGCGGTTTGCTTCCGGTTTTGTTCGCCGTTCCCGCCTGCGCGACCTTATTTCCGGCCGAACGTTCCGCGTCGAACGCATGCGGGGAGGGCGGGCGTGCACGGTTCAGCCGTCCGAATTGGGCCTGTGCGTGCTCGTCGAAGAATGGTGAGGGTGAACGAGCGGGACACAGGAGGCGCGTTTGATCGCGTGTTTGCGGATGATTACAGGGAAACATCCGCGTGTGCCTTGTGGTGGCCCGGCGTGTCGCGGCCCGGCGATGGCATACGCTCCTGCCGAGGTAGGCCGGCCTCAGCGCGTCATGGACTGTCCTGGTGGAAAAGAGAGATTCCTCGCCGAGATGATCTAGTCGGACGCAGGCCAGAAATCCCAGCGCAATCCGAGGAAAACGCCGGTGCCGGTCAAGTCACCCCGGAATGGACCCTGATCCCACGCCACCAGGTGGCGCGCCTCCACGGTCAGCGCCCAGGCGCTGGTTCGGCCGAAATAGAGGTCCAATCCGAGCCCGGCCTCCCCGCTGACAACGGCGCTGGTCGTGTCGTCGGCACGGCCTTCCACCGGACCGTAGGGCGTTTCCTGAACCAGGCATTCCCGAACGCGGACACATCCTACGCCAGCCCCTACGCCGACCCACGGCACAAACAATCCTCTGCCCGCTCCGAACCGCCTGCGCGCAAACAGACACAGGCGATCCAGACTGAACCGAACCGTTCGGGTCAGGTGGTCGGTATCGACGGACGACCGACGGCCTTGGCGACCGGACGCCGCGCGCCGGAATCCTTCCAACTCCCACTCAAGGGTGGGATCGCTGTTCAACGTGAATGCCACGCCCCCTTCCCAACCGGCGCCAAAATCGAAAAAGGGAAACGCCTCGGATCCGTCCAGCCGGATGAGCCGATCCACGCCGCCTCCCAGAACGCGCACCGCATGTTCGTGCCACGGAGAGTGCTCCGCCGCGGATGAAAAAGGAGCCACCAATCCGGCCGCCAACCCGAGGGCGGCTACCTTGCGCCACGCGGAGCCCCATCGTTCCAGGGCCATGCTCATGGTGTTGTGCCCGTTCCGGTTACCTGGAGAACGATCGCCTCAACTGTCCACCCCTTGCGGTCCTGCACCGTGACCACATTCGCCCCTGCGGCACCCGATTCGGCCGTGTAGGTGATGATTCCGGCCGACGTGTCGGCCACATGGCCCAGGCTCGCATCGCTCACGCTCCAGCGGTAGGGCGGCGTTCCGCCCGAAGCCGTGAACACCGCGTGGGTTTCCGTTGCAAGGTCTAGGGTCACGCGCGCGGGCTGTACGGAAAGCCGCTCCGGCACGGCGGGATCCTCAGGATGGGTTTCGTCGCGATCTTCGCAGGCTGTCAACGCCATGGTTACGCCGAGCATAAAAAACGCCATGCGCCGCGTGCCGGCTCCTCCGGGGCAGAGGCTTTGCCATGCGGGCGATCGCTTGGGTTGCCTGTTATCCATTTCACCCTCCTGCGGCGCTAGGCTCGCGTCGAAACCACGCGGCCCGGCGTCTCCGGCGGCTGATACGCCCGGGCGAGCGCCGCGCGGCTTGCCTTTTCTTTCTGCGCCCGATCGAGCGTCTTGCGCAGCGCGCCATGAATTTCCCGCGCCCGGTTCAGCCAGTCCGCAGTCTCCTGGCGCGCTCGCTCCAAAACCGCGTCGCGCACAGCCGCATCCGGAATCGCCTCACGGATGCGGCGCAGCACCGAAGCCCGTTCGCGCAGAAGGCGCGTCACCCCCTCGCCGTCGCGTCGCCGCAGGGCCATCTCCAACTCGCCGCGCAGCCGATCAAGAGCTTCGGATGCGGCCTTCACGCAGGGCGACGGCACACACGCCTCGTCGGGATCGGATGTCTCCACCGCATCCGCCGTCATGCCTCTGTTCCCTTCTGCGCCGTCGCCTGGACGCTGCCGCCTTCCAGAAAGGCCGCGGAGCTGCCGGCCTTCTGCAACGCCTCGCGCAGCTCGCCCAACATTTGCCGCACCTCGCGTACCGGCTCGACGGTGTGATCGACAACGGCTCGACTAAGAGCATCGAGCATGAAATCGTATAGGGCTGCCAGCCGCTGCGCAATCTCGCCGCCGCGCTCCATATTCAGCGAGGCCGTCAGCTCGCGGAGAATGTCCTTGGTCCGCAGGAGCGCGTTGGCGATCCGTTCGAATCGGTCGGGCGTGTTGTCGGTAAATGCGGCCTCGGCGTCGGCCAGAAGGCTGAGGGCGCGATCGTAGAGAAGGAGAGCCAGATCGTTCGGGGACGCGGTGAGCACGTGAATTTCCCGGTAGCGTTCCGGTCCCATCGGTCGTGCACGCATCATATTGGTTCACCCACGGGGAGGGACGGCGTCCTCGCCGTCTGTCCGCTCTACCGTTTCCGACGGTGTGTAAGCCAATCTCGCATCTTCAGCAACGCGGCTTCAGCCGGCGAGGCGGCCTGCCGGTTCTCCGCCTGAATGGCGTCAAACACCTCCTTGCGGTAAATCGAAATGGAACGCGGCGCCACAAAGCCCAGACTCACCTGGTCGTTCCCGCGGCAGGCCAGGACCCGGACCTCGATCTGTCCGCCAATAATGACGCTTTCGTTGATTTTCCGCGTCAGGACGAGCATGGTTTGTATTCTATACCGGTCGCCTCCGTAACGCCAAACCTTTGATCCTTTATGCGCGCAGGCTCGGGGCGGCTGATCCCGCAGGCGCGGGATTCCTCCCCCCTCGGCTCGCCCCACCGGGCGAATCCTCTTGCCGGTGGCGCACACCAATCGTTCTGAAAACCTGACACGGACTCGGCCCTTTCGGCCGCCTGCGGAACCTCAGCGGCTTGACCGGGCTGGCTTCGATTCTGCCTGCTGCGTCAGCCAGTCCCAAATGCGGTACCGAATCGGATATGGCGTGCCTTCGCAGATGATCTGCTTGCCGCGTCCGTTCCGCAGATTGATGGCCAACGGACTGTGCAAATTGGCCGTTGTGTGGCGCGGATTCGGCGCCACGGTCACCAGGCTCAGCAGCAGAAGGTCGGAAGGCGACTGCAATTCGAGAAACGCCACATCCTCGTCGTTGATGTTAGGCTGATAGTCGGGATGGATCAAGAAGGGATCCACGCAGACAAAGGTGAGGTCCGCCGGCGGCAGAGCCTTAAGAAAGAAAAAAGGTTCATAGCCGGGTTTCTGGAGAAGTTCGAACTGCTGGACATTCTCAAAAGCCGGAATACCGGCCGGAAACTGGAATCGGTGCACGACATCCATGGCGATTTGGTTCAACCGGGTGGAGGAGGTAATGTCTATGGTCACAATTCTGCCTCCCTACGGCCGTGAAGTCCAGCCTGCAGCATGGCAGGTAGCAATCGCCATGCCACGAAACGATAGAGCCACGCGCTGTGGGGTGTCACCCCTGCCCAGCGAAAATCCCGTGGCCGGGCCAAGGAAAGGGTCGGACAACAATGCGCACCGTTCCCATCGGTTCGATTCTTCTGGCCCAATAAGCGCAGAACCGCAGGGTAACGTGTTCCTGTCTGGGCGGGATAGAGAGCGGACACGCCATGGCCTCCGAAAGGCCGCCAGGGGGCCAACGTTCCCATTCCTGCAAGAGGAGCGTTCACACCGGGGCCCCGCGATGTCGGACGTCCGTGATGCACGCCGGCGATGAGACTGCGCAGCAGAGCCGCAAAACACGTCCGCAGGATGGCGAGGCCCACGAAACGGCAATTTTTGCCGCCTTGTCCTACTGCTTTCCGGTTTTTGTGTCCCAGGACGCTTTCCGCAACATACCTCACATTTCGGGAAGGCATCGCTCTTAAGTTTTGCACTGAACTTGCCGAAATAGTGAATGAGGCATGAAACGCCGGCCAGGCACCGGCGCAGGGAAAGCTGTCGGGCTAAGAATCGGCCCGTGGAAAGGAGGTGCGTCGCAGACGGAATGCGTCGGACCCGCGTTGGAGCAGGATGCGGATCGCGCGCGGGGTCTGTCGCCAAACCCGGCCCAGAACGCATGGGGCCAAGGCGATCCGGGCCGCAACACGGAGGTTGCGGAAAAACGCAGAAGATGCAATACTCATATAGTCACGGAGGAAAACCATGCAAGTCTACAACAATGCTCCCGCCTTCTCGGTGTGGCGCAGCTACGTGTTCAACGTGGCCGGTATGCGCAAGTCCATGTCGCGATTGTCGTCCGGCTTGAAAGTTGAGAACGCGGGCGACGATCCGGCCGGGTTGGCCATCAGCGAGCGATTCCGCGCGCAGTATCGCGGCAGTGCCGCGGCGGCGGACAACATTGAAAACGCGATTGCGTTCCTGCAGACCGCCGATTCGTGGCTGCAGAAAGTCCATGATATTCTTGGCCGCATGGAAGAACTGGCCGTTGCGTACAACGACGGCACGAAGTCCCCCACGGACTTGAACAACATCGTAACCGAGTTTAATGCGCTCGGCGCGGAAATCACGGCTATCGCCGGCATGGAGTACAATACCCAGCTTCTGTTTGGTGCGGCCATCACGATTCAAACGGGGCCTGACGATGGGCAGCAATATACTACGGCGGCGCTGACTGCTCCTACTGCTCCTACAGACCCATCGAATGTCGCCACCGTGCAAGAGGCCATTGATACTGTGAGCGGGACGCGTGCTGCACTGGGTGCTGACCTCAACGCTCTCCGACATCGGTTGGAAGGCGTGCGTGCCTATGAAGACAATATCCGCGCGTCGGAAAGCCGCATTCGGGATGTGGACGTTGCCCGCGAGTCGTCCACCTTCACGAAATACCAGATTTTGTCGCAGGTCGGCACCGCCATGCTTGCGCATGCGAATGCGCTGCCTCAGAACGTGCTGCGGCTCATCTCCTGAGCGTGAAAACGTGATCTCGCCCGCGCTGGGCGGGACACCCTATCGGGAGAATCGGCTCTGTGGCCGATTCTCCCGACTTCGTCTGGCACGTCGCCTGCTTGATGAGTGGCGGGTGGGTCAGGTCTGTCGGACTCGTCGGACAGGTCGGACGAGTCCGACGAGTCCGACATCGAGGGGTCTTCTATGCCGGGCATTCATTTGAGTGGCATCGCCTCCGGGCTGGACACTCAGAGTGTCATCAACCAGTTGCTTGCCTTGGAATCGGCCAAAATTACGGCCCTGCAGAACCGGCGCCAGGAACTGCAGAACGATGTGTCGGCCTGGAGTGATGTGAACGGCACGCTGGGCACACTGGCCGCGGCGTTGGACACCCTGCGCCACGCGGACACGTGGTCTGCCCTTACCGTTACGGTATCCGCTTCGGACAAGCTTTCGGCCACCGCGTCCGCCGGCGCCGAGGAAACCACCTATCGTGTGGCGATCCTGCAGCTTGCTCAGGCCCATACGGTGGCGTCCAACCGCCTGTCCAGCACCACGGACCCGCTGGTGAACATTGTGGAAGGCCTTTCCGCCGGCGATTCCTTCACGCTGGAAGGCGAGGCGTTTGTCATCGAGGCCGAAGACACGCTGCTCACCCTGCGTGACCGTATCAACGAAACCGTGGGCGACCAGGTGCGCGCGTCGGTGGTGGATAACCGGCTGGTGTGGACGCGCCAGGAGACGGGCGCAACGGAAATCGCGGTGGAAGACGGCGAAGGAACACCGCTGGCCGATTTAGGCATCTGGGACGGCAGCGCGTTCCTCAACGAGTTGGCGACCGCGCAAGACGCGCTTTTTACGGTAAACGGCCTTGCGGTCACCCGCAGCGCCAACAGCGGACTGACGGATGTGATTTCCGGAGTGACGCTCAACCTTCTGGCGGAAACCGCCTCGGACGAAACGGTCACGCTGACCGTGGGCCGCGACGTGGCCTCCATCCAGGCGGCCATCCATGCCTTTATCACGGCCTACAACAACGCCACGGGCAAGCTGCAATCTTACAGCGCCGTGGACCTGAGCGATCCCAAAAATCCCCAAGCGGCCATCCTACACGGGGAAACTCTAGTGCCGAACATTCTGACGTCCCTGCGGCGGTTGGCCGTCGGCACGCGGTCGCCCTACCTCAACGAGGAGAATGCCGCGTATACATGGCAGGGCCGATCGGGCGTAATGGACAGCCTGGACGACATCGGGCTGGGCACGCTGGGCCGCGAGAATACCCTGGCGGTGACGGATTCGGCGCGGCTGGACTACATGCTGGAACACTATTTCGATAAGGTTGAGCAGTTGTTTCGTGGGGTGGTCGGAGAATCCGGCTACGAACACGGTGTGGCCGAGGACCTGTACCAATACGTGAACCGGCTGACCGCCTCGACGACAGGAGAGGTTGCCAACCGGATGGCCACGCTCCAGACGACCATTCGGCGCTACGATGACGTCATCGCGCGGATGACCGATGCGCTGGAGGAACGCGAACAGCAGCTCTGGAAGCAGTTTGCGGCTATGGAACAGGCCATTGCGGCCTTGCAAAGCCAGTTGAGCTGGCTGTCCGCCCAGATCAGCCTGCAGCCAACCTCCAACACCTAAGAAGACGGTTTCCTGGGGAGGGACCCTTTGTCCGTTTGAAGGAAACGGCCCAGACCGATAGCTCCGTGAGGGAGGCACACCCTTCCTTTTCACCTGCGGCTAGCCCCCTAAGGCGACGCCGAAGAGAGCCCCCCGCTGGGGGAGGCGGCCGTTTCGTGTGTGGCATCCCGGCTGCTTCCCCGAACGTTTTCGATGGACGAACCGACCCTTTCGACTACGGCACCGGGCAACGCGTCCGCGGAGTTTGTTGAGGACGTCCGCGTGCTTGGCGCGGCACGGACCCGCGCGCGGCACCGTCGAGCGACCTTGTCGCCGATTTTTTCCGCTGAGCGTGTTCGCCTATCGGACCAACCCGTTCCCCTGCCGGCAGACTTTCCCGGCGCGGAGGATCAGATTCAGGTTGACGTGGTGCGGGAAGGGGGGCGCATTACCCGGCTTCAGATTTTTTGCCCGTGCGGCCGGAAAGCCGAGTTGGATTGCGAGTATGAGCAGCCGTGAGCCATTCCTGTGGCGCCGACAGCGCCTTCTGGCCGCGGGGGCAGCGCTCCTCCTTCTGCCGGCGGGATGCGTGGTGTGGCGTGGAAGTGATTTTGGGCACTGGGCGCGAACCGGCGAGCGCCATCCGCTGGTGCGCATCCAGCGCCTGGCACCCGCCGTCCGTTGGACGGGCCGCGAACGGGTTCTTCTTCTGCCGCCGGGTGGCGCGTTTCCCACGCCGGATTGGGCGTGGGCGTTTTACGACCAGCTGTCCGAGGAATTCCGGCACTATTTGCGCGGGCGGGTGCTCACCTTGGCACGCGGCGATCGGCTGGCGCACTATGCCGCCGGCGACAACCTGCGCGAGTCGGTGGATCGAGTGAATCCGGAGGAAGCGGCGCGGGTGGCCGCGCTGGCCGATGCGGATTATGTTATCGGTGTTTGGGTGCGTGATTTTCGTGCGTATCCGCCTCAGCGCCTGGCCTTCCGCGCCACGGTTGTGCATACAGCAAGCCGAAAGGCGCTGCTGGAGGCCGACGGAGGATTTGACGCGGCCAATCAACACGTCGTGGTGGCCCTCGCTGACCACCTACAGGCACGGCGCGCGCGGAAGTTCGACATGCAGAATCTGGAGCGTATGTTGCAATCACCGACGGAATATGGGCAGTTTGTAAGCACGCGCTGTGCGGCGGCTGTGAGTGCGGCGCTTCAGACTCCGCCGGAGCTTAAGGGACAGGACAAAACGACCGATCCATAAGAAGGGATATCGTATGCAACTGGATGGAGTTTCACACCACGTGGCCACACCGCATTTGTTGCTTCACACGACGCCGGGGCAGGAATCCAAACAAGCTTCGGTGCGACCGGAATCGAATGACCGAATACAGACTTCGCTGCTCGGTCGGCTTCTGTCAGAGGCCAGCCAAGCGCTGGCGCAGCGGACGCAGCCTCGACCGCACATGGTGGCCTGGGCCTTGGAAGTGAGAGACAATCCCCTCTCCCTTCCGGATGCTGTTGTAGACGCGCTTTACGCGCGCGCGATGCATCCGGAGGCAAGCCTTGGCTCTGAGCGGTTCTAGCAAGCCGCCTGTGGCCGCGGACCTCGGGTGCGCGCGATCCAGGCATCCTCATCGCCAGGCCGCCCGGTTTTCCCCGATGGCTGTCTTCATCTTCAGGATCACGGTGAAGTCGCCCTGTGTAGGACGAGGCGGCAGAGAGAGGGGGGGAAAATTCTGCCGTTTTCTCCCTCTGTATTCCGCCAAGCGTTCGCAATCCGTGACGAATTCCGCCGCAGTCACGTTGCCTTTTTCATCACCTCGATCCCTGGCGATCCGCGGGTGTGCCCAGGGGGAAAAGCGCGACGGCCTCCTAGGGAAAGAGTAGCTTTCCCTATGGGCAAGGACCGTTTCCGCCTCACGCAACGGCACCCTGTTCTGTTCTGACAGAACAGGGTCGCTGTCCGGACGCTACCTCACCGTTCCCCGCCATACCGACCACGCTTTTGCCGGACCGCTACCGAGCGATCCATGGCATGTACCCTGCTTGATCCTGCAACGGCCCTTTTCGGAAGGACGATGAATACGTGTTGCCAAAACGTGGCTCGGCGCATGATCATCGAGCAGGACGTGCGGCTGGCGGCTATTGCCGACAACCTCGCCAATCTCGCCACACCCGGATACCGCAAAACACGTGTGTTGACTCGCTCCTTTGACCAGGTGTTCGAACAACACGCTGGACTCCCCGTCAGAATCATGGCCGATACCACCGACGGTCCCTTGCGTCAGACCGATGCCCCCCTCGATGTTGCGATTCGTGGCCGGGGATTTTTTGTGGTGGAAAAGGACGGCCGATTTTTCCTCACACGCAACGGGCAATTCGCTCTTTCGCCGGAGCGGCAGCTTGTGACTATGGCCGGATATGTCGTTCAAGGAGAAGGAGGGCCTCTCACGCTTCCGCCTGACCGCGATCCCTCCAGTCTCACGGTCGATGGGGACGGGACCCTGCGGTCAAACGGCCAAACTATCGGGCGGCTGCGTCTTCTTGACACGGAGCATCCCGAGAGTCTCGCGCGCGCAGGGACCACGCTTTTTGCCGTGCCGCCGGATGCGAAGCCCGCGGAAGCCGGTTCTTATCACGTCATGAATCGGGCCGTGGAAGGGAGCAATGCGTCCGCCTTTGAGGAGATCGCCGAAATGATGAACAGCCTTCGCGCGTATGAGCTATGCCAAAAGGTCCTTCGCGCGGAAGACACCACGCAGTCCAACATGATTCGGAGTTCGACGGCGTCAGCCTAAGCGACGGGTGCCGCCGTGTCGCTAGGAGGAGACAACCATGGAACGCGCGCTTTGGTCCGCCGTGAGCGGCATGAAAGCCCAGGAGCTTGCGCTCGACACGATCGCCAACAACTTGGCCAACATCAATACCACATCGTTCAAGTCCAGCCGGGCCAGTTTTCAGGACCTCCTCTATTCGGTTCTGGCTACGCCGGGTGCCGCTGGCGCGGCAGGCGAGCGACCCGTGGGCATCCAGGTGGGCCATGGAACGCGCGTGGCCGGCGTGACAAAGCGGTTTACGCAGGGGTCGCTCATTGAGACCGGCGGCGCTCTTGATCTCGCCATTGAGGGGGACGGCTTCTTTGAGGTCACGCTCCCGGATGGAACGCGGGCGTATACACGGGATGGCGCGTTTCGCATCAATGCGGCCGGCGAGGTGGTGACCACGGACGGCTACCGCATTTCCGGCTTTGACACGATCGAGCCGGGCACAACGGAAATCACCATCACGCCCGATGGTTCCTTCACCACCGTGGTGAACGGCGCACCGGTCACGAAAACACGGATCACGCTGACGCGATTTCTCAATCCGCAAGGGCTGCAGGCCATCGGCCGCAACCTCTACCGGGAAACCGAGGCGAGCGGCGCACCTCAGAGCGGTCTGAACCCCGGGGAAAACGGCATGGGGACGCTGGCCCAATACCATCTGGAGGCGGCCAATGTGGCGGCAGCCGAGGAACTCGTCAATATGATCATGACGCAGCGCGCGTATGAGGCGACGTCGAAGGCCATCCGAACCAGCGACGAAATGATGGCCATGGCCAATGCGTTGCAGCGGTAGAGACACCATGACGTTTTCCCGTGTTCTTTTTTCTGTGTGCACGGCGCTGGCGGCGTGGAACGCCCGGGCCGAGACCCGGGGGCCGCCCCTGGTTCTGCACGTGGCCGAGTCTCCGGTTGTTCGCGGCGCTCAGGTGTCGTTGCGGGACGTCGTGCGCGACGCGGCGGCCTTGCCGTCGGGATGGGCGGAGCGCCGTTTGTTCGAGGCTCCTGCGCCCGGCGAGGTTCGGGAAATTACGCTGTCGGGTCTGGCGTACGCCCTGCAGAAATATGTCGACATGCACGCGGTCACACTCCGAGGGCCGGTTCAGATTTCCATTCAACGCGCGGCGGAACCCGTTCTGTCGCGCGAGAAGCTTGCGGCCCTTCTCGTTGAGTACACGCGAGCCTATGCCCCGTGGGCAGGAGCGTCGCCCCGGATCGAATGCGACCCGATTCCGGCTTCGTTGGCCGCCGTGAAGGAAGGGACATCTCTGCGCGTGCTCTCCTTGGCGCCTGAAGGGGGGCCGAACCGCTATGTGTTTCAGGTGGTGGTCGCGCCGGATGGGCCCGAGCCAGTCACCGTGCCCGTTCGGGCCACGGTGATTCCTTCGGGCCGCGTTTGGGTCACGCGACGCACGATCCCCCGCGGCGCCGTGCTCGCGGACGAGGACCTGGCGCTTCGTGAACTCTGCCGACCCGACTTGGCAGACTTTTTGCCGGAATCGGAGTCACCCGCTGGCCTCGAAGTCACCCGCGCCTTGCGTCCGGATGAGCCGCTCCCACGCTATGCCCTGCTGCCGCCAGTTTGCGCGGACCGGGGCGATTCTATCCTCATCATAGCCGAGCGGGGTCCACTGCTCGTTACGCTGCGGGCGCGCGCGCTCACTGGAGGCCGGCGGGGCGAACGGATTTTCTGCCTCAACGAGCAATCCCAGCGACGTCTGAGCGTTCGTCTCACAGGGGCTAAACAAGGGGTGGTGGAATGATGCGTTCGACACGGGTCAACCGGGGCGGTGCCGTTCTGCTGGTCTTCCCGGCGTTGACGCTCGCCGTCGTTTCCGTCGGCCGCGGGGACGGAGCTGTTCCCGCGCGGAAAGCGGAGTGGTCGTTCGCGCGGCGGCTGTACCGCGACCCCAAGGCGTTTCAGGTTGGCGATCTCTTGACCATCCTGATTGACGAACAGGCCTCCGCCAGCAAAAACGTCAAGAGCTCTTCGGAACGCAAGAGCACAATCGGGGGCAAGGCCTCCGTCACGCATCCCACACTCGACAGCCAGCCGACTCCCTGGACCAACGCGTTGGCCAACAGCCTGTCGCTCGACACGAGTAGCGGGTTTTCCGGCAGCGGCTCCGTGGAAAATAAGGATAGGGTGTCCGCCTCGATTACGGCACGCGTGCTGGAGGTGTTGCCCAACGGCAACCTGCTAATCGAGGGCCAACGCACCGTGGTGGTTCAGGATGAAACGCTGCAGATGGTGCTCACGGGAACCGCGCGGCCTGCGGATATTTCCCGCGACAATACCGTGAAATCCACGTGCCTGGCTGATGCGGTCATCCGTTACACGAGCAACGGGCCAACCGTGGCTGCGCAAAAACGCGGGCTTCTGACTCGCCTGTGGGACTGGATCAACCCCTTTTGAGGCCTGATGACGCGAGGCTTTTTCCATCATGGCGCCGCTCGTTTTTTCCTGGTTGCGGCGTGGGTGCTTTCCGCCGCCACGCGGGCGTTGCCTGCGGGAGCGGGCGATACACGTCTGAAAGACATGGCGCGTATCGCCGGGCTGGAAAGCATCCCGCTCATCGGGTACGGAGTGGTCGTAGGGCTGCGCGGCACGGGTGACAAGGACTTGGCCCTCAGCAAGCAAACCCTAGCCAACCTGTTGGAATCCTTCAAAATCACCCTTCCGGTCGACGAGGCGAAAAGCAAGAACGTGGCCTGCGTCATGGTTTCTGCGCGGGTGCCGCCTTTTCATGCCGCGGGAGATCGTGTGGATGTGGAGGTTTCCTCCATTGGCGATGCCACGTCGCTGGAAGGCGGGCAACTCCTCATGACGCCTCTTCTGGATCCCAACGGCGAGGTGTACGCGTTGGCCCAGGGCAGCGTGCTGATCGGAGGGTATACGGCCGGAGGCGGCGAGGGGGGCGGCGCCAACGTCGTGACCCGTAACCATACGACCGTCGGAGCGATTCCCGGCGCCGCGCTGTTGAAATATGGGACATCGAACGGCTACCTTCAGAACGGCATGCTGCGGCTCATTCTGCGGCAGGCCGATTTCACTACCGCCAGCCGCGTGGCCGCGGCGATCAATGCCGAACTCGGCGCCGTGGCTGTGGCGGCCGACGCCCTTTGCGTGCATGTGCAGATTCCCGATGCGGTTCTTCGGAGCGGAGGGATAGCCGCCTTTGTTTCGCGTCTCGAAAACGTACGGGTCACGCCTGACTACGTCGCGCGGGTGATCGTCAACGAGCGCACGGGCACCATCGTCATAGGCGGCGAGGTTCGTATCCACACCGCCGTCGTCGCCCATGGCAACTTAACGGTTACCGTTAAGGAGACACAGGCCGTGTCGCAGCCGCGTGACCTTACGCTCGTGGGGCCGCAGCCGGGCATTCGGACCGAAGTGACCCGGGAGCAAACGACAACCGTCGAGGAAGAGCGGGCGCGCGTGGTCGTCATGCCCGCGACCCCAACCGTACGCGATGTGGCCGACACACTGAATCAACTGGGCGCCACGCCACGAGATTTGATTTCCATTCTTCAGGCCTTGCATCGGCTGGGGGCACTGCCGATGGAAATCGTGGCGATGTAATCGTCGAGGATCGGTATGAACACCGAGGCGATTCAAGGCGTAGCGGCGGTTCTGCCAAGGGCTGCCGAAACGCGCGCGGCCAACGCGTCGGCGGAATCCCTGCGCGAGACATGCCGCGCCTGTGAAGGACTCATTTGGGGCCAGATTCTGAAACAGACCTTGGCCGCAAATCCGCTTTGCGCGTCGGACGAAGAGAAAACCGGCGGCAACGACATTTTGATGGAACTTACCTGGGAACAGGTGGCCCGGGAACTGGGGCGCGCGGCGCATCTCGGTTTGGCACAGTTGTTGTATGAACACCTTCGACACACTCTCCCCCCCGGAACGACAGAAGGATGATGACCTAACCGCTGTTTTACGAGACCTGCGGGCAGCAGAAGAACGTCTCCAGGCGGCTCTCTGCGGCCACAGGCCCGAGAGCATTCTGCAGGCCGTTGAAGAGCAGGAACGGTTGGCGGATCGCCTGCGTGACGTGTTGGATCCGCGCGCCGCGTCGGCCTTCCCGTCGCATCCTGCCCAACCGCAAACGGTGGCGGAGCTGGCACGAGACATTCGCCGCCTTGCGCGTTTCAATCATCAAGTGGCCACGGCGTTGGCCGATGTCGTGGAGCGTACCCTGTCGCGGCTGGCCGGGACACCCCGGGACGCGCAGGTTTACGGTGCCGCCGGCAATCTGGTTGGCCCGCGCGCGGCGCCCGTGCTCGTGCGCCAGGAAGGATAGATGTCGCATGGCTTCTCTTCTCGACTCGCTGATTATTGCGCGCAGCGGCGTCCTCACCCATCAGGAGCGAATGGCGGTCATCAGCCATAACATCGTCAACGTTCACACGCCCGGTTACCACCGCCAGCGGATCGTGCTGGGTACCAATCCTCCAGTCGAGCCGTCCATGCTGGAGACACGGCGATGGGCCACCGGTGCGGGCGTGCGGGTCTTGGACGTCGTTTCCACCTTCAACCGGATGAAGGAATCCGTCCTTCTCGAACAAACCCCGGATGCGGCGTACCATGCCACGCTGGCCGCCGCTCTCCAGGATCTTGTCGGCCTATTGAGCGGGACCGGAGACGGCACCCTAGCCGCCTGCTTTCAGGGGTTCTGGAACGCCTGGCATGACGTGGCCAACAGGGCCGACAACCTGGCGCTGCGCAACGTGCTCTTGGAGCGGAGCGCGCGGCTGGCCGACACCCTCCGCGGGCTGGCCGAGCGTTTAGACACGGCCCGCAACCGTATTGCCGGCGGTACGGCGCCCGATATGTACGGTTTGGTGCCGAATGAAGTGGACGCCGTGAATCGGATTACCGCCGAATTGCAGTCCATCAATGCGCGTCTGGCGCAGACCATGGCGCAGGTCAACACGCATGATTTGGAAGACCGGCGCAGGGAACTCCTCCGCCAGCTCAGCGAAAAACTTGCGGTGACTGTGAACGTGGACGGCGCGATTATGGTGGATGGGCAGATTTTGGTCAGCGCCGACGGAACCGTTCGCAACACACTGGCGGTGACCGACACGGGAAGCCCCATTGTGCTGGAACTCCTGGATGCCGGAGGCGGGTCCCTCGGCGTGGTCACTGTGACCGGCGGCACGCTAGGCGCCTGGCTGGATGCCGCGGCCATCGTCGAAAGTCTCCGTGACCGGTTAGATACATTAGCCCACACGTTGGCGCAGACGGTCAACGCCCTCCACCAAGGCGGCTATGACCTGGCCGGAGAAGAAGGCGTGGCGTTTTTCACCGGCACCGATGCCGATGGAGACGGGCGGATGGACGCCGATACCCTTCGGGTCAACGCGCTCCTCTATGACCCCGCCAATCCACTCCTTAACCGTCCAGACCGCGTCGCGGCTGCGGCAACCCGGTATGACGACGGGCCTCCGCCTCTTCCCAACGTAGAGGATGGGGCCGTGGCCTTGGCCATTGCTGACCTCGGCCGTCAACCCCTGGCCGCGATCGGAGGCATGACGCTCGGCGAATACTTCGACCATGCGCTCATCGCACTGGGGAGCCGTGCGGCAGAGGAGGCAGGCTTGGCAGAAGACAGCGCGGCGATTGTGACCGTGCTTTTGGACTCCATTCAAAGGGAAAGTGGCGTGAACCTAGACGAGGAGTTAATCGAACTCCTTCAGGCCCAACGCGCTTATCAAGCGTCCTCTCGCGTGCTTACAGCGGTGGATGACCTGATCGAGCAGGTCATCCACCGCATGGGCGCTCGTTGACACGGAAGGCGTGAATGAAAATCCACCGAGAAACATCCCGAAACGCGTCGCGCCCTGCTGGGCTGCTCACGGACCTGAACCGCGGGCTTCAGGCGCTTGCGGACCATCTGGGGCTGTACACGGAGCTTCTCCGGCGATGCACAGGCAAGCCAGAGGGAAGGGCGACGGCGCCGCGGCGCGGATTGTCCGTGTAAGGCGCGGTCATCCGCCTGGCTTTTGTGCGGGGGAAACCCAGACCCGACGGGTGTTGGAGGTCACCGCGCGACATGTCCTGTGCCTGGCGGCGCACGATTTCTCCACCGGCGCCCTCGAGACGGGCTTTGCCCAGAAAGGGAACGGTTCCACGACAGGCTCTGTCAGCGGCGCGAGGTCGGCGCATTCTCTGTTGCGCGGGGGAGAGCCGCTTAGTCCCGTGACGGATGTAACCGCCGCGCCCCTTTCGTGTTGTGCGTGCCGACACGGCGATCGCAAACGTGCCTTTTTTTTTCGTCGCGGTTCACCCGGAACGCATCCTTTGTGAGGCCCTTTCCGAATGTCCACACGTACAGAATGTTGAGCCGCATGGTGGTTTCGTTGGAATCGCTCGCCGCGGGGTGAGACATCGGTTTGGGGGACTTGCTTCCGAGGTTGCGGCATTTGCACCGGCTGTGCTATAAGCGGCGAAACAGGAAACGAAGAGCGGATGGACATGAGGCAAAAAAACGGTCATGTTCCCATGTGCCTGTCCGGTATGGGGTGTGCCGTTTTTTGTCTCATAACGATCGCCCTCACCGGCACCGGATGCTCCGATTCGCAAACCGATTTTTTTGTCGCCGTCGGCCTGGGCAAATTGGAACGCGGGGAATATGAGGAGGCGGCTCGCCTTCTGGAGTGTGCGGTGCAGCGGGATCCGCAGGATGCCACGGCCTATGGGAATCTTGGCATTGCCTACCTCGAGATGGGAAACATGGGGGCAGCGGCGACGGCTTTTGGGAAGGCAGGGGATCTCTGCCCGACGGATTCTCGGCCGCACGAGTTTCTCGGATATATTCACCTTCGCGCCAAGCAGTGGGACAAGGCGAGGCAGGCACTGGAACAGGCGCATCAACGATGCTTGATTTCACCGCGGATCACAACAGCTCGCGCGGTGGTGGAATTTCATGCCGGTCAGGTTCAGCAGGCCGCCGCATACCTGAGCAAGGCGCTGGAACTGGATCCGAACTACCCGCCGGCCCTGTATAACTTAGGTCTCCTCCACGCGCGCCATCCTCGGGAGCATGCTCACGCTGTTGCCTATTTCCGCCGATACCTTGCCGCGCAGGAAGGGGACGAACGGAGTGCGGGCGATCCGCACGTGAAAACGGCCCGCTTCTTTCTGGAACGAGGCGCGCTTCCCGCGCGCGCGTCGTCCGTTCCGCGCGGGGACACGGATTCTCCTTCCGCGGGGTTATCCTCCGCCCTCGGCAGTGCCGGGGTAACGTCGTCGGCCCCTCTCACCGCGGCCGCGACCCATTCTGCGTTCTCCCAGGGTCCTGCTTCGGGAGCACCGTCTGCGATATCCCCGCGGCTCATGCAGGCGCGAGAGGCGATCGGCAGGGAAGATTACGATCAGGCGCTTGTCCTTTTGAAAGAATGGGTCGAAAAGGATCCCCAGAACGCCGATGCGCTCTGGGAATTGTTACAACTCTATCGGCGCCTCCCAGGAAGGGGGCAAGAGGCGGATCGTCTCCTCGGCCTTTTCCGCGCGCGTTTTCCCCAGGACCCTCGCCTCGCACGTCTGTCCGTTCGATCCCCGCCTTCTCCCTCTCCTGCGGCTCAGGCGGGTTTTCGCGCGGAGGCGGTCCGCGCCTGGAAACGGGGGGTGGAATGCCACCGGCGAAACGATCTGCGTGGCGCCATAGCCGCCTACGACGAAGCGGTTCGACTCGACCCGAATCTGTACGCGGCGTGGTACAATCTCGGGCTGGCGTGCAGAGCGCAGGGAAACCGTCCACGGGCCCGTGAGGCCTTCCGGCGCGCCTTGGAACGGAAACCTGATCTTGTCGGCGCATCGTACATGCTGGCGGTTGTGCAATGGGAAGAACGGCACAGCGAGCGGGCGATCCAACAGCTTCAGAATACGTTGGCATTGGATGCGCATTACGCGCAGGCGCATTTTTTGTTGGGAAGCATCTATCGCGAAAAAGGCCAAGTCCCGCTCGCTCGCAAGAGCTTGGAACGCTACCTTGAACTGGCGCCGTCCGGGGCACATGCCGCAACGGCGCGGCAGTGGCTGGCCACTCTTCCCGGGGCGGGGGATCCGCCAGCCAAGGCAACACCGTAGAGCGTTTCTCGCTGCGGGGAGCGGAGTCACGGCAAACGTCATACGGTCCCGGCTGGCGAAGGTTGGCAGGGCGTCCGAACGATGAACGACGTGACACCCTTTATCAATGCCGTGGACGTGGGTGCCGTTTTGGTGCTCCTTCTGGGAATGATGCTAGGGCGGAGCCGCCGACTGTCCGGCGAGATCGGCCATCTGGTGAGCGTGGTCGCCGCCTTTGCGGCGGGTCTTCTCGGTTATCGGCCGCTGTGTGCGTGGTTTTCACGGTGGGAACAGCTCGGGCCGCGTGGAGCTTATGCCCTGGCCTTCGTCGCGGCCATTGTGGCCGCCGCACTGCTGATGGTGATCATCCGCATCGGGCTGATGCGGGTCATCCAGGTGGTGCTCACGGAACCGGCTGACCGCACATTGGGCGGTCTGGTCGGATTGGTGCGCGGCGCAATCCTCGTAACGGCAATTTTTATCCTGATGAACCTCATGCCGAGCGCCTTTTTGAACCGGCAGTTCGGCGAGGCATCGCTGATCGGCCGTTGGGTTCGGAAGCTCCAACCGACCGTTGAGGAACGTCTCCCGTTTTTGGAAAAAAAGACGGATCAACTCATGGAGGATAATATTGTGCTCCAGGAGGAGGAACCTGCTCCGCGTCGCCGGCGGTCCCGTTGACCGTCGAGGGGAATCGCTTCTACTCCCTGGTCTCCGCGCGCGCCCGGGTCGGCACGTGTCCTTGTCCTCGGAGGCTTGACTCGACCCGGTGTCCGCGGGAGCGTGTGCGAACAAAGAAACGTCGCCGCCCTCTTTTCGCGCAGGAACTCAAAACACAATCGGCGCGAAGACGTCGTAGCCAGCGAGTTTTTCGCGTCCTTTGAGGAAAGCCAGCTCGACGAGAAAATCAATGCCCACCACCACACCGCCACCCTGCTCAATCAGCTTGACCGATGCGGCGGCTGTTCCCCCCGTGGCCAAAAGGTCATCGACGAGAATCACCCGGTCGCCCGGCCGGAAAGCATCCTGATGCACGGCGAGGGTTGCCGAGCCGTATTCCAGTTCATAGGGCTGCTCAAACGTTTTCCACGGGAGCTTCCCCTTTTTGCGGATGGGGACCAGTCCCACGCACAACCGGTCAGCGAGGGCACCGGCGAACAAAAAGCCGCGTGCGTCAATGGCCGCAATCTTTTCGATCGCCTGTCCGCGATGTCGCCGTGCCAGGAGGCTGACGGCTTGACGGAACAGTTTTGGGTTGTTGAGGATCGGCGTGATATCTTTGAACACAATGCCCGGTTTGGGAAAGTCCGGGATATCGCGAATGGCCGCTTTTAGCGTATCGGCGACCATAGGCACACCTCCTATCACGGGCGGCGCTGTGGGGTGTGCGCGTCACGTTCGCATCCCCACGCGTCACGCGCACGGAATCCCGTGTTCTCCGGCGCATGCGCTACCTTGCGGCAAAGACCGCATCACGCGCGCCGTGGGCGTGTGCGATCGTCGAGTGCGGCATGCGCGGCCGCCAACCGCGCAATCGGGACGCGAAACGGCGAGCAGCTGACATAGTCCATGCCGACCTGATGGCAGAACTTCACGGAAGCATAATCGCCGCCGTGCTCGCCGCAGATTCCGACTTTGAGGTCCGATCGCGTGGCCCGACCGCGTTCGATCGCCAGGCGGATCAGTTCTCCGATCCCTTCCACGTCGAGGGTTTGGAAGGGGTCGTTCGGAAGAAGTTTCTTGTCGAGATAGTCGGGCAGGAACGCGCCGATGTCGTCGCGCGAGAAGCCGAATCCCATCTGGGTGAGATCGTTTGTCCCGAAGCTGAAAAACTGTGCCGTTTCTGCCATGCGGCCGGCCGTAAGAGCTGCGCGTGGGATTTCGATCATCGTGCCGAACAGATGGGGAATGCGCGTGAGTCCGAAGGCACGGCAGACGGTGTCATGCACACGCGCGCATAGCGCCTTCTGGTCGTCCAACTCGGTGCGGTCGCACGTGACCGGGATCATGATTTCGGGGAAGGCCTTTTTTCCTTCCTTCAGGAGTTCGGCGGTGGCTTCCAAAATGGCACGCAGTTGAAACGCGGTGACTTCCGGGTAGGTGATGCCCAGGCGAACGCCCCGGTGCCCCATCATGGGGTTGCTTTCGCGCAGGGCTTCCACGCGTTTTTCCAGCTCCTCCCGCGGAAGGCCCAGGCTACTGGCCAGCTCGTGCAACCGTGCAGGGTCATGCGGGACGAACTCGTGAAGGGGGGGGTCGAGCAAGCGGATGGTCACCGGTCTTCCTTCCATGACGCGCAATGTGCTCTGTATGTTCTGCTTCATAAACGGGTACAGTTCTTCCAGCGCCTGACGTCGCTCCTCGACCGTGCCGCTGGCAATCATTTTGCGGAGCAGGAACAGCGGTTTGTCGGACCCCTCGCCGTAAAACATGTGCTCCGTGCGGAAAAGGCCGATGCCTTCCGCGCCGAACGCTACGGCACGGGCGGCATCCGACGGCGTATCGGCGTTGGCGCGCACGCGCAGCACGCGCAGCGCGTCGACCCACTTCATGAACTGCACGTAGTCCCGATTGTGTTCGGGATCCGGCGCCAGCAGGGGAAGCTGGCCGGCGTACACCTTTCCGGTGGTGCCGTTGAGGGTTATCCCGTCTCCCTCTTGGAGAACCTGATCCCCCACGCGGAGCGTGCGTGCCTCCAGGTCAATGTGTAGCGCGCCGCATCCGACGATGCAGCACTTTCCCCAGCCGCGCGCGACAAGAGCGGCATGGCTGGTCATGCCGCCCTTGGCCGTCAAAATAGCCTGGGCGGCGTGCATGCCGTGAACATCCTCGGGGCTTGTTTCCGTGCGGACGAGAATAACTTTTTCGCCACGTTCCTTGCCCCGGCGCGCGGCTTCATCCGCCGTGAAAACAATCTGGCCATGCGCACCGCCAGGACCTGCCGGCAACCCTTTTGCCAGGAGGCGGGCTGTCCGTTCCGCTGCGGGATCCACCATGGGCAGAAGCACCTGGATGAGGTCTTCCGGCTTGATGCGGCGAACGGCCTCCTCGCGGCGGATGAGTTTTTCGCGGACCATATCCACGGCCATCTTAAGGGCGGCGACTCCGTTGCGCTTGCCCACGCGGCACTGCAGCATCCACAAGCGGCCGTCCTCGACGGTGAATTCGATGTCCAGCATATCCCGATAGTGTCGTTCCAGTTTTTTCTGAATGACCAGCAGCTGGCGATACACAGCCGGCATGCGCTTTTCCAGACTGGGGAGGTCACGGGTCTGTTCGGTTTTCCCCGCTTCATTGACCGGGAGCGGCGTGCGAATGCCGGCGACGACATCCTCGCCTTGCGCGTTGGGGAGCCATTCCCCGTAGAAAATCTTGCGACCCGTGGCGGGGTCGCGCGTAAAACCGACGCCTGTGGCTGAGTTTTCCCCCAAATTGCCGAAGACCATCGCTTGCACATTAACGGCCGTGCCCCACTCATCGGGAATCTTTTCAATGCGACGGTAAGCCACCGCGCGTTTGCCGTTCCAAGACTGAAACACAGCGCCTATGGCTCCCCAGAGCTGCTCCTCATGGTTATCCGGGAAGGGACGCCCCAGCACCTTGTGGATGGTGGTGCGGAAAAGGTCGCACAACTCCTTCAGATCCTCGGCGTGGAGTTCCGTATCCGAGGATACGCCGCGCGTCTGTTTCATCTCATCAAGCAGGCGTTCCAGGCGTTCCCGGATGCCCTTTCCTTCTTCCGGTTCAAGACCGGTTGCCTTTTCCATCACCACATCCGAATACATCATCATCAGACGGCGATAGGAGTCATAGGCAAAACGCGGATTTTGCGTGCGGGCAATCAAGCCGGGCAGGGTAGAGGATGTGAGCCCCACGTTCAGAATCGTCTCCATCATGCCCGGCATCGAAGTGCGTGCGCCGGATCGAACGGAAACCAGCAAGGGGTTTTCCGTGTCCCCGAAGCGCCGGCCCATTTTGGCTTCGACGGCCCGCAGGGCGCGGTTAACCTGATCCCGCAGCCCTGGGGGATAGGTGCGGTTATTTTTGTCGTACAGGGTGCACACTTCCGTGGTGATGGTGAACCCGCAGGGGACGGGAATGCCCACACGGCTCATTTCCGCCAGATTGGCGCCCTTGCCGCCCAGTAGGTTTTTCATGTCCGCTCGCCCCTCGGCCATGCCGACACCGAAGCGGTAGACGTACTTCTTGCTTCTCCGTGTAGCCATTGGACAAAAAAACTCCTTCGGGATGAAACCGCCGGTTGCCTGAATCGGCGGGAGACTCCATACGTTTGAGTGAATGTCACCCTACCACAACACCCGGCGTCCTGTAAACTGGAAACCTTTGCACCCGTGACCGTTCATAGAGATGACCCGATCGGTCGCTTGTCGCTTCCACCTTGACGCCCTCTCGGCGTGGCCAGGGCCGTTGCGCCACGGAGACATGGCTGCGAGGGAAACGGAGACGGAGATTTGAGATATTGAAGAACACAACGCTCCGGTATAGGATAGCCGCGCTTTCGTTCCTGGGCGACTGGTAAGGGGAGATTATGGCAGGCATTTTCAAAGCCTATGACATTCGGGGCCTCTATGGGGAAACCCTGACCGAGTCCATCGCCTATAAGATCGGCCGGGCCTTCGTGACCTGGCTTCGCTGCAAAACCGTGGTGGTCGGTCGTGACATGCGAACCCATTCCCCGCCCTTATTCGACGCGTTGACCCGCGGTCTTCGGGAGCAGGGGGCAGACGTGCTGGATCTCGGACTGTGCAGTACGCCGATGTCCAATTTTGCCAACGGCCTATTAAAGGCCGACGGGAGTATTATGATTACCGCGTCCCACAACCCAGGCTCGTGGAATGGCTTCAAGCTTTCTCGGGCTGACGCCATTCCGATCGGTGAGGCCACAGGCCTTCGCGACATTGAGAGGATCGTCCACGAGGGCGCTTTTGCGCCACCGGCCCCTGTACCTGGGAAGCGGATCCCCACCGATATTTTCCCGGAATACGCCCGCAACGTCCGGCGCCTGGCCGACGTGAAGCGGCCGATCCACATTGCCGCCGACGTGGCCAACGCCATGGGAATCTACGAGCTGCGAGTCCTGGAGGGCCTTTTGGAAGTGGAGGCCCTGTTCAACACGCTGGACGGCACCTTCCCCCATCATGAGGCCAACCCCATGCATGCGGAAACGCTTGTGTCACTGCAAAAGATGTTGCGCACAGGGCGCTATGCTTTCGGCGTGGCGTTTGATGGTGACGCGGACCGCGTGGGGTTTTTGGACGAGAAAGGGGACGTCATTCCGATGGATTTGATCGCCACCCTGATTGCCCAGGATATTTTGCGACGCGAAAAGGGAGTGATTCTCCATGATCTGCGCAGCTCACGGGTCTTTCCCGAGGTCGTCGCAGAAAACGGCGGGGAACCGCGCATGTGCCGGGTGGGACACGCCTTCATCAAACAGCAGATGCGTGAGGCCGGCGCCTTGTTTGCCGGTGAGCTTTCTGGCCACTACTACTTCCGCGAAAACTACTTCACGGAAAGTTCCAGCATGGCCACGCTTTGCATAGCCAATATTGTAAGCCGCAGCCAACGGCCGCTTTCGGAGTTGATCGCGCCCCTGCGCCGGTACTTTGCCAGCGGCGAAATCAATCTGCACGTGAAGGACCCCCAACGTGTCTTAGAGACCATCCGGACCCGTTACGCGGACGGTCGCGTCTTCACCCTCGATGGCATCAGCGTCGAGTATCCCGATTGGTGGTTCAATCTTCGGGCATCCAACACAGAACCTCTGCTCCGTCTCAACCTGGAGTCCAGGACCCGGGCGCTCATGGAGACCAAACGGGACGAAATTCTTTCCCTCCTCAGAAACAGCTAACGCCATCCGGACCTGATTCCGTTTTGGCTGGCGCGAATATGATGGATGGCTCCGCCCCCAAGAATCGGATTTTGCGCGAAGCCGGCAGGCAATTTCGTATGCATTTTGGCTGCACGCCGGCGGTCGCCGCCTATGCGCCCGGCCGTGTGGAAGTGTTGGGGAATCACACCGACTACAACGAGGGGTTCGTTCTGTCGGCCGCCCTTCAGTTGGGCGCCTGCTTTTGGGCCGCTGCAGCACCCGATGCGTGGTGTCGCGTCTTCGCGGCGAATCGGAGGGAGGAAGCCCGCTGGGCCACAGGACAGGTCCACCCTCTGCCCGGACCCGGCTGGGCCAATTATGTACTAGGCGTCTTTGCCCACTTGATGGCGCGCGTTCCCGAGTCCAGCCGCTGCCGCGGATTCTGGGGCCTGCTGCGGGGCAACGTGCCTCTCGGCGCCGGACTGTCCAGTTCTGCGGCGTTGGAAATGGCGGTGGGGCTTGCGCTGGCCGAATTATACGCCCTTCGGCTGGATGCGCTGTCTCTCGCCCGCATTGGGCATGCTGCCGAACATGAGTTCGTGGGAACGCGCTGTGGGCTACTCGACCAGCTCTCGAGTCTTCAGGGACGAGCGGGGTGCCTTATCCTCACCGATTTTCGCTCCTACGCTATGGAGCACATACCCCTTCCGGCGGACGCGCGTTTTATTCTGGCGGACACGGGCGTACGCCACCGCCTCGCGGAAGGCGAATACAACAGCCGTCGCGCGGCGTGTGAAGCGGCGGTACGCGTCCTGGCAGCCGTTCTTCCTCATCCTGTGTCCGCTCTCCGCGACGTACGCCGCGCCGAACTGGAGGCGCATGCAGACTGTTTGGACCCTGTGACCGCGCGCCGGGCCGCACACGTGGTCGAGGAAAATGAACGGGTATGGGCGGCACGCGATTGTCTCCGGAATGGCGACCTGGAATCCTTTGGCCGACTTATGTTTGCCTCCCATCAGAGTTCCAGAACGCAATTCGAAAACTCCTGTGCGGAACTGGATACGCTGGTGGAATGGGCCGCCCGCACGCCCGGTGTTCTCGGCGCCCGATTGTCCGGAGGTGGGTTCGGCGGAAGTGTTATCCTTCTCGTTCGAGCCGCAGACACAGACCGCGTGGTGCAGGCGCTGGATGCGTTCTGTGCCCAGCAGTTCGGGAAGTCGCTTCCCACTCGTCTCGTCATTCCTTCCGACGGAGCGGAACGCGTCCCGGTGTCTGCGTTTGCCTGATCAAAACCGAGCGCTGCGACATGCTTCTCCTGCCGCAGGCGGTCTCCACACAGCCAACCCATCAATGCGCTGAGCCGTCGCCCGTAGCGGACGAAGTCCGGCCCGGCGGGCCTCAGTGGCCCATCGCTTCCAGGCCGGGAGGAGAAACGCGCGCGCCAGGGCCTGGCTGATCATGCTGTGCTCTTTATAGGCCCTATCCTCGCTGATGTGCGGAATGTCGAGAATCCCCGCGTCCCACACCCAGGCTAGGGCTTGCGACACGGATTCCGTCCAGAAGGCCACCATCTTCCGCACCCCGTCGGGATCGTCCAGAGCCAATACGCAGAGCGGTTCCAAACCGCACCATTCCCGCAACGGCCAGAACAAGCCGGGCACGCTGAGGGTGGTCGGGAAGGTGCACGGGCGCAGAGCCGCGACCCGTTCCGGCCAGTTCGTGGGATATCGCTCAGGAGCATCCGGGTTATACCGCTTCTTCATGGCTTCGAAATCGGCCGGCGTTTCAACGGAGGACGTGTGCCACTTGCGCGTCACGCAATCAATGGCCTGGCGGATGTAGGTGTATAATCGTAACGATCGGAGATTTCGGTGATGTTGCTCATCCCGTCCTTGCACAATGCGGTGGCCGTCGCGATGCTCGAGAATTTTTCTCGAACGTGGGAATCATGCGCAGGTTGACGTCCCGAGACAGGACTTCGGAATGGGCGTCCCGGGGAATGTCGATCGCTTGACCAAGTGCGTCCGTCCAGGACACCGTCTCAGGCAGTCCTTCGCGGTGCCCGCGCGGATGTCCGTGGAAAGCCGGGTTGGAAGGGAAGGCGGTCGGATTTTCCGAAAAGCAGGCATTCCCGGTAACGTTCCCGCATGGGCATGGCCGTGTAGCTTCGTATGGGTCGTCGTGTCATCGCCCTTAGACTAGCGGAGTCTCCCGCTTGACTTCTTCCCTTTTTCGGTCATACCGTGTACAAAATGAGTCATGGTTCCTGTACACAGCCGGCGGGCGCCCATTCGTCCGTCGCGGTTTGCCTTTGCGATTCAATCTGATGCGTCATTCTTCCCCCTGTATGCCTGCTTGCTCCGTGCAAACGGAATGGCACGCGCCAGATCGTGACTCGCGCGAGATTCTCGTAGGGCGTGGCCGCGCTCTGGTCTGGGCCTGTCCTCTTGTCCGTTTTCCCGGTATTCCCGCGCCGTCTATGGATTTTCTCTCAGGCAGTAGCAGATGCGTGCGTGCGTGGAGGAGGCCCGACGTCTCCTCGCCAGTACGGAGGACCGGTCGATCACCATCATCCGTCATGGACCGGGGCTTTTTTTCGGCGCAGCATGTTACGACGCCGTTCACGGGCCGAGTGGGTCAGTCTTCCACTCAGTGGCGGGCGACGCACAGGATCCGTTGCGAACGGGCGTGAAGCCGCCTCCCGGAGAGGGTGTCGTGCGGCGGCGGGCGGGAAGGAGGTATCGCGGATGCAGAAACAGACGATCGTGTATCTGGATCGCACCGGTTTGAAAGAATGTCCGGTCTGCCTGGAGGCTGCGGCCGCGCGGGCAGCGGCGCTGGGGCTGAAGCACGCGGTGGTGGCCACCACCAGTGGCCGAACCGCGCTGGCGCTGGCGCGCGCCTTGCGTCGGGCTGGCAGCCAAGCTCAGGTTATCGGAGTGGGCTACGCCGCCAATTTTGCTGCTCAATGGGGACAGATCCGTCCCCGGTTCCGCATACCGGCGGAACAACTGGGGGTGGTATTCATTCGGGGTACACATGCCTTCGGGGGTGTCAATGGCGCTGTGCGCGAGACGCTGGGCGGCGTCACGCCAGGCAGCCTCATCGCCAGCACGTACTACACGTTTGGCCAGGGGATGAAGGTTGCGGTGGAGGTGGCTCTGATGGCGGCCGACCAGGGAGTGCTTCCGACCGACGCGGAGGCGCTCGCACTGGGCGGTTCCGGCGAGGGAGCCGACACGGCGATTGTGTTGACACCGGCGTGCTCTCACAATTTTTTCTCTCTCCGGATCCACGAAGTGGTGTGCCAACCACGGCGCTCCCGCCGGTAAAAGGCTTCTGGACTCCACTGTCACGTCGCGGGCTTCCGCTCTCCCTTTGTGCCATTGGAACACACCACGACCTGGCCTTCAACCGACCCGTTGGCCAACGGAGAATTCTTGAAGGGACGCTTCGCAGCATTCTTACCTTGTGATCCGATGAGGAAAGGAGACAACTTCCGTTGGCGGGGATCCATACCTAACGATCAGCGGAAACGGTAGATCGGCCAGTCGGTCTTTACCCGATCACACTTCCTTGACGTTAGCCTGAAGACGCAAATGGTTCCGCGAGGCCTTTCGAAGGCCGGCGGTCCTGATCCGTTTTCTCCTCGCCTTGGGGAAACCCATGGCCGGTCCAGGAACACAGAGTCACCCCGGGCCCACCTGTTCACAGCCTTTCCCCGTCATCGTGGCTTTCCAAAAAGTTTGCGGTTGGTTTGGCGTGAATATCCGGGGTTGTTGGGAAATTTTTCACTGGCGGTTCTGATCGAGTTTGTCGAGAACCTCGTCGAGTTTGCGGCTGAGCCCAGTGATTTGGATCTGCAATCCGAGCAAAATCACGAGCAGAAAGATAAGTCCCAGCGCGCCGAATCCCACATACAAGGGCACGGTCATAGATCGCCTCCCGGCTGTCGGAGCGGGAAAAAGCCATACCGGAAGGCGTATACCCCATGCGGGTAGTCCGTCGGCAGGCATTCTTCCCGCAAAATTCTAAGGGAATCTTACCCCTCGACCTCCCCTGACGGCAAGCTTTTTTTCAACCGAACGGGAATGCAGGCAGTAGGGCGGAACGGGCTGCGGCATGCAACGTTCAGGCGCCGGGGGCCCCTCTGACCTCCCGCCCAGCGTCAGCCCATGGAGCCGTGTTTGTCGTGGGCGGAAGGATCCTCTCTGCGCTCTACTCCCGTTTTTCGTGAGGATCCCACCCTTTGTGGCGAAACACTTCATTCCGATCAGAATCCGCTTCGTGCGGACGCCCTTGCTTCCTGGGCGCATCGCTCCATCGCGCCGTTCCACAACGATCGGCCATTTCTGGGGTTAACCGTTGCGGTTTCACCTTTGTCATCCACCTGAATGATAGCGTGGCTAGACGACTCCGCCTACCGGCCAGCTCTGCTCACCATTTCCTTGAAAAGGGATTTCGGTCGTGAGATTTTTCCGTCCGCCGAGACGTTCTGAAAAGATCGCTGTTTACGTACGGATACTTCTTCCCCATCGCCAGACTAAACAGCC
>FWPU01003522.1_pt1 | contig 39245 bp, 34 predicted proteins | sample 2228361 | NCBI WGS metagenome assembly FWPU01 (sample SAMEA103939777, study PRJEB20133) | metagenome | reverse complement strand
TACGGGAAATGCGGCGTTTGTGGAAAGGTCATATTGTAGCCGACTTAAAAATCAGCGATGGTGGGCGCCAGGAAGTTGAAATGGCGCACATGGCCGGCGCAACCGCCGTCACAGCATTGGGCAGTTCACCGGTTGAAACGCTCAATCTCTTTGTCGCCCGTTGTGCCGAATTAAGCATGATTTCCATGCTGGACATGCTGGGAGTGGATGACCCGCTTGAAAAGGTGATGAACATGCGCCACCCCCCCGATGTTGTCATTCTCCACCGTGGGCGGGATGAGGAAAGCACACGCGGTAAAGTAATTCAATACCGGCACGTCAACCGGCTGCGCAGCAAATTTGATGTGATCATCTCAGCTGCTGGTGGTGTGGACTTGCGCGAGGCACGCAGTGCCATCTTCAACGGGGCCAATATCGTGGTGGTCAATCTGGTCAAACCCGGCGATGACTGGCAGGGCATCCGCACCGATCAGGATGTGCCAGCCATCGCTGCCGAGTTTTTGGCAACGATAGAGTAAACTCTCAACGTCCGTTATCTTTGCAATTGTGCAAGTGATGTAAGGAGAGATACTCATTCAAGTATTGACCGGTATAAGAACCGGGAAAATTGCAAATCTGCTCCGGCGTGCCTTCGGCAACTAACTGGCCACCCCGATCGCCGCCCTCCGGGCCGAGATCAATGATGTAATCCGCCACCTTGATGATGTCCATATTGTGTTCGATGATCAACACCGAATTGCCAGCATCTACCAGCCGTTGCAACACCTCGATCAGTTTGTGAACATCTGCTGCATGTAAGCCAACCGAAGGTTCATCCAGAACATACAATGTGCGCCCCGTCGCTCGCCGTGAAAGTTCGCGGGATAATTTCACCCGTTGAGCCTCGCCGCCTGAAAGTGTTGTGGCCGGCTGCCCAATTCGGATATAACCCAGGCCCACATCTTCCAGGGTACGTAACTTGTTGACGATTGCCGGAAATGCAGAAAAGAATTCCAGGGCTTCACTGACGGTCATATCCAGCACTTCGGCAATGTTTTTACCCTTGAAACGTACTTGCAGGGTTTCGCGGTTAAAACGCGCCCCATGACAGACATCGCAGGGAACATACACATCCGGTAAAAATTGCATTTCAATCCGCAACTGCCCCTGCCCCTGACAGGCCTCACAACGCCCGCCATGAACATTGAAAGAAAACCGGCCAGCTTTATAGCCGCGCAGTTTACTCTCCGGCAATTCGGCAAACAACTTGCGAATTTCGTCAAACAAACCGGTATAGGTGCCGGGGTTGGAACGCGGCGTTCGCCCGATGGGCGATTGGTCAATGTTGATGATCTTATCGAGATGTTCCAGCCCTTCGATACGCTCGTACTCCCCCGGTTGAGTATGTGCCCCGTTCAAATCACGGGCCAGTGCGTTGTAAAGCACATCCACCATTAACGTAGATTTACCCGAGCCGGATACGCCGGTAATACACACCAGTTTGCCAAGTGGAATGCTCACATTTAGATTTTTCAAATTATTGGCACGCGCCCCAATGATGCGCAAGGCTTTACCGTTACCATTCCGGCGTTTTGGCGGCAGCGGCACTTGCTGGCGGCCAGAAAGATAGGCCCCCGTCAGTGATTGGGGATTTTCCAGAATCATTTGGGGGGTGCCTTCTGCCACAATGTAGCCACCGTGTTCACCTGCCCCAGGTCCAAGATCAATCACCCAATCCGCTGAACGGATGGTTTCCTCATCGTGCTCCACGACCAGAACGGTGTTTCCCAAATCGCGCAATCCTTTGAGGGTGGCCAGCAACCGATTGTTGTCGCGCGGGTGCAAACCTATCGAAGGTTCATCCAGAACATACAACACACCCATCAACCGTGAGCCGATTTGGGTTGCCAGCCGAATGCGTTGTGCTTCTCCACCGGAAAGCGTACCGGCAGAGCGACTTAGGGTCAGGTAATCCAACCCCACATCTACCAGAAAGCCCAATCGCGCTTCGATTTCTTTTAAAACCCGTCCAGCGATTGCCTGATCCCGCGCCGAAAGCGGAGTTTGCGAGCTGTTCAAATGCCTGACCCAATCCAGTGTACGGTTAACCGGCCAGGAGGTCACTTCAACAATGTTGTAGTTATCCACCGTGACCGCCAGCGCTTCGGGCCGTAGACGACTGCCATGACAGGTTGGGCAGGGACGGTCGCTCATAAATTCGGTGATCTTGTTGCGGATATACTCCGAAGAAGTTTCCCGAAAGCGCCGTTCCAGATTGGGTATCACTCCTTCAAAAGCGGTCTGGTAAGATGACTGCCGGTCATTTCGGCCATAAAAATGAACGCGAATCTCCTCGCCACCCGTACCGTACAGGATTTTATCCAGTTTTTCTTTGGGGATGGTATGAACCGGGGCATTCAGGTCAATGTGATAGCGTGCCGCAACCGCTTCTACCATCTGCCAGTAATACCCTCCTTGATCCCGCGGGCCATTCCATTCCAATGCGATGATCGCTCCTTCATTCAAGGAACGATCTTTGTCCGGTATTAGCAAATCGGGGTCAATTTCCAGTTTACTGCCTAATCCCTGGCAATCGGGGCAGGCACCGTGTGGAGTGTTGAACGAAAACGTACGCGGTTCGATTTCCGGAAGTGAAACGCCATGTTCAGGACAGGCCAGGTGTTCGGAGTAAAACAAATCCTGGGGAGGATCGAGGGAAAGATTTTGCACGATCAAATACCCCTCCCCAACTTTCAGGGCTGTCTCCACCGAATCGGTTAATCGTGAACGAGCGGCCTGTTCTTCTTCGGCATTCTCTGCCCTGCTCAAAATCAGGCGATCCACGACAGCCTCGATATTGTGAATCTTATATCGGTCCAGTGTGATCTCATCATCCAGGGAATAGACTACACCATCCACTCTCACCCGTACAAAACCGGCTTTGCGAATCTCATCGAAAACCGCCTGATAGGTACCTTTTCTGCCGCGTACAATGGGAGCAAGGATTAGAATACGTGTTCCTTCCGGCATTTTCTCAATTGTATCTACAATCTCCTGCGCCGATTGACGGACCACTTCTCGCCCACAGACTGGACAATGCGGGATGCCAACGCGGGCAAACAACAACCTCAGGTAGTCGTATACCTCTGTCACCGTTCCAACGGTTGAACGTGGATTGCGGGAAGTGGCTTTCTGGTCAATCGAAACGGCCGGTGATAAACCCTCAATCGAATCAACATCCGGTTTTTCCATCTGGCCCAGAAACTGCCGGGCATAAGCCGAGAGTGATTCGACATAACGGCGCTGCCCCTCTGCAAAGATTGTATCGAAGGCCAGCGAACTTTTTCCCGACCCCGAAAGTCCAGTAATTACCACCAGTTGATCGCGAGGAATTTCAACGGTGATATTTTTCAAATTATGCTCACGAGCACCTACCACCCGAATGACATTTTGAGTCATGTTGGATAACCTTATCTAGAAAATTTATTCTATTATAACATGCCTTTCGGGCATGAAAGCAATTTTGAATCAGGCAATCCATAATTGTACCCCAAAACAAAATAGCGGATGGATTGTTAATAACTCTTAACCTCTTTTTATCCCAAGGGAATCATTCGCTATGTATAATCTTTTTATTCCTTGAAACCAGTTGGGAGAGCGGAAATGGACGAACAGAGACGTAAACGTGCCATTTGGGCCTGGACAACGTATGACTGGGCAAACTCAGCCTTTGCCACCACCATCATGGCTGCTGTGCTGCCGGTTTATTACACCTCAGTCGCTGCAGCCAACTTACCACCCAATATCGCAACGGCCTATTGGGGGTTTACCACATCCATTTCTGCCCTGCTGGCGGCTATCATCAGTCCCATCCTCGGCGCGATGGCCGATTTCAGCGGCGCGAAAAAACGCTTTTTGGCCATCTTTATGATGCTGGGGGTGACCGGAACGGCTTTGTTGTACTTTGTGCGCACCGGTGATTGGCTGCTCGGTTCACTCTTTTTTATTTTAGGGAACATTGGCTTTGCCGGCAGTCTGGTCTATTATGACGCTTTGCTGCCCCATGTTGCCAGACCTGACGAACTGGATCAGGTTTCCTCGCGGGGCTACGCCATGGGTTATATCGGTGGCGGTGTACTTCTGGCCATCAATTTAGCCATGATTTTGTTTGTGCCGGGATTTTTCCCGCCCGAGCAGGAAGCCGAAATTACCCAGTTAATGACCCGCATGGCCTTTTTGACGGTGGCGGTTTGGTGGTTTATCTTCACTTTGCCTCTGCTGAAATATGTTTCCGAACCCAAACGGCGAATTTTACCCGGCGAAGAAAAATTCAACCCCGTTCAAGCCAGTTTCAGCCGCTTAAGTACCACCTTCAAAGAGATCCGTAATTACCGCGATCTTTCAATTTTCCTTCTGGCTTTTTGGGTGTATGCCAACGGAATCGGCACGATCATCACTATGGCAACTGCCTACGGCAATGAAATCGGCATCGGCCAAACAACCCTGATCGGCACCTTGTTGATGGTGCAATTTCTTGCGGCGCCGTTTGCCATTCTATTTGGAAGACTGGCTAAGCGGATTGGGCCGAAGAAGGCTATCTACCTCAGTCTTTCGGTCTACACCTTGATTTCGATCATGGGCTATTTCCTGCAATTCGAGTGGCAATTTTGGGCTTTGGGTGCGCTGGTTGCCACTGTTCAAGGTGGCAGTCAGGCACTCAGTCGTTCAGTGATGGGGCGGATGATTCCCAAAAGCAAATCAGCGGAGTTTTTTGGCTTCTTCAGCGTTTTTGAGAAATTTGCCAATATTGCCGGCCCGTTTTTATTTGGGGTTGTTTCAACCCTCACCGGTGCCAGCCGCTTGAGCATTGTCTCGCTGATCTTCTTTTTTGGAGTTGGTATGGTACTGCTTAGCCGTGTCAACATCGAACGCGGTATGAAGGTGGCTGAGTTGGAGGAACAAACGCTGATTGATCAAGATGCCCTCGTTCAATCGGTTTGAAATTCAACCAAGCAAACCACTCTGCACTGCGGAAAACCAAAAAGAAACCAACAGGATCAATAACCCAATCGCAACAGTAAGGAGGGTAATCAAACGGCTGCGCATCGCACTCTCCTCTTACACCAAATCGAACCGCTCCGAATGAACATCTCCGGGGAAGAAGCCCATCCTCGCAAGCGTATCTTCGACGGCGTTCATCATCGGAATCGGGCCGCAGATGAAAATCTCCGTCTGATTTTTCTGGCGCTCCGGCAGTAACCAGCGTTCCAGGACCGCACGAGTGATATAGCCTCTTTCACCCTGCCATCCTTCTGGAGGGTTTTCCAGAACATACACCACTTTCAGGTTCAATCGCCCTTTTAATTCCTCAATTTCATCGCACAGAGTCAGACTTTCCAAATCCTTGCCCCCGTAAATCAATAGTAGTGGCCGTTGATCACCTCGCTGAGCCATTGCATGCAGCATACTCACCATCGGTGTAATGCCAACCCCGCCGGCGATGAAAACAAATTCTCTGGCGTGGGGGTGACGGTCAATACTGAAGGCACCATAGGGACCGTCCACATATACAACATCAGCGGGTTTCAACTCTTTTATCCGGCGGGTAAAGTCCCCCAATTCTTTGATGGTAAAGCGCAAACTGCCATCCTCTGCCGGCGCCGATGAAAAAGAAAAGGGATGCTCGGCATCTTTGAATGGGGAAGTGAAGGCAGTGATCCAGGCAAATTGCCCCGGTTGAAATTGAAATCCGGCATGCCCATCCGGCTTCAACACCAACGACCAGCAGCCACCCCGTTCTGGTTTGACTTCTTGCACACGGTAAGGCCTTTGCAAAAGTTGCCAGGGCTTCCAAACTCGAGTGTAAAGCAGCAGACCAACAAAGAAAATCGAATAGCCTGCCCAAAGCAGCCGTTTCCAGGGGATATTAATATACCAATTGACCCCTAATACATGCAACATCGCAAAAGCAACTGCTGCCGTGGCCAATACACCGTGCCAGATACGCCAGCGGGTATATTCAATCTTCAGAGGCTTGCGCCATAACGCCATACCAATCAAAGTCGCAAGTGCCAGTAAAGACGTGACCGCAAAACGGGCGCGCCATGGTGTTTCTGGTGAAAAAATATTTAAAATGCTTACCGGATGAATTTGAGGAATGAAAAGCAACGTTGGATGGAGAAGAATGAGAATAAACGCCAGAATGGAGATTTGTCGGTGAAATTGATAAACCACATCAGCGCCGTAGGGAGCTTTTATGGTCTTAAACCGAGCGGTCAGCGCAAATTGCAACGCCATCATCGCCAGACCCACAAAACCCAGCGCTACTGAAAACTCGCGAATAAACTCTCGTCCCGGCGGACGGGGTGGTAAAAACATGACCAGAACAGGTAAAAGCGTCAGAAACAGATAAACCAGAATCCAGAAGATTCCCTGAAGGATACGAGTAAGCCTGTATTTCATTGTCATTTCCTGTAAAGTTCCAGGACAATCATAACATACGCCCTGCAGAGTCAAAAATCCTGCAGGGCGCTGTTGTATAAACCTTACTAAGTACAGTTTGTGGATGCCGTTAGCTGCCGGTTATTTCATAAAGTTCCACCAACACGCCGCCGCTGCTCTTCGGATGAATGAATGCCATTTTCCGTCTGGGTAATTCAAGGGGAGCTTCATTGATGAGGCGCACCCCTTTGGCTTTCAAATCCGCCAGCATTCCTTCAATGTCATCCACTTCAAAACACAGGTGATGCATTCCCCCTCCGCGCTCGGCAAGGAATTTAGCCACACCGGTATCTTCGCTGGTAGGACGCACCAGTTCTACTTCACTTTCACCAACGGGAATGAATACAACCGTGGCTTTCTGGCTGGGAACATCTTCAATATGGTCCACAGCAAGCCCCAAGGCATCCCGCCAGAAAGTTAAAGAAGCCTCCACGTCCGACACTGCAATCGCCACATGGTTGATTTTTTTGATTGTTGCCATTTTTTACTACTCCTTGTTTTAGATCCATGCCGGAGGTACATATTCCCCCCAAACTTTTCGTAAGACGCCGCAAATTTCTCCCAAGGTCACATCGTTTTCGACCATCGTAATGAATAAGGGCATCAGATTTTCACTGCCCCTCGCAGCCGTTTCCAGCTGACCCAGCAATTCATTAACCTTTGCCGAATCCCGATTGGCACGCAACTCTGCCAATCGCCGGCGTTGCTGTTGTTCGATGGAGGGATCAACCCGCAAGGCTTCCAATTCAATTTTTTCCTCCACCTGAAATGCATTCACTCCAACGACAATTTGATCTTTACTTTCAACGGCTTTTTGATACCGGTAGGCTGCTTCTTGAATCTCGTTCTGGATATAACCGCTCTCAATGGCAGCCAACGCCCCACCCATGCCATCTATTTTTTGGATGTATTCGCAGGCGCGTTGCTCAATTTCGTTGGTCAAATGCTCAATGATGTAAGAGCCGGCCAGCGGGTCAATCGTATCCGCTACGCCTGATTCATAAGCAATAATTTGTTGAGTACGCAGGGCAATCCGCACCGATTTTTCAGTCGGCAGCCACAAAGCTTCATCCATGCTGTTGGTATGCAGGGATTGCGTCCCGCCCAACACAGCCGCCAATGCCTGAATAGCCACGCGCACGATGTTGTTCTCCGGTTGTTGAGCGGTCAGTGTTGAACCACCCGTCTGGGTATGGAAACGCAGCATCCACGATTTTGGGTCCTGAGCGTGGAACCGTTCTCGCATGATTCTGGCCCACATCCGGCGCGCTGCACGGAATTTCGCAATTTCCTCTAAAAAGTTGTTATGGGCAGCGAAGAAAAAGGATAATTGATCGGCGAACCGGTCAACCTCCAAGCCGGCTTGAAGCGCGGCCTGCACATAGGCAATGGCATCCGCCAGTGTAAAGGCCACTTCCTGCACCGCGGTTGAACCCGCCTCACGAATGTGATAGCCGGAAATGCTGATGGTATTCCAGCGGGGTACATTCTTCCCACAGTATTGAAAGACATCCGTAATCAGCCGCATGGAAGGCGCCGGCGGGAAAATATAGGTTCCGCGTGCCACATACTCCTTGAGAATATCGTTTTGAATGGTGCCGCGCAGCCATTTTTCTTCAACACCCTGGCGACGGGCAACCGCAATATACATTGCCAGCAATATGGCAGCGGGAGCATTGATGGTCATGCTGGTCGAAACTTTATCGAGAGGAATCTCATCAAAGAGAATTTCCATATCTCTCAACGAAGAGATTGAGACCCCCACCTTGCCTACTTCACCACTGGCAATGGGATCATCCGCATCATACCCAATCTGAGTCGGTAAATCGAACGCCACCGAAAGACCGGTTTGCCCCTGCTGAAGCAAATAGCGATAACGCCGATTGGATTCCTCCGCCGTAGCATAACCAGCATACTGACGCATCGTCCAAAAACGACCGCGATACATGGTAGGTTGAACACCGCGGGTAAATGGATACTCCCCCGGAAAACCCAACTCTTTGAGATAGTCACATTTGAAGGGCAGCCCCAGCCGCGGCATGGGTATTTGAGAGGGAGTAAAAAATTCAGGCTTTCGTTCCGGGTATTTGGCAATCAGAGGTTTGAGAACTTCTTCTTCCCAACGTTTTCGTTCGGATTCAAGCGACATTTTTTCCTCTTTCTACAAAAGGTGAACCTGATTGTAGTATACCGTAGGCGCTCTCAATTCGGACTGGAAGAATTTATGGTAAACTTCAAACAAATATCCTGACCTGTTGGAAATTTCCCTGCGGGGGTATTTTTTTGTGCGTTGTTTGGATAAATCCCAATGACTCCATTTCTGCAATTAATTTTCGTCCTCACCATTATCCTTTTTGCGTCAAAACTGGCCGGCTACCTGACCACACGGCTGGGTCAACCGGCCGTGCTGGGTGAATTGCTGGTTGGTCTTCTCCTTGGCCCGTCATTAATAGACCTGACCCATCTGGTTTTCATAACCGACCGTCACCTTGGTGAAGTTGTAGCCGAATTTGGCGAAATTGGCGTTCTTGTGTTGATGTTTCTGGCGGGCCTGGAACTTCATTTTTCGGAGCTGACCCGCAATACTCGCGTCGCGGCTTTCAGCGGAATTCTGGGTGTGTTAACACCTGTTGGATTGGGAATGCTGGCTGGTGAAATGTTTGGTTACTCCTTCAACAACGCTGCCTTTATTGGGTTGACTTTGGGGGCCACCAGTGTCAGCATTTCGGCGCAAACCTTGATGGAATTGAAAGTGCTGCGCAGCCGGGTTGGTTTAGGGCTGCTCGGTGCAGCTGTGTTCGATGATATTCTGGTCATCCTTCTGCTCTCCACATTTCTCGCCCTTTCGGGCGGAGGTTCGGCGCTGGACATCGTATTCGTTTTACTGAAGATGATTGGTTTTCTCAGTCTTTCGGCTGCCTTTGGTTTGTGGGTTCTACCCAAACTTTCCCGCCGGATCAGCAACATGCCCATTAGTCAGGGATTGTTAACCTTCAGCCTGATTGTTATGATGGTTTACGGGCTGGCCGCCGAGTTGATTGGCGGCATGGCTGCCATAACCGGCACTTTTCTGGCAGGTTTGATGTTTGCCCGTACGCCCGAAAAAAGTCAAATTGAGCCAGGATTGCGTTCACTGGCTTACAGCTTCTTTGTGCCAATTTTCTTTGTCAACATTGGCTTAAGTGTGGATACACATCTCCTTAACTTAAGTGCCCTCTGGCTTTTACTGGTCATCAGTACTTTTGCTATACTGGGTAAAGTGATTGGCTGCGGTTTGGGAGCAAAACTAGGCGGATTTAGCTGGCTTGAATCGCTGCAACTGGGAATTGGCATGATTTCTCGCGGAGAGGTGGGCTTGATCGTTGCCAGCATTGGTCTGGCAGAGGGTTATATCAACGAAACCGTATTTTCCGCCATCGTGGGCATGGTCCTCATCACAACATTGCTCACTCCGCCTTTGTTGCGCGCATCCTTCAAAAAAATTGCCGTCCCTTCACCTGCCTCCGCTCAAAAATAAGGATCCCCGAATGACTACGGGAGGAAACCATGTACATGATTTTCTTTGTTTTACACAATCCGGAACTTCTCGAGCAAGTGCTGAACGCCTGGGAGGAGGCTGGTGTTGGTGGGGTAACCATTTTTCCCAGCACCGGTTTGGCCCGCATTCGCGCCAAAGGAGCCTGGCGCGATGATTTACCAATCTTTCCCAGTCTGGAGGACTTCCAGGAACACCTCCAAAATCTCAATCGCACATTGGTTACCATTGTGGAAGATGACGATATGGTAGATCAAGTGGTGGCTGCAACACAGCGAGTAACCGGCGATCTCAACCTCCCCAACACCGGTATTCTTTCTGTGTTACCGGTAATTCGCAGTTACGGTCTAAACCGCATTCCCGATGTCAATGGATCATAAGCCACGGCTTGATTTGACGGAAAGAGAAGCCTCTGGTAAAATCAACCGGCTTTGAGCGTTGTACCCTTCGCTCTCAGCCAATCCTCCATAAATTGTTCGATGAAAGGGCTTGAACCATGAAAGTTTTGTTGATTAAAGATGTCTACAAATTGGGCCGTGCTGGCGATGTTAAAAAAGTTGCTGATGGTTACGGCCGAAATTATTTGATCCCGCAAGGACTGGCTGTGCTGGCTACCCCCGGCACGCTCAAACAGGTGGATCAAATCCGCGCCAAAGCGGCTGCCCGCCGCCAGGAATTGAACAGCGAAATGAGCAGTGTCGCCGAAAAATTGAACGGCAAGTACTTCACTTTCGCCTCAAAGGCTGGTGAAACGGGTAAACTGTACGGCTCGATCACCACCCAGATGATTGCAGACGCCATCAAACAAAATCTGGGAATTGAGGTTGACCGCCATCAGATCGAATGTGAGCCGATTCGCAATTTGGGCGAACATGTTGCTCACGTCCGCCTGACAGTTGATCTCGTCCCTGAAATTCGCATCATCGTTCATCGCGAAGGTGAAATGGTGCAGATTCCCGGCGCCGAAAGTGAAACCCCGGCTGAGGAATCCTCCGCGGCGTAAAAAACGCCCTCAGCAATGACCAAGCGAGACCGGCCAAAGCCAGAAATTCGGCGTCAGGCCGGTCTTTGATTGAGGGTATAATACGGCAATGAAACTCACCATCGGGCAATACCTGCGTCAACTGCGAGAGGAACGCGGCATCAGCCTGGAACAACTTGCTCAGGCAACCCGCATCAATCCCACTTACCTCCGCGCATTGGAAAACGACGAGATGTATCTGCTTCCATCAGCGGTTCAGGGACGCGGTTATTTGCGATTAATCGCCGGCACCTACAACATTGACCCGCAGCCCTTGCTGGCTGCTTTTCCGGATAAGGAAGTCCTCCTGCCTTCAGGAGCTTTAGAAGGGGAAAGTCCGGAGGAGGTTCACGAAGAGGTCAAGTCCCCTCCGCCAACCGGCGAAGTTGAATTAACCCTTGTGGAAGAAACACCAGAGATAAAATTGCAAGCGGAGGTGAGCGACATTCGCGCATCCCTCCCGGACACATTCGTTTCCGACTCAGAAGAGACTTCGATTTCTCCTCCGCCAGCAGAGGGAAGTTCCACCTTCATTTTCTCGGAAATCGGCCGACAATTCCGTACCCAGCGCGAAGCCCTGGGAATCTCGCTGGAAGATGCTGAACGATTTACCCGCCTCAAATCTCGTTATTTGCAAACCATCGAAGAAGGTCGTCTGGATCAACTTCCCTCCCTCGTTCAGGGCAGAGGAATGCTGCGAAACTATGCCGAATTTCTCAATCTCGACAGTGAAACCGTTCTGCTGCAATTTGCTGAGGGGTTGCAACGCCGTCGGCTGGAACATCTGGCTGCGACAGAATCTGCCCGTCCTTCCGTCTCGTCAACGGTGCGCGCTCCAAACCGTCTTTCGGTTTTGCTACGGCGATGGATGACCCCCGATTTACTGGTGGGTGGTTTTCTGTTCCTCATCTTGTTAGTGTTTGTCATTTGGGGAACCGCTCGCGTTTCCGGTATTCAGGATCAGGAGGTCCAAGCAACACCCCCCTCAATCTCCGAACTTTTGTTGAATACAGCCGACGCAAGTGGCATCAATAACCAGACCTCCACACCATCACCCAGCCCGGCTGCTGTTCAAAATAACGGCATCGCTCTTCCACCCGCAGGGGAAGAAGGCGAAGAGGTTCAGGTTACTGGCGAGGCTCCACTCAGCACTGACCCGGTACAGGTTTATGTGATTGCCAATCAACGTGTATGGCTGCGGGTGGTGGTGGATAATCGGGTGGCCTTTGAAGGGCGCACCATCCCCGGCAGCGCCTACCCCTTTACCGGCAAACAAGCCATTGAATTAATCAGTGGAAACGCCGCCGGTGTTCAAATCGTCTATAACCAGAACAATTTAGGAAATTTAGGGGCTTCCGGCGAGGTGCTTCGCTTAATCTTTACTGCCGAAGGGACGGTTGTCCCAACCCTGCTGTTTACCAGCACACCAGCCCCAACCCTGCCACCAACCTTTACACCCCAGCCTACGCTCCAATTACCCACCCCAACTGTTACCCCCCTTGTCCCTTAGAGGTTGAATGAAATCCAAAAGTTTTTATCTGCTTTCCTTAGGCTGCTCCAAAAATACGGTCGACTCGACTTCCATGGCAGAATTACTCCAACGCGCCGGTTATCAGCCAACGGAAAAACCATCTCAGGCATCTGTTCTGATTGTCAATACCTGCGGATTTATCCAGCCAGCCCGCGATGAGTCCATCCGTGAACTGCGTGCTTTGGCCCGCCGCAAACGCAACGGACAAATGCTCATTGCCGCCGGCTGCCTGACCCAGCGGTATCGAGAATGGGTCTTAGAGCAGGTACCCGGTATTGACGGGATTATGGGCACCCGCCGCTGGATGGACATTCTGGAGGTAATCGAGAAAATCCGCCAATCCCCGCCTCAGCCCGTGTATCACATTCCGGAAGATGGGGTAATTGGGAGGGATGAAAAAGGGGTCTTACGTGCCGCGGTTCAGGGCAGCAGCGCTTACCTGAAAATTGCGGATGGCTGCCGTCGCCCCTGTGCTTTTTGCGCCATTCCACTGATCAAAGGCACACTCGTCAGCCGCCCGAAGGAGACGATTATTCAGGAAGCCCAGCGATTGGAACGGCAAGGTGTTCAGGAACTGATCCTGATTGCTCAGGACACCACCGATTATGGACATGACTTCGGTATTCGTGACGGCCTGCCAGATTTGCTGGAAGACCTCTTGAAATCCACTTCGATCCCATGGATGCGCATCCTTTACGCTTTTCCCGGTTATGTGACCGATCGTCTAATCGAAATCATGGCATCCAATCCACGCGTGTTGCATTATCTGGATATGCCGCTTCAGCATGCTCACCCCGCTACCCTCAAACGGATGCGCCGCCCGGCCAACATCGAATGGGTCTATCGGACGCTCGCAAAGATGCGTGCCGCCATGCCAGATCTGGCTATCCGCAGCACATTTATTGTGGGCTATCCGGGGGAGACGGAAGAGGAGTTTCAGACTCTCTTAGATTTCTTGCAAGAGGTTCAATTAGACCGGGTTGGCGCCTTCACTTTCTCTTTCGAGCCCGGCACCTCCAGTGAACCGCTGGGTGATCCTGTCCCCGCCGAGATCAAACAAGAGCGTTTAGAGCGGTTAATGACCTTACAGGAAAAAATTTCATTACAAAGAAATCAGACCTTCATCGGTAAACGGCTGGAAGTACTTGTAGAAGGAATTGACCGCAATTTGTCTATTGGCCGATCCTACCGGGATGCACCCGAAATTGATGGGCTGGTGTTCATTGAAGGGAAGAGTCCTGTGGGCAGTATTGTTCCGGTGCAGATCAGCGGGGCTTTACCTCATGATTTAACCGCCATCCCTATCGGGGAGTAATCTCGACCAGTTTCTATGAAACGCCTGCCCCACCTGATTGCCCTGTTTCTGGCTTTGCTCACTCTTGTGGCGGTTTATCAGGTTACAACCAGAATCTACGAAGGGGTGCCCCACATTGAAGACGAAGTGGCTTATTCCTGGCAGGCTGCGCTTTACACACGCAATCAGCTCGCCATCGAATCTCCCCCCTGCCCGCGTTGTTTTTTAACCCCCTTTGTGGTTGATTACAACGGCTTACGTTTTTCCAAATACCCACCCGGTTGGCCGGCAGTGCTTTCGCTGGGTGTCCGCCTGAACGTGCGCGACTGGGTCAACCCACTGCTGGCTGCCTTGTGTGTCTGGTTAACTTACCGGCTGGTCAGCCGATTGACGCGGCCAGTGGTTGGGATTCTGGCAGCCTTGCTAACTCTGACTTCGCCGTTCTTTCTCCTGAACGCGGGAACTTTACTTTCCCACATCTGGTCATTTTTCCTCACCCTCGCTTTTCTCATGGCTTGGTTAGAAATTATCAACCCACAGTCAACCATATCCCGTTGGATCAGCATCTTACTGGGAGGTTTTTCGCTGGGGTTGCTGGCACTCACCCGTCCGCTCACCGCAGTCGGGGTGGCATTTCCTTTTTTGATCGAAGGTATCTTTCGACTGGTCAAATCTTCCCCCGCCGTCCGCATGGCGATATTCCATACAGGAATACTGGCAGGTTTGCTGGCGGGTTTGCTTTTTGTCTGGCAGTATGCGGTGACCGGTGACTTCCTGCTCAACCCCTACACTCTCTGGTGGGAATACGACAAAATTGGCTTTGGTCCCGGTATTGGGGTTCAGGAGGGCGGCCACAATCTTTACTGGGCAAGGTTGAACCTGAAACACAGCCTTCACAGTGGTGTCAGTGACTTGTTTGGTTGGGGAAGAGTTTCCTGGTTGTTTCTGCCGTTCGGGCTCATCGCCCTGCGCCGTCAGAAAACAGCGTGGACAATCCTCGCCATTGCCCCTTCCCTGATGCTGTTTTACATGCTCTACTGGATTGGTGCGCAACTATATGGGCCACGTTATTACTTTGAAGGACTGATCAGTGCTACTTTTCTGACGGCGGCTGGCATGGCATGGCTGGCAGGTAAATTAAGCACCGATCCCCCATTCACGGTCGGCTGGTGGGCTTCCCGCCTGCGGTTTGGGCTGGTTGCTGCTGTTGCCACGGCGTTGCTGGCATGTAATTTGTGGTTTTATCTGCCGGCCCGCTTAGGAGGGATGATTCACCTTTACGGTGCCAGCCGTGAGCAGTTATTGCCCTTCCAGAGTCAAAACGCAGCCGATTTGACCCCTGCTCTGGTCTTCGTTCACCGCCAGAATAACTGGCGGGAATACGCAACCTTGTTAGAACTCAGTTCTCCCTATCTGGACACACCCTTTGTGTTTGTTTTCAGCCGTACCGATGAAGAAAATCAACAAGTCGTGCAAGCCTTTCCGGGACGCAAGGTCTGGCATTATTACCCGGATGAACCGTACCGCTTTTATACCGCTCCGCGCCCGTAAGGGATTCGGGTCATGAAGAGGCACGCGCTATGGCGGTCAGTAGCAATACCACCAGCGATAAAACCCCGTTCAAAAGCAACAGGCGGTTTTCCTGTTTTTGTAAGCGCATCAAGTTATCCGGCGGCAGCTCCTTACCGGCAGTGCGCATCAAAGCCAGCCGCCGTAAAGCGGGTGTGAGGACCCATGTATTATAGGCGCTAACCGCAATCATCAATACCACCACCCCGTGCTTGGCAAGGATTGCTACCGACCAGGGGTTTTCAATGGCCAAAAACCCCTCATAGGCAGGATGAGCACTCATCTGAAACATCCCCGTCCCGGTCAAAACCACCAGACTGAACCAGCCAACCTGTTGAAGGCGGTTTTGCACCTTTTCCAAAAAGAGGGTGTAATCGTTCGCATTCAACATCTTTCTGGCATACGGAATGACCAGAATCCCCATGGCTGCCAATCCCCCCAGCCACGTCACTGTTGCCAGCATGTGCAGCCAGTATGCCAGTGCCAATCCCCAATGCGGTAAATTCTCCATGGACTTATTTACCCCCCTGAGGGAGTTTCGGTTGGAGTTTCAACCGGAGTTTCTTCCCCTGCTGGAGGAGCAGGCGTTCCATCAACGGGGGGAGCGGTTTCTTCCGGCTCCTCTTGATCGGGCGGGTTAGCGCAGTATTCAGCAGCCTGAGCCACCGCACTTTCTGCGGTCGGATCGGGGCGGATGGTCAACGCATTCCGGTATTGAAGTTCTGCATCACAATACAAACCCTGCGTCATCAATTGGTCACCGTAGCGGATGGAAGCCACACGGTAGCGTTCCACCGCGGTCATCCCTGAAGAATCTCGCAAATTGGGCAGAGCCGGATATAAGTCAGCGAAATATCGCACGACTCTCGCCCAGTCTGCACCCCAAAAACTGGCTGCTGAGAGGTACATACGCGCCCAATTTCGATAATTTTGAGCCTCCACATCCAGCGGAGCAAATCTTTCCGCCAGCGTTAAATTGTAAATACCCACTTCCAATTCCCCGCGGCTGACATTCTCAATCCCCAAAAATCGCAGCGCGATGTAGTACATCCCGTCCACGTCAACTGAACGGTAGTTGATATTTTTATCCCGCAACCGTTGAATGGCTTCAACTGCCTGTGCCCACTCTTTGTTCGCCAGGTGTTGAGTAATTTGATTGAAAATTTCTTCCTCGCCACGCAAATCAGGGGTGGGTTCCAAAGTTGGGGTAGGCGCCGCGGTGGGCGTCAGGGCCAGCGAATACAGCATATTGGCTTCAACGAACTTCTCCGCTGCTCCCGGAAAGTCTGGTTGAAGCGAGATAACATATTCAAAGCGTTTACGGGCAGTTTCATAACGCCCGGCTTCCAAATCAACCAGCCCCAGTTGAAACTGGTAGGTCGCTTCCATAACCACCTGATTCAGCTGGGCTTGTTTACGCAACTCAATACCGGCACGGTATCCCCAATACACCCCTATCGCCGCCCCTGCAAGCAGAAGAAGAACCCCTGCCAGAAATACCCAAAAGGGGATTTTTTTACGGGATTTGGTTTCGGCCTGTTCTTCTGCTGACAATTCTGCCGCGTTATCAATCGTTTGACTGATTTTTTCTGTGATGGTTGCTTTATCCGTCATGAGGGCAATTATACCCCACCTCATCCTTATAATCTAAGGAGCAACCTCAAGTCAGGTAGAAGGAATGGGATAGCCGCCAGCCCTCCGCCAGCCAGCGAGATCAGGCTTTGGAGCAGTGGATTCCAATCCGCCAGAAGGGTCATTCCCAGCCAGACCACTACACCGCCCGCTGCTGCGGCCAACAAACCGCGCAGCAGGCTACCCCCTACCTGCAATGAACGCACCAGCCGTCGGTTGAGGATGAGCAATAGGAGGACCGCTTCTGCCGTGAAGGCAATCGAATCGGTCAAACTGATGCCGGCTGCCCCAACCAGCCGGTACAATTGACTGCCAACCAGCACATACGCGGCAAAGGTGAAACCAGCCCCCAACAAAGGAATCAGAGCATTCTGGCGAGCATAAAACGACCGTACCGCCACTTCTACTAAACTTTGCCCCATCAAGCCGGCCAGGTAAGCCCGCGTAACCCACGTCAACAGATCAGTTCCGGCAGGATCAAAATCAAATGCCAGCAGGATTAAGGGACGCAACCCAAAAGATAAAATCACCGCAACCGGCAAGGTAACTGCAATCAGTACCCGCACTGCCCGCTGAATACTGGCGAAAAACTCCTCACCTTCCTGCCGCGCCGATTGCTCCGAAAGGGTGGGTAATAAAGCCGTTCCAATTGTTGTACCAATCAGGGTTTCCGGCACCTGAAAGATCATCCACCCGTAAGTGAGTGCTGTTACCGCCCCTTCTTCCAATCGCGAAGCCAGATTATCCCGCACGATGAAAATCAACTGAATGAACATCATCGTGATCAAGCGCGGCCCCATCAGGCGCAGCACTTTGCGCACCGGCTCGGTGTTCAGCCCCAACCCGCTGTTCCAGTGGAACTGGTAGCGGAGTAAACCGGGCACCTGAATTCCCAAATGCAGCAGCGCACCGAGTATTACTCCATACACCAGTCCATGCACCCCCAACCCAAAGGCTGGCAAAGCCACCCCGCCTAGCCGGTAGCCATCTTCAGGCGCCAGCACCAGAGCCCCAAAAATCTGGCCAAAATTATACAAAAGCGGAGCCATCGCTGGCAGCAGAAAATGCTGGTTAGCCTGTAAGCCGGCCATCACCAATCCGCTGATGGAGAAAATCAGAGTGGCGATTAAGTTCAAACGCATCAGGTTGACGACCAGATCTTGCTGGCTGCTTTCAAAGCCCGGTGCAATGCCCAATTCCCAGCGAACCATCGGATCGGCAAACAGCGCAACCAGAATCGCCAGCCCGGAAGTGACCAAAAACGCCAGATTGGCGATTTTGGAAAACAAATTCCAGGCCGCCTGCCTGCCGCCTTTCGTAATTTCTTCCGCCAGCACCGGGATGAAAGCCATTGCCAGCGCCCCGCCGGAGATGAGCGCAAAAAGCAAGTCAGGCAGGTTATTGGCAACGTTGAACGAATCCAGCTCCGCCGAAAGACCGAACTGCCGGGCAATAATCACCTGGCGGACAAAGGCAACCGCCTTGTCCAGCGCAAAGAAAACCATTAACAAGAAGGTGATGCGGGTAACCCGCGAAAACCTGGAGGGCTTATCCAAGGGCTACATCCAAAGCCATCATCACCGCAAAACCCAGCATCAACCCGATGGTGGCCATATCCGAATGCTCACCACGCTGAGCCTCCGGGATCAATTCCTCAACACACACATAAATCATGGCACCTGCGGCAAAAGCCAGCGCATAGGGCAGAATGGGCTGAATGAAAAACACCGCTGCTGCTCCAAGTACACCGGCAATCGGCTCAACAATCCCCGAAGCCTGCCCCAGGAAAAAACTCTTCCAGCGCGAAATTCCCTCACGGCGAAGAGGAGCCGATACCGCCAAACCTTCCGGGAAATTCTGCAAACCAATCCCGATTGCCAGCGCAACTGCTCCAGCAATCGAAGCCTCCGGGACCCCACTGGCTGCTGCCCCGAAGGCGACCCCCACCGCCAGACCTTCCGGAAAGTTGTGCAGGGTGATGGCCAGCACCAGCAGAACACTGCGCTGCCAGGAGGTCTTGATTCCTTCGGCGGCGCTGAGCGGTTCTCGAAAATGAAGGTGCGGCAATAACCGGTCAACCAGATAAAGAAATGCCCCACCTAAGAGAAAGCCAATCACCGCCGGGATCCAGCCCGGCATTCCCAATCCAGCGGACATTTCAATGGCTGGAGCCAAAAGGGACCAAAAACTGGCGGCTATCATCACCCCGCTGGCAAATCCCAGCAAGGTATCCAACACTCGCCGGTTGACTTCGCGAGCCAGGAAGACGCCGGCTGCCCCCAGGGCAGTCACACCCCAGGTGAATAAAGTAGCAAACAACGCTTGAATTACAGGATTGAAATTCTCTAACGCAGCGATCATCATTAAACCTCGGTAAAGTTGCCTCGTCAGGTGAATGTTTGGTTCATTCACTCAATGGAATGATTTATAATGTCCATCATGAACATGGGTCAATTATACATGGTTGCAACCCCAATTGGAAACCCGGAAGACATCACCCTGCGGGCAATCCGCATTCTTGGGGAAGTAAATGTGGTCATTTGCGAAGAACGTCGCCAGGGCAGCACTTTGCTTAAGAAATTGGGTATCGTCCCCAAAGAGATGGTTGCTCTGAATGAACATAATGAAGCCGAGCAGGCAGCGGCGCTCGTTCAGCGAATGGCGCTCGGAGAGAAAATGGCGCTGATCAGCGATGCTGGCACACCCGTATTTGCCGACCCCGGCGCAGAACTGATTCGTCAGGCGGTTGAAATGGGCATTCCCGTAACCGCGGTGCCGGGTGCATCTTCGTTGATGGCATTGCTCAGTCTGCTGGACACAAAGATCGAACGATTTGTTTATGCAGGCTTTTTATCGCGTTCCCCTCAAGAACGCCGTCAGGAATTGCAGCGCTTATTGCGCCTGAACCTGCCCCTCGTGTTGATGGACACCCCTTACCGCCTCTCCAGCTTATTGGAAGACATTGAGAAAACCGCCGGTAAAAACCGGCGTGTGACGCTTGGCTTAAACCTGACCCTGGCGGGAGAACAGGTTTTACGCGGCTCAGTGAGCGAAATCCGCCGTAGGGTGCAAAATCAAAAAGCAGAGTTCATCCTGCTCATTCATCAATAATTTTCTCTTTCAAGAACCTGACCGAAGGCAAGCGGACTGTCTGATCGTCTATTTTTGGAACAAAAATTGAAATTGCCCTTCCATCACTCTCTCAAAACCCGCCGGGGATGATCCAATCTTTTCAAGCCCAATTGGCGGGCAATTTCCAGTGCCTGCCGGTATTCTTGAGAAGTAATTGGGCGGTTCAATTCGGGGTAATTGTGAGCCTGATAAGCCGGGTAGTATTGATCCATGAGGTTGAGATAAACATTTCGAGAAATTTCCTCCGCCAGAAATTGCAGCACTTTTTCGCTTCCTTCCAGTTGATTGGGCAGTACCAGATGGCGGACCAGCAATCCTCGCTGGGCAATACCCCTTTCGTCAATTTGCAAATCCCCCACCTGCCGCTGCATCTCTCGGACAGCGGCCTGATTAACTTCAACATAACGGGGAACTCTTGAAAAGCGGCGGGCGATATCATTATCCCCATATTTCATATCCGGCATGTAAATATCCACGATTCCATCCAGCAGTGCCAGCATTTCCAGCGAATCATACCCGCCGCTATTATAAACAACGGGGAGATGCAAACCGCATTGTGCCGCAATCAGAACAGCAGCGATGATTTGCGGCACAACGTGGGTCGGAGAAACCAGATTGATGTTGTGGCATCCGGCGGCTTGCAGCCTGAGCATGATTTCGGCCAGTTCTTGCGGATCTACCTCTCTCCCGCTTCCCGTCTGACTGATTTCAAAATTCTGACAATAGACACAGCGTAAATTACAGCGGGCAAAGAAAATGGTACCTGAACCCGCCCATCCCCTCAATGGCTTTTCTTCTCCGAAATGCGGCCCATAACTACTCACCTGGGCTTTAGCCCCAGTTCTACATACCCCGAATTCCCCCGCCAACCGATTAACCCCACATTTGAGCGGACATACATCACAGGCTTGCAGGTGAACATAGGCTCGTTCAATCCGTTGTTGAGCCTCCCCTCTTTCCAGAAGACGCAGGTAAACCGGTACAAAGGCCATTTTACACAATCCACTTATTATTATAAATAATGTCAAAAAACCGTGAGATACTCCTTCGTGCAAACCCAAGCATTCTTCTTGCGGATTTTTTGTTCGTTAATGAAATGGAATAACCTTTGTCCTTGGATACAGTTCAGGTATGTTATAATGATTGTATGACCGTCGAACCTCAACCCACTTCCCCTGAACCAGCTACTCAGCCGTCCAGCACTGTAACGGAACCAGTTCCATCAGAACGGCCAAAGGAAAACCGACGGGCAGCTGGGATCATTGCAGTAGTCGTTGGGATAGTCCTGTTGGTGATTGGCGGAATTGTTTTGCTCGCACTCGCCCCAGAAAGCACAACAGCCAAGGTGCGCGATATTTTCATCATTGTGATGGCGTTGGAATCGCTGGTTTTAGGGGTGGCGGTCATTGTGCTGATTGTTCAAATTGCCACCCTGATTAATCTGCTGCAGAACGAAATCAAGCCGATCCTGGACTCGACGAATGAGACGGTCAATCACCTGCGCGGTACAACACAATTCCTCAGCAACAATCTGGTTGAACCCGTCATGAAGCTGAACGAGTATCTGGCAGGCTTGCGCAAACTATTTGACTTCATCCGCCCCGATCGGCGGTGAACCGGGGGTTTGTTTCAAGAACCCATTTTCATCATTAAAATGCCAAAGAAAGGAGATTGAGATGTCTGAACGAGATGATTTTGGAGCCTTCCTGATCGGTTTTGTCATTGGAGGTCTGACCGGCGCGATTACGGCTTTATTGCTTGCCCCTCAATCGGGCGAGGAAACCCGTGAGGTAATTAAAGAACGCGCGATTGAATTACGGGACAAAGCATCCGAAACGGTTAGCACCACCTATGCCGAAGCCGAAAAAGCAGCAAACGAGGCTTTACGCCGGGCTGAAGAACTGTTGGAAAAAGCCAAAAAAACTGCTGAAGAATTGCAACAAAAAGGTTCAACCTTACTCGAAGAACAAAAATCCAAGTTGAGCAAAGCCGCTTCCAAAGCCGGCGATGCCGCCGAAGAAATCGGCGAAACCCTCTCATAAATTACGGCGGGTTTACCAAAGCAGCCGGCTCAAATTGGCCGGCTGCTTTTATTTTAACCAACCACCCAGAGGGGGTCCTGAAGATATTTCCGGTGGTATAAACGGGTCAAGGCTTGAGGTACCGCTCGTAAAATATCACCTGCCAACACCGAAGCAGATTGTCCGATTTGTTGCTCAGCAATCAAACCTGCGAGGGCATGAACCCACGCCGCCGTAATAGCAGCCGTGAAGGGGGCAACTCCCTGGGCAAGCAGACCGGCGATCAGTCCCGTCAATACATCTCCGCTGCCTGCACGCGCCAGCGCCGGAGAAGCCACAGGAATATGGTAGATCGTCCCATCGGGAGACGCGACAACCGCAAAAGCTCCTTTTAAAACAACGATATGTCCCCATTGACTGGCAAAATGGCGCGCAACACCGGCGCGGTTAGCCTGAATTTCGGCGGTCGGGAGACTGGTCATTGCGCTCATCTCACCGGGATGAGGGGTTAAGACGGATGGTGAGGGTAATTTTTCGTACCATTTTTCAACCTTTGTCATCAATCGCAAACCATCCGCATCCACCACTGTGGGGGGCAGATCAGTCGAGTGGTTCAAAAATTCCTGAACAAAGGCGGCAGTGGCAGGAGAGGTACTCAAACCGGGCCCGATCAACAAGGCTGTAACCCGTTCCAGATGTGCGAGAACAACTTGAGCCGCCTGCGGTGCAATGCTGCCTTTTTCTTCCGGCAGACTCAACCAGGTGACTTCGCTTAACTGCCCTGCCAGCGCATTGCGCACGGTGGGAATGACTGCCATCCGCACCAAACCCGTCCCGGCACGATAAGCCGCTTCGGCTGCCAGTCCGGCTGCGCCGATGTAATCCGCACAACCGGCAATCCCCAGAACCGTTCCAAATGTTCCTTTATGAGCATTGGCTGGTCGCACAGGGAGCCACTCAGCCACCTCTGCGCCGCAAGCGACAAATTCCCTCACCTCCTGCAAAGCCATTAAATCGGACGGCAAGCCCAAAGGCACTACTGCCAGCTGCCCAGTCAGGTTTGCCGCCGGGAAACGCAACAGACCGGTTTTGACTGCATCCATGCACACCGTCAGGCAGGCGGGGATGACCGCCGGAGAAGCCTCGCCACTATCACAATCTACCCCAGAGGGGCAATCCACTGCCACGACAAACGGGAGGGGGGCAAAATTTCGCACGTGGTCTAAAACCCGCTCCACTTCCGGTTTCAGAGGAAGTTGAATCCCGGTACCCAGCACACCATCCAGCACAACCTCGCTGGAGGAAAGCCATTCATCCAGTACCTTGAACTCCGCATCCTCTGCGGCTGTGCAAATTTCGATCCCGGCATTCTTGACCCGCTTTAGGAGATGATCCTCTTCTGATCGCGCCTTCACCAAATACGCCCGGCATTTCCACCCGGCCTCTGCCAGATACGCCAAGGCTACCAGTCCATCACCTCCGTTGTTGCCGGAGCCGATCAAGCCGAGCACAGTTCTTCGCTCAACGGGAATCACCTGTACTGCATTGGCCACGCCGCGTCCGGCGCGTTCCATCATCTCGGCGTAGGAAACTCCCCGCGCATCGCCCTCACGTTCGATCGCCCGCATCTGGTCAACGGTTACCAGTGGAATCGGTCTCATAGTCATTGCCTCCTGCCAATCAATTATAGTCAAGTTCAGTGTGAATAAAGCCAGGAGCAATTCTGCACCTCACGGTATAATCTACTTCATGCGTAAATGGCTCTATCTGGCTGTGTTTGTTTCCGGCATGACCACTCTGGCAGCCGAAATGTCCGCCTCGCGCCTGCTTGGAAACTACTTTGGTACCAGCAACCTGACATGGGCAAGCATCATAGGTTTAATTCTGATTTACCTGACTGCCGGTTACTTCATCGGTGGGCGCTGGGCGGATCGCTCTCCCCACTACTCGACCTTCTTTCAAATCTTGATTTGGGCGGCCTTTTCGATTGGCCTGATCCCGCTGGTTTCGCGTCCGATTTTACGGCTGGCAGCCAACGCCTTTGACAACCTCGATTTAGGGGTGCTTTTTGGTTCCTTCAGCGTGGTGATGATTTTATTCATCATCCCCATAACTTTGCTGGGTACCGCTTCACCGTTTGCCATTCGGCTGGCGCTGCTGGATTCGCGCTCTGCCGGCAGTGTGGCTGGACGCATTTACGCCATATCCACCCTGGGTTCTTTCCTTGGTACATTTTTACCCGTCTTAATCCTCATCCCGTTGGTCGGAACTTACCGCACCTTCCTGACCATCTCGGCTTTCCTGCTTCTGATTGCCCTGCTTGGGCTGGGTGCTACCAGCGGCTGGCGGCGCACCTTATTGTATGCCTGGATGCCAGTTATCCTGATTGTGCTGGCAATTTTCGGAACGCGCGGAACGGACAAAATCAGTGCTGGCCTCATCTTCGAAACTGACTCGGCTTACAACTACATTCAGGTGTTGGAATTCGGAGAAACCCGCTACCTGCGCCTGAATGACGGGCAAGGAGTACACTCGGTCTACCATCCCACAGAATTTTTCTACAACGGCCCATGGGAGCAGGTGCTGGTTGCCCCCTTCTTTAACCCACCGCCGGTCGAACCCAGCGCCATACGGCGCATGGCCATTGTCGGGCTGGCCGCCGGCACAACCGCCCGCCAGGCCGGACTGGTATTTCCCAACCTGACCATAGATGGAATTGAAATTGATCCGGAGATTGTGGAAGTTGGACGCCGCTACTTTGGTATGGACCTGCCATATCTGAACGTCATCATTCAAGATGGACGCTGGGCGTTGGCACACAGTGAGCAGAAATATCAGATTATCAGTGTGGATGCTTACCGTCCCCCCTACATTCCCTGGCACATGACCACCCTCGAATTTTTTCAACTGGTGCGAGATCACTTGACGGATGATGGCGTGATGGTGATTAACGTTGGACGCAGCCCCACCGACAGGAGGTTAATCAACACCCTGTACACCACGATTGCACAGGTTTTTCCCAGCGTTCACATAATGGACTTGCCGGATTCGTTCAATTCCATCCTGTTTGCGACAGTACAGCCAACCCGGCCCGAAAATCTTACAGCGAATTTCCTTTCCTTGAGCCAATCTCCTGAAACCCCTTACCTTCTGCTTCAATCTATGGCAGTAACCCTTCAAAACTTGCAGCCTGCGCCGCAATCGGGAGTAGTCTTCACCGATGACCGTTCCCCCATTGAATGGATCACCAACGAAATGATTTTAGACTTTTTATTTTCCGGAGAAGTAGAAACACTGCAATGAAAACCTTACGATCACTCGTTCTGTATATTTTGCTGCCCGCGGTGGTTTTATTTGTGATGATGACCTCCATACGACTTTTGATGACCCCCCTTTTCCTGACCATTGAGTACAACACACCCGGATTCCCGCCGGATGCGTTTGGCTTTACGAAAGAAGACCGCCTTCATTGGGCAAATCTTTCCTTGAGATACTTGCTTAATGATGAAGATATTTCTTATCTGGGAGATTTAAGGTTTGAAGATGGTTCTCCGGTTTTTAACGAACGCGAATTGCGTCACATGCTGGATGTCAAGATTCTCGTTCAGCAGATGATTCACGCATGGGTGGTCTTGGGAATTTTCATTCTTCTGACAGGGGTGTGGGCCTGGCGCGGCAAGTGGCTTGCCGATTTCTGGCTAACCCTCGCACGGGCTGGCTGGGGAATCCTGATCGTTATTGGGCTGATACTGGTAGGTGTTGTGATCGGTTTTTCCGCCCTTTTTACCGGCTTTCACCGGATATTTTTTGAGGGAGATACCTGGCTTTTCAACTACTCGGACACGCTCATCCGGCTTTTCCCGCTGCGATTCTGGCAGGATGCCTTCACCCTGATGGGGATTCTATCCGCTTTGGGCGGAGTTGGTCTCATTTTGATGGCTAAGCGAAGATCTACCGGGAACCCAGAATAAAAAAGCGGGGCATCGCTGTGGATGCCCCGAATTGAAATACAATCATCCCCAAAATCAGCGAATGGCTACCGGATTTTCTCGGTCAGATGCCGGATCGAACAGGTGGAAGTTATCCATATTGAACACCAGCTGCACCTTATCCCCAATGTGGAAGCGGGTGCGCGGGTCAACGCGTGCCACAAAATTGTGTTTACCGCTGACCATGTAGAGGAAGATTTCATTCCCCATCAGTTCCGTAACATCCACTTTACACTCAACCGGTGCGGCGTGGATGCCCGGCGGGGCAAATTGAGGATTATGGATATCCTCTGGACGAATCCCAAAGATCACCTCGCGCCCGGCGAATGGAGCATAGGTCTTAACCCGGTCTTCGGGGATTTTGACCGCAAAATCGCCGGTATCCACAAACAAATCATTTCCATCTTTCCGGAGGTGGGCCGGGAAGAAATTCATGGATGGTGATCCGATAAAGCCGGCTACAAACAGATTAGCAGGTTTATCATAGAGGTTTTGGGGAGTATCCAGCTGCTGTAAAATCCCTTTGTTCATTACTGCAATGCGGGTTGCCATGGTCATGGCTTCGACCTGATCGTGAGTCACATAAATAAAGGTGGTTTGCAGCCGTTGATGGAGTTTGCTGATCTCCGCCCGGGTCTGAACGCGCAGTTTGGCGTCCAGGTTGGAGAGTGGCTCATCGAAAAGGAAAACCTTGGGTTCACGCACGATGGCACGTCCAACCGCCACACGCTGGCGCTGACCGCCGGACAATTCGCGCGGCTTTCGTTTGAGCAGATGCTCAATTCCCAAAATCGCCGCCGCTTCTTCTACCCTCCTTTGAATCTCCTGTTTGGGAACTTTGCGGAGTTTGAGACCAAACGCCATGTTGTCGAAAACCGTCATGTGCGGGTAGAGTGCATACGACTGAAACACCATGGCAATATCGCGATCTTTGGGCGGCACATCATTCACCACTCGATCGCCGATCTTGACCTGTCCGTCGGTAACTTCTTCCAATCCCGCCAGACAGCGCAGTGCGGTGGTCTTGCCGCAGCCGGATGGCCCAACCAGCACCAAAAACTCTTTGTCTTCGATGTGGATGTTCAGGTCATTGAGCGCGACAAAATCACCAAACTTTTTCCAGACATGATCGTACGTTACACTAGCCATGAAAAACCAACCTCCTTCCGGAAAGAATATCGTGATTTGATTATAGCCTCTCTGTAAGAAAAATACAAATGACCTTCGGCAGGATTTACCTCGTACATTATTTGAGAATCAGTTATCTGGTAAACTAATGATTAATTCTGAGAGAATGGGGAGTATTGATGTCTGATCATCTTCGTTTTGGTTTTGCTCGAATGCATGCAGAAGCAGGTGAAGTGCGAGACTTTTTACCCTCCCTAATGGCGCATATTTCCAACTGGGGTGGTGAAGTGTTTTTAGAGCAAGGTTATGGTTCCGGCATGGGGTTGAGCGAAAAGGATTACCGCGATGCCTGTCCCTCTGTGCGATTCGTCTCTCATGAAGAGGTGTACCAACAGGATATTGTGCTGGTGCTGCGCTACCCGGAAGAAGATATCCTGAAAACGATGCGCAAGGGGGCCTGCCTGATGTCTATGATTCACTTCCCAACTCGCCCCCAGCGCGTTGAATTTCTTAAGTCCTTACAGGTTGAAGCCATCTCTCTCGATTCCATCAAGGATGACACCGGCCGCCGTCTGGTGGAAAACCTTCGATTAGTAGCCTGGAACGGGGTCGAAGTAGCTTTTCGGGTTTTGCGAGAGATCTATCCCTCACCCGGTTTTGACAGCCCCCATCGTCCTCCTATTCATGTCACCCTGCTGGGGACGGGGGCCGTGGGTATGCACGTGATGCCAGCCGCCATCCGTTATGGCAATGAGGGATTGTGGCATAAAATGGTCGAAAAAGGGATACCGGGTGTTCAGGTCACAGCTGTTGATTATGACCTTACCCATCAATATGCGTTCATGCTAAATCTTTTACGCCAAACCGATCTGTTGATTGACGCCACTCAGCGCCCAGACCCTTCACGCCCGGTTATTCCAAATGATTGGATTGCCTTCATGGCACCGCATGCTGTTCTACTTGACCTTTCGGTTGACCCCTATGAATGCGAAAAGCCACCGTTCACCGTCAAAGGAATTGAAGGTATCCCTCATGGAAATCTCGACCAATATGTTTTTCCGCCGGATGATCCTGCTTACGAGAAAATCCCCCCGTGCATTTCCACTCGCAATAGGCGTTTTGCTGTTTCATGTTATTCGTGGCCTGGTATTACCCCCCGCAAGTGCATGGAAATTTATGGTATCCAAATCGCCCCTCTGCTGAGAACCCTGCTCAGCGCAGGTGGGGTTCACCATATCAACCCCCAAGGGACTTATTTTCATCGGGCACTCAGCCGTGCTATGCTTTCCCATTGGGGAAAATAAGATCAACCCACATTGTTAAGGAGGCAAGAAATGATATCCGTCATCAAAAGCATTGGCTTCCCGCGGATGAAAAAAGAAGCGGGGGAGAAGCGGGTCTTTCTGCCCGAATTCATTCAATTCCTGGCAAATCATGGTGTTAACATCGTTCTGGAGGATGGTTACGGTTCGCGTTCCGGATTCACCTTCGATGATTATCAACAAGGCAATCCCCGTGTTCGAAGAGCCAGCCGCGAGGAAACCTTTTCACAGGAAATGGTCATTGTCTTGCGCTCGCCCACGTTAGAAGAATTTAAGTTATTAAAACCGGGTGCAATCTTGTTTTCCATGCTTCACTACCCTACCCGTCCCTTACGGGTTCAGGCATTACGCGAATTGGGAATTCGCGCTATCTCAATGGACAGTGTAGTGGATGATAACAATATCCGGCTAATTGAAAATATGAAGGCAGTGGCCTGGAATGGGCTGGAAGCAGCTTACGATGTTCTGGAAAAACGCTGGCCCGGCTTGATCCGCCCGGACGGGAAGCCCATCCGTGCCTTGATCCTGGGGGTTGGCATGGTCGGTAAACACGCCGTAGAAGCCGCCACAAAACTGGGAAACATCGAACGCAATAATGATCATATTCGCGCCGGTGGCCCGGGTGTAATTGCTCAGGTTGTCGGTCGCAATGTGACCTGTCAGGCTCAACTGATGCAATACCTCTTTCAATCTTCCGATATTCTGGTGGATGCCACTCAGCGATGGGATACCAGCAAACCAGTCGTGCCAAACGAATGGATCCAATGGCTTCCCGACCATGCCATCATTGCAGATTTAGCAGTGGATCCCTACACCTTGAATGTTACTCCTCCCGTTGTGAGGGGGATTGAAGGTATCCCAATGGGTAATTTAGACCAATATATCTTTCACCCTGACGACCCCAATTGGACCAAAACCATTCCAGAAGGAATTCCCACGACGCATCGGCGAACAACCGTGACCTGTTACTCCTGGCCGGGCATACATCCAGAAGCCTGCATGCGCCACTATGCTCAGCAAATGCAACCACTGATGGAAGTACTGCTCGAAAAGGGGTATGATAACCTCTCCCTGAAAGGTTCGTACTTCGAACGGGCACTTTACCGGGCCACTTTACACGGTTGGCTGACCATGAAGGGTGAATAATCTTCGCTATTTTTAAGAAATCAGGTAATTCAGGCAAATATTTTAGAACTTAAGTGCTATAATAGATCTGTTTCCATTCCCACCTGGAGTGTATCTCATGCCTGAATTACCCGAAATTGCCTCCCGCGCCCGCCAAATGAACACCGAGCTCCATGGAAAAGTGATTCAAAGCGTCGAGGTCGTTCAACCAAAATGCTTGAATCTTCCTGTGGCTAATTTTCAAGCCGCATTATCGGGCTGTACCATTCAAGAAGTAACTTATCGTGGTAAATGGTTGTTTGTGCATCTAACTCGTGGCTGGCTTCTTCTGAATCTGGGTATGGGCGGCGAGATTCTGCTGGTCACCCGATCTTCACTCCCTGAAAAATACCGCCTTATGCTGGATTTCACCGATGGGAGTTGCCTTTCCATCAATTTCTGGTGGTTTGGGCATGCTCATTATGTAGAAGAAAACGGGTTAGCACATCATGAGATGACTCGAAAACTAGGGCCAAATGCCCTCGAGCTGAATGCAGCCGACCTGAAAAGAATTTTCAACCGGAAAGCCGGGCGTGTCAAATCCATCCTGCTTAACCAAAGCAAAATTGCCGGAATTGGTAATGCCTACATCCACGACATTCTCTTTCTGGCCCGTCTCCATCCTCTGCGCCCAGTCAATTCTCTCACGGACACAGAAATCGAAGGACTGGCTGATGCAATTCAACGGGGGTTGCGGCCAAGTTTGGAGAAAAATGGCGCTTTTTACGAAGTGGATTTACACGGCTGGAGCGGCTCTTTCACGATGGAGGACATCTTAATCGGTTACAAAGAAGGTCAACCATGCCCGCAGTGCCATTCTCCAATCCAAAAGATCAAAACCGGCAGCACCAGCAGTTTCATCTGTCCCCATTGTCAACCATTGACGTAACCGATGCCGCATCGCCATTTTCCACCCATTTGGTCAGGTTCCAATAACCGATGGAACGATTGCAAATTCCCTGACCTGCGTTATACTGGTCAAACGCATATTTTGTGAGCGCTTTTCGTAAACACCTCACAGGAGGTAAGCTAAATTGTCTGTTTCTGAAGCGGTTTTAAATTATGACTTAAAACGGGCCGTTCACTCCAACCGCCTCAAAGGTTTGTGGCGGTTAATGCGCGGCTTTCGTAAGTTGTATATCGCCGCCACCCTGAGTTTAGGTGTATCGGCGGTTGCCAAAACCCTCACATACCTGTTGCTGCGTTATTTCGTGGATGACTATCTGGTAGCCGGAAGTACGGCGTTGACCCTGCCGGCAATTGCTCTTGGATTCATCCTGCTGGCAGGTCTGGAGGGTGGTTTCTCCTTTCTAAGTGGAAAACTGGCGGCTCAAACTGCCGAAGGTATCACCCGCCGCCTGCGAAACTACCTCTTCGATCATATCCAAAGATTGACCTTTACCTATCACTCCCGGATGGAAACGGGCGAGCTGATTCAACGTTCTACCTCCGACGTGGATGCCTTACGGAGATTCTTTGCCGATCAGGCCATCGGCATAGGGCGGATTATTCTCCTCTTTGTGATCAACTTCATCGCCCTGCTTCAATTGAACGTACAACTGGCTTTGATTTCGGTCATCGTCGTGCCCGTAATCGTGGGGATTTCCCTGATCTTTTTCCGCAGAATCTCAAAAGCCTATGAGGAGTACCAGACTCAAGATGCCGTGCTTTCGACCACCCTGCAGGAAAACCTGACCGGTATTCGGGTTGTTAAAGCCTTTGCCCGGCAGGAATATGAGATGGGTAAATTCGAACGGGATAATTGGGAAAAGTTTTTGCGCGGTAAAAAACTACTCAAAATGCACTCCCTTTTCTGGCCAATTTCGGATACGATTTGCAACTTGCAAATTCTGGTCGGTTATCTGGTGGGTGCTTTGATGGCCATCAACGGCGAAATCACTGTCGGCACTTTCCTTGCTTATGCCGGCCTGATTGTATGGATCATCTTTCCGATGCGTAATCTGGGGCGCCTGATTGTCCAGACCTCCACCGGTATGGTCTCCTATAACCGAGTTATGGAAATTATCAAGCAGGATCGCGAGTCGTTGGAAACCGGAAAACACCGCCCCAAGACAGACATTCTCGGCAAGATCGAATTTGAGCAGGTAGGCTTTGCATACGACGACGGCAATGTTGCCCTCGAAGACATCACCTTTACCTGCCAACCCGGTCAGGTAGTGGCTTTGTTAGGCTCAACGGGGTCAGGTAAAACCACATTGGTCAACCTGCTGCCACGGTTTTATGAATATACATCAGGTCGCATCCTGCTGGATGATATTGAACTCAAGCGCTATCCGCGTCTGTTCCTGCGCCAGCAAATCGGCATTGTCGAGCAAGAGCCTTTCCTCTTCTCGCGTACCATTCGCGAAAACATTACCTATGGGGTGGGCAGGGAAGTGCCGCAATCCGAAGTGGAAGCTGCCGCCAAGGCCGCTGCCATTCACGATATAATCCTCACCTTTGAAAAGGGTTATAACACCCTTGTCGGTGAAAAAGGGGTCACCCTCTCCGGTGGTCAAAAACAGCGGGTGGCGATTGCCCGCACCTTATTGAAAAATCCGCGAATTTTAATCCTGGATGACTCAACCTCGGCAGTGGATACCGAAACCGAAGCCGAAATCCGCGAGGCTTTGCAAAATCTGATGAAAGGGCGCACCACCTTCATCATTGCACATCGTATTCAAAGCATTATGGATGCCGACTTAATCCTTGTATTGGATAAGGGGCGGATTGTTCAGCGCGGCCGTCATGCAGAGCTGGTTAAGCAGGATGGCATTTACCGTCAGATTTACGAAATCCAAACCCGCATTGATGACGAACTGGAAAAGGAGATTGCCAGTGTCAGTTGAATACTACGAAGAAGAAGAATTTAAGACCCAGTTTAACGGTCAAACCCTACGGCGTATTTTAGCGCTAACCCGTCCTCACTGGCGCTGGGTGGTCGGCTTTCTGGTCACGATTGCGCTGGTAAGCGCGATGGATTCGGTCTTCACCTATCTCAGCAAACTGATCATTGACAACGGTATTCTTGCCCGGAATCGAAGTGAATTGTACCGTCTGTTGGTCATCTACGGATTGCTGGGTTTTGTGCAGGCTTGCGGTGTGTTCGGTTTTATCTACCTGGCTGGAGTGTTGGGCGAACGGGTGCGCTACGACCTGCGCCAAAAAATGTTCAACCATCTTCAGGGGCTTTCCCTCTCCTATTTCAGCCGCACACCGGTCGGCTGGATCATGTCCCGCGTCACTTCGGATAGCGAACGGGTTGCCGATCTGGTCACGTGGGGATTGCTGGATGTAACCTGGGGCATGATGAACATCATCACTGCCATGGGATTCATGCTGTTCATCAATTGGAAACTGGCGTTAATTGTGTTGGGGATACTGCCCATATTGTTCTATGTCGCTTATCAATTTCGTAAGCGGATTTTGGGTGAATTTCGCACCGTCCGCAAGATGAACTCCAAAATCACCGGGGCATTCAATGAAAACATTACAGGTGTGCGGGTGGTTAAAGCCCTTTGCCGCGAGGACGCAAATCTGGAGGAATTCAAAGCCCTCACAGCGGATATGTACCGTTCCTCCTATCGGGCGGCATGGCTCAGCGCCCTTTTCCTTCCCAGCGTTCAATTGATTTCGGCGTTGGCACTGGCTGCGATTGTCTGGTATGGTGGCTGGCAGGTTCAGGTGGGGGGGATGACTGTCGGTGGAATTCAGGCATTTGTTTCCTATGTAACCTTTATGATGTGGCCGATTCAGGATCTGGCGCGGGTTTTCGCCGAAATGCAGCATGCAATTGCCTCAGGCGAGAGAATCTTCTCGATGATTGATGCTGTGCCAGATGTGAAGGATTTGCCGGGCGCTTACGACCCCGGTACCATTCAGGGCGATATTGAGTTCGACAACGTCACTTTCTACTATGATGAGGGTGACAAAAAACCTGTTTTGGAAAATTTCTCACTGCATGTCAAACGCGGAGAAACCATTGCACTGGTTGGTGAAACTGGCGGGGGCAAGACCACCATTGTCAATTTAATCTGCCGGTTCTACGAACCCAAACAAGGCAGCATCCGCATCGGTGGAAAGGATTATCGCGAATACTCCCTGCACGCCATTCAATCCCGGATCGGTATGGTGCTGCAAACTCCCCATCTCTTTTCCGGAACCATTCGCGAAAATATCCGCTACGGCCGGCTGGATGCCACCGACGAAGAAATTGTGGAGGCCGCCAAACTGGCTGGCGCTCACGATTTCATTATCAAGTTGAAAAAGGGTTACGATGAAGAGGTGGGCGAAGGCGGAAATTTGCTTTCCGTTGGACAAAAGCAACTGATCAGTCTGGCGCGGGCGGTGCTTGCCAGGCCAGAGGTGTTTATCATGGACGAAGCCACCAGTTCGGTGGACACGCTCACTGAAGCCCTGATTCAACGCGGAATGGAGATGATGATGAAAGGACGCACCAGCTTTGTCATTGCCCATCGCCTTTCCACCATCAAACGCGCCGACCGCATTCTGGTCATTGAGCAGGGCAAAATTGCTGAAATGGGCACACATGCGGAGTTGCTGCGCAAACGTGGAAAGTACTATTCGCTTTACACCAAGCAGTTTCGCCATCAAATGGAGCAGGATCTGGATCCCTTCTCACAACCGGAACAAATGGCAACGGCCTGAAAAAAAATCCCCGCCCAGTGTAAAAACTGGCGGGGATTTTTTCTTAAACTTTCAATTGCAAGATTTTACGGAGTAACGGTTTGGATTGAGGGGACAAACCACACGGCATCCACCAGCCCTTTGCTGTTTTTATTGGTCACTCCCAGAATGAACTGGACATTTTTGCCAACGAATGCGCTCAGGTCCAAATCAATTTGCGTCCATTTGCCATCCAGTGTTTCGCTCCATTTTCCCAGATTTTCGATATTGCCATTATCAATTCGATAATCCAGGCTGAATTGCACCTCGCAGCTGGTATTGCCATCCAGACAGGCGATCCATGCCTTGAATCGATCACCATTCTGAATATTGCGCGCCGGGTAGAATCCCTGCATCCAGTCATTCGGGTTGGCAAGGTGTATCCACAACGCCCGTTCGTTTTCCTGACGTCCGCCTTCGATTTTCGGATTGAGAAGGACGGCTGCCCATTGAGCTTCACTCTGGCTGACGTTTGCACACGGGCGGGCAACTTTTCCGGCGTTACTCGACCACTCCGCCTGGCAAATGCTGGCCACAAAGTCCAATGGATAGATAGCGGAAGGAACATCATCGCTTTTGTAACCGGAAACCTTAATGCTCACCCAGAAGGGTTTATCCTGATTCGCACCCAATCCAAAAGTGCGGCCAGAAGCATCGCGCAGCATCCAATTCGCCTTGTAGGTTCCGGCTTTGGTCGGGGCTACCAGGTCCACCGAGATATCTACTGTTTCGCCCGGCCGCACATCGCCCTTCAATGAAACCGATGCCGGCGCGCTCATCGAAGCACCATCCACAAAGACCAGGGCGTAATCTTTCGTCCAGGTGCAGGTACCCTCGTTCTTCAAGCGCCATGTCTTGGTAAATTTTTGTCCACCGACCAGCTCAGTCCCATCCGGGATGGTCACATCCTTCACGAAGGAAGCTGCATTGCAGGGTATGGGTTTCGGTGTGGGCGTGGCAGTCGGCAGTACTATGGTAGCGGTAGGCTGGGCAGGCGTGTTTGGAACTTCGGTGACCCCTGCCGTGGGTTGTTGGGGGGTTGGTGTAGATTGCGGATTGGCAATTTGGGTCGCCTGCGCAATGAGTGTTTCAAACGCCTGTTGGGTCATCACAGCTGCAACCGTTTGCATTACGGCTGTCTGCTGTGCGCTCTGAGCATCTTTCCCGCTATCTTGTGGTCCGAGCAGCAAGCCACAGGCAGAAAGCAGGATAGCCAGAATACCCAAAGCCATCATCAAAGGAAATACTTTCTTAAACATGTTTTTTACTCCTACATCCAAAAAATGCCGCATGTATTATGCATCATCAGGACGAAGGAGATGGAGAAATAGTTCCCCATAACCTGACTGGAATGTCAATCGGTTTGATTTTCTTCTGAACGGTCATTGAAAATCCGCCCGGCACGGGCGCGATTGACGGTGCCGGTCCAACAGAAGGCTTCGGTCGCATTGTGAATCAACTCAGCGCCGCCAATGGCTGCTGTCATCACCAGAAAAGCATGCGTAGGACCGGGAAAGTAATACAGCAGTACAACCAGCCCCGCTGCCACCCAGGTACCGGCACAAATTGGGCAGGAGATGAGCTGCCCCAAAGCGCGTTGAACGCCGCGCCCCTTGGGAACCACAGTATTCCCTGCGCCGGTGATGTCCCGAACCGTACGGGTAAATGGAGCGCGCAGTGGTTCGGCAACCCGGTCAAACGCAATCAGGCGGCCCAATCGAAACGTAGCAAAGGAAAGTAAAACCCAGTCAAGCCAGTCAATCCGAAAATTTTCGATCCCCCTGCCGCCTAATGTTGCGCCAATGGTAACAAACCAGAAAACTCCGCCAAGGAAGATGACCGTAAGGAGAACTTTGGTTATGGCTTCAGCCAGTTGGGAATTGGGGCTTTGCATGGTATGGGAAACCTCCGCCAACGAAAATAAAATGCCCCTGCTGGAAAAAATGCACGGCAAAGGGAATATTTAGGGTAATTTTACATCAACTTTGGAAAAAAAATAAAAAAGGTGGCAAGGGTGGGGGTCGAACCCACGACCAAGGGCTTATGAGTCCCCTGCTCTACCACTGAGCTACCTTGCCAGCGCACGAAAGTTTACTATGAAGTTTTTCTTTTGTCAACAAAAATTTTTACCTGTGGTCGAGTCTTACGGTCAATCCGAGCTGGGTGGGTTTGTTGCCCTGGGCTACCCGCGGGCCGAACACGGGTCGAAATTCAACGCGATCGGGCCGGAGCTGCCCGATCGCGAGGTTCGCATCGCTGACGAGCAGGATAATGAAGTCCCCATCGGCACCCCCGGCGAGATCCTCATCCGCGGCGGTGTGATGATCGGCTACCACAACCTGCCTGAAAAAACCGCCGAAGCCCTGCGGAACGGCTGGCTGCATACTGGGGATATGGGGGTGATGGACGAGGATGGCTATATCCGCCTGGTGGGACGCTGGAGTGAGCGGATTTTGATGCACGGCAAAGTCATCTTCCCCCGCCCCTTGGAAGAAGCCCTCCTGCGCCACCCTGCCGTCTGCTATGCCTGTGTCATTGCCAAAAAAGATTCGCAGGCCGGCCAGGTGCCGAAGGCTGTCGTCGAACTGTACCCTGATGCCAGTGCCACGCCGGAAGAATTGATGGAACACTGCAATGCCGTATTGGGTGAAGAGAACACCATACGAGTGATTGAGATTATCCCTCAAATGCCGATGACCCCCACCGGTAAAATTGGCCGGGCTGATTTGCAGGCACGCGAAGATCTGGCTGTTTGAATGCGGAGCAAGATTTCGACACCCCTGCCGGAGAACCTTTCGGCAGGGGTTAGATTATAATTTGTTCAGGAGGTGAACCGTGACGAATGATCGCCTTGCCCGCCTGATTGCCCTGATGAACGCTGCCAGTCTGGATGGGATTGCTCTCAATCCCAGCCCCTCACTGGTTTATCTGACTGGCTTGCATTTTCACCTGAGTGAGCGCCCAACCACCCTGATTATCGCTCCACCCCACCCCCCACTTCTGATTTTGCCCGAATTGGAAACCGAAAAAGCCCGGCATTCGAAACTTCCCCTGCAATTGATCCCGTTTGGTGATAATCCTGCGGATTGGGAAAAGTCCTTCCGGCAGGCCGCCGATGCCTGTCGTCTGGATGGTAAAGTGATTGGCGTAGAGCCGACCCGTTTCCGCTTCCTGGAATGGCAATTCATCAACAGCACCGCCCGAGAGGTGCGTTTGGTCTCGGCGGAGCCGGTTTTGAATGTATTGCGCCTGCGCAAAGAGGCTCAGGAATTAGCCGCCATGCGCCGTGCGGTGCAGATTGCAGAGCAAGCCTTTGAGCAAACCCTGCCATTGGTTAAACCCGGCATCACCGAGCGAGAACTGGCAGCCGAATTGACGATTGCGCTGCTGCGCTGCGGCTCTGCCCCCGAATTGCCCTTCGCCCCTATTGTTGCTTTTGGGGCTAACAGCGCCAATCCCCATGCCGTTCCGGGTGACACACGGCTGAAACACGGGGATCTTGTCCTTTTCGACTGGGGCGCCTCGTATGAGGATTACTTTTCCGACATCACCCGCACCCTTGCGATGGGCGAACCCGGCGAAGAAATGCGCCGTATCTACCAGATAGTACTGCAGGCAAATCAGCAGGGACGAATAGCAGGAAAGCCGGGTATTCCGGCTGGCACAGTTGACCGGGCTGCCCGGCAGGTGATTGAGCAAGCCGGCTACGGTGAGTTTTTCATCCATCGTACCGGTCACGGTTTAGGAATGGAAAGCCACGAACCGCCATACCTTTATGCCGATAATCCGCTCTCGCTGGAAAGCGGAATGGTGTACACGGTGGAACCGGGAATTTACCTGCCGGGAAAAGGAGGGGTGCGAATCGAAGATGACGTGGTCATCACATCCGATGGCTGCCAATCGTTGACCAGCATTCCCCGTGAATTAATCCTTCTGGAATAAGCCATGCAGAAATCAACCCTCACGATGACCGGCGCAGAACCATTCTTTTTCCCATCTGGTAAGGTGGGCTGCCTGCTGGTGCATGGCCTGACCGGCACACCCAAAGAAATGCGCTGGATGGGGGAATATCTTCACAAGCAAGGCATCACAATCATGGGCATTCGCCTGGCTGGCCATGCCACCGAACCGGATGACCTGCGCCGTACCCGCTGGCAAGATTGGCTGACAAGCGTAGAAGATGGTTATAACCTGCTCAGCGGCACTTGTGAGCAAATCTTTCTTGCCGGTTTATCACTGGGCGGATCATTAAGCCTGTTTGCTGCTTCTTATTTGCCGGCACAGGGGGTTATTTCCATTTCTGCGCCCTGTCAACTTCCGGCAGATTGGCGGTTGAAATTCATTCGTCTTTTCCAACACCTTCAACCGCGCGTTCCAAAAGGGACACCGGACTGGCGCAATCCTCAGGCTGCTGCCGATCACCTTGAATATCCCTATTATCCAACCCCTTCCATTGCCGAACTGCGCGATTTACTGGCCGAACTTCGGCAAATCTTGCCTCAGGTCAAACTTCCGGCTCTGATCATCCACTCCCGAGCCGATCAAAGTGTATTGCCGGAAAATGCTGAACAAATTTTTCGAGCATTGGGCAGTCCGCACAAAGAAATATTCTGGGTAGAAAACAGCGGACATGTGGTGGTACGTGAACCGGAACGTCAACAGGTCTTCGACCGCACAATACAGTTTATTCAACAATACGCCGCTTTGTCATAAATCCTAAGGAGCAGTCCCTTGACACTGG
>FWPU01003521.1_pt1 | contig 39257 bp, 55 predicted proteins | sample 2228361 | NCBI WGS metagenome assembly FWPU01 (sample SAMEA103939777, study PRJEB20133) | metagenome | reverse complement strand
TAGCCCTTGACAGCTTGTACATGTCGCTTTCCTTTATCCTACGTACTGCAAGAATGCCTGCCTTTGCCAGATAGTGTTGCGCAATGTCATCGATTCCCTTCTGGCACAGCAGGACATTGGCACCTGCCGCTATCACTTTATCGACCATCGATTTCAGCATGCGGTTCTCTTCGTCAATGAATTTCTGCATCTGGTCAGGCGAGTTGATGTTTATCTTGGCGTCAAACTCGGTCTTTTCAATTTCAAGGGCACTGTTAATTACAGCTATCTTGGCGTTCTCAATCCTCTTTGGCATGCCTCCGTGCACGACTTCTTTGTCCAAGACGATGCCATGAATAAATTTGGTATCGCGTATGCTTCCACCTGCCTTCTTTTCTACCTTGATATTGTCGATGTCTACCCTGTATTGGTCTCCTGACTTCTCTGCGACTGCCAACACCGAGTCGACTACAATGTCGGCCAGCTCTTGCGAGTTTGCAGAGACCACCTTGGACGCCATTGATGTTCGTGCAATTTTTCTGAGGAATGCCTTATCTGTTGGGTCCACCTTGATGGCGATCTCTTTGAGCGTCTCGATCGCCTTCTCCGATGCCTTCTTGAACCCTTCTACGACCACCGTCGGGTGCACGTTCTTTGTGATCAGCTCCTCAGCTTTTTCAAGCAGAGACCCTGCAAGCACCACGGTAGAGGTCGTGCCATCTCCAACTTCATTGTCTGTTGCCTTGCTTATCTCTACCATCATCTTGGCAGCAGGATGCTGAACATCGATTTCTTTTAGAATTGTAGCACCATCGTTGGTGATGGTCACATCACCAAGGGTGTCTACAAGCATCTTGTCCATTCCCCGGGGTCCCAGCGATGTGCGGACTATCTCAGCGACTGCCTTTGCTGCAGTGATGTTGTTTCTCTGTGCTTGGTTGCCTTTTGTTTCAGTTGTCCCTTCTTTTAAAACGACTATAGGAACTTGAGCAGACATAGTTTGTTTCACCTATGTTAGTAACAATATGTGTGTAAGTGGATATTTATCTTTTTCTCAGGATCGCCCGACGACAGACTACTTGGTTCCTATTTTGCTATCAGCGCCATGATCTTGGCCGCCACAACATCGGGTGAGAGCGGCTTTTGTATAAATTCGTCTGCGCCGTATCTCAGGATATTGACTCGATCGTCATCTCTATCCGCTACAACAATGACCCTGACGTTCCTGCCAATGGTTCTTGCCCTTGAAATCAAAAGCCCACCCCTTTCGGACGCAAGCCTGCCATTGATGCAGACAAGGTCGATTGCCTCCTTGTATTTGTCAAGCAAATTCAAGAGTTCCTTAGGAGTGTTTGCTGCAACAACGGCTACTCCTTGCCGTTTCAGCATGCCCGTAAGGGCAGCATCCATCTTCTTGTCGCTCTCGCCCAGAAGCACAAGCGGCTTCCAATCCAAAGGTATATGATATAAAATAATCATATCCAGTATCTGTAATAACTCGGAACTAGCTTTTTTGTAGTGAAATCCTAAACGCTACTTAACTACCTTGTCGTGCTTGTTGATTACAAAATCCTGATCTTCTTTTGAGAGCGCAGCAAAACTCTCGGCGTGGTACATGCATATTATCGAAGTGTTTTTCAAATTCTTGGACAGCGAAAGATTGTTCTCATATTCCCTCAGGTCCTTGACTTCCCTGTGAAGATGGAACGCGTCAGCGCTTGCCAGCACGCAGACTCCTTTCTTTCCCTGATGGATCGCCCCCTCATCAAGGATCTTCAAAAACTTGTAAAAGTCCGAGCTTGTGCCAAAGAACTGTTCGACAGAATCTTCCACAAAGAGGTTGTGGGCTTTTTTGTACCTTGCCACGTCGATGCCAGCGTTTTCCAAAAACGCATAGACGTTCTTTACAGGCTCGTAGTAAGACAGCAGCACCACGACATCGTTGTCCTCAAGCGCACGCTTTGCAAAGCGTGAATAAAACTCCCTGAGGATATCTAGTGTCCCAAAGATTAGTACATTGTGCTTGCCATAGGCGCAATCCAGCTGCTGCAAGATCTGGTCGGCCGAACTCATGCGCCTTTCTCCGTCATTTCACGTGACAGGATTACGTTTCACATCCGATATTAAATAACTTTCCTCCACTTTTTGTACATACATATATGTATGTGTGCGTGACTCACTGGCTGGCAAGTTGCCTTTCCACGGCCTTGCAAATGGAGTTTAGAGCAAACGGCTTTTTGACAAGCTCGTCGTATTTCATCACTGGAAGGTCCTGGCGGCTCTTGTCGTCATCTATTTCAAAAGCAGTCATCAGGATCACCTTGATCTTGGGATCGATCGACTTGGCCTTTTTTGCAAACTCGTATCCCGATATGACGGGCATGCGGATATCCAGAATCAAGAGGTCGTACCTGTTGTTGTCATAAGACGAGCCATTCGCGCCTTCAAATTCATGGAGAGCCTCGATCGGGTTCGTAAAAGAGTCGACATTGTTGTATCCATACCTTTTCAATATGTTTTGAATTATTGCGACAATGTCGTGCTCATCGTCCACCACCATTATGCGCTTGGTAGCAGGAGAGAGCATCTTTCTACTGTCCTAGTAAAGTGTACTTATATATAAAAATCTCCGCAATCAGTAATTGCCGGCCTTGCGATCCTTAGCATCCTATGCACTTTTTGCAGGGCTTCTTTCTTTATATTATTTCTTGCCGAAATTAAAGTAGCAAGAGTAGCAGTATTCTTTGCCGTATATCACGCCTGAAGAGCCGCACTTGGAGCAGTGCTTGTCATGTTCTATAGTGGAATCCAGCGACTTGGCCTTTTGCAGGCACTTACCACAGATGGGCGCTTCGAGGTTGTAGCTTGACAAAAAGCCGCTGCCGCACTGGTTGCACTTCAGGCTGTACATCTTGCCTTTCGGCTTCCAACCAAATAACCTCATATACTTCTAGTTTACCATTATTCCACGCTTCCGGCTTAAAAATTAACAGTAACCTTGTTACTCAAGGGCCAAAAATATAAAAGGAAAAATCAGGGCTGGGCCTTTGCCTGCTCTTCTTTGTCCCTTCCATACGATTGGAAGAAAAGCCCGCTAAAGATCAGAGTCGCAGTCATTGCGGCGGACACGATCACCTGCGCCGGCGGCAGGCTGAATACGAACCCTACCACGAACGATATCGCAGCGCCGACCGAGCTGTATGGCATCCATTTTGTCACTGCCATTCGCGCTCTATCTACCACCACTCTGTTTTTTCGCCTCCGACTATATTGTTCGCAGAATCGACAATTAAATCATGCTTACCTTTGTTACCTGAGTCATTGTAAAAGGGGAAGCGCCTGTAGAGCGTGCTTCGGGGGAGCAGGGCCAAAAACATTGGCATAGCCCTACAGGCTGTTACAACAAACAATCCCCACCTTATAACCAGACAAGCACCTTTAGGGGAGGGAGAGGGGTCGTCACCTGCCAAGCCATGACCTAAGAAGGTAGAGTATTGCAAAGGTTACACCTACAGACAGCGCTATCACCAAGGCCAGCCACGACACGTCGCCTGCCGTAATCGCCAACATCTGATATACGCAGAGGTAGGTTTTGGCTCTATTGTTGTCGTTTGACACTCGACTTCTGCTCATCTGCTCACGGGATTAGCGTCAGTCTCACGTTCCCGCTCATAACTTCACTTGCGCAGCCTTTTGAACCATGGAGCACATCACGGTCCTTCGCCGCTATCACGGCTTGAGCTTGACTATTGCCCATGGGCTTTCTGCCTTGTCATTGGCGACCTCTTGCCCGCCACATCATCAGACTACTTGGCTTGTTATCAGGTTATCTCTCTACTCATTTGCCTTTTCGCAGTCCTCATCGATTGATGGCTTTAGGTAGTGAATCCTTGAGGTACCTAATAAATTGCAACAACCGCCAATTTTGGGATGCATAAGTTTTTAATGGATTAGCAACCACTTTTACCCCGCCCGATGCAAGCAAACCAACAGCAACTTGACGAGATTGATAAAAAGCTGTTAAATGAGATCCAGTGGGTCTTTCCGCTTGTTGACAGGCCGTATCTAGAGATTGCAAACAGGTACAGCATTTCTGAGCAGGACGTCATGCGCCGTATAAAGGCTCTTAAAGAGATGGGCCTCATACGCCAGATAAACGCAATTTTTGACACGCGCAGGCTCGGATACAAGAGCGCGCTGGTCGCCTTTGCCGTAAGGCCGGACAAGCTCGATCAAGTAGCCGACAGGGTAAACGAGCACCCTGGTGTCAGCCACAACTATGAGCGCAACCACGAGTACAACATGTGGTTCACGCTTGCAGTCCCTCCCGGCTCTGACATGAAAAAGGATCTGGATAGGATGGCTGCGCTTGACGGCGTGATAAAGTACCGCGTCCTTCCTACGCTAAAGCTCTACAAGATCGGAGTCAGGCTCGACATGGTGAACGACGACGCCGAGAAGCCCAAGCCAACCGATGAGGTAAAAGAGATGAACCCAGAAAAGGTGCAGCTGACCGAGCGCGACAAAGAGTTCATCCGCGAACTGCAAAAAGACTTGGCAGTAGTGCAAGAGCCCTTCAAAGAGGCTGCAGACAATCTGGGGATAACGACAGGCGAGCTGTTCGCCAAGGCCAAGGAATACGAGAGTACTGGCATCATGAGGCGTTTTGCCGCCATATTGCGCCACCGCGACGCCGGCTTTGTCGCAAACGGGATGGTGGTGTGGAACGTGCCGGAGGACAAGATCGACGAGGTCGGCTTCAAGCTGGCGGCATTCCCACAGGTGAGCCACTGCTACAGGAGGCCGGTCTATCCTGACTGGCGGTTCAACCTGTTCAGCATGGTCCATGCCCGGTCGCTTGAAGCAGCTGAAAAGATGGCAGTCGAGATGTCAAAGACGATCGGCATTAATGACTACAAGATACTATTCAGCTCACGCGAGTTCAAGAAAGAGCGCGTGAAATATTTCGTCTAGCGCGCCCACTCGGCGCTTTCCAGCTGCGCCAAGACTTCGACCAAGTTGCCGCTTCTGCGTACGCACTCGTGCTTCATGTGCTCAAACTCTCTTTTCAGCTCTTTTTCTTCACTCTCGGACAGCGATCGCCTTTCCTTGACGTCTGTAAAGAACCGATCTTCCTTTGAAGTGTGGTCAAGGATGAACACAGAGTATGCTTTGAGGTAGCGCGCAAGGGGCTCTCTTGCATCCTTGCCCTGCAAGAACTCTTCAAGGTGTATCCTGGCCCTTTTTGCGATCCTTCTTCCAAGCTCGTGCTCGACTAGGAACTTGCGGATCTCCTCGGAATAATAGTGGTCCTTGCCTTCAGTTTCAGGGAAATAGCCGTTCTCCTCCTTGCCGTGGTGGAACTGGTCGACGAACTGCTCCATAATGTCCGCAATCTTTACCAGGTCGCCGAAAGGCACATCCTTATTATCATACAGGAGCGTGTAGCACCTTTCAATGACTGCTTGCAGCCGCCTGATGGTGACATGATCTTGCAGCAGGTCGTCGGTTGCGCTCATTTGTTGTTGGAAGAAGCAATAGGCTGGACATAAAAGTTCTTTTCGTACATCTGCTCGACGCTTGCTGCCTCTGAGGCGCTGAGGTACTTGCCGTCAGAGATCGACGCAAACATTTCTATCTCTTCGATGCTGATCATCGTCGGCAGCACGACTGAAATCTTCTTTTGCGAGAGTATGAACTTGATCGCAAGCTCGGTGATGCTCCATCCCTTTTCCTTGGCGATCGGCTTCATGTTCTCTATCTTTTGCATAGCCTCCACGATGAACTCTTGCTTTCTGAAGCTGCGGTGGTCATTCTTGTCAAATTTCGTGTCCGCGGTGACCTTGCCTGTCAAGAGTCCTGATGCGTCCGGAACCCTGACTATTATCCCCACATCGTGGCGATCGGCTTCCCTCATAAAGTCGCGCCCCGGATCCTGCTCCAGTATGTTGTAGACGGTCTGCAAACATGTAATGTTTCTGTTCTTGATCGCCTCGAGGCCCTCGTCCTTCCACCCTATCGCCGGCCCAAGCGCGGCGCCGTGGCTCTTGATCGTGCCCTTTGCGACCAGATCGTCAAGCGCCGCAAACAACGCGTCGTTCCTGATGGCCGCCATCTTGGGGTTGTGCAAACTGTAAATGTCGACATAGTCTGTCTGCAGCCTTTCAAGGCTCTTTCCAAGTGCAAACTGCAGAAATTCCGGATCATGCTTTTGCGGAAGCTCGCTATGGCCGATCTGCTCTGCACCGTACATGTCATAGCCCCACTTTGTGGAGTAGATCACTTCATTGCGCATGTCCTTGAACGCCTGCGCCATAAGCCTCTCGCTCTTGCCCTTGCCGTACATATCGGCAGTCTCGTAAAAGTTGATTCCAAGGTCGTAGGCGCGTTTTAACATCCTTATCGCTTCGTCGTCGTCGATCTTTTTGCCCCACCAGTCAAGGCCGATCGTCCACGCGCCAAAGCCGATCTCGCTTACCTTTATGCCGCTCTTACCAAGTGTCCTGTATTTCATGCCGCTATTGACAGCACTCCTTTTACTTCAGACGCTAACTTTTCAAATTGCAAATCATCCAGCACCGGTCTTCCGCTTGCGTCCATGTCAAGCGGTATCCACGACTTACAGCCGGCCCATTCGGGTCTGCTGTCGACCATGATGGGCTGGTCGAGCTTGAAAACGCGCAGCAATATCACGCTCATAGGCTTCTTGGGGTTGTAATCCATCCTCGCATTAACATAGCTTTCGTTCCACACATGGTATTTTGCAAGCGAGTGCAACGCAGTGCGGTTGCTTACCTCCTTGACCTCCACTACCTGCGCATATGCGGTTATCCTGTTGCTGCCTGCCGCAGGCTGCTCTTTTAAAATTTCGTCAAGTTTAGCTGCATAGTCTGGCTGCAAATGATCCTTTGATTGGTGCTCAAACGTCGGAAAAAGCAAGAACTTGTCATGCTTTACTTCAAAGCCCTGCCGGTATTCCAGTATGCCGCCCTTGCGCAAAAGCACGACCTGCCGGCCTTCTTCAAGAGCCCTGCAGACGACGGCCCACTCTTTGAGAGCCTGCATTATCTGGCTCTTTTAGCGGCCTGCGCCTACTAATTATCTTTCGGTTTTGGTGCATTGTGACTCATCTCGGGCATAAAAAATGGTGCAATTGCAGAGCCTATCTGAATAATCAATTAGACTGTGCAGATGCATGAAACAACAACAACTGTCGCGACAGCTTCATTTGACCGCTTTATCCAAGGCTTTTTATTATTTCCTCAATTTCCCTGTGAACGCAGACAATCATGGGAGTGTCCCTGACTACGTACTTGCTGACCTTGGTCTCGCGCAGCTGCATTATCAATTCCTGAAATGCCATTAGATCCTCGGTTTCAAATGCAAGCATGAAATCCTGATCGTCAAGCCCGAACGAAGACGTAGTGTTGAGCCGGACCTGCGGGAATTTGCGCCCCACGGCAATGTGCTCGTCCATCATCTTCTTGCGCTCCTCAAACGGCAGTAGGTACCATTCCCTTGATTTTACAAATGGGTAGACTATGCAATATTTCAATGGCTGCGCGTCTGTCATAAAACTGGGAATCACCTTTGACGAATAGACAGACGGCCTCATTGCCGACAAAAAGACGTACGACTGCGTAAGGTACTTGCCAAGCACGGTAGAATAGATCTTGGAAGCCATGACCTGCGTCTTTTCGACCGTGTCTGAAATCATCCAGAACATGATGTCGGCGTCTTCTCGAAGGCCGAGAGTAGAGTAGGTGCGCACCTTCATCTTGGTGTTTGCCACATCGACCAGACTTGCAAACTCTTTGGCCGCTTCCTCCTTGCCAATCTCGTTCAGCCAGCGCCACTTTGGATCGACCTTGAAGAACGAAAAGTTGAGAAATATTGTTACTGCCGCCTGCTTCTCGGGAGCCGGTGGTGATGATGTTTCAGAAGACATCTCTGTGGCTGCAAGTTTGCCTGTACCCTAATTAAAACTAGACTTTGGGGCGACTGCCTCCACACATGCCGCATATATTCATTCATTCCTCGCAACGACGTGCGCGCCCTAGATCTTTTCTGTGCTGTGCTGGTACTTTATGTGAAGGCGAAAGTCGCGCCGGTTGCTGAACTGTATCTTGTGGGTGTAGCAGACAACTGGTATGTCTTTTCTCAGGTTTCTCTTTCTGTGCTCAAACGCGTCGTCCAGCTTTGCGTTGCCTCTCGGGGGCGGAGCTGGCATGTTTACCTTGGCGTCCTTTACAGCCGCTTTAACCATTTCTGCCATCATCAGTTTTTGAACTGAATTGGATAATGACATATATGCCCATTTTGGGAATTGGTAGTGACATAAGTGATTGGGTGTAATGCAAGATTACAATAGGAATGAAAAATGGCAGGGCTAGTTACTTGTCGTCCTCTATTCCAAGCCAGCCGTAGCCCTTTGCTTCTAGCTCTTCTGAGAGCTCTTTGCCGCCAGACTTGATAACCTTGCCCTTTGCCACTACATGGACGTGGTCGAGCTTTGTGAGGTAGCGCAAGATCCTTGCGTAGTGTGTGATCACGATCACGCCGGCTCCTGTCTCTATCAGTTTGTTTATCGCCTCTGCAACCGCCTTTACTGCATCGATGTCAAGCCCCGAGTCCGGCTCGTCGAGTATGGCAATGTTGGGCTTGAGAACCAGCATCTGCATTACCTCGGAGCGCTTTTTCTCTCCGCCGGAGAATCCCTCGTTGAGGTAGCGGCCGAGGAAAGACTTGTCAAGGCCAACCGCGTCGAGGTTCTTTTTAACGTACTCGTGGAACTCGCGCACTGTGAGAAAGACTTCGCGGGTCTTGTCCTCTTTGTTCAGGGTATTGTAAGCGTTCCTCAAAAAGTGGCTGTAGCCGACGCCGGAAATCTCTGTCGGGTACTGGAATCCGAGAAAGATCCCCTTCCTTGCGCGCTGGTCTGTCGGCAGGTCAAGAATGCTCTCGCCCTTTACGAGGATGTCGCCTGATTCAACGTTATACTTTGGGTGCCCCAATATGGCATTGGCAAGTGTACTCTTGCCAGAGCCGTTTGGCCCCATGATCGCGTGGACCTCGCCCTTTTCTACCTTGAGGTTGAGGCCAGAGAGGATCTCTTTGCCGTCGATGCTCACATGCAGATCCTTTACCTCTAGAAACGTCATATACAGTATAACGGTGTTTTATGAACTTAATATAAGTATTAGGATTTGGAGTTCTGTTGCGTACTCGGGCGATTTCCATGCCCGTTGCAGCGAGGGCGATTCTGTTACGGCGCGGGCGATAAGGTGATCTTGGCTGACCAAAACCAGACTGCCAATAGCATTTTGGATTTGTCTCAGTGTGCCATTGTTATCCCTAGCTATTCCAATTACATACCTTACACTAATCCGATAGACTACTTTAGAACTAATAATAACGTCGAAAATTTGATGGTCATTTGGCTCTTTATTGGAGGTATCTTCGGATGGGTATACCTGTTCAAGTTAGAAAAGCGAATCGGTCAGAATGAGTCCTTATTCATCCCTACCCGAATTATGAGCCAATCTGCTAGCATACACAATGATGCAGCAAATACTTCTGAATCGTAGATTATGAACTGGTTTTGAGCTTCGTTAGGATAGCTTACAAATCCATACAATTGCTCAAAGGGCACGAAGGAAAGAGTAACGGTCAAAAAGATTATCTCAGAGACATAGATGAGGACAATTAGAACACCAATATTCGTATCAATTATGGCTAAATCCAATTTTGAAAGTACCCGCGCGACAACCAGTATAGTGGACACGACAGGAATTGTTATGATGTAAGCTTGGTAAAGATTAATCTCTTGAAGTCTAGATTGTACTTCCCAAACCTGTTCAGCTATAACTGGATGAAATATGAGAATTGAGACAAAATAGCCGATCATGAAATGCCATCCATGTTTATCCTTGATAATGAGATGGCGCAGAAAGTATTTCCAGTACCACTCGTGCTGGATGTGTACAAATGTAGAGCTTGTGATGTTGATTTCAAAAAGAAATGCTGCTGAAATTACAGATGCGATGATTGCAGCAGCTGCAAGAGTCCAATATCTAAGAACATTGCCTGTCATCTCAGGATTTATTAGCTGTCTGAATATCTGCGAAATCGCGTTTCCTAAATCGAAATCATCAAATGTGCCAGTGACAACCAGAATAACGAGCGAAAATAGCATTATCCCGGCAATGCTAATCATGAAGTAAACCGTCTGCCTTTTTTGGAATTTGAAACTACGACTTGTGAGTTTAGATTCTGTTGATTGAGTTTTGTCAGCTTCGGCGGCCTCCTTTTGCCGCCTTAATCTACGCATTAGCCTGTGATGCTTACCCACTTGTTTTTGATCTCAGGCAGTCACCTATTACGTTTATCGATTCTATCACTGATTCATCCTTATCCAGCAGCTATCCTTTCCGTTAGCCAGTTGAATCCTTGCACTCTTATAATATGTCGTGAATTTCACATCATGAGATGCATCAAGCGGCGATTTTATGCAAAAGATGGATGTACGGGAGTCGCCGACTGTAAAGGGTTTGCTAGATCAAGATGATGTTATCTTGAGTATCTTTTTCACAGCGCCACATATTTCCAAAGCTCTAAAAGGCTTGTGTACAATTTCCTCTTTTGCGATCCAAGGTATTGCTCCGACAATTTCATCATCAGAAGCAGAATATGCAGTCATTACCAAGATTGGAATATCCGGTCGTATCAGCTTTACAACATTTAGAAATTCCATTCCAGACATGCCGGGCATTCTAATATCGCTCAGAACAAGCGTGTACTCATTTGCATGTTTTTCAAAATGAGCAAGTGCCTTTATCGGACTGGTAAAAGGGTCAACGAGAAAATATTTCTGCAAAGTGCGAACTGTGATGTAGAGTATATCAGGCTCATCGTCAACAACCAGAAGCTTATGCTGTTTCTCCATTCATGGTCAGATACTAAGCATCACACGATCATCCTATTAATAAACAGTTACCTAATAATGTTCTATAGCAACCTAAATGCAGCAGCGTGCATTCTTCTAGCAACCGACTGCTGTGCAACGGAATGGGATTTAGATATAGCTAGCTGTTAGGCAATAAGGGTGATGACTTGATGCGCTCGAATAAATAATGATAACATGTGTGTTATGTTCCCGCAGTAGCAGCAGCCTTTTGTTAGGCAATTGTGGAGTTTTAATCATAATCAATTAATGCCTACTGAGCTACGTTTTGTAGTTACCTTTAGAATTACTCTTTAGTTTCTTGCTCTAGAATCATCTTTCTAACAGCAACAAATAGCATGGATGAAATACAAATGAAAATAGCAACACGTGACAAAATTGATATGGCAAGCATCGTGGACTCAGCTCTTGGCGTTTTAGGTGAGTCCAATAAGAGGAATTTGTATCACTACCTTGAGAAAAATTACAATATACGCATAAAGCCTGGCGAACCCATAGTGCCGATAAAGCAATTGGAACAAGCCTTTGCAGACCTGCTAGGTCAGGGCGGCGCAGAAGTTATCTTGGACATGATAAACCGTCAGTATCAAAAAATAAGAGTCACAACTTAGACTATATGGCTTTTTTGCCGCCGCTCCACATTCAGCATTATCACCTGCGACCTGCAGCCTGTAAAACATCAGGCTATGGTTCTACTGCTCGACAGAACTGGATTTTGGAGTTCTACTTCAAACGCGGGTGTGTACTCTCTTTTACTGTTGAAGCGCAGAGGAATTATTGTCAAATATATCGTGCGTTGATGCAGCAGCGGCACCACCACCATCATTTTATGATGATGTTGTTGTTGCCAGATAAAAGAAGTAACTTTTGCAAATAAAAAAAGAAGGAATGAGGAAGAGAGGGGGAAGGTTATTCTTTCTCGTCATTTTTCTTGTGTTTCCACTGTCTTATTCCTAGGAATGCCGCAAGCCCCGCTACCGGCAGGCCCATCGCAAGCAATTGGTACTGTTGCTGTTGGCCTCGGCCATCTTCTTCTAACGCCGTTGGATTCACGCTGGATGATGACGATGAGCTCTGAACAGGTCTTAGCGGGAACCGGATATCGTTGATGTTTTCAGGGCAGCCGAACCCTCCACCCCATCCTTCGCTATTGAACTTTGACGTGTCTCCCTCTGCGCTACTGCAAAATACCGTGCTGTCTATTGGAACCTCAGCTACTCCAAAATAATCAATTGTACCATAGACTCTGTAGCCGTAAATGCCCTCTCTTACTATCTGCCTATTCACGTAATGGCCGGGCTCTCCAAATACTTCTGACAGTGTGGCGTTTTCTTCGACCCTATCAGCGTTGCTTGGTGAACTTGCTCTGTTGAACGAATCTATGTTGGCAAAGTAGTATTTGTCAACCTTGAGAGTCGCCCCGGAAAGTGGAAGTGCTGTTGCCGCATCCTCCAAAAGCACTTCTACATTGTGTTTTCCATTATGAATTGCCGTGCGCACTCCGTATGCGGGCTCGTCTGAATGCCCAATGACTACCGAGATTGGATTGGCATTTTCCTGTTCTGGATCGATAGTCATGTGTGCGTGCGGAAAAGCAATTGCATTGTATGCAGCCGGTACCGCTAGAAGCATTGCTATAGCTGCTGCCATTGTTATCGAACCAAAGAGCGTCGCTTTCATTCCTTTATTCATCCTCTTCCATTTCGTGGACGAATCCCAGTCCATCGTTGTTTGGATTGTCGTCATTTAGGTCAAATACTGGATTGCCGTGCTCCAGGCTTCCAGGCAGTTTCATTTCGTCATAAGGCGCGTCTGAAATGCTGCCAAGCACACGCTGCACGTTGACATCGACAACATCTCCAGCGTTGAATGTAACATTCTGCCCTGAGAGGTTGATCAGCACGATGTCTGTCACCCGTGCTGCGCCACCATTCAATGGGTCAGGTATGTGAGCATGAAACACACAGCTTCCTGCGGTCGATGCATGTGCGATGTAATACAGTGGGACTTTGTCCACATAGGTCCCATGCTCACTTTCGTCAATGTGTCCTGCTATTACCGTCACATATGGAACATGGGTTTCAGGATCGCATGGCGCTCTCAGCAAGAAATGTCCAGAAATAAAGTTTGGACTTGCATCATACACTGGGAGGACGCCAGCAGGTGGCAGCGTCAGTCCATCTAGCCTAATGTGAGTGTTGTCAGGGATATTATCCCCGCTCACGCCAGCTTCAAAACTGTGGCTTGCAAAAACTGTCGTGCTGCCATAGATCGTCAGCAGTATCGCGGTAGAAGCTACTGCAATAGCTACCGCTGCCAGCTTTAGGCGATCTCTGGTTATGTTAAAAGAAGAAGTCATGCAAGACGATTAGTGAGAAGACAACAAAAAACACACTGGTACATTCGCCGAATGTACTATGAGATGATGCCTGATCAATAGTGGTTTCATCCACAGCAGCTATTCTTTCCGTTAGCTGACCAATTAAAGCCTCGCACTCAATCCCTCGCCAAGTTCTATTGAGCAATAGGGTAAGAGCAGCTATTCAGTCGCGTGCAATTTTGTCTAGGATATGGAGTTGTTGCATATAATCTCTATTACTATTATATTATTTTTCTAACAGTCCCCTGTACAGCTTTGCAAGCAGCCTTATATCTCGAAGCGAGTTGTTACTGTCCATTCATTTCTGATTCTTTGGCAAGCTCTTGGTAGTAGGTAACGTTTGCCTCCAAATTGTTTTGCAGAGCATCTTTGACTATCTGCAAAGCCTTATCGCCTTTCTCCTCTCCACCTTCATTAAGCCACTTATACAAAATGACAAACGTCTGTGCGCAGTAATTAGATAATTGATGATGACCTTCATCGTTTATTTTGCCTAATCAGATGAAGAGAAAATGAGCATATTATTAAGCAAAACTGGTGCAATCTTCCAGTTAATTGTGGCATTAAGATAGCATGAATGGAATTGCCTGCTTTCTTAAATAATGCTAGTGTTTGATAGTGTATGTCAGCCATGTGATAGATAGGGATTCTCAGATTAAAATTGATCCCGGCAAAGGCATTATTCACATTGTATATGATGAGCCTGATATCGTTTCTGTTGCCATTTCTATCGAGCGCGAAGGTTATGCCGTTCATTCATTCACAAATCCTCTAGAAGCTCTTGAAGACATTGAATTGAGGTGCAGAAAAAAGTAAAGATGCTTATCACCGATGTGTGAATGCCAAGGCACAGCGGCTTTGAACTTGCAAGAAGAACCCGGGCCATCGTGCCTGATGTTCCAATAATATTCATGACAGCCTTTGAAATCGATCAGATTGAATTTGAAAAGTATTTCCATCGCTTGAGATAAACGGCTTTCTTCAAAAACCGTTTCATGTAAGGCAACTAATAGAAATGATACAAAGATGCGAACGTTAGAGAAGAAGACTTGCGGGCCTGCTGCTTGATCCAGCAGCTCTACTGCTACCTTTCCATTAGCCAGCGGATGTGGATGATACGAATGATTATGAAGAAGGCGCTATTATCAGCGTCCCCCTCATGCCTTCCTCTGCGTGGATCGTGCATAGATAGTTAAAGACTCCTGCTTCGTCAAAGCGGTACTGCCATGATCTACCTGGCTGGATAAACCCGCTATCTATTGCTATTACAGATGGCGATTGTGCATCATTAGTACTACTACTTGTTGAATTGTTATTATCGGGGATCAGGCCAGTACTGCCTTGGGCATCTGGTGCGGCTGTCTTGTTGAATATGCCCACTACGTTGTGCGGCAGGTTTGAAGAGTTGGGCCACCTGACCGTAGAGCTGGCATCTACCATAATTGCATTTGGCACAAACATGTTCACGTCCGCGCGTACAAGGTTTGGCTTTACCACGTCAGAAATGACGCGGTCCGCTTGCTGGACAACCTGCGTAACCTGACCATCGTCCACGTCAACAAGGACATGCCAGATCTGTTGACGCGACTCTAGTTTCTTGTTTGCAATCTCGGCAAAGTTCTTTGGCTCCGAATAGGGCGCCCCGTCAACCACCTGCCAATTGGCTGTAATTATTACTTGACCTATCGAGCTGTAAAGAAGCTCTCCGCTTTGCCTGTCCTCCATGACCGTGGGCTGGACGGCAGCAATCGTCACGGCAGCCTTTCTATCTGTTGTCTCATCAAGTATCTGCCTTACTCTTGCATCTCTTTGTGCAATGTCAATACCGCGCTGCGCAACATCGTTGATTGCGTAAATGAACACATTTTCATCAAGGGTTGGTTCTTGTATCACCTTCATGTCAGACGGCATCGAGACATAGGTGAGAGGACGAAATTCCCTCGCCCTTTCTTCAGGAAGAATACCCGAGCTGATAAGGATCGCGCCAACTACTAGAAACCCGCCAACGATGGCAAAAAGGGGCAGCAAACCTCTGATATTTTTTCGCAATAGTATCTCGTGTACTATTTGGCCTATATTATCATTCCAAAACTTGCTGCCCGGAACAAAATAGTCTGTGCAAACGGGCAAAAGCTTTTTCAGGCCAGAAACTGAATCCGGCTATAGTAGTAGTGGCAGAGTAAACGAAAAGGTTGCGCCCCTTCCATCCTCGTTGTTCTGCGCCCAAATCCTGCCGCCATGGGCTTCAATGATCTTCTTGGATATGTAAAGCCCAAGCCCCGTGCCCTGCTTGGATTTTGTGGCAAATTTTGTAAATAGCTTTGGCATAATTTCCGGGTCAATTCCAGAGCCCGTATCTCTTACCTGCACCTGAACATCTCCGCCCTGCTTTTCGGCTTTTACAGTAACCGTGCCTTCATCAGTGAACTTTATTGCATTTCCTATCAGGTTAGACACCACTTCAAATATCCTAGTCTTGTCTGCCTCGACAAAGAGGGGTTCGCCGGCTTCAAACCGGATTTTCAATTTCTTGCCGAAACTTGATAGGCCCTTGATATCTCTAATGACATTTCTTATCTTCTCATTTATGTCAAATCTCTCCTTGTTTAGACTAAACGAGTTGCTTTCAATCCTCGCGACTTCAAGAATGGACGTGGCCAGACGTTCCAACCTTATTGCATTGCGAGCAATGAGCTCGAGCTGCTCTTTTGTAATCTTAGATTCTTTGCTCCCCTTTTCGAACCCCGCCTGCAGCAGGTCTATCATACCAATGATGGGCTGTATCGGAGTCCTAAGCTCGTGCGCTGCTATGTTGATAAATTCCCTCTGCATCTTGTCATGCGCTTCCAGCTGCTCATAAAGTTCCGACTGTTCCCATAGACTTTCAAACAGGGTGATGTAAGAGTTGGCAGTGGATTGCGTGGTTGAGTAGATCGCCAGCCGTACAGCATCTACAAACGTTTCCTTTGAATCGTCCTTTAGTTCTACCACCAGGTACTCTTTTCTATCAATGACTAGTATCTTTGTCCGGGCCTCGTGAGAACCTCTGATTGCTGACTTGTGTCTTATGGTCCTGACTTCGATATTGCCGTCCTTATTGTGAAACATGGCTTCCATTGTGGGCGGGATTTTTTCGTTGGTTGGCGTAAGGACTTTGACGCTGACCCCGCGCGTGGCCGCATTCTGAAGCGATTGGACTATCCCTATCTTTTGCTCTCTCAGGAACGCGCTAGTGGTCGGAAGTAATAACAGAATCTCTTCTCTGGCAGACTGGACAAGACTGGTGTATAGCCGCTGTATATCATGAGGGTCTTGAATAACTTCAATCCCAGTTATCACTCTGGCAATCTTATCATTTGAGGATTCCAATGATAGGTTGCGATTGCAAGGCTGCACGACTATATAATACGCGATGAAAAATAATACTAGAAAATTTGACCGTTTCATGATTCTCTGTCTTTGTCAGTCGCTTGCCGGTTTTGGTGGCCAGGCTGGCGACGCCGCTGAAACTTTGCCCTCTTCCTATCCAGAAACGACTCGGTCTGCAATAGCATGTCGTTGACATGATGCAAGATTATGTAGGCGATATAGGTTTCATTACTACGACGCCTGCACCTACCCTCATCGCCACGGCTTTCACAATATCCTTCTCTACCACTACCATGATTCTTTGATCAAGCTTTATCCTCATGATATTGATTATTACTTCTACTCTACTATTGCCAGCAATCGCGTCATCCATCAATATCATGTCCACGTTATCCTTGAGGTCGCTATAGAGCGCCAAGCATTCCTCGGCAGAAGTAGCCGTGTAAATGGTAAAGTTGTTTAGTTGAAAAAGTGCCGGCCAGCAGATTAAGGATGCAGGAAGAGGTATCGCTATCAGGATCACCGGCTTGGTCTCTGTTTCAGCGCGCGCCTTATCGAGCAGCCTGGTACTTTTCTTCTTTCCTCGCTGCTGTTTTTGATTTCCTTATGCATCATCATGACGTGCATCATTTAAAATGGTAATAACATTTTCATCCATCAGCAGCAGAGCTACTACTGCGCCGGTCGGATAAAATAGAATTGAATTATCATTATTATGCCAGCAGAATATTGGGCATTTCTTGCTTGCTTAGTATTATAAATGTGTCTTCCAGATCACAGCAGCTGCATTTCCTGCTGATGCAATCTGTCAGCGTATGTGATTTGCACTCTGAACAGTTGCACCGCACGACAAGATTCATTTATGATACAGCTCGTACATTAAAAAGAACATACTCTGTTTCTCTGTCTCTCTTCCAGTTGTAACTTCACTGTCCTGTTCAGATCCTTCATCGATGCGAGCTTTGAAACATTTTGAGTCGTAGTACGGAAACACGCACCCAAAGTACGTAAATTTTAAACACAGTCATGAAGCAGACCCGTCACTTCTGTTCTTCTTCCTTATTTCCCGGTACAGCTGGAACTCGTTCATCTTGGGCATCTTGATGTCAAGTATCACATCATAACGTCATAGTGGTTTGGTTTGAAATGATGTAGCGCCTACTCAGGCCTGCTGAACGTATTAACGCTCAACCTGGTACCGCCCTGCTCAAACCTGCGCTTGCTTTATAACTATAAGTATGCCAGACTCGTCGTCTACAACAGACTCCTCGCCTTCTGGCTAGCTTCATCGCTATAGTAGTTACTGTGTTATTTAATTCGGACCTAGAAATCTTGCTATGAGTGGCTGCCTATCTGGTCTTGTAAGAACGAGTTCTTTGGCTTGGAGTATAGAAAAGTTCTATAACAATCTTCTTCAAGTTCTTTTATACTAGAGGACTGTTCTAGCTCCCAGTCTTGGGCAAATACAGAAGCAGGACAGAGATCGTTTGTCAAATTCTGGTCACGGCAAGGGAGATCGACGGCGTCGCCAAGACAAAGATCATGTACAAGGCATATCTTTCATTTACGCAGCTCAGGGAATACCTTAAACTGCTGATGGACAGCGGGCTGCTTGAGCACATTCCGGAAAGGAACACCTACAGGACGACTGACAAAGGCATCAAGATGCTTGAAACCTGCAATGCAATGAACCAATTGGTTGGAAGAGAAGCTCCCACTTGATTACCAAGAAAGATCTAGACAAATTCATGGCAGACCTCCAGAAGGACACCGAAGAGCTGGACAGGAGGACAAAAGACAGGGCAGAGACGTCACTGGCTGCAGCATTTGCCGGCTTTAGGCAGCGCCTTGCCGAGAGGATCGCGCAGCAAAAGAGCACGGCCGAAGAATGCCGGAGGGTGGGCGACGACGTAGGCGCAAGGTATCACAAAGCGCTCGTTGAAATTTACAAGTCGCTCTTTAACATTGGCGACAAGCCTGTTTCAGACGACAACAACAAGCAATGATGCTGTTGTTGCCGCTGCCCTAGCGCTTTTTCTAAATCCTTTGCTTTGCTCGACCTTTTTCTTGCCCTTGAGACTGCTGGCGACTTTTGCTGCTCAACGCCCTAGCGCGCCTTGACTTTTGCAGATCGGTTTTCTTGAAGAATATGTCTGTCTTATCTTGATTCACGCTTTGTCCAAAACTAGATAAAACTAAAATTAAAGAGATCGCGGCGGCTATTGCTTTACTATTGTTACTATTATTGTACGGTTACTGTGCTCACCATGTATGGGTGGAGCTCGCAAAAGTATACGTGTTCGCCACTGCCAATGTCTGCTGCCGGTATGCTGTACTCGCCGCCTGGCTGCAGGTACGAGGTATCAAACAGCTTGCCCTTGTCAGGGTCGCTCATGTCTTTGCCGCTTGTTGCCGTGTGGAGGGTGGTGTCCTCGTTCACCCATGTTATCAGGGCGTCAGACGGCACTACTGCCGCGTCCGGATCATAGTCCGGGCTTCCCTGCGCAGCTGCTCCTTGAAGGATCCTGATAGTCACCACGTTTGAGAACTTGGTTTTGTCGACCTGGTCGCCAGCGGCTTGGCCGGTGCCTTCGTCTGTTGCAGATGCCGACAGCTCTTTACGGTACGGCGATTCCACGAACCCTGCCTGCGGGATTGCAGCGGTGAAATATGTGTACGTCAGGTAGCCCGTGATTGCACCCAGCACGAGGAGTACGGGAAAAGCGATTATTCCGGGTTTACCCATTCGCTACTCGTTTGCCTGTTTCCCCTTAATAATCCATTCTGGATTAACGCTATTTATTCTGGTCTATTGCAACAACACCCTAGTGGCGCAAAAATCGGTGATCTGCAAGAGCTGCAAGCGCAAGTTCCTTGCCCCGGCAGTCGACACTGGCAGGCAGGAGATATCATCTGACATTGACGAAAGCGCAGCGTTTGCCCTCATTTGCCCCTTTTGCATGGCTCACGCGCTCTACACCGCAAAGGACTTGGAATAACTTTTATTCCAGACATTGGCACACGTGTGTGAGGATGGGCAACAAACCTTCGAAATGCGCGCTGTGCGGCAGCGACCTTGGGGCCTTTACGTACAGGCCTATGCCGCAATGGAACATTTCAGGAATCATTTGCGGCCAGTGCTACGATAAAAAGCTCACCGAGCACTATATTGCGCCTGATAGGCGCGATGTTACAAAGAGGTAGCAAAGAGTGAACTGCTCAGGCTGTGAGCTTCATACCTCCTCAAAGCAAACTTGCTTATCCGTTTGACAAGTAGAGGCTCTGCTGCTTCTCAGCATAGGCCTGTTCCAGACCCAATTTCAGAATATTAATAGCTGCATTCCAGTCCCTATCAATGACTAGACCGCAGCTATGACATTCAAAGATACGTTCGTCAAGGTCAAGCTTTTCTTTAGCGACTGTCCCGCATCTTGAGCATTTCTGCGAGTACCATTTGGATTGACAAGAATAACTTGTCCGCCGCGCTTTTCTACGTTGTAGGCAGTGTATATTCGCGCAGCTTTGCCCAAGTGGCATATATATCCATTATTGCTGATGCTAGAGAATGGTTCTTGACCATGTTATTGATGTTCAGTTTTTCAAATACAATGAGCGTGTATTCGTCTGCTAGCAGCTTTGATGCTTTGTGTACAAAATCATCTCTTTGCCGCCTGATTTTTCTACATGCTTTTGCAAGAGATATCTTTACCTTCTCTCTGTTCTTGGAATCCTTTTGCTTTCGAGATAGACTCTTTTGCAGATGCTTAATTTTCGTTACTTGAGCTTCAAAATCAAGTGAATTCTGTATTACTTTGCCATTACTCAGAGTGAGCGAGTTCAGTAAACCAACATCTATTCTGACAGGCTTGTTCGTATCTGCTTTGACATCAATCTCTTCAATACCATCATCTGTAGCTATGTAGCAGTACCATTGGTCTATATCTATAATTATGGTGCATGTTTTCAGCTTACCAATTGGTATTCTGTGCATCTTGAACTTTATTGCGCCTATGTGGGATAGTGCTAGCTTGTTATCTCTAATTCTAAAACCTCTATATTGTGGGTATGTGGAAGAATGTACCTCTCTTTTCGCTTGAATCTTGGATACCCAGATATTTTTTGAAAAACGCCTGATATGCCTTGTCAAGTCTAAGTACGATATCTTACAGTACTTGGCTATGTACCTGCTTGTAGTATTTGTTATCCTGCCTCCTCAAAGTCAATAGTTGTTTCTGTTCGTAGAATCCAACACTCCAATTGCTACTTCTTTCCCCAAGTGAATCATTATATAGATGCCTACAAATTTCAATGGTTTCATTCATGACTTTGATTTGCTGTTCTGTTGGATACAGTCTGAACTTGTATGTTTGCAAATCCTTTGTGAAACAAAACAACCAGTATCATTTAACAGCTGAGGCACCTCTAGGAGAGGGGACTCTTAGCAAAGACTAAATACCAACTTTCGCCTTCATCAACCATGCCAACTGCATACATCCTCGTGAACTGCACGCTGGGTTCCGAAGAAAAGATAATCAACGAAATAGCCAAACTGACCGACGTCAAGGAAGTGCGCGGCACCTACGGCGTTCACGACATATTTGTCAAGGTAAAGTCAGAAAACACTGAAGCAATGAACCACACGATCACAAACAAGATACGCAAAGTGCCCGGCATTACTTCGACGGTGACTCTCGTAGTCATTGAAGAGCAGGGCGGCAAGGGTTAGATAAGTAGGTTAGGTAGTAGACTAGGCCAGCTCTTTCTTTCTGTCTTCTGCCCTGATTCTCTTTATTTCATACAGTATCAGACCAGTGCTTGCGCCGACCGTTATCCAGCCCACGACCCCCACGATCACATAATCAGAGTATACGGGCATGAAAAGGGCGACTGCGGCGGTTGCAATGCCGACAAACCAGATCGCAATAAGGATGTAGATGTGCATTAGCCCCTCATATCCTCATCAAAGCCCTGAAGGCGCTTGAGGGTCTTGCCGCATTTGGCACAATTGCTGAACTCTACAAAATAGAACTCGCCATACTTGCGGTATGCAAACGACTCTTTGTGGCTGCAGAACATCTGGCGTACCGCTCTGAGCATGTTATATGCTATATATTGGTAGGATGCTGGGCTTCTTTACTATTTCGCTATTCGCATGAGGGCTTGTTTGATATAGAGGAATCCCGATTAACAACACAACCGTACGGGGGCCCGTAGCGTAGTCAGGATATCGCGGCGGTCTTCGGAACCGCAGGCCAAGGGATCGAAGCCCTTCGGGCCCGCTTTTGTCTTATGATTATGACATAGATCATAAATCCATCTATTTTAAATATCATTATTCGCATTATGAAAAGCGATGAAGAGCTGCGACAACTGCTCAAAAGAGCTCTCTAAATTTGCGCTGTTCAGCCCGGGCAAAAAGATCTATATGTACAACAATGCAATGCTCTGCCTGGACTGCTTTACAAAGATAAACGCTCGTGAGCAGTTAGAAGAAGCGTAAAAGCTAGTCCGTGGATAGGCATTTCCTTCAGGATAAATAATAAAAAATAGTGTGTAGAGACGGCATGGGCAACTGTTGTGTATGTGTGCCCAAGCTCTCTTTTTAGAATACTTCCTCTAGCATCTCTACCATTGCTGCAGCCAGCAGGACAAAGAACATCTTCTTGCTAGAAAGTAAGAAGAATCGACTCTTGCTATCCAATACATGCGATAGGAAGGTCTGCAGCGCAGGGTAGCCAGATGCTCCTAGCGAATTCACAATGGGCATGGCCAATGCGGAAAAAGACTGCATACTCCATCATCTTTTTCTCTTCAGGATGATATTGGGCGAAGCGACATATAACATTGCTGGAGCTGCAACTGTCCTAGTTCTGCATTAAGCGAAAAAGTCTTCCATGCTTGCGCCCAATAATGTTATGTAACAATCTGGTTAGCCCATTAAATCAAATGCCGGGATAACCTCTGTGCATGTCGTCAACTACAACTGCGCCGTTCAAGTGCAACGCATGCGGCATGATATTTAGCACTCAGGACGACCTTACCCAGCACAACCAGCAGGCGCACCCCGGCGAAGCAACCACGCAGCAGAGATAAGATAAATTGCAGCGGGCGCTTACGTGTTGTGCGTCCCTGTAATTTCCTCCCCTTATTTGTCCACTTGGAGGTCTGCAAGCAGCCTGTCGATGTTTGTTATAGTCCTGCCATCGCTGTCAGCGATTTGCTGGATCGCCGGCGCATTTTCCATATAATCTGGGATCCTGGCGGCAATCCTTTCCTGGTACGTTGGCACGTGCTCGTTCTGGTAGAACACACCAATAGGGATCTTGTCGCCCCACTCATTTGATTTTTCAACCACCTGCGCCATTTTCTGCATAATCTCGCTTGGGTCATGCACCACGCCGTCGTAGCCTGTCTCTTCCAGCTTGTACATCCTCGGCATCGCCTTGTGGGTTTCCGGGTCAATGTTGTCAAGCCCTTGGAACCACTCTTTTGTGTTGATGTCGTTGTACGTTGGGCACGGCTGCAGGACATCAATGAACGCAAGCCCCTTGTGGGTTATTGCCTTTCTTATGAGGTCCTTCAGGTGTCTGACGTCGTACGAGTAACCCCGTGCAAGGAATGTGAAACCCGCGACAAGAGCAAGCGCTATTGGGTTGACCGAATTGTTGACGTTTGGCTGCGGAAGCGACTTTGTCTTCATGCCCAGCTTTAGCGTTGGCGACGCCTGACCTTTCGTCAGTCCATAGACTGCGTTGTTGAATATGATGTAGACCATGTCGACGTTCCTGCGACCCGCGCTCACAAAGTGGCCTGCGCCTATGCCGAGACCGTCGCCGTCGCCGCCTACAGCTATTACCTCAAGGTCAGGGTTTGCAAGTTTGGCACCCTGAGCAAACGGAAGCACTCTGCCGTGCAGCGTATGGATGCCGTACGTCTTGATATAGTGTGGGGTCTTGCCAGAGCATCCGATGCCGGAGAATATCGTCGCCCTGTATGGCTGGACCTGCATGTCTGCTAGCGCCATCTGGATGGCGTTCAGTATGCCAAAGTCGCCACATCCCGGGCACCAGTCGTTGTGGATGTCAGTCTTGTAGTCTGACAGCTTAAGCGCCACTTTTCAACACCTGCCTCCTTGGAGCATTTCTTCCTCCATCATTCATTATTCGCTTTACGGCATTATAAATCTCGTCAAGCGACATCGGCCTTCCATTGTACTTCACTATCTGATAGTCGGCTTCAATGCCTGTGTGCTGGCGCACGAGCGAGCCCAACTGGCCCGAGTAGTTCATCTCAATATCTATCACCGTTTTTGCGCCTTTGAGCATCGACTTTACCAGCTCCGATGGGAACGGGTTCATGAGCCTTACTTGGACAAATTTGATCCTGATCCCCTCGCCTGCCAGCTTTTCCTTCATGTCAAGTATTGCGCCCTTAGTCGAGCCCCAGCTGACAATTGCGATGTCGCCGTCTCCATACGCCACCGCCTTGTCTTCATCAGGGATTTCCTTTAGCGCGACTTGCAGCTTGTCCATCCTCTTGTCCATCATCTGCACCCTCAGCTCGGGGTCCTCAGTGATGTGGCCCTCCTCGGTATGCTCGTCGCCCGTGTTCCAGAAAATGGCGTCCTTTGTGCCAAGCACCACCCTCGGGCTTATTGGGCCGTCTGATGACAGCTTGAACCGGAGGTAGTTGCCCGCAAGCCCCTTGTCCTTCTCAGTTATTACCTGCCGGACAATCGCGCCCCTGTCGATCTTTACTTTGCCCGGGTCGAAATTCCTGCATGTGGTGACGCTGTTTGCTATCGCCTTGTCAAGCATGTGGATGACTGGCATCTGGTAGCGGTCTGCGAGGTTGAACGCCTTTATTGTATCGTAAAAGCTCTCTTCAATGTCGCCTGACGCAAGCACTATTCTTGGGAACTCCCCATGGCCGGCGTTTATCGCAAAGTTCAGGTCACCCTGCTCGTGGCGCGTCGGAAGCCCTGTCGACGGACCTGCCCTCTGGTAGAGCGATATGACCACTGGCACTTCGTTGATGCCGGCCCAGCCAAGCGCCTCCGCCATCAGCGAAAATCCCGGGCCAGATGTTGCAGTTGCAGACCGCGCGCCGGTAAGCGCGCTTCCAATCGCCATTGCAATGGCGGCGATCTCGTCCTCTGTCTGGACTACAACAGTCGAGCCCTTTTTACCAGAGTCATTGAGGTCAAGTATCTCGTTTGCCTCAAGGAACTCGCTGTCGTCTGACGCTGGCGTTATTGGGTAGTATGTCTGGAACCTGCAGCCTGCCACCATCTTGCCAAGGGCAGACGATTGGTTGCCCTGCACTATTATCAGATCTTTGGCAGTCGGCCTTGTCTTTAGCCTGTATGCAAAGTTGTTGCTTCCGGCAAATTTCGCCTTGGCGTAGTTATACACATGGATAGATGCGCTGACGTTTAGGTCTGCGACCTTTTTCTTTGCGCGAAAGATGAACTGTATCGCCCTTGCAAGCACTTCACTGTCAAAATCCATTATTGCCATCGAGGCAGAGAGCGCCATGACATTGACCATCCTAGTCAGCTTGCTAAGTGCAGGGTCGTTCGTCTTTTGCGCAAACTCTTGCAGGATCTGGAAAAACGGTATCGGGAACAGCACCACGCCGCGCTTTCTTGCGTGCTCTAGCGCGTCCTTGACTGAGAGCCCAAGACCGGCCTTTTCAAGCGCTTTTTTAATGCGCGCCATCGCGTGGTCGTCTATGGTCGGCACTTCTGAAAGGAGAGTGTCTGCGACATCAGTATCATATATTATCGCGCCGCCCGGCGTCACCTCTTCAAAGTGGCGGAAGACGGTCTCGGCGTCAAAAGAGACAAGCACGTTTATATCATTCACGTGAGAGTGCACGGGCTTTTCGCTCACCCTCACGGTAAAATAGCTGTGCTCGCCCTTGATGTTGGAGTAGTATTCCCTCTTGCCAAAGACATGGAGCCCGCCGGCTGCACAGGCGCGGGAAAATATGTTTGCGGCTGAATCGACGCCGCTTCCCTGTGCTCCCCCTATTACCCAGCTCAGCGAATTTGTTACTGTTTTTTCCAACATGGATTCTTCACCTGTCCTTCTTTTAATGCTTTAGAACCAAAAACTAGCCACCCGTTGCCGCGTCGTAGAGGCAGCACTCACACGCGTCCTTCTGGCCGCAGTAGGGGCAGACGCACATGCAGGCATCGATTGGGTTGCCGCAGTTCTCGCAAGTCGTTTCTTCTTCGGTAGCGGTGCCTGCTGCCATTCTTGGGAGATGTTCATGCAGCCAAACTAATTATACTTTTATTTGACTGTGACCGACTTTGCCAAGTTGCGCGGAAAGTCCGGGTCTACGTTGTTGCGCAGCGCAAGGTAGTACGAGAAGAGCTGGAGAGGTATGACCTCGACAAGCGGGTACAGCAGCTCGTTTTCCATCTTGGGGATCTCGATCATGGCGTCATAGATATCGTTTGACACGTTGGAAATGCCAATTATCTTGGCTCCCCTTGTCTTTACCTCGTGCGCACTAGAGAGCGTGTCCCCGTACGTCTTGTCGTCCGGGTTAAGCACAAAGACCACCGCGTTCTTGTCCATGAGCGCAAGCGGCCCATGCTTTAGCTCGCCTGCCGCGATGCCTTCAGCATGAACATAGGCAAGCTCTTTCATCTTGAGCGCGCCTTCCAGCGCGATCGGGAAATGGATGGACCTGCCAAGGAGGTAGATGTCGTTCACCTTTGGCATGGTAACGTTAACCAGCCGCTCAATGGCAGCGCTGCCTGCAAGCATTTTTGTTATCTTGTCTGAAACGGCGTCCCTGTCAAAGCCGATCCTGCCTCCGCTTATGCGGTCAAGTACAGAGTATGCAAGCGACACCTGCCCAGTAAAGCTCTTTGTAGCCGCGACGCCTATCTCGGGGCCGGAGTTGATTGCAAGTGAAACGTCTGCAGCCCTTGCGAGCGACGACGTCGAGACGTTGACTATTGACAGTATCTTTGCGCCTGCCGCCCTTGCCAGCTTGGTGGCCGAGAGCACGTCTGCCGTCTCGCCACTCTGCGAAATCGCGAGGACAACCGTGTCTTTGTCGATCGAGTCCATGTTGTACTTGAATTCGCTAGCCATCACCGGCTCAAACCGCTTTTTGAGGGCGCGGCAGCCTGCCATCGACGTGATAAGTGACGTATGGTAGCTCGTGCCGCTGCCAGTGACAATGATGTTGCCGGCGGCCGCTATGGTGTCGCAGAACACTTTTATCTTGTGCTCTTCCTGGTACGTCGCGGCCTTGACGCTTGTCCTCTGCTCGAATATCTCCTTGATGGTGTAATGCGCAAACTCGCCCTTGTTGACGTCGGCAAGCTCCCATGCGACCTTTGTGACGCCCCTTGTTACAGGCTCGCCTGCAAAAGTGAAAATGTGGGCGCCGTCCCTGTCGATTATCGCAATATCGCGGTTGTCAAGGAACATCGCCTGATCGGTGTACTGCAGAAAGCCCAACACGTCGCTTGAGGCATAGTATGCATTGTCTGAAACTCCGATCACGAGCGGCTCGTCAAGGCGGGCACAGGCAAGGCTCCCGTTTGCAAACATGGCCACAAATGCGTACGACCCTTCAAGCTGACTCACCGTTTCCAGCATCGCCGCCTTGATGTCTCTGCTCGCGTTGTAATGGTCTTCAAGCAGATGCGCAATAACTTCGGTGTCTGTTTCGCTCCTGAATCGGTGACCCTTTTTCACTAGCTCTTCCTTGAGCGGCAGGTAATTTTCAATGATGCCGTTATGGACAACTGCAATGTCCTCGGTGCAGCAGGGGTGCGGGTGGGCGTTGTAGTCTGTGACGCCCCCATGCGTGGCCCACCGGGAATGGCCGATCCCGACGAAACCCTCCATTTCGGTCAGGTTAAGACTGCTATTCACCTGATTCACCTTGCCGATGCCTTTTCTTACTGAAATCCTATTAGTAGTTGCAAGCGTGGCGACCCTGACGCTATCGTAGCCCCTGTACTCCATCCTCTTGAGGCTGTCAACCAGCGCTGGCGCTACAACATTCTTGCTGCTAATGATGCCGATGATAGAACAACACATCTAAGTCAATGTCTGGACGGAGAGTTTTTATCAATTGAGTAGTTGTACTCTGGCTCTAAATGACTGAAGAATCAAAAGACATTTTTTTCTACGTTGTATCGAGCATAAGATTTTTCGACCTGCGAAATGTAGCGCAAATCCAGAATCTCTTTTTCTTAGAATCAAACGTAAGACGCCATTGCACAATTCTTGCTTCCGGGTTATTACGCCCGGATATTTGGTTAATATGTTGTCAAAACATTCTAGTAGGCCGGACGACGAGCAGTGCTCAGCATGCGGCAGCCCGCCAATCACAGATAACTTTACCGGCGAGCTTGTCTGCAGCTCGTGCGGCGTGGTCCTCAAGGAGAGAGTCGAGACGCTGTCGCCAGAGTGGAGGTCGTTCTCTTCGGCCGACAACAGGGCAAGGGGAGGCTTTCCATCGTCGCTTCTGATATATGACACGGGACTTTCCACCTACATAGGCACTACGTTCGTGCAGGATCAGAAGCAACAAGGAGGCGATCAGGAAAACAATAATAACAACAAAAATGAAGGCGGCTCCGTCTATGTGCACCGCGCCTCCTGCCCGATTCCGGTGAACAGACTGCGCAAGCTGAACGCCATGTCTGTTTCAAGCGCGCCTGTTTCAAGGAACCTCAAGAAGGCGACCTGGGAGATAAACAGGATATGCAGCAGTCTCGGGCTTGCGTGGCAGGTGGCCGAGAGGTCCGCGTATTTTTACCGAAAAGCACTACAAAAGAACCTGATAAAGGGGAGATCGATCTCGGGGTTTGTCGCCGCTTCTGTGTACCTTGCATGCAAGGAGAGGATGATACCCCGGACCATAGACGAAGTTTGCCGGGCCACGGGCGTCGACAGGCCTTTTGCAACCCGCTGTTACAAGATTCTGGTAAGCGAGATGCACATCGAGCCCCCTCCTATCACAGATCCGTTCAGGAACATTGCCAAGATTTCTACAAGGGCCGGCATCGAGGAGCGAGTGTCAAGGAGGGCGATGGAGATCCTATCATCCGTCACAAGCCACACCACGATAATGGGCAAGAACCCGCTTGTCCTGGCCGCGGCCGCGCTGTACCTTGCAACGGTAGAGCACAAGCTCAACATGACCAAGACAATGATAGCCGACGCGGCAGAGGTCAGCACGATTTCGCTCCGCAAGAGGCTTGCGGACATTACCTGTGCGCTTGAAGACCTCAGTCGGAGATAAGGCCGGCCCGGGCAAGAAGGAACACTGCAAGCAGGGTCAGGACGGGCAGTAAAAACAAGAGCTGGATGCGATTCTCCTCTTCTGTCATCTGAAGCAGGTTCTTCATGTCCAAGCGACGCAAATTCCCCTTTTAACAACTACAGAAGATTCTACTGGACGGGGCAGCCTGCCAAAGCCATCGCGCTCTTTCTCATCTGAAGTTCAAGCAGGCCGGCAAAGGGCCCGGATTTGAGCATCGAGTCGGCCACCTGCTGCTGATACTTGGGGGGGCAGCTAAAGATTTCAGCGCCAAGCTTATCTGCAAGCATGTTGTCGTAATAGGCTGTTATCTTGGCGTCACCAGCTAGGCTGGTCGTCCGCACTTGCGAGCCATCATCCCACCGGGCAAATTGGTAATGCTCAGAATCCGAGGCGACGACTGAATATTGACCTAGGGTCAACCGCAGGCTAAGCGGCGTAACGCCCTCTGCCACCACGCCTCCGTCGCTACCGCTGACAGTCACCCGCATTTCTCTGATGCTGTTGCCGAGGTTGTCGTAGCTTTCCACTCGAAGGTTTGCAAGCTCGCTCCTGTACACTGCGACAAGCTCGGCGGTGGAGGAATCTGCAAGCGTCGTGCTATGATAGGGCGACGTTTCGCCGTCCTGCCACCTGTCAAAGATAAAGCTCTGATAATTGCCTGCTCCTACCTGATATTCGCCCTCTGGGAGCAGGAACCTAGTAGGGCTAAAGCCGGTCATGACCACTCTATCATTTTTTCTGACTTCGATCCAAAGCCCGTTTATCTCACCGCCTTCAGAGTCAATTGTCCTGACGCGCAGCTCGCCCAGCTTGCTGCCTGAAACGGCATAATCTTCAAGCGCCTTCTGATATTCCTCGAACCAAGGCGCGAGGGTGGTGTAGGTGTTGGTTGAAAAGTGGTAGCTGACCCCTGCCTGCCACGCTTCAATTGTGTCCCTTGCAGATGACTCACTGTCAACTGTGTACCCCATCACGTTTGTAATGTCGTTGCTCGAGATCCCCATAAAGCGCGTGGCCGGGTATTTCGAGAACCAGTCAATATGGGACGCAAAGCGCCACTGGTGCTCAAACGACACAATGTCGCTCACTGACATCACCTTTTCGTTGACCAGCACGCTGCCGGGGTTGGCAATGACCACCTTTTCGCTACCAAACGACTTTGTGTAGTCATAGATCCTTTTGTAATAATCCACCTGCCAGTCAGAGTGAAGCATCGCGACTTCGTCTAGCATCACGCCGTCTGCCCCGTTGTCAAGGCCGATCTTGATCTCTTGCAGCACGCTTTCAAGCTTTTTGTCCGCGTTGCCAGTGGCGACGTAGACCAAGACCTTGATGCCGTTCTCATGGAACCTGTCCATCACTTGCGGCGTGAGATTTACCTGCCCTGTAGAGGTATAGTAGGGGCTTATGACAAACTCAGGCTTGGCCGCGATTATCCTTTCTATTTCAGGGCCAATCTGTCCCCTGCCATCGGTGTACCATCCATAATAGACGACAAATTTTCTATACGCGGTCGTCGTCGTTCCCTGCTCCGGGGCAGCAGCAATTACAGTAGAAGATGAAAGAAACGACAGGAATAGCATAGCTAGGAATCCTTTTAGCTTCAACTACTGGTAGCTTCAACTTTTTGAGCTCATTTAAGGCGGAAGGTATTGTCTTGCAGAAAAAATTATCAACAGCCTGACATGTTTTTATTCAGAGCGCTCCCATAACTAGAGAGCGCATGTGAGAGTCTACAGCTTCAAGTGCCCTACGTGCGGGTACGGGTCAAGGCATCAGCTTGGGACGCCGGACATGGACCAGACCCTGACCGATGTCAACACCGAGTTTGCCCAGTACCGGCTGTTTGTGTGCAAGAAGGAGAAAAAGTTTGTTCACGCCGACATGCTGGATGTACATTTTGACGGTAAGTGCCCATCTGATGGAACCGATCTTGAGGAGGTACAAGACCCAAGGCAGACGAAATGCCCCTGCTGCGGCAAAGAGCTGGAGATTGAAGAGATCAAGCCGCTTGCCACGGCAGACACTTCTGCAGAATAAGGTATTAAATATCCAATCCTTGCTAGAAACCTCTGGTAATAATAATGGCTTCCCTAAATCTCGCTCAGAAGATAATATCGGCACACTTGGCGGACGGCAAGATGGAGCCGGGCCAAGAGATAGGCTTGAAAGTAGACCGCGTGCTCATGCAGGACGCCACCGGGACGATGGCGTGCCTCCAGTTCGAGGCGATGGGCATACCGCGAGTCAAGGTAGAACATGCAGCAATCTATGTCGATCACAACATTCTGCAGACAGGGTTTGAAAACGGCGACGATCATCGGTTCTTACAGACTTTTGCGGCAAAGTATGGCATCCATTACAGCAAGCCGGGCAATGGCATCTGCCATCAGGTGAACCTTGAGCGCTTTTCGATACCCGGCAAGCTGCTGATCGGCTCTGACAGCCACACCCCGACTGCCGGCGGCGCTGGCATGATGGCCATAGGTGTAGGTGGCCTCGACGTCGCGGTAGCAATGGCTGGCGCGCCGTTCTACACAAAGATGCCCAAGATCGTGGGCGTGAAGCTGACTGGCAGGCTCAGGCCGTGGGTCACAGCCAAGGATGTCATACTGGAGATGCTCCGCAGGCTGACAGTCAAGGGAGGGGTCGGCAAAATCTTTGAATACTATGGCGAGGGCATCAAGAGCTTGGGCGTGCCGCAGAGAGGCACGATATGTAATATGGGAGCCGAGCTTGGCGCCACCACATCGCTTTTTGAGTCTGACGAGATCACACAGGACTACATGACCAGGCAGGGTAGGCCGCAGGACTACAAGCGCATTGCCGCAGATCCGGGTTGTTCGTATGACGAAAACATGGAGATCAACCTGAGCGAGCTTGAGCCCATGATCGCGCTGCCCGGCTCGCCAGATGCAGTGCACAAGGTGCGCGATGTGCAGGGCCAAGATGTCCATCAAGTGCTCATCGGCTCCTGTACGAATTCCAGCTATATAGAAATAATGACGGTCGCGCATGTGCTCAAGGGCAAGAAGGTGCACCCAAATGTCACAATGGCCATAAACCCCGGCTCAAAGCAGGTGCTAGAGACAGTGGCCCGCGACGGCTCTATCTACAACATAATTGCGTCCGGCGCCCGCCTGCTTGAGAGCGGCTGCCAGGGCTGTATCGGCATGGGATCTGCGCCGGGCACCGACTGGGTCTCGATAAGATCATTCAACCGCAACTGGCCGGGAAGGAGCGGCACAAAAGATGACAAGGTATATCTCACATCGCCCGAAGTGTGCGTCGCATGCGCAATCACTGGCAAGATAACTGACCCGCGCGACCTTGGCGAGTATCCGAACATCCCATGGCCGGACAAGTTTGTGATCGACGACTCGGGCATTGTGCCGCCAGCGCCCGCACAGTACGCTGACACTCTTGAAATTTCAAGAGGCCCCAACATACGGCCGCTTCCGCTACGCCAGCCGATGGAGGCTATATTGCAGGGCGAAGTGCTCATCAGGGTCGGCGACAACATCAGCACCGACGCGATAATGCCGGCGGGTGCCAAGATACTGCCTCTCAGGAGCAATGTGCCGGCGATAAGCGAGTACGTGTTCTACTGGCTCGACCCTGACTTTGCAAAGAGAGCCAAGGAAAAGCACGGCGGCTTTATCGTCGGTGGCGAGAACTATGGACAGGGCTCGAGCAGGGAGCACGCGGCGCTTGCACCGATGTACCTTGGGGTCAAGGGAGTCATCGCAAAGTCGTTTGCAAGGATCCACCGGGCGAACCTCATCAACTTTGGCATAATCCCGTTCGAGTTCCAGAACGCCTCAGACTTTGACCTGCTCGCGCAGGGAACGCCAGTGACGATAGAAAACATTGTTGGCAACCTGAAGCAGGGAAGCAAGACCATGGAGGCAACAACAGACAAGGACAAAAAGATCACGCTCAAGGTTGATCTGACGCCAAGGCAGAGGGACGTGCTTGTAGCCGGCGGGCTCTTGAACTACATCCGGTCTACTACTACGCAATAGAGATCATAATAATGGTCAACAAGTTCCTGATAGCAATAGCAGGCATCGTTGTAGTAATGGCCGTGCTCGTAGCCATGCCCAGCATTGGAAGCAACCAAGACGCGACCGAGCTCAGAATTAAATATGTAAGAGATCACATCGCCAAGATGGAAAGCGGCATACTTGATGTAACGACCAGCGAGGTTCTTCGTATTGAAAATGACGGCTCGGCAACTTATAGCAGGACTGATTCTTACCCTACCATGATAACAACGGATGAACGCAGATTTTCTTTAAACAGCGACGAAATAAAGCGTCTGAAGGCTCTGATATTTGAAACAGGCTTTATGCAGATACCGGTATCAAAATACGATGAAAGAGAAGGGCTTGCCAACTATACAAGGTACCAGATCGTAGTGCATCAGGGTGACGACAATGATCAAAAGCCTATCACTTGGTTTAATCAGGAAGCCTCCCAAGTCCCAGTTCCATCCATAATAACCAACATCGGCTCGCAACTGGACGCCATCATTGAAAGGCACATACGTCTGACAGAAAATATATAGAGCATTTGAGCGTACGAGTTGTATATAATGACGATATCCCTCGTGGCCACTGAGCCAAAACCAAAGGGCGTCAAGGTAGAAATTGTAGAGAATGCCCGCACGGTTCGCGGCACTACTTTGTTAAAGCGCGGCTTTGCGCACATGTGCAAGCACGGCGTGGTAATGGACGTGACAAACGTCGAACAGGCAGTGATAGCAGAGGAAGCAGGCGCAGTAGCAGTGATGGTGCTTGACAAGCTGCCATACGACGTCAGAAAGGCAGGCGGCGTTGCAAGGACTGCCAGCATCAAGGTAATCCAAGAAATAATGGATGCAGTCACGATCCCGATAATGGCCAAGTGCAGAATCGGCCACATCGACGAGGCAAAGGTGCTCGAAGCGACCGGTGTCGACATGATCGACGAAAGCGAAGTGCTGACGCCAGCGGACGAAGAGCGTCACATCTGGAAGTGGGATTTCACTACTCCGTTTGTTAACGGCGGCAAGAACCTTGGCGAGGCCCTTCGCAGGATCGAGGAGGGCTGCGCGATGATAAGGACAAAGGGCGAGCCGGGGACGGGCAACGTGGCAGAGGCAGTCACCCACATCCGCATGGTCAACGGCGAGATACGCAAATTGCGCTCGCTCTATGAGGATAACGACAAGCAGGAGCTCATGAAGGCTGCACGCGAGCTAAAAGTATCGTACGCGATTGTTGAAGAAACAGCGCGCCTTGGACGGCTGCCGGTTGTCAATTTCGCAGCTGGTGGTATCACCACGCCGGCCGACGCAGCACTGCTCATGAACCTTGGCTGCGATGGCGTGTTCGTCGGCTCTGGCATATTCAAATCAGACGACCCGGCGCAGAGGGCAAGGGCGGTTGTGCTTGCAACGACTTTCCATGACGACCCCAAGATAGTCATGGAGGCGCAAAAGATGGTCGATGAGAAAAAGTCGCTCCTTGGCATGGACACCAAGAACCTAGAGCTTCGTATGCAGGAAAGGGGCCAGCACGCTTGAGCAGCAGCAAAAAGAAACCGGTAGTTACAATCGGAGTCCTCGGCTTTCAGGGCGACATTGAGGAAAACATTGCCGCTACAAAGCAGGCGCTGCAGGAGATGCAGGTGGAGGGAAACGTTGAGCTGGTGCGCTACCCTGAAGAGGTGGAAAAGGTAGATGGCCTCATTTTGCCGGGGGGCGAGAGCACCGTCCAGAGCACACTTGCAGCCATCCAGCGGTCGCTGCCAGTCATAAAGAAGCGCATATCGGAAGGCATGCCTGTGATGGGCACCTGCGCTGGCATGATAATGCTCTCACGCAGAGCGTTTGATAGAGTGGTAGGCGACACAAAGCAAAAGCTGATAGGCAACCTCGATATCGTCATCGAGCGCAACGCCTTTGGCAGGCAGAACGACTCGTTTGAGGCAGACCTTTCAATAGGCATGCTTGGCAAGGAGGCATTCAAGGGAGTATTCATCAGGGCTCCTGCTGTAAGCGAGGTTGGCAAGGATGTAGAGGTGCTTGCAAAGCTTAACAACAAGGTGGTGGCGGTCAGGCAAAAGAACATCATTGGGACAGCATTCCACCCAGAGCTCTCAGGCGACTCGAGGATGCACAGGCACCTCGTCAAGATGGCCATCGACTTTAAGCACAAGAACAGCTCCTAGCAGCATTTATATGACGAGTTCCCAAAAATAGATACTTTCTTATAGTAGTTACGTCTATAGTAACGATACAAAATGATGCCCAGAAACGGCTACAACTACAACCTGCTCAGGATATCACTTGAACGGGCGCTGAGCGTTCTGGGAGAATCTTCAAAGCAAATCCTCTTGTTCTACATGGCCGAGCATTGCGGCATATCGTTCGACAGAAAATGCTCCCTCGCCGAGATCGAGTCAGCCCTAAGGAGCGTCCTTGGTTCGGGCTCTGCGATAATCACCAAGCGGATGTACAAAGAGCTGCAGAGCATGACGGAATAGTAATATCCCATCTAAACCTATTTTTATCGGCTGCAACAGGGAAACTCTTGGGTTGATGGAAGGGACCGACCAGTGCAGGAAGGTGTGCATGCTAGACGACCGCATCCTGCTGGTTGCAATCATTGAAAATGCAAACCTGCTTGGAATGTATTCCAAAAAGCCGATGGCCCCTCCAAACGAGCGCCGCTTCAAGGTTCTCCGCATCCAGACAGAGCTGATGGTCTCTATGGCAAAGAACAACGAGGATTTTTTGGCGAGCTGGGTTACCTGATGTTCCACAGCCGGCACCTTGACATGTTCCTCTTCCCTATGAGCCGGGGCCGCAAGCTCCGGATCATGGCAGTAGCAGCCAAGCAGCCCTACGACCACGAAGACATCGTGGAAAAAATCACAAATTACCTGAACGGGGCGAAGGACTAGCCAGCGAAAAAGAACGCTATCGCGATTATGATATAGACTGCCGTCAGCATCACACCCTCAAACCAGTTGCTTCTGCCATCATGCACTATGAGGTTTAGGATTATCGCGGCGAGGAAAAGCACAGCAAGCTCTAGGAGCGTGAATACTAGTGTGAAGGGTTGGCCCAGCGCAATGCCGGCAAATACCAGGATCGGAACCACAAAGAGCGCTATCTGCGTGCCCGAGCCGGCAGCGATTCCAATTGATAGGTCGATCTTGCCCTTCCTTGCAAGCAATATCGCGCTACTGTGCTCCGCCGCGTTGCCTACGATTCCGACAATGATCGCACCGACAAAGAGCTCGCCAAAGCCAAGCTCTTCGCCAGTCTGCTCTACAGAGGCTACTAGTATCTCGCTCACCACTATTACGCCGGCCATGCTGGCTGCCAGCAGCAGGAATGACTTTTTCTTGCTCCAGTGCCCCACATGAACATCTTCCTGATGTGCGCCTTCGGCAGTCGTCGGCTCTTCTGGAGTGACAAACAGGTGCTTGTGCGTAAAGAATGTGAACACTATGCCCAGTGCATAGACAATTATCAGTATGATTGCAAGCGAGTCGCTTAGCAGCTGTACCGAGCCTTCGTTTTCTGCACCTGACAGCACAGTGGCTGTAAGTATCGTCGGAACTGCAAGACCAATAATCGCGATCAGCAGCATCGACGACTGGATGCCAATATTCTCTCTGCTAAAGCGCTGCTCCTTGAACCTAAAGCCGCCGGCGACAACGCTCAGGCCAAATATGAGGAGAATATTGCCGATAATCGCGCCTGTGATCGACGCTTTGACGAGATCGAGAAGGCCCGCGTTTATGGCTACCACCGCGATAATTATCTCTGCCGCGTTGCCAAAAGTGACATTCAGAAGCGATCCCGTAGTGGCTCCATAGTGAGTCGCAAGATGCTCCGTAGAGTCGCCTATCAGTTTTGCCAGCGGAATGAGCGCGATTGCAGCTATGATAAACAAGACAATGTGGTCGGCGTGGACAAATTCAAGTGCGATTGCTATCGGTACAAATATGAGCAGAAAATAGATGGCCGATGACTTTGATATCTTGACCGATTTGAGCAAATGCGTCCTTTCACAAACCAATGTCCAGCATGCTTTAATTGTTTTTACAAAGCGCTGCTGAGTAATTGCAAGCGCTCATTAGTAAAAAGAAGGTGTGAAAGCGAAGGAGAGATTTTTACGCCCGTTTGGCTGGCAAATCCGTCATTCCTTACTTCCATTCCCAGAACTTTGCGTGAGTATTGCCGTTGCCATCAACATTTACTTCAAACAGCACTACAATGCTATTGAGCCTCTCAAGCTTGTGGGAAGAAGAAGTCTGGACAAACAAGCTTCCAACTCCTGTAGTGGCGCCTTGGTCTAAAGGCTTGAATACGGCTTGTGCAGTCTATGTTGCCATTTCGCCATCTCTGGTCATTATGTTGCCAAGACCTTCTCCATAGGGCAGCCCATTTTTTCTTGCCTCGACCCAGAATGTTACTGTCTGGTTGACTTCTACTCCAAGCAACTTGCCTGTTTCTTGCACTGAAGTCTCAATTCTTACTTCTGAGGATGCTACTCTCTGACCTGTCACCTTTCCTTTTAGTTCTCCAATTATTTCTCCTAACATGTTGATTAACAAAACAATTTCCTTCTTTCGTATGATAAAATGAATGGCTCAATCGAAGTGTACATTAAGAAAAACCGATAGAGCTAGTTTTTCATTTTATACATTGCAATTGCTATTTTCAAAATAACCTTCAAGAAGTTACACAGGGTGCATTAATGATAGAGTGCGCTTACCTATGTATGGATATATTTGACATCAGAATATTTTGCGAAATGGGATTCAAATATCATCCACCTGGCGGCCTACCGGATCGCCGACCAAGTATCGGCAGCATCGCCAAGTACCTAGATATTGATGCCAGTACAGTTAAGGCAAGAATAAAGCGTCTTGAGCAAGATGGCTTTATCAAGTATTACCAAGCAGTTCCAAATTACCGTTAATGTTGGCTATGAATGCACAACATTTGTAGTGTACTTCTCTGAGATGGCTGCGAAAAAGGAGGCCATCAGAAAAGTCCAACTCTTGGATGAGATCGTTAGGATAGACGAGAATTTTTATTCAATGGTCTTTTCTGTTCTCTACAAGACAAAGCAAGATCTCGAAAAAAAGCTAGCTTTGATAAAGGAACTATTAGCAATTCCCAAAGAACCGCTGAAGCTCTATGACCTATCGTTACCAGATCCAAAGCTAAAGCTCTCAGAAACAGATTAGCACATAATAAAATCAATAAGATACGGTGCTTTGAAACCTTCAAAGAGGATATCTGAAGAGCTGGGTCTAACACTTCCTACAATAAACAACAGACTGCAAAGAATGATACGCTCAAGAGTACTATATTCAATGCACAGCAGGTGAGCAGGCTGATTTTATACGCGCTAGCATTCTTCATTGACGAGACAAAGAGGCGAAAGACGGTAAATGAAATACATGGGAAGTTTAAAAACAACAGCTATAGCCGCATTGTAAACCAAACAGACCAATACGTCATCATTTGGTGATCGAGTGCTCGGCAGGCGAAGGGAAAAAGAAGAAGTTTTCTTTCCGCTTAAACTATGGTGATGAAGATGATAGTGACAGCAAAGGATACTGCTGTGCAGGGTCTTCTGCAGGCGGTCGGATGTGGCTGTCCCAAAATCTGCCGTTCTTGGTATTCATGCTTACAGGATTCTTGGTTGTCATATTGTCTGGAGACATGTTATTGCGAGTGCTGCAGCACTAGCTAGCGTTCAATACTATCTATCATGGCTATTTGATAAAGCTTGGCTTGGTGTATTATGAGTCAGAGAAAGAAGAGAAAAAATAGTCGAGTGACTGGCCTGTATGAAGGCTAGGCCACAATAATCACTCTTTCTACTTCTTCTTGCTTGCCGGCCGTTTCTTCTTTTTCTCCTGTTGCGGCTTCTTCTGCTGTTCTTGTGGTTGTGCTGGTGGTGTTGACGATGGCGATGTCCGTGTTGCTTCTTTTGGCGTTGTCGCCTGTCCTCCTGCCGCCTGGGCCTGTTGCTGGGCCGCTGCTGTTGTTGTTACTGTTGGTGCTGCTGCCGCCTGATCTGTCCCTGTCGTATTTTCAGGAGATGGTGATGGCGATGAAAACATCCCTGTTGGTTTTCACCTCTTGCCCGAAGGGCAGCCCCGGTTTCAAAAATGAGGGTTAAAAGGATATGGATGTGTAGATGTGGAAAATGCCGGGTTATCCGGAATTCTAAGTTCTGTTAC
>FWPU01001147.1_pt1 | contig 39261 bp, 30 predicted proteins | sample 2228361 | NCBI WGS metagenome assembly FWPU01 (sample SAMEA103939777, study PRJEB20133) | metagenome | reverse complement strand
TTTTTTATAATCAATCGGAGGTAAAATGAAAAAGTCATTATTCATATTATTTATTTTATCCTTTATATCGTTACATGCACAAACAAAATGGAGTTTTGATAAAGCTCATTCAAAAGTGCAATTCAAAGTTACTCACATGGTTATTTCTGAAGTTACAGGCCAATTCAAAAATTATGATGGCACAGTAGAAGCAACAAAAGAAGACTTTACAGATGCAAAAATTAATTTTACTATCGATGTTAGCAGTATTGATACAGATAATGAACAAAGAGACAATCACCTAAAATCTGATGATTTCTTTAATGCTGAAAAATATCCCAAAATTACTTTTATCAGTAAATCATTTAAGAAAGTTGGTAATAATAAATTTAAATTAACAGGCGATCTCACAATCAGAGATATTACAAAACAGGTTGATCTTGATGTAATATATAACGGTACTGTAAAAGATCCATGGGGCAATATTCGAGCTGGCTTTAAGGTTACAGGACGTGTAAATCGTTTTGACTTCGGTTTAAAGTGGAATGCTCTACTTGAATTAGGTGGTGCTGTTGTAGATAAAGATGTTGACATAATTATTGACGTAGAATTAATTAAATCATAATGAAGATAGAAGACGAAATAAAACAAAAAAAATTTAGAAATGAATTTCATAAGCTGGCTGTGAATTTAATTTATACTCACAGCTGGCTTCAATATTATCATAAAAAAATATTTGACCAATTTGGTATTACAAGTAATCAGTTCAACATACTAAGAATCTTGCGAGGTCAATATCCAGCTCCGGCTAGCATTAATCTAATTAAAGAAAGAATGCTCGATAAAATGAGCGATGTATCAAGAATGGTAGATAGACTTGTTGCTAAGGGACTTGTTGAAAGAAATATTTGCCCAAACAATAGAAGACAGGTTGATGTTATAATTACAAAATGTGGATTAAAGTTACTTTCCGAAATTGATAAGTTGAACAATACTTTTGATAATATTTTTAGAAACATAAGTAAAAAAGAAGCAAGACAAATTAATATTTTACTTGACAAACTGAGAGGATAAGACATTATTTTTTAATTAAATGTTTGATTTTTTTTGAAGAAATCTATTATTACCTCTTATAAAATCATATAACATGAATTATAATTTTCATTTATAAATTAATATGTTTTTGTAATTATCTGAATTACAATACAAAATTGAATCTATAAACCAATCTTAGTATTTTTGTGGTGGTGATGGAGTTCACCTATACCGTTTTAATTTGCGGTTAAACCGTCCTAAAAACATTCCAAGAAGGACTGATAACTCCTATCTTAATATTTGTTCAATAGAAAGATAGGTATAAATAAATGCAAAACTATATAATAGTATTTATTGGCGCAGGATTAGGTGGTGTACTGCGTTATTGGGGGTCAAATTTCATTTATAAATTCTTTCCACCCACTTTCCCTTTTGGCACACTTGCCGTTAATTTACTTGGTAGCTTTATTATTGGAATTGTAATGTTTTACCTAAATGAAAACGACTTGATCAACCAGCAAACCAGAATTTTTCTTACAGTCGGCTTCTGCGGTGGATTGACTACATTTTCTACTTTCTCATTTGAAACAATAAATTTACTCAAAGATAGAGAATACCTTTTCGCACTGTTAAATATTATTGCAAATGTTTTCCTTACTCTTTTATCACTATTTACAGCATATAAGATTTCAAAATTATTATCGGGGCATTGATATGGAACTCAAAGGTCAGGCAAAATTAGTTAGAATATTTATTGGTGAAAGTGATATAATTAATCATATACCTGTATATGAAAAGATTGTACAGGAAGCAAGAAAGTTTCATCTTGCAGGTGCAACAGTATTTAAGGGCATAATGGGTTTTGGTAGATCAAGCAGGATTCATACAGCAAAAATTTTACGTTTATCCGAAGATATGCCAATTGTAATTGAAATAGTTGATGAGGAAGAGAAGATAGAAAAGTTTCTTCCCATACTACATAATATATTTGCAGAAGCTAATTGTGGTGGATTAATAACAATAGAAAAAGCAGAAATTATTAAATACATAAGTGGTAAAAGTAACGAATAATATCGTTTATAAAGTCAAAGTAAAAATCTAATGTATAATCCATAAAAATCTTTTTAGCAATAATATTAATATAAATATCTTTCGTTATATATTAATTATAAGGTTCTAATTTAACAGGCACTATTCTTCATAAATTATATTTGAATATTTTACTTCAACTTTTTAACTACACACTCTCGATATACCTTAAGAGTTCCATCTATACTAATGCATTTGTTTAAATTCTAATCTACATCAATTGAAAAAGCTGGTTATCAGTAGTACCTGAATCTCATATTTAATCAATAATCTAATTTACACTATAATACCCTGGAAGTGCTCTCTGCATTTTTTATTCCATATATTCCCCCGATACTTTATAACAATTAATTAGCACAACAACAAAATTGTGACTTAGAACTTATCTTTTAATAACAAAAAGACTATTAATGTTCCCAATATGAAAATAATTTTCTGTTTTTCTCACCCTCAGTAAAATTTTTTATAAGTATAATTTTCATTCTGTATTATTGCTAATCACATATTGAGTAAAAGATATAAAAAATAAACATTGTCTATTTTCGTAATAACTTCAGCAATATTATTAATAGGAGAGATTACTAAATAATAGAAAATGAATAGAAAGATACTTAAATAGATCTAAATCTTAAATAACTCTTTAACAACTTAATATTTTATTAGCCGATTAAATTTTAACCGACATGTTAGTTAGGTAATAATTTTGAATTTAAGTATAAAAAACAATAAAATAATTATGAATATTGTCTATCATAATACAGATTTATTTTCTGTATCCCCTCAATTTCTCTTAACTCATCAATTAAAATTTTACTATCAATATTTTTTCGTACCTTAAGATAAAAATTGTAATCTATACTCCCATCTGTATTAGTCTTAATATTTAATGTTTCATAACTTTTGCAGTTTTTTAATAAAACACGGGATATACTTTCTGTTAATGGTTTATTGTTAAGATACGAAATGTTAAGCAAATACTGATTTATAAAAAAATATTTATAATTAAATTTAGAGAAAGCTATCAAAACTATTCCAATTAAAAATGTGCCTGCAAATGCAAGCTTATGATAACCTACTCCTGCTGCCATTCCAATTGCAAGGCTAAAAAATATATAAACTATATCAACCGTATCTTTAATTGCAGTTCGAAAACGGATAATGGATAGTGCCCCAACAAGACCAAATGCTCGAGCCAGGTTATTACCAATAACCATTATAACAAATGCAGTAATAATTGACAAAAAAATTAAAGAATGAACAAAACTCTCTGTATAACCCGGCCCTCTATATGTAAATCTATAAATCATTGAAACAACGAAACTACAGATAAGACTAATAATAATATTAGTTATTATTTCTGTTAGTGTTGGTGAAAAAACACTAACAGCTTGTAAATTCTCAAGCATCTCCTCTCTCAAAAAATATTTTAATTTTTATTACCTAAAGTATTATCAATACTTAATGTGTATTTTGATATTGCTTCCTTTTTCAATGAATATTTTTTAATTATTAATTCCAGCCATACTGGTAATATTTTAAAATACTTTACCTCGAGTATAAAAGAATCGGGACAAAGCAAATTAGTTTCTGTGTTGCTAAAAAGATTTTCAATATTATTTGTTAAAAAGCATCTTAGATTCATATCAAAAGTAACCCTTAAACCAGAGCCAAATTTACATTCATACGCCTCTCTTTCATAAATAACATTGATAATGGGATTTAAGTTATCTTTTATATAATAAAAAATAAAATTTTTAGCAGCTTTAATTCTATTATCATAATCTAAACCATGATTAACAATTTTTGAAAAATCCGGATTAGTCAAAAAACTTTTCAGGTCCTTAAATTTTATAGGAAATCGTTCCTTCGAAATATAACTTTCATTTTTTCTTTTTATTTCAACATATACATTAATATCCTTCTCAAAATCATTATATCCTCTTATACGAAATTTACTTCTATGTTTTAATCCTACTAATTTTTCATAATATGAATTTAAAGTTGATGTATCAAGGTATATGCTTCTTACAGTATACTCCTTATTTAATTTTTGAACAGAATTGATATCATAATCAAGATATGGTAATATATCTTTTCTGAATTTTTCTTTAAGTTCAAGGGGCACAAAATATTTTAATTCAATTCTATACATTTAAGAACTCAATAATCTTTTTATATATTCTGCAACCGAAATTTTTTTAATATTAATTTCAGTGTCAATAATCATACCGGGTAAAAATTTCTCTTCTTCATTATTTAATTTAATAGAAACAAAAACTGCCTGTTGATTATTTAGCATTTTTACTTCATTACTTCTTGTAATCAATGACCCCATAAAATATTTCTTAAACTCAGGGAAATAAATATTAATAACTTTAATATTATCAATATTCTTAAGGTCAGTAATTCTTACAGGAACCTGTAATATTATTTCATTTAAGTTAATTATTGTCATCAGTGTATCCTGGGAGTATACGTTTTCAATATAGCCTGAGATTGGAGATGTAATAATTAATTTTTCTTTTCTATTCTTTAATATGTTCATTCTGTTTTCAAGTGTAGCAATTTGTGTTTTTATTAGATTAAGTTCCTCTGATTTTACACCAGTTGATAAATTTTCAATTTGTGCTTTATAAATTTTTTTTAAATTTCATATAAATCGAGCAACCACTTTTGAGTTTCATATTCTTCTCGAGATATTAAATCTTTCATGAATAAAGTATTTGCTCTTTCAAAAAGGATTTTTTGTTGTTTTATTTTTTCATCAACATAATTTAATCTGTTTTTAGCTTCTTCAATCAAAGATTGTTTTATCCCGTTGCCTGAACATTAAGATTTGCTTTAGCAATTTCATATTCTCCCTGCAATTCAGTTAGCCTTTCTTCAACATTACTCGATAAAATTGAGAGAATAGTATCTCCCTTATTAAAATATCTTTTCTTCTCCACATTAAAAAAAAGTGATACATATTCTCCTCTTTCAAATTGATTAAGAGCATATTGTACAACATGCCCCCTTTCATAGTCAATGAGTTTTGAAACAAGTTGTCCATTATTTCCTCTTTCAAGTATACATTTCTCCTTAGGGAAGACTTCTCCAACAGTCTTAATGGATAAGTTCAATCTGATATACTTTGAAAAGAGAAAGAATAAGATTAGCAATAAAATAAATATGAAGAATATATATTTTTTTGAAACGTAAATCATGGTTTTTATTTAATGTTTCATAAGATACGATCTTATAAATAAACTGTTTAATTTATTTTTAATTATGATATATATGAATAAAAAAGTATTTCTCAAAACAATTACAAATTGTTAATTAAAGACGATAAGCAATTTATTATTAATAATAGAAATTTTCTAAAAAGATCATATGAACTCTAAAATGTAAAAATAACTTAATCGTGTGAATAAATTTTTGTTGAATTTCAAAGTGTTTGTCCTGTTAGAACCAGAGCATTAATAAAATTCACAAGGTCAAATTAAATATTATATTCGTATCATTATTAAAAAAACCAATAAAAAATAAAAAACAATTCTTATTGATTTTCTATTCTCAATCATTAGATTGAACTGATTATATAACAGAATATTGAATTTGAATTGTATATCGATATTAAAATTCAGTGAAGCAAGTCTTTAACTTTTTGAAATTAATTTTACAATTTTAAGTTTTCACATTAAAAAAGAGAAAGTATACATTAACCCTATTTCAGGCTTAATAGAAAATATATTTAATTAACAAAACGAGTGAAATTGTTTTTATCTAATAAGTTACTTAATCAAAATCATTTTTTTCACATCAATAAAATTATCTGCTTGCATTCTGCAGAAATAAACACCTGTAGACAATTTAGAAGCATCAAAATTTATTTCGTACTTACCCGGCTGCAACATTTTATCAACCAATGTTGTTACTTCTTTTCCCAATTCATCATAGATTTTCAAAATCACATATGATGTACTTGATACTTGAAAACTAATATTTGTTAATGGGTTAAATGGATTAGGATAGTTCTGATAAAGGTAAAAATTTACCGGAAAATCATTTGTAAAATCTTTTACATCAGTACTTTCAAGTGGCTTCAGACTCACCTCGTCGATTGCCACATCAAAGCTATAAGTAGAACCACCTGTCCAGGCTCCTACATTTATGCAAAAATAAATTTTAATTGGTTTACCTGTTTCTCCCGGTGCAGTAAAAATTGGTCCAGGACCTTTAACATAATCATCTTGAAATGTTCCATCGACACCAGCTTTAGTACCATTCCAGGTGTTAAATCCTACGATAATAATACCACCGAAGTCACGATTATCCTGTGGTGGTTCAAGTGTATCGTATAAAATTTCGCACCAGAAATTATTTATCGTACCAGCCAGATCTTTAAAAGCTCCACTTACTTGATATTGATTACCACCTGTAAGCAAAACTTCTTGATAAAACAAGATATTAGTCCATTGATTTCCACTGCAAGTAACATTAAGGCACCCCCCTTTTCCTTCCGCTGGTCCACCAGCAAGGTAATTAAATTCATATTCTGATTTATCATAGCTATCTAAGTGAACTACTTTCCAGGCAATAGAATCTTCCATATTACCTCCCTTTAAGAGTTCCTGCCCAAATAGCTGTATTGATAGTAATACTAGCATAAATGTGGTAATTCGTAAAAAATTTTTCATGGTGCCTCCATTTAATTTATTAATAAAATATTATCTTATTAACAACATTTTTTTTGTATTAATCATATTTCCAAATTGTAATTGATAGAAATATATCCCACTTATAAGATCATTTGCATAAAATTTTAATTCATGATAACCTTCATTTTGATATACATTCAAAAGAATCTTAATCTCTCTTCCTAAAAGATCATATAATTTTAAAGAAACTTTTCCTGAAATCTAAGAATGATAAGCAATAGTTGTTTCGGGATTGAAAGGATTTGGGAAATTCTGATATAGTTGAAATTTCCCGGCGAAAAAATTATTATTACCTTCTTTTATAGAAACATAATTACCTGGTTCGATCAATATAAATTGAACAGAACGACCTGGTGATTTAAATTTTATTTCACCGTTTGATTTGTATGCATTTGCAGGAATATTATTAAGATCTTCAAGTGGTCCCCAGGCAGCACCTTTTGGTCCATATCCATTTACAAAAACATATTGAGAAAAATCTATATAATCATTTCCACCAGTTAAAGTATATATATAATAATTATCACCAAATTTAAAATTCAATGGCTTTATTTCTGCAACTAATTCATTCTTAGATTTATTTACAATAGTTAATGCTAAGTGACCTGAACTAAAAGTTGTAGCATATGCAAGCAAATCTTTATTGCCGTTAACACTAGTTTTAACAGAATGGTCGCCAGTAAATTTTTGTAAATAATAGATATAATAAAATTCTGGACGTGGATTCCATTGAGGGATTAAAGAATTATTACCTCTATAAAACATTCCATCATTTTCCCAGTTTGCAAGAAGCCATCTGCAACTCATTCCATAGTTTAATTTGATAAATTCGTTAAACAAGATTACAGCTTGAATTCCATTGATAATAGATGTTTTTGCTAAATCGCTACCCGATTGATCCATATTCCATTCTGTAATAGCAATAGGTTTCAATGATGCATTTTTTCTTGTAATATCAGATTTAATAAAATTGATCATTTGTGAAGGAATTATTGAAGCTACATCAAGTAATGAATCGGGATTTGAGTTTGTCCCAAAGTAATTGTGAATAACATAAAAATCTACTGCATCACCAATTTCTTTAAATACACCCTCATTCCATTTTCTATCGACTACATTCCAACTATAGGTTCCATCGAAGTGAAGAATCTGAGCTCCTATATAAATTTGGTTATCTCTTTCTGCGGCAGCTTTACGCATGGAATCAGCAAACACTTTAAAGTGTTTTCCGTATAATTCCCCGGTTATAATTTCCGGTTGATTATCTTGATTTAGAGCAGTATCAATTTTCCACCCTGCTTCCCAGGGTCCGCCATTTTCATTACCGATCTCCCAAAATTTTGTACGACCATCATCATACCTAACCCACATAGCTGCATAATGAGCTGCATCTTCTACTGGATTCTTTGATGTTCCATAGCGAGCATATCCGTAATTTATAGTTATCAATCCATCGCATGCTATTTCATCCAAAAGTTTATAATAATTATCTACAGTAGTTGGCCAACTATTTTTCCCATATTGAGGATTAAATTGAATCCATTTATTTTGATTTACTTCCCAGATGAGTGGAGGTATATTTTCTGCTTTTCCATTCCAGAAGAAAATATCTGACCAACTCCCTCCAGGATAACGAATCAAGGTAGGCGCAAGCATTTGAACCTGCTTCAAAAATACAGGATCATTCAATGGATCATTCCCAATCCAAGCTGCAAGTGCATTCCCAAAAATATATTTTGATATTTTTCCAATGGTATCTTTTGTATTAATAATTATAGAAACAGAAGGATAATCGTTGGGCTTTTCAGATATTATGAGGGGTGGAATTTCAGCATATTTCGGTTCTGTATTATCAAGAAAACCATTCGAAATAGACTGGGCACAAATTGGTAATGTTAATGTGATACAAATAAATGGAATTATTTTTTTAACAATATTTTCAGTCACAATTAGTTATTATTTAGTTTCGAGTTCTATACTTGCAGGTAACAAATTTTCTGCTCTTGCAGTAATTTTTATTTTCCCTGATTTTTCAGTCGACTGTACAACAACAAGACATAATCCATTAAATGCTTTTCTGTAATTTGCTTTGAATGGTTCATGGCTTGTTTGACAGCCATTATCAACACCAACAATTTTTCCTTCCCCTTGAATTTCGAAGTTCAATAAATTATCTGCATAAGGAAGAAGAGTATTATTCATATCAAGAATTTTCACAGTAATAAAGGATAAATCTTTACCATCTGCTTTTATAACATTACGGTCTGCTTCCAGAAAAATTTTATAAGGTTGAGTTGCAGTTCTTATTTCTCGAATTAAAGTTTCTTTACCATTTTTTCTTCCAATTGCCTTAAGAATGCCGGGTATAAATTGAACACGCCACATTAAATGTAAATCATCTCCAATTTTTCTTTTTGTCCCTAACGATTCTCCATTAAGAAACAATTCAACTTCATCACAATTAGTATATGCCCAAATATCAACTGTCTGTCCTTCTTTCCAATTCCAGTGAGGGAATACATGCAAAACAGGTTTATCTGTCCATTCACTTTGATACATGTAATAAACATCTTTTGGGAAACCGGCAAGATCAATAATTCCAAAATAAGAACTTCTAGATGGCCAGGAATATGGGGTTGGTTCACCAAGGTAATCGAAACCAGTCCATATAAACATTCCAGAAAGAAAATCATGCTTTTTAACAATCTTCCAAGTTTCTTCGTGAGTGGAGCCCCATGGAGCACTACAATTATCATATGCAGAACAGGTATTATCTGGATTCCCTTCTTCTAATGGTAAATCCCATCTTTTAGGCCAGCGTCTTATACTATCCGAAGGCATATCATAGTGACCACGCGTAGCTAATGCAGAAGTTGTTTCAGTTGCAATGAATTTTTTCCCAGGGTATGTTCTGGGAAAATCTTCAAACAAATGATGATGATAATTAAATCCGATTAAATCTAGCACATTAGCTTTAATTAATGGATTCTCCGGTTCAGGACCATTACATGCTGCAGTAACAGGTCTTGTTGTATCAAGGTCTTTTACAATTTTAGTCAATTCTTTTGTAAGTACGATCCCAATACTATCATCTCTAATCCATTGTTCCATAACTTCGTTACCAATGCTCCATATAATAACTGATGGATGATTTCTATCTCTTAGAATCATATCCTCAAGGTCGCGTTTATACCATTTGTCCCAATCCATTGAATAATCATATTGAGTTTTTTTAGTTTTCCACACATCAAAAGCTTCGTCCATAACAAGGAAGCCCATTTTATCACAAAGATCTAACAACTCTGGTGCTGGTGGGTTATGAGATGTTCTGATTGCATTTACTCCCATTGCTTTCAAAATTTCTAACTGTTTTTCAATTGCTCTTTCATTAACTGCAGCACCAAGACATCCCAAATCATGATGATTACATACACCTTTAATTTTAACATGCTTTCCATTTAAGATAAATCCCTTTTCAGGATGGAATTCAAAAGTTCGGATTCCAAAAGTAGTTTCGTAATCATCAAATATTTTTCCTTCTGTTTCAATGATTGTAATTGCTTTATATAAATTTGGATTTTCAATTGACCATAATAATGGTTTTGTTATTTCGGTTTCCTGCTTAAATGTAATTACAGAATCTAATTCGATATTTTTTTGTGAATTAGTCTCTCCAACCACTTTACCGTTATTATCAATTATTTTTGTCTTTACATTAATCAATACATTACTTTTATAGCGATTCTTTACTTTTATTTGAATTGATATTTTGGCAAGATTTTCTTTGACAACAGGAGTTGTAACGAAAGTGCCCCAGTGGTCAACAAAAATTTTATTTGTTTTAACAAGCCACACATTTCTATATATACCTGAGCCCGAATACCATCTTGAATTTGGTTGGAGTGAATTATCAACCTTGACAGCAATTATATTTTCCTGACCGTATTTAAGAAATGGTGATAATTCATATCTAAATGAACTATAACCATAAGGGCGCTTTCCAAGATAATTTCCATTAATCCATACTTCACTATTTCGATATACTCCGTCAAAATCAATAAAAAATAATTTATCTTTATCATTTTCTGTTACATAAAAATATTTTCTATACCAGCCTATACCACCTGGCAAAGCTCCCCCACCAGGGGTAGAAGGATGGTCTTTACTGAAATTGCCTTCAATACTCCAATCATGTGGTAAATTTATCGATCTCCAATCTTTATCGTTCAAAGATGGATCATTCCCATTTGCGATATCTCCAAGATGAAACTTCCAATTTTTACAAAAATTTTCTATTGTTCTAATTTTTGTTTGTGCATTTGCAATAAATACTGAATAAAACAAAAGAAGAATTAAAAAATTTTTCATACCACTCCCCGTAATTTTTTTATCATTTTATTTTAATTACGACTCTATTCCCTTTATAAGAAACTTTAAAATCAGCTTCTTTTTGAAAATCTACAGAGTCAGGTTCTTCTTTGCTTATACAAACAACTTCGAAGATTCTTTCTTTTAACATCCCAGGGAATTTCCCCTTTCTTTTTTCGATTGTAAGATTTTTAGTCTGTTCATCATATTTTACTTCAATAGTAGAATATAAACCTTTCTCATAATTGTAATTAACATTTTCATCTTCATACAAAGTAAAGGAAGCGTTTTGCCCTGTATAAATATAAAGTCTAATAGGATTTGCAGGTTTTTCATCGGAATATTGAATTTCTGGTCCAAAAGGGATGATAGAACCTTCTTTTACAAATATTGGAATATCTTCATATGGTGCATCAGCAATTATTGTTTGACCGCCTTCATAAAATTTTCCAGTATGAAAATCGTACCAGCCAATTCCTTGAGGCAAATAGACCTTCCTATATCGGGCTTTGTAATCTGTTACAGGATTGATTAATAGAGCAGGACCAAACATAAACTGATCTGAAATATTCAAAACATTTTTATCATAACTAAAATCCATTACAAGAGCACGCATAATTGTATAATCTTTATGAGTTACCATGCCCACCAATGAATAAATATATGGCATTAATCTGTATCTAAGTTTATCGTATTTAATCATTGACTGATATGCTAAATGATCTTCCGGTGCGATATTAAAGATTTCTCTATATGGGAACTGACCATGAACTCTAAAAAGTGGGCAGAACGCACCAAACTGAAACCAGCGTGTATTTAATTCTCGCCATTCATCGAGGTCTTTTTCTGCAGGTTTTTCAAATCTTGGTTCTACAGCAAATCCACCAATATCAGTTGTCCAATACGGGATTCCAGAGAGAGAAAAATTTAATCCAGCAGGGATTTGATTTTTTAGGTCAAACCATCTTGCTGCCACATCACCACTCCAAGTAGCAGCAGAATATTTTTGTTGACCTGCAAATGCAGAGCGGGTCAAAATAAAAACTCGTTGATTGGGTTTTGTATGTCTTTGTCCTTCATAAACAGCTTTTGAATTCATTAGAGAATATGTATTTAAATATCTTGCTGATGAACCGAGTGCTGTTGGACCTATTCTTAATTTCCATTCTTCAAACGAAAGATTTGATTGAAGGTCGGGCTCAGTTGAATCGAGCCACCAAGCATCGAAGCCAAGTGAAAAAAGTTTTTCATTTATTTGTTTCCAATAAAGTTTTCGAGCTTCAGAGCTATATGGATCATAAAAAGTAGATACATAACCCGGGCCAACCCAATCTTTTTGCCCAACTTCAACATTACGCATATAAAGCCATCCATTCTTTTTAAATTCATTAAAATGTTCTGTTCCTACATAAAATTTTGGCCATACAGAAATCATAATTCTTGTATGATATTTTTCATGAAGTTCTTTTACCATACCTGCTGGGTCAGGATATCTTTCAGTGTCAAATTCATGACTTCCCCATTGATCTTCTCTCCAGTAAAACCAATCCTGAACAATATTATCTAATGGAATTTTTCTATCTCTAAATTCTTTAACAATGGAAAGCAATTCCTCTTGAGTTTTATAACGTTCCCGACTTTGCCACAAACCCATTGCCCATCTGGGCATCATTGGAACTTTACCTGTTAATCTTCTATAACCGCTTATCACTTCATCCAGGTTTTTACCATAAATAAAATAATAATCAATCTGGTCTCCCACTTCAGAATAAAGTGACAATAATTTCTTGTAGTCTTCTTCTATTGGACTCAAAGCTTTCAGTCCAATGTAGCCACCTGAATGAATCCATTCGATTTTGATTTTGTGTCTTTCTCCAGGTTTCATTTCAATCCTGTAGAAATGTGTCCATGGAAGCCAATTCTGTCTCCATGAATCAACAACCAAAGAATCATCAATCCACATCTTTGTATAACCCGAACAATATAATCTTAGTTTGTATAGACCACTTTGCTTACCTTCAAATTCTCCTATCCATCTTACTGCTTTAACATTTTCATTAAATCCCTCAGGAAAAGGATCATTCTTATCTAGATACTCATGCTCAATTCTTGACTCAGTTTGTGTGAAAAATTTATTGGAAAAATTTTCATCTTTAAAATAATGGGCTGTTAAACCACCCTCATTCCCATTTTCATCAAATAGATTAAAAACATTATCCAGAGATTGATAATCTCTTATGTCACCAAATTTAGTTCTCGAATAATTATCCCAGAGGATTCCATAATTTTTATTTGAAACAAGAAATGGAATTACATCAACAATATTATACTGCCACAAATCAACATCACTACCTTTATAATTCATTATTCCATTTTGGTGTGCACCAAGTCCATAAAATGCTTCGTCTTCTTGCGAATCAAAAATTTGTTGAATATGAAATGTATTTTCCCCCATGACAATTGCGGGAGTAAAAATTTTGCTAACGTTTGCAGTTTCATTTAAAAGTAAATTGCTCTGATTATCGTAAAAAGAAATTTTTCCATTTGCTTTATTTATGCGAACTTTTAATTGTGGAGTTATTAAACTCACAAAATTATCATCATCATCGTATTTCCACTTAACAGCACTCATCTTTTTCTTTTCAATTATTAAGCTTTCGCAAGTAGATAAAAATTCCGTAGGCGATGCAATAATTCTAATAATATTATCTGCAACTATCTGAATTTTTAACAATTGAGCATCAGTATTTTTTTCTTTTTTTAGATGAAACAGCAATCCGTCCTTTTGTCTTTCATATGGCATAATTAGTTGAATGATCATAAAGTAAGGAATAAAAAAGTAAAATAATATCTTCACACTGGTTCTCCTTATAATTTATGTAATTAAAAATATGGTGCAGATTTCATTCCCATATCTACACGATAAACAGTCCATTGCTGCCCTGCTGCAGTATCACCTATGATCAGGTAAAGAAAATTATTATTTCCCCAGTAAAGTTGTTTACAATAAGGTGGAATAATACTTTTATAAAAATAATCAAGTTGATTTGAAGATAAGTCAAATATTAAGAGGGGGTCTGGCGAATCTGTTCCTATAAACATTTTTGCATCTTCAGAAAATGCAATATTTCTTATTAAGCGATTAGAAAATTCACTATAAGTTGAAAGATCAAGTACTAATTCTCTATCACCTACATTCCCAGGAGAAGTAATTTTATGCCGCCAGATTTTTGCTGCTTCCTGTGTTCCTGCTTTACGAGATGCAATGTAAACATATTCATTAAAAACACGCACAGCCAAAATTTCATCACCTGAATATAATCCTGCATATTTTAGAGATAAATCCGGAGCGATTATAACAAGGTCACTTCTTGTACCTCCTGTATAAAAATATCCATTAGCATCAAAGTCGCCAAATTTTACTACTCTTCCAGATGGTAGTCTAAGCCAATCTTTAGCCTGACCTGTTTTTAAATCAAACAGGTCGACCGAACGATTATTACCACACATATAAAGATTTCCATCAGGACCAAATTTAGCATCTGTGGGGACTCGGGTAGCAACTCCAACTATTGATTTTTGTCCTTCGGGCGTCACTTTTACTATATTTCTCGATGCTGCTTCAACTACATAAATATTTTCGTTTTTATCAACTGCAATTGTACTAAGCTGTAAATTTTCCAGAAATGATCCATACTGTTCCAATACTTTATCAATTTTGTAAGGACCATATTTTGCAACTACAAGAGCTTGATTAGGAACTACCTTTAGATAACAGGCATCCGAAACAAGATTTGGTCTTCTCACAATTATTTTTGTGGGCGAGAAAGATATAATTTCTGCAATTATGTTGTCGAAATAAACAGAAGTTCCATTTACATAAAGGTTTTCGCCTTCAATGGAAATTGTATTAATACCCGGAGCTGCTCGTAAAGGATTTACCTGTATTATTTTAGGGACTGGAGCATCGTTAAATTCTCTTTCCCACATTGGTTCTGCAACATCATACTTGCAGGCAGTTAAAAATTTTATAATCAGGATGACTGATATTATAATTGTTAATGCTCTTTTCATTTTTTTCTCCCTGAAACTCTAAGATTAATAGAAAAATTTTTTTCATTCTTTACAATGTAAATCTTGCTGTAAATCTTTGAACTTTATCAAAAACTCCAAAAGGGGTATATGAGTAATCAAAAGTAAATCCATATTTTGAGATACCCAATCCATAAGTAAAACTGCTTTCAAAGTTATTCGACATATAGCCCACTCTAATTGAAAATGCATTAAAAACTTTATAATCCAGACCAATTTTTATTTGTTCCGGGTGATCTCGATGATGGGAGGCATCTACACTTAAATAGAGCGAATGATTATAAGGTAACTCATTAATTAAATCCATCAAATTCATTGATATTCCCAAAGTAAAAACTAATGGTGCCTGAAATCCTTCTTTTGCATATTTTACTTCACTAGAGAAATTTCTTACAGACATACCAAAAACCAAGCTTTTAAAACCTGTTCTATACTGAGTCCCAAAATCAAAGACAAGTGGAGATAACTTATTAGAAATTTTCTTTTCTGTTGTATCGATCCCCACATTAATTACAGGAATAATACTTTCGCCTAAATCCTGATGAACCCAACGAATTTGACCACCAACACTAAATTTATCGCTTAATTGTTTTGCATAACCAATTCCAATTGCCAGAGCGCTCAATTTAAAAATTCCCACATCGTCATATCCAAATGGAGAAGCTTTATTAACTCTTGTTCCATAAAATTCACCATAATCAACGCTCTGAATTGTAAAGCCTAAAACACCATAGTTACCGTTAAATGGATTTACGGCAAGGCTAAGTGTATAATGATTAATATCTGCAATCCATTTATTTGAGCTCACAGAGACATCGATAAAATTTTGCATGTTAGACATCCCTGCTGGATTAAAGAACAACGAGCTTGAACCAAATTGTAAGCTGGTCATTGCTTCGCCCATAGCAGAGGCTTTTGCATCAGAAACAACACTTAAAAATTGAAATCCACTCTGTGCCAATTTTTGTTTTTCCTGTGCATACATAATACATGAAAGGAAGACAAATAATACAGTAAAACTTTTTATGGTTTTCATTTAGTGTCTCCTTATCTAATTACAACAAATTTTCGTATAACCGAGCGTCCATCAGGAGTTTCAACATATAAAATGTAAATTCCACTTGATATAATTTGTCCATATTTAGTTAGTGAATCCCACAATTCATCTCCTGTTCCTTTTGTATGATCTTTTTCCCATATCAAATCCCCTCTCTCGGTAAAGATTTTCAGTTTGCAAACCGGGGGTAATCCATAAAATGCAATTCTATCATATTGTGATTGATCTCCAAATTGAAATATTCTTGCACGTATATCATAAGGATTTGGGACCACTCTAACAGAATCGAGGGTTGATGTAACAGGTGGTCTTTGCAAAGTTGCAGGTCTTGTAGTTACAGTCCAGAAAGGGCTACTATAAAGAGGTTTTCCGGGTTCAATATCGTTTTGTGTTCCATCATCTTTTGTTTGTATGTAATAATAATAATCAAAACCTCTTTTAGCTGTTTTGTCGTCAAAGCTATGAACAACATTTGACTTATCGCATTCAAAAATTTTTTCATACGTAGTTCTATAATCAAGTACTCTTCCTTCAGCACGATAAATTACATAACCATTAAAATGAGGCCAGGAAACAGCATTATCAGACCATTCAAGTTTTATTCTATCACCTCCTGATGTTACTTTAAATGTTTTGGGTGGAGGTGGGGCTTGGGGAATATTATAATTTGCTGCAAAATTTTTCATTGCACTTCTAAAGCATTTAATAATAGAATCTTTTCCGGTATATACCCACAATTTCTTATATAAATTATGATCCTGTGTTTGAGAACCATCGGGCAAGATTAGTGGAGGTTTTGTAGGAGAATTATTACGCCATTGTAACCAATTATTACCAACAATACGAGCCATTTCCCACGATAAACCATTTACAGCTTCTGCAAAGACAATTCTAATACTATCGCCCCATTCAAGAGTATAAGGACCAAAACCCTGTCCTTGGCTTGTACCCCCACCAGTTTGTCTTCTTGGATCTGTATAATTAATCGGGTAATCGTTACCCACAACTTCATCATGTTGACGAGGTGCATGACCTTCGCTCATTATATCATATCTATCTGCCATAAAAACTTCATCATATTGACTTACATTTGCCTGCATTGCATTTATATCAGAACCAATAAACCATGTGGTTCTGGGCTGATAAATATCATTCGATTTATCTTTTGCAGATAGATCTGCATGTAGTGTAACACACCCAGCAAACTTAGCAGATCCTAACACTCCATCTTCTGATTCATTCGGGCAACCCCAATCTTCATCATAAGAAACGGGTCTATCTCTGTTTGGACCATACCATGAATAAAATCCTCTCATATTATAAATAGGAGAATTTGGATCTGTAAATTCAGGTGCAGATGGATTAAACCCAAATGCATGATTAATTGTACTATTTCCCCAGGTTGATGAAAATGCTCCCCATGTAGAACCCCAACCAGAAGATGTCACTCCAGCAAATGCATATCTATAAACAAAATAGAACCAAACATCTTTAAGTGTTTGTTTATAAACATCCCCCTGACGATTATAAATTCCAGTATTTTTAAAAATATACTCGTGAATTAAATAATCATCATGATTTGGTTGAGAGAAGGCATAAACTTTCTTTGTTACAGAAATTCCAATTGAAGTGTTAAATTTTACAATTACCATTCTGTCGCATGGAAGATTCTCATCGAGACTATCAAGTATATCATAATTATCAAGAGCACCGGCTTTTTGATCATCCACAATAACCACTGGATGTAAATTTTTACCAACTAATTTTATTTCTTTTTCAAAAATTTGATTAACACGATCGCTTGCATCGCGGGGTCCTGAGCCTATAACTTTAACGCTTTTTATTTTTTTCTCAACAGGATCATAAAAATCTTTAGCTCCTATCCATAAGCCTCTCATTCTACAGGTATTTTGATCAATTCCATACAATGCAGGCCAAGATAAATAATTAGTATTCCCCTGTGGAAATTCATTTTCATATTCAGCACCAATTTCATTAATTGGAGTTTGAAGTTCTCCTATTCTCAGCCATTTTATTTCTTGTGCAGATAGGTTTTTAAAACTTATCAACAAAATTATTAACAGTAAGAAACTAACTTTATACTTTTTCATGAATACCTCTTTTTAATTTTTTCTAAAAATTAAATGATATTCTTAAGCCGAAATAAAAACTTCTTGGATTTAAGAACCAGAATGTGGATTGATTAGGCATATCAATGTATGCTTTATCCTCAAGGATTTTATCTATACGAGCTTTATCAACTTCAGTCCATTGATTATTAACATATTCATAGTATTTCGATGTAGTGCCTTCATAATAAATTACTTTTTCTTTACCTGGTTTAGTTGGGTCAATTACTGCCTGATATTCCATAGGTTGAAATTCAACACCAGGCTTTCTATAATCTCCAACTTTATCATTACCTGGGATATTATCATAAGCTTCATTTTTAGGAAAATGGAGAGACCTCATGTAATCCTGGTCGCCTGTATTCCAAAGTCTAAGTGTATTTAGAACATTATAAATATCAACAAACAGATCAAAGTTTAATTTTCCAATATCAATTGTTTTACTTAATCTTAGAGATGTGTTCAAGTTATCTACAGTTTGAACATTATAAGAAACAGCAGGTAATCCTTTTGGATTCCAGGTTACCCAGCCTCCAGCCTGCCAGTCAACTATTAAATTCAGCATCCAGTTAGAAAAAATTCTGTGTCCAAATAATTCAGGTCCAAAATCTCCTGGAGTAAAGAAATTCAAATTAATTCTTGCATAAGGTTGTGGAATAGGACGATCCTGATAAAGATTAACTGTTTGCTCGTCCCATGCTTTTTGTAATGACGGATCGTCAAAAATTTGAGAACTTCCAAAATGTCCACTAGTTCGAACCAGATAGGTATAATTGGCAAAACCTGACCACCATCTTCCTCTTGTTTTCCTTAGTGTAATTTCGAATCCTCGTGTATCTTCATAATTATTATTTGTTGTTTTTGAATACGAAAATCCTGCTACACTCGAATTATATTGTGTATAATCTCTCTGGTCATAGATATCGTTATAAAAAGCTGCTACCTGTAAAAATAAATCTTCTGTTATTAAATAATCGAAACCAAGTTCGTATGAAATTGTTTTTGCAAGAATAATATTTGGATCACCAATACTTGACATTGCTCTTAGAGATGTACGCTGTATTCTAAAAATACTTTCGTAATCGGGCAATTGTTTAAAATGTCCATAGTTGAAAAATAATTTTGCTCTTTCTGTAATCGGATGGGCAATGCCAAGACGAGGACTTAACTGCCATTGTGGTTTAGATTTTTCTTTTGGAAATGTTCGATTCTCGTTGTATTTAGAAGAATAAAAATATATATCAAAAGGATCTGTTTTCCACCATTCAGTATTTGAGTTACTATAATCGAGGCGAAGACCCAAATTTACTGTTAAGCCTTCAAATTCTATTTTATCCTGAGCATAGAAGGCAGCTCTTATTGGTTTTACTCTTTGTTGAACTCTTACAGCATAAGTTTTACCAGAAGTAGCAGAGGCAATTGTTCCATAATCCAGATTTAAGTCGTTAAAAACAAATTCAAAACCGGTTTTAATCAAATTATTGAAATTAATTTGACTTGTTAAATCTGCTTTTAAAGTTGTTGAACTTACATTGCTAAAATCTCTTGCTTTTGCAACATGTTGTCCTCCAGTAACTATAACACCTTTAGCATCAAAGGGCCAGTAACCAAAAGGATTTTCATCTTCAAAAAAGCCGGGGATTATTTCATACAATTTAGAAGTATCTCGCCAGCGAGTTGGTCTCACATTATAATTACTTCTAAAATGTTCAATTAAAATTTCATAAAATGCAGTTGAGCCTAAAGAATGGGTTAATTTCGCAGCATAAGATTCATGTCCAATATCTGCAAGTGAAAAGTTAAAATCCGAAAACATAGCAATTAAATCTGATGGAGCATAAATTCCGCTTGCAACATCAGCAATTTCATTTGGATATCTCGGATAAAAATAAATACCTGTTGCATCCCAGTTATGTCGAATTGTAAATTGTTTTCCTATCAAAGTTGAAAATCTAACTCTTATTGAATTAGTAATATCTGAATTTAGCTGCAATGTCCAGTCATAATCTCTATAATCCGGTCTGGTAAGTGGGAAGAGCAACATTTCCCTATTGCTTCTATATGAAGTAAAAAATCTCAGGTCGCCAAGACTTTTATTTATAAGAGGCACTGGACCACCGAAGCCGGCATCAATTTCATAGTCTGGCTGATCGTTTGGTTGTCTTTTTCTAGTTTCATACATAAAAACACGTTGTGCACCAAGGGGAGTCAAATCGTTGGTAGGATCATTGTCACTATTTAATTTTTTGGATACTTCGTTCCAGCCCATAAATTCTGGATATTGTTTTCGTGTATATTCATCCCAGGCTCCTGTTCCTGTCCAGCAAACCTCAGGATCATAGAATGGTCTGAATATATATGAATAAGGGTCATGAATGTCACGTATTCCTTCACCTCTCCAATATTTAGGTCCAGGTGGTCTATAACGAATTTGAATACTTCCATTATAATTATGTCTACTTCCTTCTCTTGTTACAACATTAATAATTCCGGATCGAACCTGACCATATTCAGCATTAAAACCTCCTCGTTCAAGAGAAATTTCTTTTATTGAACTCAAAGGGATTCCAGCAGTTGGCTGATTGTTTCTTGGATCTCTTAAAGTGACACCATCAAGCAAAAACAGCAATCTATCGCTTCCTCCTCCCCGTACACTTAATCCCTGAACTCCTGCTTGAAGGCTCACAACTCCTGTAAGAGAATTTACGGGTAATTCCTTAACCTCGTTACCGGTAATTGCAACTACACTTGTAGCTACATCAGGTTTAATTACTTTTCGTTCTGCTACAATTATCATTGCACCGAGTTCTACTGCCTCTGATTCAAGGGCAGCATCAAGTCTTGTAGTCTGATCTATAAAAACGCGCACATCATTAATGGTTAATTTTCTATATCCCACATAAGAAATTTGAATGCTATAAGTACCCGGTGGTATATCAAGAATGGTGTATTGTCCATTCAGGTCGGTTGCTGCACCTAAGTTAGTACCGATAACAATAACATTAGCACCGATGAGTGGCTCATCTGATGATTTGTCAGTAATTTTTCCAGAAATTTTTCCTGTAACACCAGCAAGGAGGGAATTGGTTATTGCAATCGTTTGCAAATACAATAACAAAAAAATCTTTATAATTTTTCTCATAAATTACTCCTGCTTTGTTATCTATTTTTCTGTTTATTTAATCAGTATTTCTTTAGGCAAGCTTGCATTTTTTATTTGACTTTATTAAATAAAGTCAATGTTTATACCAATAGCAATTTTGCGTGAGAGTTAATTTTTATTTTAATTGTTTATTAATTGTAACTAAATATTATATCAAAATGATAATAAAAATCTATATATATTTATCTTTTTGATAATGGCTGCTGAGTTTTAGTTATATCTTTTATACCAAGCTTATTGCATATTCGATAAAAATTCGATGGTGCCATTCCAAGTAATCTTGCAGCTTCAGATTCCGATTTAGTTCTTTCTTTTACGTAAGTAAAATATTTTCGTCTGAACAAACATTCCATCTCACGCCATTTTAATATTTTATTACCAAACCAGAATTCAGGTTCAGAAATGTTTCTTACTTTATTTGTATCAAGTATACTTAACACATGTTCTTTTTTAATAATATTTTCACATGAGATTAAAAGTCTTTGAATTACATTTTGAAGCTGCCTAATATTTCCTGGCCATTCATATGATTGAAGTATCTCTATTGCATCATTTTCAATTTCAGGAATTGCTATATCCATTTGTGCAGAATATTTCTCGATAAAATATTTTGTAAGCAGAGGAATATCTTCAATTCTTTCCTTTAATGTTGGAGTATAGATATTAATCACATTTAGTCGGTAAAATAAATCTTCGCGGAATTTTTTTTCGCTTACTGCTTTTTCCAAATCGACATTTGTTGCTGCTATAATTCGCACATCTACTTTAAGAGTTCCTGTTCTTCCAATTTTATCTATTTCACCATCCTGCAATACTCTCAAAAGTTTAACCTGAGAAGACATTGAAAGTTCAGCAATTTCATCCAGAAAAATTGTTCCATTATTTGCCACTTCGAATAAACCTTTTTTTGAGTTAATTGCTCCTGTAAAAGAGCCTTTTTCAAAGCCAAAAAGCTCACTTTCTATTAATTCAGATGGGATGCTGCCAGCATTAACTGTTACAAAATTTTCATACTTTCTTTTACTTAAATAATGTATATGAGTTGCAACAAGTTCTTTACCTGTTCCCGAAGCACCATAAATCAAAACTGTTGCATCCTTTGCTGCAGCCTTTTCGATTTGTTTAATTAAATTCTTTACTACTGCAGATTCACCAATTATTTTTTTATTGTTGAGTATGTTATTTATGGATTGATTTAATTGAATGTTAGATTTTACTTTTTCCTGACTTAATCTTTTCTTTTCATATGCATTAAGAATTGATAAAAGTAAATCTGTTGGTTGATATACATAATCCTGAATATCTGATGGATATTTTGTACAGAACCACATTGCACCAGCTTCGATAAGTTTATTTGCAAATTCAAAATCTGTAATATTGATTGTCATCTTGGTAATCACAATAATTTGAATAAAGGGGTCGATTGACTTTATTTTACGAATTAACTTTTCGCCCGTAAGTGGCCCAACAATTTGATAATCCATTATAATGACATCATATTCATTTTCGTGGTTAGTTATAAGTTCAATTGCAGATTGTCCATCGGCAACTACATTTTTTATTATTAACCATTGACTGAAAGGGGCCAATGTTTTTCTAATTCTATTAACATCATAAGTTTCATCTTCAATTAATAAAAGGTTTATTTGTCTATTTAATTGCATCTTAAACTCCGCATTTTTTTACTTTTTACATATCAATAACTGTGCAAAAAATTTTAAGCATTTTTTATAACTAACGTATACTTACAGCCTCCCTCAGGTTTATTTTCTGCATCCAAAGTCCATCCACACCTTTTTGTTATTTCATAAGCAATATAACAGCCGTAACCACGATTTCTATCCTCATCTTTAGTTGAGACATTTTCAAGGAATAGCTTCTTTATACCAGATTCATTTTCTTCAAGTAAATCCTCACTAATTCCTTTTCCATTGTCTTCGATGGTAAGTAATATGATTTTATTTTCCGGCTTATACTTTGTAGTTAAAAATATATTAATTATATCTGCCCCTGAATGATCTATTGAATTTTGAATTAATGGTTCGATAATTTCCCAGATTACAAACTCGTTAACAGAAATGAATGGAAGGTTTTCATCAAGATTCAGTTTGAACTTTATTGTTTTTACCGGATTAGAAAGTCGTAGGAAAATATTATCAACAACAAACTTTAATAGCTCATTTAAATTAGTTTTATACATTGGATTTCTTATTGTCTGAATAGGAGGATTGTACCATTTCATATCGTAAATTACGCGCGATATAAAATTTGCATATTTAGAAATTCTGTATTTTATTTCTTTTATGTTTGTTTCATCTGCTTTTTCAACATCCTCAATTATAAATCCCATCACTTTTTCAGCTTTGTGATGTGTATGGTAAATTCTTTTGGTAAACAAATGTTCTTTCTGTTGTGCAATTAATTTTTGAAGATGTTCTTCCCTCTCTTTATATAACATTTCTCGCGCTTCATCTCTTTCGATAATCGTATAAGTAGATATGTAAAACATTCCAAGTAAACCAATGAGTATTAAAGAAGAAAAAATTAATACTGTTTTATTGAAGCTGGATAGTATCTGTTGACTTATAAAATTCACATCGGGACGTATTTTTAAGTAAACTGCTCCACTATATTCACCATAAGGGACCAGGGGAATAAAAACATGGAATAAATTCTGTTCCTCCTGGAGGCTAGTAATCAATTCAGATTTTAACATTTTATCATGCAGAGAAGCATATTTTACAATAGCATCTTTATATTTTTTTTCTGTAGTAGTATCCATAACCCTATGATTATAAAAATAATCATATAATTCCTGGCCTAAATCAATTGCAACAAACTTATTTTCGTAAGGAAGAATAACACACATTGCTTCAACATTACGTCGCATAAGAGGTTGTTTTAAAATACTATTTAAGGCATGAATTAAATTTTTTATTCGATTCATTTTATCTGTTTCACTTTCTATTGGATCAGTTTCAAGTATTAATTCTAAGGCTGATGTGGTAAGATTTCCAATTTGCTCTGCAGAATTCTGTTTATACCAGTCCATTGTATCGGAAAGTAAATCTCTCAAAGTATTTTGTTGCAGATGTGAAACAAAGACTTGAAACATTATCATAATAAGAAAAATTATTAGAATATGTTTCCATTCGAAATGAATCTCTTTAATTTTCTTCAAAGCTTTCATATTAGCCTCTTATTTTTTTACTATCACTTTTTCTGCATTAATTTGCATTGTAGCTAATCTTAAAGCATCTGCAACATTAATTTCCTTTTTTAGAGCTTTATGAAACATGTGAGACATTATTTCAGAAATTCTTGTATAGTTTTTGAGTAATGGTCTGTGTTTTCCCCATTTCAATAATTCCTTTACCTGAAGTAAATCTTTATGATTTTTTAGATAGAGAGTATCTTCAAAAATTTCTTCATTTACTGGGATTACACCACCTTCTTCATACAGGATTTTCTGATTTTCTTTCTGGAACATGAACTTTATAAATTTGAGTGCTTCTTCTTTACTATTCGAAAATTTTGATATCATCAAACACCAGCCTCCAAATACACCTGACGAGTTGTTCCCTTTAAAGTGGGGTAGCGGAGCCACCTCCATATTTTTAACATTCGATGTATCTTTTAAAAATTTTTTATACTGTTTATGAAAACCAATCCAGCCTCGTAAGAATACTGCATTATTTTCATTTGTATAGAGATAACTTAAAAATTCATCAAAACGGGTTACTTCTTTTGGAGTGAATTTATATTTGTGTATAAAATCTACAAGTTGTTGTAAAGATTTTCGAGCAGGCTCTTTATCAAGGTCAATTGTTTTATTATAAAACAGATCATCTATTTCTTTTTCTGTAAGTAATTCATGAAAACTACAAACCATCCCTTCAAATTCACCACCCTGAAAAACATAAACAGGATAATTTGATTGCAACTTTTTACCAAGTATAATGAAATCCTCCCAGGTTATCGACTTACAGATTTTTTCCTCCCAGTCTACTCCATCCTTAAGTTTAGCAATCAGGTCTTTTCTATAATACAAAACCCCCACATCAAGAAATAATGGAAAAGCCACAATAGTGTCGCTCTGATAACAAGCTTTCAAAGCCATTTTGTTGACTTTTTGTAATTCTTCATTACTGAAAAAATCATTCATCGGGTAACCCCATTTTGCAAAACGGGGTATCCAGATTAAATCAACAGCGAAAATATCAATACCATCGCTTCTATTTCTTAATGACCTTGTTAGAATTGCTTTTCTATCGTTCGTAGTAAAATGATAAAAAGGTAAGTTTACAGGTACAACTTCTATTTCGTTTTTATAAAGCTCGTTAAATTTCTTAATAATTTTAAGGTGTGCTGAAGAAATATTATCAACATAATAAATTTTTTTTACCGTCCCTTTGGGGAAAAGATTTATTTGGAATGGTAAATAGATAAAGAAAAATATAGCCACCACAGAAAATAAAATTGAAATAAGCCATATGGAAGATTTACTGATTTTTTTAGTTATCCTTTTCAAACCCCCCTCCAATTTTTTGATGTGCCAGAAGCTACTAAGAATATAAAGCTTTTTTTAGAGATTTTTCAATAGCATTTTTGAAATTACTAAGATTAACAGGTTTTTGAAAGATAAATTCAATCCCAAGGTTTCGATACTCTTCTTCTATTGAAGGATTTATATCACTGCTAAGAATTATGACCGGTGGACGAAATTTTAGGTCTGAAATCAAAATTTGTTTTACTAAATCGTAACCACTCATAAAAGGCATTTTGTGATCAGTAATTACAAGAGCAGGTGTTTGTTGCTTTATTATTTCCAAAGCTTCTTTTCCATTCTCAGCTTCTAAAATAGTGAAGCCAGAAATTAAACTTTTCAGTAACTTTGAATATAATATACGTTCGTATCGAATATCATCAACTAATAAAATTGAGGTGGATGAAACAGGGATTGTAAAAATAAATTTAGTTCCTTTCCCATATTCACTCTCTACCCAGATATCACCTCTGTGCTTATGAACTATTTCGTAAACCAGAGAAAGTCCAAGTCCGCTCCCTTTTTCACCTGCTGTACCTGGAGTTGTAAACTTTGCATCAATTTTAAATAACTTTGGCAAATCTTCTTTTTTAATTCCAATACCATTGTCTTCTACTGTAAATTGAACATTTCGCTTTATTACATCAAAATCAGCAGAAATTTTTATTTCACCATTAGGACTTGTGAATTTTATAGAATTAGAAATAAGATTATTTAAAGCCTGCATTAATAGATTTTCATCAGCATGAACAAATATATCATTTTCGACTTTTGAGATTAATTTAATATTCTTTTGTAAAGCTGCACCAGAAAGTATCTGTATTGATTTTTCTATTAAAACTTTTGCATTAACCTTTTGAGGTTCAAATTTGATCCTTCCTGTTTGAAGCCTTGTCCAATCAAGCAAAGAATTTAAAAGATTCAACATACTTCTGGCAGATTGTTGAATAAATTCGATATACTGCCTTTGTTTATCTTTTGATATATCTTTTTCGTTAAGTAAAAAATCTGTAAATCCAAGTATTGAACTAAAGGGAGTTCTAAGATCGTGTGATATTATTGAAATAAACCTATCTTTGGTTTCGTTTAATTCTTTGAGTTGTTCAGCAGATTTTTTTAATTCTTCCTCTGCCTTTTTAGAAAGTGTTATGTCATTAACTATACCAAATATTTTTTCTACTCTTCCGTTAGAATCTCTTTTGACTGTAATTTTATTTTCAATCCATATAATATTTCCAAGTGAGTCTATGATTCTATATTCAAGTACTTCGAAATTTCTCGCTGTGTCTTTATAAAATCTTCTTAGCTTACCAATTATAACTTTGACATCATCGGGATGTATAATTTTTTTCCAGAGCATTGAATCATTTATAAATGCCTCTGGTGAATAACCTGTAATTTTTTTAATTGTTGGCGTGTAAAAAACCTCTTTTAATTTGCCATCAACTTTTTCGGCGGTCCAGAAACTTTCATTAATATTTTCTGTTATGCTGCGATATCTTTCTTCAGATAACTTTAATATTTCTTTTGACTTCTTCTCCTCAGTTATATCTCTCAATATCCAGACTATAAATTTCTCATCTTCTACTTCATAGGATGAAACAGAGTTTTCCAGTTCAATTGTTGTATTATCTTTTCTAATCCCTGTAAAAGTAAGTCTTGATGTACTAATTTTATTTTCTTCCAGATCCTCAATTAACTTTGCAACTTTGACTATGCTATTATTTTCTACAAAATTAAGTGGATCCTGGCCAATTATTTCACTGGCACTTTTATAATTAAACATCTTAACAAATGAATCATTTACAAGGAATATTTTTCTTTTGCTAATAAGTGCAATGCCGTCTTGTGATGCCTCGAAAATTGATCGAATAAGTAAAAGGTCTTTTTCAAATTCTTTCTTTTGTGTTATATCTGTTAAAATCACATTATAATAGATTGGTGAACCTGAAGTGTCTTTTACAACCGAAAAGCTTGCAAGTGTATAAATTGTTTGTCGATTTTTCGTAATTAATGGAAGCTCAAGAGTGTGAATGAGATTATTTTTAACATCATTCAAATTAAAACCTACATTCATCAAATAATAGGAATCAATTAAGTCGATAAAGAATAATTTTTTAATTTCTTCCTCGGTATAATTGAAAGTCTGAAGCAAATATGGATTAGCGTAAATTATCATTCCTTTCAAATCAAGAATGCAGATAAACTCATGAGAATTGATTACAATATTTCTAAATTTTTCTTCTGAACGTTTTAGTTCCTCTTCAAGTCTTGCCTTTTGAGTAATATTATTACACAGAAAGATTATATTTTCCTCTTCATTAAACAAACCAGCACGTAGCTGGTAATATTCTGCAATGGCTTCATCTTCTCCTATTTTGATTATTATTTCTTCAAAATTTTTTTCTTCCAAATTTTTCTTAAGCTCTCTTAGAAATTCATTACCAAGCTCAGGAAATATTTTGGAAATTGACTTCCCGTAAATTTCACTTTTTGTAAAGCCAAATAAATTTGTTGCTCCCTCGTTCCATAAAAATATATTTCCCTCTTTATCAATACCAATTAAACCATCAACCAATTTATTTGAAATATATTCATATCTTTTTAATTCATTAATTTCATCTTCTATGTTTTTATTTTCATAAATGTCTTTTGAAATTAATATTATAAATGTTTCCGATTTATCTATTTCTGATCCTAAAGGAATGATCGCAAGGTTTAATTTTTGTTCCTTCCCGTCTTTTAAGAGCGGAATTTCTGTCCAAATGGTTTTTCTTGATAATGAAACTTGTTCAATTAATCTCTTAAAAAGTAAGCCTGATATTTTTTTGGGTTTTCTAATAGAACTTGCAGAATCCAATTCAAAAAGGAAATTATATTTTTCAAAACTCCCTTCAGAAACAAATTTAACTTCACAATTTTTATTTACAATAAAAAATGATTCACTCACTTGAGAAAGAAACTCAATAAAATTTTTTGACTCACTCAGCGAAATATCTTTTTGAGCAGAAGGAATTTTTATATCTTCAAGTATTAATATTCCACCCTGAAATTTATTATCAACTATTATAGGAACACCTTTCAACAAAACAGATATTTTACCGCCCGATATAGTTTTTAATTCTGTTAATTCTTTTTCGAATGCAGTAAAATTTTTAAGTTCAGCCAAATCATTTCTAATATCGAGATTCTTAAATATTTTGTGTTCGTAAATATTTTTACCATGTAAATCTTCTGCAGAACTTTCAACGACTCCAGAAAACTTGAAAAAATTATTATTAACAAATTCCACAATAAAATTATTCGAGAAGATCAATATTCCCACCGGTGCAAATTCAAGCGCATCTTTAAAGGCAAAATTAGATTTTGATTGATAATACGATTTATCCGAGGACAGCATCATTTCTAATTATTTTATTTCTCATTAAACCTTAATACAATTTATAAAATAGTGATAAGAAAATCATGGTATTAATGATACTGCTATAAATACTCAATACGGTTTCAAAAGACTTTAAGATTCACTAATAAAACTTTTTATTAATACTTTGTTTATCATAATTAACTATTTTATTTTTGAATACAAAATCATTTTTACAAATATCAGGTGAGTTATGAAAAAATTATTTATCAACACATCAATCATTTTAATTCTATTCTCCTTTCTATATACTTCAAATGCTCAATTAAAATTAGATACAGTTAAGGCTCAGCGGTTCGATACTGGTAAAATGTGGTCGTTTGATTATCCACCCATTGATTATCTGAAAAAAACATATGGAATTGATGTTAATGAAGAATGGTTCGAAGATGTGCGTTTATCTGCTTTACGACTTCCAAATTGTACAGCATCATTTATTTCAGAAGACGGACTTATTATGACAAATCATCACTGTGCACGTAATTTACTTGAAAGACTCTCTGAAGATGGGGAAGATCTCGTCAAAGATGGTTTCTATGCAAGAACTCTTGAAGAAGAAAGAAAAATACCAAATTACTATGCAGACCAGCTTGTATTCATAAAAGATGTAACAGAAGAAGTTTTAAAAGCTTCTGAAACAGGCTCCACACCAGAAGAGAAAGCAAAAAATAAAGAAGCAAAAATTAAAGAGCTTACTGATAATCTTAATAAAGAAACAGGTTTAATTGCTCAGGTGGTTTCGTTATTTAATGGTGCAAAATTTTCATTATATGGATATAAAAGATATGATGACATCAGATTAGTTTTTGCACCAGATATGCAAATAGCATATTTTGGTGGTGATTACGATAATTTTACTTATCCGCGCTATAATCTTGATTTTACATTCTATAGAGCTTACGAAAATGGTAAGCCGGTCAAGCCTTCGAATTACTTTAAATTCACTTTGAAGGGAATTGACCCTGAGGAACCAATCTTTACAGTCGGAAATCCCGGTTCAACACAAAGATTAAAAACAATTGCTCAACTTGAATATATGAGAGATGTTGTTTATAGAAATAATGCATTTTTACTTGATACCTATTATAAGGCATTAGAAGATTTGAAAAAAATAGCACCCAATCGTGCAGAAGAATTTGAAAAAATTCGTGTAAATATTGGCAATAGTCAAAAAGTAATTACGACAATTTATAAGGGTTTAACAGATCCATATTTAATGGCACGAAAAAAAGACTTTCAAAGAAAACTTCAAGAAGCAGTATGGAACAACCCAGAATTGAAAAATACATATGGAACTGTCTGGGAAAATATAGAAAAAACTCAAATGGAATTAAGAAAATATGGACCCAGAATTGCAGCTTATTCCATCAATCCAAGATTCACTCCTGTTTATTTTTCTATTACCAAGAAACTTATCGATTTCGCAAATGAAATGAGTAAACCAGAAAGTGAAAGAAACCCTGATTATAAAACTGAAAAACTTGATTCTATTATTAATTCAATTTATCCTGAAAAAATAGATGAATTAATCGAAAACACTAAACTCTGGATCTGGGCAGATTTTATGAGAATGAATTTAGGCGATAATGAACATTGTGTCCAAAAATTATTCGGAAATAAAAAAGGTGTAGATGCTGCAAATTTCCTCCTTTCAAATTCAATCATAAGCAAAAAAGAAAGGGTTCTAAGTTTAGCAAAAGAAGGAGCTGATGCAATTTTTAATTCCAAAGATCCTTTAATTGAATTTGTAAAAGAATCACAAGAAAAATTACCAGAATTACAAAAAATTGCACGTGAAATTTCAAATACTACTCAGATCTACGATGACATGCTCGGTCAGGTAATATTCAAAGTCTACGGTACATCAATTCCTCCTGATGCAAATTTTACATTGAGATTAAGCGACGGCAAACTTGCAAGCTTTGATTACAATGGAACAAAAGCTCCTTTGTTTACAACTTTTTATGGTCTATATGATAGATGGTACTCTTTTAACAAAGAATATCCATGGAATTTACATGAAAGATGGACAAATATTCCAGATGATTTTGATTTGTCTACTCCATTTAATTTTATTTCAACAAACGATATTGTAGGTGGAAATTCTGGCAGTGCGATAATTAATAAAAATGCTGAAGTGGTTGGACTGGCATTCGATGGAAATATGGATAGTATAGTGGGTAATTTTATTTATATGCCACACAATAACAGATGCGTAGCTGTAGATGTAAGAGCTATAGTACACTCGTTGGATAAAATTTATAAAGCAAAAAGAATTGTCGATGAACTGAAAACAGGAAAGATTGTAAACTAAAAACTTTTTTCTGCCCGTGGCTAAAAGCTACGGGCAGTTTTGTCTAACTAACAATAAAAGAAATATTTTTAAAAAATTTAATAATACTTCTCTTATCTCCTTCAGATAAATAAATTCACACAAATGATATAATTTATATTTAATCTTCATATTTTATTAAAATTAAAATGACAAAGTAAAAGTTGAGTAACTGACTAAAAAGATTTAAGAAATTTTAAATTCAAATGTCGTATTGAATAGGTTCAAATAATTTTGATAAAGAATAAATTCTAAAAGAGGTGTTTGGTTTCTTATTTAAAATCAATTTTTCTGTAAATTATCCATTAATTCTTCATCCTCATAACATTATGGTTGTGCCATCTTCACATAAAATATGTCCAAATCCATACCCTAACTTTTGCGATATTGTAACATCGAATTCTCTGTGAATACGTTATAGCCATGAATTAACAAATTAATGTTAATAGTTTTAACTGTTGTAAGTTTTTATTAGATGTAAACTTTGGGAATGCCCATCACATTAACAGCTTTATATACTCTGGCTTTTGACTGTCTAAGATTCTTCAACATGTTCATCCAATTTGTAGATATGCCAAATATCAATTATACATTTTTTAACTGATTTTATTAAAGTAAAAAAAATGTTATAATTAAATTGAAAGAGATATTAAATCGTTCACACTGCACAGCAGCTAAGTTTGTTAACGTCTTTATCAAAACTTATTGCCGCTAATTTTATTCCCTCAGAAAGTGTAAGATATGGATGAAACATTTGCTTTAGTTCTTTTACAGTAATTCCATATTTGATTGCAAGTGAAACCTCCATAAGGAGTTCAGAACCTTCAGGGGCTAATATTCTTGCGCCGATTAATTTGTCGTTTGCTTTATTGCGGATTAGTTTAATAAATCCCTTTGTATTTCTTGCAGCAATTGAACGCGGCACATCTTTTAATTGAATTGTTGATGCTTCATAATCAATCTTGTTTTCATAAGCTTGATTTTCATTCATTCCAACTCCAGCAACTTGCGGATCTGTAAAAATTACCCAAGGGAAAACCGAGTAATCTTTTTTAGTCTGATTTACACTAAACATATTTTCAACTGCAAGTGAACCTTCATAAGCAGCGGAATAAACAAATAGATATTCACCGGTTACATCGCCTGCTGCATAAATATTCGGAATTGATGTCTGCAAAAATTCATTTGTCTTAACGAAATTATTTTTATGGATTTCAATTCCTAATTCTTCTAATCCGAAACCTTTAGTATTGCCTTTTCTACCGGTTGCAAGCAAAAGATGTGTGCCTTCAATTATTTCATCTTCATCTTTTATAAGAGCGTTAACAATTACTTTCCCATTTTTATTTTCAATTGATTTTATTTTTGCACCGGTTTTAATTTCTATCCCTTCAGCTTCAAGATATTCTTTCAAAGTTTCAGTAACATCTGGCATTTCATCGGGGAGAATTCTGAAAGAACGTTGAAGGATGGTAACTTTAGAGCCAAGACGTGCAAACATTTGTGCATTTTCCAAAGCTATGTATCTTCCACCGATTATAATTAAATGTTCCGGAAGTTTTTCTAGTTCATAAAGTGTTTCATTTGTTAAGTAATCGTTCTCACTTAACCCCGGGATTTCTGGAATGAATGTAGATGAACCGGTAGCAATCAGAATATATTCAGCTTTATATTTTATACCTTCAGCTTCAACTGTGTTTTTGTCTATTAGCCTTCCATAAGATTTAATAATTGTAACATTGGGCTCGTCCTTGAGTACATCAACATATTTGTGCTGACGCAGCTCTTCGACTAATTCAGTCTTTTGACGAATTACTTCTTTGAAATTAATTTTGTTATTGCCGGATTTTATTGAAGAAAAATTCGGATGATTTGCATTGTGAAATTGTTCAGCGGTTCTGATTAAAGTTTTTGACGGAACACAGCCAACATTTACACAAGTGCCGCCGATTGGCAAACCTTCGTTTATCATTAAAACTTTTTTCTCAAGTTCACTTGCTTTAATCGCAGCGGCAAAGGCAGCGGAGCCACCACCGATGATGATTAAATCATATTTATCTGTACCGTTTTCTTTAACTTCTTTTTCACCAATCGAGCTTGCATCGGGATCATCGACAACTTTATAGCTGCCGGTAGAGTTAATTGCATTAATAATTTCTGATTTTGATACTTTTTCCGAATCGAATTCAAATTTGCCATTCTTTTCCGAAAAGCTCACATTTGTAGAAATTATACCTTCTAATTGTGAAACTTTTTTGCTAATTGTTTGCGCGCAATGTTCGCAGGTCATTCCTTTGATTCTTAATTTTATTGTTTGAACAGACATTATAACTCCATTTTAATTTTCATTTTCGTCAATTGGTTGAATCTTTTTCACCTTGTAGCCAACTTTTTCTTCAACAGCTTTTTTCAATTGCTCTGTTTGAACATTTGTATCATCAAATTGAACTAATGCAATCCCGGTCTTATAAGATAATTCAGCATTCAATACACCGTTCTCAGATTTAAGGGCATAAATAACGGATTGTTCACAACTTGTACAGCTCATTCCTCCAATTTCTAATTTGGCTTTTACAATGTGTGTCGAATTTGTAATTCCAATATTTTGTGAATCCGGGAAAAATACTTTTGAATAATAAGGAAAGGTTATTAGAATGACAGCGATAATAGTAACAATCCACAAAAATGATTTTGAATTAATAAAACTTTTTTTGTTTTCCTTATCTTCTGTTTCACAAACATATTCAATTTCTGTCTTTTTTGGTATGTAAGCCTTATAAAAAGCGTAACCAAGAATAATTGCCGTAAAAGCAATAAAATAAGGTCGAAGCGGTTCTAAGAATGAAAATGTTGATGCAATGCCGCTTAATCCGCCTAATATTGCCAACACTGGTGTAATACAGCAAAGCGATGCAAGTAATGTTGTTACAATAGCGCTGTTTCTAAAAAATTTATTTCTATTCATAATAATTTTACTCCAAAAACATTTTACATAATTCAAAAAATTCAAAAGAGATCTGTTACACGAATCCCTTTAGGTGTTCCAATTATTTGCAGCCAGAAGGATATCCTGGACAAGCCGGAGTTCCTTTCAATGGACAGATCGAATTATCTGTATTGGAAGTAGTTCCGGTAAAAGCGAGTGCGTTAACTGTAATTCCAAGTATTCCCAGAATTAATGCTATTTTACGTTTCATCTTGTGTCACCCCCTTCTGTTTTTTTTATTTGGATTCGATAACTTCAAGAATAGGACATTCTTCTGTTGATAATTCTTCGCAAACACATTGATTAATTAATTTGACTAAAATTCTTTTAATATTCTTTAAGTCTTTTATTCTTTCTTCGATATCATTTAATTTATGTTCAGCTATATGTTTGACATCACCGCAAGTAGCAGTTGATTCTATTTTAAGACTTAGCAATTATTTTATTTCCTTTAACGTAAAACCAAGTTCCTTAGCACGTTTAATGAACAGCAGCAGTTTCACATCCATTTCATTGTAAACTCTGTACTTTGATTCTTTCCGTTTCGGCTTGGGCAAAAGCTTTATTTTTTCGTAATAGTGGACAGCTTCGATGTTAATTCCGACTTCTTTTGCTAGTTGTCCCACAAAATATTCAACCACTTTTAAATTCCTTTTGATTTATTATGCAAATATAATATACGTAGTATGGTACGGAGTCAAGTATGCGAAAATATTTTTTTGAGGGGATGATTCTATTAATAAACAGGAAAAAAATTAATATTTGTATCCTTTAACTTCTTCTTCCGAAAATCCCACTCCAAGTCCAAGTGCAATTCGGTTCACAAAATTAAAATAACTGATTATCAGATTCACGAGCAAAATATCTTCATCCATCCATCCGGATTTTTTTTAGTTCATCAATGTCTTCTTTATTGATCGAAGAGGGATTTAAGGTAAGTTTGGAGGCATATTTAATTGCAAGTTTAAATTTTTCTGAAAATGTAGGATCATCAAAAGTTAAAATAAATTTCTTAAGTCTCTCAGTATTCTTCCAATAATGATTAAGTGCCTTTGCGTGGTGATTTATACAATAATCGCATTTATTAACTACAGAGACAACAACCGCTATCATCTCTTTAATCTATCGTGGAATACTCGACTTACCAAACATAATTGATTTATAAAGTTCCATATGTTTTATCATTGCATCGGGATTTAAACTGTGAATCTTCATTATATTCGAAAGTTTTCTGCGTGAAGAAATTATATCTTCATAAACTTCTTTTAATTTACCTTGTGCCTCAGTTTCATCAATAACTTTTATAAACGGCATTTTACACTCTATTTATTTTATTGAATAACTTTTGCTGGTCTATATCACCATAAGAAAAAAGTTTATTATCAATTAAAAGAGCCGGTGTAATATTAATTCTTTTATCGTGAAAAGAATTAATATGAATGATTTGTAAACTCAATAAAGGATTTTCGAAGACAATCTTCTTAAGAATTTTTTCAGCTCTAAGGCAAGCATTACAATTATCAGAAATTATTAATTTCAATTGCATATTGTTTTTAATACAAAATTGGTAAAATGAAATCAATATTGCTGTCTATATTCTGACATTTGTTAAAAAATTATTTTTTTTATTTCAACGATGTTATTTATTATGAGCTTATTTCTGTCAAAGTGGATAATTCCCTTATTTCTCATATCATTTAAAAAAAATTAACTGTCTGTCTCGAGCAAGCAGTAAGTTCTCCAATATTTTGATTGTTTAAGAAAGGTTTAACGAATATTTGCTTTCCTATTTTCTTATCATTTTTCTCTGCATATCTCAAAATAAACGAAGCAATTCTCTGGTTTGCATCCTTGAAAATAAGATCTTCAACGCGCTCAGAAAAACTTCTTAACTTCTACCCGAGAATTTTTGTTAATCTAAGATTTAATTCCGGATTTCTCTCTATAAAGGCAGCAAGGTCATTCTTACTTAATGCGCAAATCATTGAAGGTTCTAAAGTTATTGCGTAATCTGTTCTTTGTTCTTCATCCAGATAAGCCATTTCACCAAATATTTCTCCCGGATTAATAATTGCAATAATTTTTTCGCTACCATCACCAAGATATTTTGCGATTTTAACTCTGCCGGTTTTAAGAAAGAAGATAGTTTTAGAAGGCTCATTTGCAAAATAAATTGGTTGATTTGAATCAACACTTATATCTGTTATTAATCTGTTTAATTCCATCATTTTGTCTTCATCAAGACTTTTAAATAGATTAAAATTTTCCAAGTACCATATCTTTGATTTTTCTGGTATAATGATTACGTCCTTTATTTCAATATCTAAAAAGTTTCTCTTCTCGAGAACCTGTTTGTACTAAAAAATAATTAAAATAGAGGAATACTACAATTAGTTTACACTGTATAACGACGCATTATTTAATAAGTATCAAATTCCTTTTTTAAAAAAATATCCTATTGTTCTTTGAAAGCAATTATTATATTATTATAAAGAATTAACCTGTATTCTTAAACAACACAATTAATTAATCGGAATATTTTTGTGTCTTACCAAGTCGGTTTGCACATCTCTATTTTAAACTGCATTATCGGTTTCTGTTTGCGGTAATTTCACCAAATAATTTTCCTTAAATAATTGTATATACTCTCATTATAAATTCATTAGCGCCAGCTATCTAACTCTGTTTACTACCATTGCTACAACACACATTGTAAAACTTCCTCTTTAATTCCCTTCTTTTTTACTGACACTCATGCTAATTGTATAATTTCTTAACTGTCCTCTACTTATAAGTAACGTTCAGCTTCTGTTTACATTCTATCGGTTGCTTTATTATCAGTTTGTTATTCACAAATAATGAACCGCTTTTTGAATTTTAAAAATTTATAGTCACTATCAAAAAGTTAAATTACCAACATAACTATACAGTTCATTACGATTCTTTAGATTTTTCAGATCTTCACTTGTTACTCTAAGTTCCTATATACCGCTATTTCTTTTTTTATTTGCAATGACATATGAGTGTTTTACAAATTCTTATTCGATTATTAATTGATTGAATTTTATATTGAAATTGGCACTAAAAATTTATCAACTTCAGCTCTTCCATCAGCACCCTTTTCCATTTTTCCACTTCATTCATGTAAATAGATAGATGATTCAAGCAATATATAGTACAAGCATAACCGTAACAATTAACGAACTGTTTTTAATAACACTTTTTGAGATAGTATTTAATCACCAAGAAATATGTATCTCTCACCGTAAATAGTTTTAATAAATTTCTGACCAATGGTTTCCTCTAATTTTTTGCGGAGATTTTTAACTGTGGCTTCAACGATATTTGCTTGTGGAAACTAAGACAAACCTCACAATTTTTCGTAGATGGTTTCCTTACTGATTATTGTTCCACGATTATCGAGAAAAATTTTAACAAGAAACCTTAAACGGTTTAAAACATGCTGTTAGTTTTAAGGCAAAGATGAAGATCTTCAAACCTTGAGCGAATGGCTTACCACTTTGAAAAAAGAATCCGTACCGAAAGATTCTACACAATAATCCCTCTTCGAAATCCCCGTTAAGAAATTGACGGGGATTTTTTTATTAATCTCATATATGTAGAAATTTTAGTAATTATTTATTTGTTAATCCATATGACAAGGTTAAATTTCAAAAGATTAATAAAGATATATGCTCTTGAGTATAATTCTTTAATCCTGAAATAACAACAAATAATTAAAATCTTTATGGGAAAATTAGGACTAATTAATATTGCTTTCTCTAAATAATTTATCCAAATCAAGCTAACATATACTCGGAAAAATCAGCTAAAACTTGATTAATATTTTTTCCCGATTAAATAATTTTATTGAAATTTTTAAGAATGCTATACTAGTAATTAAAGTAAAAACAAAAAGAAGTATCAAATAGCTATTGTAAAAAATGAGCGTTCCATTATTAGGAACACAAAGAAAATCATAAATGGGAATAATACTAAAACGGCTACGAATTGAGATGTTTGATACTTGTTTACAAGGCACGAAATAGTTATAGACACAACATTTATAAAATAAGATATAACCGGAATTAAAATGAAAATAGAAAAAAGCCATTTTACACTAATTATATGGGATATAAGAAACATATAATTATAATAGTATGAAACTAAATGTGTTCTTTGTAAAATATGTGTAAGAACTTGCATTGATCTTCAGGAAGTTGGTGTGCTTGAAGCAATAGATCGTGGACACAATACACACATAGGAACTTTTCTGGATAAACCACTTGCAGAAGTAATTTGTATTAACTGCGGACAGTGTATTAATCGTTGCCCACCGGTGCATTAAGAGCAAACGACCC
>FWPU01003520.1_pt1 | contig 39265 bp, 29 predicted proteins | sample 2228361 | NCBI WGS metagenome assembly FWPU01 (sample SAMEA103939777, study PRJEB20133) | metagenome | reverse complement strand
GGGCCACCACGTCCAGGAGGGGGGGCGGAACGGACCGGTGGGCGGGCTGGTAGTAGGCAAAGAGGTTGGGCCGGGTTTCATAGAACGCCAGCTCCTGGGCCAGGGTCTCCACCGGGACGGGCAGGGGAGTTGGCGCCATCATGAAGGCCCGCAGGGCCGGCCGGTCGTCATATTCCAGGGAGCAGATGAAATAGATGCACTCAGGATAGTGGGCGTTCCAGGCGTCGGTGGCCGAGGGATAGGCCACCGAGACCGGATGGGAGTGGTAGACGCCCATCATCTCGTCCCCGGCTTCTTCAAACTTGAACTGGAGCAGCAGTGTCTGGGGGTCCACCTCGTAGTTTTCGATCCGTTCCGGGGCCACATTGCGGCCGCGCACGGCCTCGTAGGCTTCCAGGCCGCGACCCCGCACCACGCCACAAATTTCCTCGGGCTTGCCCTCCCGGGCGTGATCGATGATGGCATCGTAGACGTCCGCCGGCACGATGACCGGCGGGATGGCTCGTGGTTTCATGGTCATTCCCTATCTGTACGAGCAAGTCTGTGCAAGCAAGGGTTCAACAGGCTGGGCACCATTCTAGCAGGTGTTGTGGCGGGGCCAAAAGTTGAGAAAGCCCGTCACGGACAGGGCGGGGAGCCCTCTGGGCCCCTGTCCCTACATGCTGCACCGACAAATGTGAACGATACCCCTCCCCTGAACCGTGTTTGACAGGGCCAATGGGCTCTTATACAATGGGCGCCAGCCTGGTACAATACCGCTTTGCCCTGGCAGCCATCTTGCCGTCCGGGTTACGTCCAGACAACCCGATTTCCGGATGTCTTCCATGCCTTGACGGACCGCGGGACCATCCTCCTCCACCGTCACAGGTCCGTCAACATCATCTATCCCTTACAACAGCTCTGCACGATCGAGTGACCTGATCTGGCAAGTGATCGATCTATCCGCCCACCACAAGGAGGAAATACCATGGTCGAATCTCACCCGTCCAAGCGAACTTTGAGTCGACGTAACTTCTTGCGCGGCGTATTCTTCGGGGCAAGCGGCGTCGCCCTGGCCGCCTGTGTGGCACCCCAGGCACCCCAGGCCGCCCAGACCGAAGCCGAGGGAAGTGGGGCCGCACCGGCAGCCCAGGAGGCGGTCACCCTGAGCTTTCTGACCCAGGGGGGCAACGACATCGCTTTCCTGCGCTATGAACCCCTTATCGAAAACTTCCAGAAGGCCAACAGCGCCATCACCGTTGAACCCATCTGGGAACCCGGAGGGGCCATCGAGATCCAGACCAAGCTGTTGACCCTCATTGCGGCCGGCGATGCGCCCGACGTCTACTGGGCCCACAGCTACACCAACTCCGGCCAGGCGGTGCGCAACATTCAGCTGGACCTGAACCCCTTCCTGGAGGCCGACCCCGACATCAGCGGCGATGATTTCCTGCTGGCTGCCTGGAAGGATTTCCAGTACGAAGAGCGACAGATCGGCTTCCCCCGGGAGACCACCAGCACGGTCATGATCTACAACGTGGAGCTCTTCGAGCGGCATGGCCTGCCCCTGCCCACGGACAACTGGACCTGGGCCGACTTTCTGGAGGCCGCCACGGCCATCACCGAAGGCGATGGCCCCGACAAGATCTACGGCACCGCGGACTGGCACCTGAACCGCAACACCTGGATCAAGATGTGGCAGAAGGGCGGCGATGTCCTCAGCGAGGACCGCACCAAGTTCACCATGAACCAGGAGCCCAGCATCTCCCAGGTGCGGGAGATCCAGCGCTGGCACCATGAGCTGGGCATCCACCTGCCGGCCACGGTGGCCGAGGCCGGCGGCTTCACCACCGGTGACCTCTTCACCACAGGCAAGATCGGCATGTTCCCCCAATTCTCGGTCTTCTCCAACGTGATGGCATCTGAATTCCCGTGGGACATTGCCCATCTGCCCACCGACCCGGACGACATCCGCACCACCCGGGTCGCCTCGGCCGGGCACAGCGTTTACAGCGGCACCGAACACCCCGACGCAGCCTGGCAGTGGATCAAGTACCTGGGCAGCGAGGAGGCCTTCCGCCATTGGGTGGAGGCCACCGGCCTGAACGTGCCGTCCCTGAAGGTGGTGGCCGAGAGCCTGCTGGAGGCCAGCGCCGATGTGCTGCCCGAGCACGCGCAGATCATGCTGGACGCCTTTGAGTATGGGCGGCCTGAGCCGGTGGCCGGCGACTGGATCGGCATCCACCGGGAAGTGCAGCCCGCGCTGAATTCCATCTACGGTGTGGAGAAGGCCGATCCCCAGCAGGCCCTGGATGCCATCGCCGCCCGGGTGGAGGAGCTGGCCGTCTACGTGCCGGGCGCCTGACGAACCCAGGGTGCCCCCGGATGGTTGATCCACAGATTGCACAGAGAGGGTCTGGAAGATCTATGCCATCTGTGCCATCTGTGGATCCCACCCAATCGCCAAGATGCGCCGTGACCACCTGAATCATCGGTGGCTTCCGTGCAGGCTGCCAACGAGCGGATGAAATGCGATGAAACGGTTTCGACTGTGGCGTTCTTCGCCCCGGGGTCTGCTTTGGACCGAAGCCCGGGACGCCTACATTTTCATTCTGCCTTGGGCATTGGGCTTCCTGGCTTTCACGGCCGGCCCCATGCTGGCTTCCCTCTACATTTCCTTCACCCGCTGGGAGATCGTCACCCCATCCCGGTGGGTGGGGCTGGCCCAGTACAGCAAGCTGATGGCCGACGACCGTTTTTGGCTGTCCCTGTACAACACCAGCTACTACGTCTTCGTGGGCGTCCCGCTCCACCTCTTCCTGGCCCTGCTGGCGGCGCTGGCCATGAACCTGAACCTGCGGGGGATCCACTTTTTCCGCACCGCCTACTACATCCCTTCGTTGACGCCGGTGGTGGCCAACTCCATCCTCTGGGTCTGGATCTTCCACCCGGAATGGGGGCTGGCCAACGCGTTCCTCAACTGGCTGGGGCTGAAGGGGCTCTACTGGCTGCAAGATCCGAAACTGGCCAAGCCGGCCCTCATCATCATGAGCTTCTGGTCCATCGGCGGCCAGATGGTGATCCTCCTGGCCGGGCTGAAAGGGATTCCCCAGGAACTATATGAGGCGGCCGACATTGACGGCGCCAACTGGTGGCACCGCTTCTGGCGGGTCACGCTGCCGTTACTGACGCCGGCCCTCTTCTTCAACCTGATCATCGCCATCATCGGCGCCTTTCAGGTCTTCACCCAGGCCTTCATCATGACCGACGGCGGGCCCAACTACGCCACCCTGTTCTACCTACTCTACCTCTACCGCAACGCCTTCGAGAACTTCCGCATGGGCTATGCGTCGGCCATGGCGTGGGTGCTGTTCATCATCGTCTTGATCTTCACCATCATCCAGTTCCGCCTGTCGGATCGCTGGGTGTTCTATGAAGGGGAACTGAGGAAGTAAAGGCCAATGTCCACCATCTCTGAGCACAAGGGGCCGGTCCCGGCTCTGGCAGCCCGGCCAACCGCGAGCCGGTGGAGTCGGCGGCGGCTGTTTCGACTGCTCTGGGCCGGTTTCTGGTACCTGGTCCTGGGTTTCTTTGGCGTGGTTCTGGCGCTGCCGCTGGCCTGGCTCATCTCCACCTCCCTGAAGACGGGCGCCCAGACCTTCCTCATGCCGCCCAAGTGGATTCCCGATCCCATCGTCTGGGAGAACTACCCCCAGGCCTTCCAGGCGGTCCCCTTTGCCAAATATTTTTGGAACACGGCCCAAATCGTGGTACTGGCGACGGTGGGCACCTTGCTGACGGCGTCCATGGCGGCGTTCGCCTTTGCCCGGCTGCGTTTCCCCTTCCGGGAGCCGCTCTTCATGCTGGTGCTTTCCACCATCATGCTGCCCGCCATCGTGACCCTGATCCCGACCTTCATCGTGTTTCGGGCCCTGAAGTGGATCAACACCATCCTGCCCTTGGTGGTGCCCTTTTGGCTGGGGGGCGGCGCCTTTAACATCTTCCTGTTTCGCCAGTTCTTCATGACCATTCCCTACGATCTGGACGAGGCCGCCCGCATCGATGGGGCCAGCAACTATCGCATCTACTGGAACATCGTCATGCCCCTCTCCAAGCCGGTCATCGCCACCATCGCGGTCTTTTCCTTCATCCACCACTGGAACGACTTCTTCCAGCCCCTCATCTACCTGCAGAACCCGGAGAAGTGGACCATGGCCATCGGGCTCCTGGGTTTCAAGGACCTTTACTCCACGGCCTGGAACCTGATGATGGCCGCGTCCACGGCCATGATCCTGCCCCTGCTGGTGCTCTTCTTCTTCGCCCAGCGCTATTTCGTGGGCGGCATTCAGATGTCCGGGCTGGCCGGCCGCTGAGCCGCCCCAGGCTTTCCCCCAACCCAGGCACTTCCTAGCTCGATGATGTCCGCGACCGGCAGGCGTGGCTTCCCCCTGGCGCTCTCGGGCGGGCGCGGGAATCCGCCTGATCGGGTAGCCGCCCCACCGGCCAGCCTATTTGCACGGCAGCCTGATTGGCGGTAGGATACCCATTATCAGGACCCCCTTTTCCACATGTATATCAAAGGAACGTAGGAGCGATGGATTGCCCAAATTGCAATACCTGGAATCCTGACGACAAAGATGTCTGCTGGCGTTGCCAGACGCCGCTGCCCAAAGTCACCGACCAAAAGAAAAAACGGCCGCGCACCTTCGCCGGTTTTCCCATCTGGATGTGGATCGTGCTCATTCTGCTCTTTGCCGCGACCTCCTTTGGCCAGTGTATGTTTGTGGGGGTCCCGGGCAGTTAGCCCACGCCGCTCCACACGTTGGGGGGCCCCAGAAGGCAGAGGGTTGCATCTGACAGCCTCTGTCAACATGGGGCGCACCCCTTCCAAGCGAGAGGTCCGACAGAAAGGCCCGGCCGCTTTCCAGGTTTTCATGAACGCCTCCCTGAACGTCTCCGAAATCGGGCAACGACTGGTCCGCTGGCACCAGGAGCATCAGCGCGCCCTCCCCTGGCGGAAGGAACCGGCCGGCAACCGGGACGCCTATGCCGTCTGGGTGAGCGAGATCATGGCCCAGCAGACCCGCCTGGAAACGGTGGTGGACTACTACCGGCGCTGGATGGATCGCTTCCCCACCGTGGACGCCCTGGCCGCAGCTGATCAGCAGGAAGTGCTGAAGCTCTGGGAGGGGCTGGGGTACTATGCCCGGGCCCGCAACCTCCACCGGGCAGCCCGGCAGGTACTCCAGGAACATGGCGGTCGGCTTCCGGCCCGGCGCACGGCGCTATTACAGTTGCCCGGCATCGGCCCCTACACCGCGGGCGCCATCCTGAGCCTGGCCTACGGGCAGCGGGAGCCGATCCTGGATGGGAACGTGAAGCGGGTGCTGAGCCGCTTGGCCGATGTGGACACGCCCGTTGAACAGCAGGAGACCCTCCGGCGGCTCTGGCATCTGGCCCGGGCGGTGGTGGAGGCAGCGCCCGAGGGGGAGGCCGGCACGGTCAACGAAGCCCTGATGGAGCTGGGCGCCACGGTCTGTACGCCGGCTGCGCCCCGCTGCCTGCTCTGCCCCCTGGCCGACCTGTGCCAGGCCGCAGCCCAGGGCACCCAGGCCGAGCGGCCGGTCACCTCGCCCCGGCGCCCTACCCCCCACTACGACGTGGCCGCGGGCATCATCTGGCGCGAGGCCCCCTACCGGTCGGAGCTCCTGGTCGCCCGGCGTCCCCAGGAGGGCATGCTGGGGGGGCTGTGGGAGTTTCCCGGCGGCAAGCTGGAAGTCGGCGATCCGGATCTAGCCGGTTGCCTCCGACGGGAGATCCGGGAAGAGCTGGGCATCGAGATCCAGGTGTTGTCGCCGTTGATGCAGGTCCGCCACGCCTACACCCATTTCCGCATCACCCTGCACGCCTTTCACGCCCGCCACGTCCAGGGCGTGCCCCAGGCCCTGGGCTGTGACGACTGGCGCTGGGTCGCGCCGGAGGAGCTAACGCAATTGCCCTTGCCGGTCACCGACCAGAAGATCGCCCGCCGGCTGCTGGCCGAGCAGGATGCTGCACCCGGCCAGATATGAATTCACTATCAAAAAAGGCCCCGGAAATCCGGGGCCTTCTGCTTTAACCAGGAATGGGGCCGAACGGGGGCGGACCTGCCACCTGCTACGCGGCGCTGCGATACTCCCGGTGCAGGGGAACCAGCTGTCCCTGCTCGTTGTAGAGCAGGGGCGGCTGCCCCTGGGTGAAGACCTCCCGGGTGACCACGCAGCGAACGATATCGCTGCGACCCGGGATCTCAAACATCACGTCTAGCAGGGCTTCCTCCACAATGCTGCGCAGCCCCCGCGCGCCGGTCTTGCGCAGGAAGGCCTCCGTGGCAATCGCCTCCAGGGCCTCGGGCTGGAACTCCAGGGTGACCTGATCCATGGCGAAGAGGCGCTGGAACTGACGCACCACGCTGTTTTTGGGCTCGGTGAGGATGCGCACCAGGGTCTGGCGATCCAACGCCTCCAGGCTGACGATCATGGGCAGCCGGCCGATGAACTCCGGGATCAGGCCGTAGGCCAGCAGGTCATCGGGCATCACCTGGCGCAGGTACCAGCTCTCGTCCCGGCTTTCCTTTTCCATGCGGCGGATGTGGAGCTCCCGCTGCCGTTCGGTCAGGTCCTCGGGCAGGGGCGCCTGTTCGCTTTCCCCATGCTTGTGGCTATCGGGAACGCCCTGGACCCGTCGCAGCAGGAGCTCCTCGTCGCTGGGGACAAAGCCCAGGCTGCCCCGTCGCTGCAGCCGCCGGCGGACGATGTCGGCCAGGTTGGCAAAGGCCCCGCCACAGATGAAGAGGATGTTACGGGTATCCAGCTGGATGAACTCCTGCTGGGGATGTTTGCGCCCCACGTTGGGGGGCACATTGGCCACAGTCCCCTCGATGATCTTAAGCAGGGCCTGTTGCACCCCTTCCCCGCTCACATCCCGGGTGATGCTGGGGTTATCGCCCGCCTTGCGCGCGATCTTGTCGATCTCGTCGATGTAGACGATGCCGTAAGCGGCCCGCTCCGTGTCCCAGTCGGCGTTTTGCAGCAGGCCCACCAGGATGCTCTCCACATCTTCGCCCACGTATCCTGCCTCGGTGAGGGAGGTAGCGTCGGCGATGGTGAAGGGCACGTCCAGCAGCCGGGCCAGGGTCTGGGCCAGGAGGGTCTTGCCGCTGCCCGTCGGGCCGATGAGGAGCACGTTGCTCTTGGTCAGCTCCACATCGTCCATGGCCGCGCCGGTTTCCGATTCGAGCTTTGCAGCATCGGCCTGGGCGTCGCCGGCGCCCGCGCTGACGCCGAAGACCCGTTTGTAGTGGTTGTAGACGGCCACCGAGAGAACCTTTTTGGCCCGGTCCTGCCCGATGACATACTGATCCAGGTGCGCGACGATCTCTCGGGGGCTGGGGACGGTGCGGGGCGCTGGCCGGGGCTTGTGGCCAGGTGCGGCCTCGGTCAGGCCCTCTTCTGCCAGGATCTCTGCGCCCAGGAGGATGCACTCATCGCAGATGAAAGCATTGTCCGGGCCTTCGATGAGCCGTTGAACTTCGGATTTTTCTTTGCCGCAGAACGAACAGCGAGCTTCCATGGGCATTTGCATGGGTCAATGGGCGCAAGCTTAGGAGGCGCCGGCACCGTTCTTGCTCTGGGCTGCCCCTTCCGGCTCAGGCACGATGATCTGGCCATCCCGCACGATGACCACGTCGCTGGTGTCGCCCAAAATCTCGTCCACCAGGCCGTACTCCTTGGCATCCAGGGCGTTCATGTAGCGGTCCCGCTCGAAGTCCTTCTCGATCTGCTTCCAGCTATGGCCGGTGTGCTTCCCCACCAGGTGGAAGAGCTGGGTCTGCACCCGCTCCTGCTCCCGGAAGGCGATGCGCACATCCTCGGTGTAGCCCTGGGCGCCGCTGCTGGCCGGGTGCAAATGGATGGTGGCGTGGGGCAGGGCATAGCGCCGGCCCTTGGCCCCGGCAGCCAGAAGCACCGTGCCCATGCTGGCCGTGACGCCCACAGCATAGGTGCTGACGGGCGCCTGGATCATCTGCATGGTGTCATAGATGGCCAGGCCCGCGTAGATGCTGCCGCCCGGGCTGTTGATGTACAGGTTGATGGGCTGGTTGGGGTCGTCGCCGTTCAGGTAGAGCAGCTGGGCCACGATCAGGTTGGCCACCTGGTCGGTAATCGGCATCCCCAGGAAGACGATCCGTTCTTTCAACAGCAGGCTGTAGATGTCGTAGGCGCGCTCGCCCCGGCCGCTGTTGTCGATCACCATTGGGATGACATTGGTTGGGTGAATCATGTATCTTACTCCGTTCTATCTGGTCGAAAACCAAGATCTCAGCCAGGCGATGACACCATAACGGCTCTGGGACCGCCAGACCGTAAGCAGGCTTCTTTTGTCCGTTTGCGTTCTGTTAGCGTTGTGCCCTGCCTACTGCTGTTCCGACGTTTCTTCCGATGCCTCGTTCGGAGTCTCGTTCGAAGCCGTGGGCGCGCCTTCGGCGCTGGCCTCCGGCGCGGCCGCGGCCTGGTCTGCCGGCTTGCCTTCCCCTGGGGCCTCCTGGCCTTCATCCTTCTGGCCGGGCGGGGGCAGCTCTTCCCCACGCACGATGGCCAGCAGCCGCCGGAAGGCCTTCTCCCGCAGGATCTGGCTTTCCAGGATGGAACGGCCCGGCCCCTGGCGCATTATCTGAATGAGCCCCTGGATGGAGGCATCCTGGGAGTCGACCTCTTCACCGAACATTTCCCTGATGCTTTCCTCGATATCCTCGTCGGTGACCTCCAGCCCTTCGGCCTGATACAGCTCGGAGATGACCAGGTTGCGCCGGGCAACCCGTTCGGCAGCCTCCCGCAGGCTCTCCCGGTATTCCTCCAGGCTCTGGCCGGTCTGCTGCAGGTAGCTCTCCAGGCTCTCGATGCCGAACTGGCGCAACTGTCGCTCAAATTCCCGGACCATGGCATCCAGCTGGTCCTCCACCACCACCGGCGGATACTCCATCTGGCTCTGCTCCACCAACAGATCCAGGGCTTTCTCCAAATATTCCTGCTCGGCTTCCCGCTTCTTTTCTTCCAGCAGACTCTGGCGGATGCTCTCCTTAAGGTCGTCCAGGGTTTCAAAGTCTGGCCCGACCAGTTTGGCAAAGTCATCGTTCAGCTCGGGCTGTTCGTAGGCCTGAATCTTGTGGACTTTGACATGGAAGCGGGCCTGCTTGCCGGCGTAGATGCTCTGGCTGTCCTCGGGCCAGCTCAGGACGAACTCCTTCTCCTCGCCCGGCCGCATGCCCAACAGCGCCTCATCGAAGCCCGGCGGCTCCATGGGGTTTTCCTGATCCAGGGTGACGTCCCAGTCGGTCTCGTCCAACACCACCGTCTCTTCACCCTCGGCGGCACCCTCCTGGACCAGCACGCTCTTGACGTCGATGGTCAACATGTCCCCATACTGGCTGGGCCGGTCGACCTCCCGCCAGTCGGCATATTGTTCCAGGTACTGCTTGAGCTGCTCCTCGATCTCGGCTTCCTCCACCACCGGCTCTTCCTCTTCCAGGCGGAGGCTGCGGTAGTCGCCCAGATCCACCTTGGGCTCCAGGGGAACGGTGAGTCGATAGGTCAGGGGCTCCAGGCTGGTGATGTCCAGGGAGGCAGGGGCGTAGGGTTCAATCTGCTCCTGCTCCAGCGCCTGCCTGTAGACTTCCTCGCCCAACTTTTCGATGAACTCATTGAAGAGGGCAGGCAGGCCCACATATTGGGCGACGATGTGATAGGGCGCCTTGCCTTTGCGGAAGCCCGGAATGCGATATCGGCCGGCCAGCTTGCGGGCCGCCTTGCGCAACTCCTGGTCGACCCGCGCCTGCTCGACCTCGATGGTCATCTCCAGCTGGCGGTTTTCCTTCGGTTCGGTGGAGACTTTCAGTGGCATTTTTTCCTCGAATTCCTTCTGTTTGAATTCCTTCTCTTTTCTGGCGGTTCTTTTCCGGCTGCGACATCCCCGGCGGCCGGGTCGCCGGCCTGGCGCGAAATTCTGGCCGATTTTGCAAAAAGTCAGGCCAGGGGACGGTTGGCTCGATGATTCCAGGCTGGCCGTGGCAATGGCAGGGTCATTGGGATGGCGCGCTGATCCGTGGCGCAGTAAAATTTACAATTCCATGAGTATAACATAGCCAGGGGTGCCCACCAAAGTTGCCGCCAGGATGAATATCCATTTCCTTCGTCCGGCCAGACCTGGGTGCCGGCATGTCCCCACTTCAGGGCTTCAGGCCCGGCCAAAGGCCCGTTCCAGTTCGCCGGCCGAAAGCTGGATCAGGGTGGGACGGCCGTGGGGACAGGTCCGGGGGGACTGGCAGGCTTCCAGCTGGCGCACCAGCTCCTGCATCTCCAGGGTGCTCAGGAGTTGCCCCCCCTTGATGGCGGCCCGCTTGCAGATCATTTTGACCAGCCGGTTCTCCAGCTCCTCGCCCACCAGGTTGCGATTTTCGCCCAGCGCGGACACAATCTCATCCAGGCTGCGCTGGGGATCCTGGCCCGAAAGGACGCTGGGCACGGCTCGCACCAGAAAGGTGTCGCCGCCGAAGGGTTCAATCTCGAAGCCCAAGTGCAGAAGTTCGTCCAGATGGCGGGCCACCAGCCCGGCCAGCTCGCTGCCCACATGGAGGGGAAGGGGTTGCAACAGTTGCTGGCGGGGAACACCCCCACCGCCCAGGCCATGCCGCTGGGCCATGAACTTTTCGTAGAGGATGCGCTCGTGGGCCGCGTGCTGGTCGATGAGGTAGAGCCCTTCCGGCCCTTCGGCGATGATATACATGGCGCCCACCTGGCCCACCACCCGCAGGGGAGGCAGGCGGGCGGGCTGCTGGGCCGGGGCAGGACGGGAGGAGCTGTCTGCCGCTGGCCGGTGCCAGTTCTCCTGGCGCACCTCCGCCCGCCCACCTGCCGGGAGCGGTGGCGACTGGCGGGCAGGCTGGCCGGGCGGCACCAACAGGTCCAGGTGGGATTGCCGGCCGGCGCCCAGCAGGGCATCCCGCCGGGTCGCCCATCCACTGTCTGGCCCCCTTGTCCCCACATCCGCGACAGGGGGCTGGGGGGAGGGCAGGGCCAGGTCCGGCGGCGCGGCGTGGCGTAAGATCGCCTGGCGGGTGGCCTTCTGTACCGCGCTGAAGATCCGGCGCTCCTCCACGAAGCGCACCTGGGTCTTCTGGGGGTGGACGTTCACATCCACCAGTTCCGGGGCCACCGCCACAAAGATGACGGCCAGGGGGTACCGGCCCACGGGCAGCAGGGTGTGGTAGGCCTGCACCACCGCATGCACCAGGCTACGATCCTCCACATAGCGGCGGTTGACAAAGATGTCGATGTGGCTGCGGTTGGCCCGGGTCAGGCTGGGCAGGCTGGTGTAGCCGGTGACCTGGACGGGACTTTCTTCGGGGCGCACCCCGGCCGCCTCGGCCCCGGGCAGTTCCTCCGCCATGAAGGACACCTCCTGGGCCACATCCGGCCCGGGTGGAGGGGCCCCGTCCCCCGGCAGCAACGAGACCATTTGACGGGCGTTTTCCAGGCCGTACACCTTGGCCAGGACGTCGAAGGGGTCGCCGTTGCCGTTGGATTGGAAGACCAGCCGGCCCTCGTTGACCAGGCTGAAGCGGCGTTCAGGGTGGGCCAAGGCATACCGCTGCACCAGGTTGGCAATGTGGCCAGCTTCGGTGGCGGCCTTGCGCAAAAATTTCTGGCGAGCCGGCACGTTGAAGAAGAGGTGTTCCACGCTCACCACCGTGCCCACCGGTGAGCCAGCCCGTCCCCGCCCCACGATCTGGCCGCCCTCCACCCGCACCTGCACGCCGAAGGGCTCATCCCGATGCCGGGTGGTCAGGGTCACATGGCTGACGGCGGCAATGCTGTACAGGGCTTCTCCCCGAAAGCCGAAGGTGGCGATGTGGTTGAGGTCCTCGGCTGTGTGGAGTTTGCTGGTGGCATGCCGCTGGAAGGCCAGCTCCACCTCGCCGGCGGGGATGCCATGGCCGTTGTCGGTGACGCGCAGCAGCCGCCGGCCACCTTCCCGGATCTCGACGCGGATCTCGGTGGCGCCGGCATCCAGGCTGTTTTCAATCAACTCCTTGGCGGCATTGGCGGGCCGCTCCACCACCTCACCGGCGGCGATCTTGGCGGCCACCTCGGGCTGCAAAATCTGGATGGGCATGGCCTTGATTATAGCATCCACACCGGGCAGGGCCAAGGAATTCTCGGGGTCCGCTTACCGGTCCTTGTCTCGCAGGGAAGGGGGGCGAACGGTTTTCGTATTCGTAAAATCGGTCGATCCCGCCAGTTTTTTTCCGCTATAACGGAGGGTGCTCCGTTTCCGCAACCGTGGAGGTGCCGGCATCCGGCTTCGATCTGGCGGGGTCACTCCGGTACGCCAGGCGCTTTGCCGACCTGGATGCAGGCAGGTGCAAAAGGAGGATTCAACATGCAAACCATCGAAGGAAAACAGGGCCCCCTACGGCAAATTCACCGCTGGTCTCGTGCTGGATATGCCCTGATCTTTGTGCTGCTCCTACTCCTGGCCGGCCACGCCTGGCTGACCGGGCAGGCGTGGGCCCAGACGGGGGCCGGTTCCACCGACGGGACCCTGCCGCCGCCAGGGGACACCATCGTGCCGATTTCGGCCCAGGTCCGTCTGGCCCACATGGCCCCCTTCGCCAGCAACACCCTGTTGGACGTCACCCTCAGCGGCAGCAATAGCATCTATCAGTTCTTGAACCTGGAGCTGGGCGACTTCACCAGCGGATACGTGGGCCTGCCGCCGGGCACGGTGACAGTCCAGGTGATCCCCCAGGTCGTCCCCGGTTTTACCGTCACCGAGACCCTCGCCCTGCCCACCAGCTACACGGGGGCCATCGTGGGTGGCAGCAACGGCTGGCCCCTGGAGGTGATCTGGCTGGTGGATGAGACCGGAACCCCGCCGGCTGGCCTGGGCAAGATCCGGGTAGTCCATGTGGCGCCCTTTGTCAACACCGCGGCCGGCACCCGCCTTCACGTCCGCACCCAGGGCGGCCAGGTAATCGACCCCAGCCTGGAGAACCTGGAGTACCGGGATGAAAGCGGTTTCCTGGCCCTGCCGGTGGGCAGTTACGACTGGCGCGTCCTGCAGGCAGGGGACAGCAGCACGTGGCTGGATCTGCCGCCCTTCGACCTGTTGCCCGGCGCCGTGCTGACCCTCTGGCTGATGGGCGATGGCATCAATCAGCCGCCCGTCAGCCGGCTCCTGGTCTCCCAGGGCGGTGGAGGAACCTTGCTCTACTTTCCCATCATTTTCAGCACCCCTTCTTGACCGGCCCGCCAATGGCAGGGGCCCACACCGGACGGTGTGGGCCCCTAAATTTCTCCAACCACCGTACCATCAGCCGCCGCCGATGGCCGGCACAAAGTGAATTTCGCTGGGCTCCTTGAGGCGATGGCGCAGCCCCCGCCGGCTCATCTCCCCGTTGATGACCACGGCGATGTAGGGGTGAATCCGGTCGCCATCGCACAACCGCTCCCGCATGCCAGGGAACCGGGCCTCCAGGGCATCGATTACCTCGCCCACGGTTTCCCCGGACACTTTCACCTGCTCCACGCCACCGGTGAGGTCCCGGTGGAGGGAAGGGATCCAGACTTCATGTTCCATGGAGTCGGTCAAACCTCCGCCCATCGACGGCCTGGGCCGGCCGATGGGTCCGTAACCCGCCCGCCAATGGGGGCAGGGCAGCCCTTAGCTGCGGATCATCTCCATCTCGGGGCTGTCGGCCGCGTCCAACACGGCCCGGACGATCTTGTCGTAGCCGGTGCAGCGGCAGAGGTTGCCCGCCAGCCACATGCGGACGTCGTGCTCGGTGGGGTCCGGGTTTTTGTCCAGCAGCGCCTTGGCGGAGACGATGAAGCCCGGCGTGCAGATGCCACACTGAAGGGCGGCATGCTCCAGGAATTTCTGCTGCAGGGGATGGAGCCGGTCGCCCAGGGCGATCCCCTCGATGGTGGTGATCTCGGCGCCCTCGGCCTCCACCGCCAGGACCAGGCAGGAGTTCACCAGACGGCCGTTCATAATCACGTTGCAGGCGCCGCAGTTGCCATTGTTGCAGCCCTCCTTGGCGCCGGTCAGCAGTAGGGTCTCCCGCAGCACCTCCAGCAGACTCTGGCGCGGCTCACACAGGAATTCCACCTCTTCCCCGTTGATGGTCGTCTGGACTTGCACTTTCTTGGACATGCTTTTTCGCTCTCCCGATTCTATCTGGGCTATGGGACTCGTCGCTTGCTTTTCCGGCTGCCCGGGTTCATTTTCCGGGGGAGGGGACAGGTCAGCTGGCCTGCGCCCGCTCAATGGCCTTTTTCAGCACCCGTCGGGTGAGGACGCCGGACAGGTGCCTGCGGTATTCGGCGGTACCCCGCATATCGGTGATGGGTCGCGCCGCAGCTTTGGCAATTTCCGCAGCCCGCTCGATCACCTCGTCGCTGATGCGCTGTCCCGCCAGGGCTTCGCCCGCTTCGGGCACGTAGAGGGGTGTGGGCGCCACCGCGCCCAGCGCGATGCGGGCCGACCGGATCACGTTGCGGCTCTCGTCCAACTGTACCGAGGCACCCACGCCCACCACCGCAATGTCCATCTCGTTGCGGGGGATGAAGCGCTGATAGGCGGCGCCGAAGCCCGGCCTGGGCGCCGGAATCTGCAGGTAGAGCAGGAATTCGCCCGGCTGCAACACCGTGCGGCCCGGCGCCACGCAGAACTCCTCCACCGGCACCTCCCGGCGGCCATTGGGCCCCGCAATGACGCACACGGCCGAGTGGGCGATCAGGCTCGGGATGGAGTCGGCCGCGGGAGAAGCATTGCAGAGGTTGCCCCCCATGCTGGCCCGCCCCTGGATCTGGACCCCGCCAATGAGCCGGGCCGAGTCCATGAGTCCCGGATAGAGGGCCGACAGCTCTTCGTCCTCGTACATGCGGTAGCAGGGAACTGCCGCTCCCAGACGCAGGCCACTCTCGGGCGAGTAGCTCATCTCGGTGGTCTCGGGCAGCCCTTTGATATCCACAACGACCCTGGCTTCGGCTCGTCCTTCCCGCAGCGCCACCAGGAGGTCAGTGCCACCGCTCAGGACGCGCGCCTGGTTGCCGTTCTGGCGCAGGATGGACACGACCTCATCCACACTTGTTGCGCGCACAAAGTCAAACGCTTGCAAGGTTATACCTCCTTCATCAGGATATCGGTTGGGAAGTAAATGGCCGTGGCGAACCTATATAAATAGGTTGAAAAATAGGTCCGTCGTCAACGACTCGGAAGGACAAGGGCATTTGCCCACGGCAGCAACACCGTGGCCACAGAGCAGAACGGGCGCGATGGGCAGCGCCTGTGGAACCTTTTCATTTATAAGTGTACAGCATCTTGTCAGAAATGGTCAAAGGAGTTGCCCGAACTGTGCAGGATTGGTAAGATGATGGCCGTCGACGCTTTCAACCTTGCAGCTGGATGGAGGTCCCCCACTCCATGACGTTGCTCTACCTGGCCCTGGCCTACATGGCCGGCATCGTGCTGGGCCGACTTGCCTGGGAATCCGGCTGGCCGGGCTGCGGCCGACTGCCGGGCCTCTGGCCCCTGCCCCTCCTGCTCTTGCCCTGGACGCCCCTGTTGAACCGGTTGGCCTGGCTCCGCCCCCCGGCGACCGGCCCCATGCGCTGGCCGGCGTCCGCCGGCTTCGAGCCACCCCGCCGGGGCCCTGCCGTCGCCCTCTGGGTCGCCCTGGCCCTCTGCCTGGTGGCCGGCCTCCTGCGCTACGGCTCCCACCCTTACACCCCCTGTTGGACGCCCCAGGATCTGGCCTACTACAACCTGTCGCCGAACCGGGCCATGGACCGCAGCGCGCCCACGGTGACCCTGGTGGGCCACGTGGCCGGCTATCCCCAGGTCGCCGACGGCCGTCAGGAGGTCCGCCTGGCCGTCCATGCCCTGATCCAGCAGGGCCGGGAAATCTCCGTGGCCGGCCGGGTCCGCTTCGTGACCGCAGCCCACCCCCGGTACCGGTATGGCCAGCCCTTGCGGGTCCAGGGGCGCCTGGCCACGCCGCCGGACTTCGAGGACTTTTCCTACCGGGAGTACCTGGCCCGGCAGGGCGTCCACAGCCTGCTCTACAGCCCCCGGGTTCAGCCCCTGCCCGGCCCGCCCCAGGGACAGCCCTGGATGCGGGCGCTCTACGCCTTCCGGGCCCGGGGAGAGGCCCTGATCAACCGGCTGTTACCAGAGCCCTACGCCGCCCTGGCCAACGGCATGCTCCTGGGCATCGAGGCGGGCATCCCGGATGAACTGTACGATCAGTTCAACCTGACCGGCACCAGCCACGTCATCGTCATCTCCGGCAGCAACGTGGCCCTGGTGGCCGGCTTTCTCATGGCCCTGGGCACCCGGCTGCTGGGCCGACGGGGCGCCCTGGTCCCCACCCTGATCGGCATTGCCGGCTTTGCCCTGGTGGTGGGGGGCGACGCCGCGGTGCTGCGGGCCGCCCTCATGGGCGGCCTCTACGTCATCGCCGTGACCCTGGGCCGCCGCAGCACCGCGCTGGTCAGCCTGGCTGCGGCCTGCTGGGCCATGACCCTGGCCAATCCCCTGGCCCTGTGGGACGTGGGTTTTCAGTTGAGCAGTGCAGCCACCGCGGGGCTCATCCTCTTCACGCCGGGCATCACCCGCCTCTTCAGCCACCTCTGGCCGGGCTTCGCCGGCGGCCCCCTGGTCGCAACCGCACCGTCTGACTGGATCGCCCGGGGGAAGAGCCTGATGCGGGGGGTGGTGGAGGACGGCCTCCTGGTGACCCTGGCCGCCAACATCACCACCCTGCCCCTGGTGGTCTTCTACTTTGGCCGCCTGAGCCTGGTCAGCCTGGTGACCAACCTGCTCATCGCACCGGCCCAGCCCCTGATCATGCTCTGGGGCAGCGCCGCCCTGGTGGTGGGCGTGGTGGGCCTGGCCTGGCTGGCCCAGGCGCTCCTCTGGCTTCCCTGGCTGGGCCTGGCCTGGACGGTGGCCATGGTGCGGTGGACGGCGGCCTGGCCCGGTGCCAGCCTCTCGGTGGCCGAGTATGGCCCCGCGGCCCTCTGGGCCACCTACGCCGCCATTGCCGCCGTCCGCTGGGGCGGCCGCTGGCGGCCCCTGGCCGGACGGGTGGGCGCCTGGCTGCGGGCCCAGGGGCATCGGCGGTTGGCCCAGCCTGCCACAGCCGGCGCCCTGGCCGTGGTCCTGGTGCTCACCTGGTGGGGAGCCCTCACCCAACCGGACGGCCGCCTCCACCTCTACTTCCTGGACGTGGGCCAGGGGGATGGCATCCTGATCCAGACGCCGTCGGGCCGCCAGGTGTTGGTGGACGGAGGCAGCAGCGGGCAGCAACTCTTCAGCCAGCTGGGCGCGGTGATGCCCTTCTGGGATCGGGAGCTGGACCTGGTGGTGCTCACCCACCCGGACAGCGACCACATGGACGGGCAGGCGGAGCTGCCCCTGCGCTTCCGGGTCGGCCAGGCCATGGCCACCGAAGCCACCCGGGCCAGCCCGGATGCAGCGCTGTGGCGGGCCAACCTGGCCGCCCAGGGCGTGACCCTCACCACGGTTCACGGGGGCGCCTGGCTTGACCTGGGGGATGGGGTTGCGCTGTGGGTCCTGTGGCCGCCGGACCCCGCTTCTGGCATGGATGGCCTGGAGGAGAGTGACAATGAACGTTCGCTGGTGTTGAAGCTGGTGTACGGCAACTTCAGCGCCCTCCTCACGGGGGATGCCGGTCTGCCCAGCGAAGCTCGGCTCATGACGCAGGGCGCGCCCCTGGCCGCCACCGTGCTGAAGGTGGGCCATCACGGCAGCAAGTCCAGCACAGGCCCCGATTTCGTGGCCGCGGTGAACCCGGCGGTGGCCGTGATCCAGGTGGGCGCGGACAACGACTACGGCCACCCTGCCCCCGACGTGCTGGCGCACCTCCAGGGGCGTCTGGTCCTGCGCAACGACCTGCACGGAACCGTTCACCTGGCCACGGACGGAGAACGTCTCTGGATCGAGCCCATGCCGGCGGGTGTCCCGGAACCATGAGCCCGGGGCGGCCGCAGCAAACAGCGCCCCTACGGCGGCATCCGATGGGTGGATTCCGGCCATCTTGAACGATACTCAGAAGGTCCACAATGTTGCGGCCTGGCCCAAAGTCGCCTATAATGCCGCCAGTTGCGCTGGGGTCCGGAGCCCCGGCCCAGGAACCCGGTCGCCCGGTCAGCTTTGGACCGGGCATTTTTGTGTTTATATACCTGATGGAAGCCATGCAAAAATCATCCGCAGTTGAATCAACAGTCCAGATGCAGGGCGTGCGCACCGATATTCGCACCGATACCCGTAACGACATTCGCAACGTGGCCATCATCGCCCACGTGGATCACGGCAAGACCACCCTGGTGGACGGCATGTTGCGCCAGACCAATGTGTTCCGGGCCAACCAGCAGGTGGCCGAACGGGTGTTGGATTCCAACGACCTGGAACGGGAGCGGGGCATCACCATCCTGGCCAAAAACACGGGCATCGTCTACAACGGCGTCACCATCAACATCGTGGATACGCCGGGCCATGCCGACTTCGGCGGCGAAGTGGAGCGGGTGATGAACATGGTGGACGGCGTTCTGCTGCTGGTGGATGCGGTGGAAGGCCCCATGCCCCAGACCCGTTTTGTCCTGCGCCAGGCGCTGGCCAAGGGCCACAGGGCCATCGTGGTGGTCAACAAGGTGGACCGGCCAGCTGCCCGACCGGATGAGGTGGTGAACGCCACCTTTGACCTCTTCATCGACCTGGGCGCCACAGAAGAACAGGCCGACTTCCCGGTCATCTACACCCGCGCGCTGGAAGGACGGGCCGGCCACGCGCCGGACCAGTTGGCCGAGGATCTGCGCCCGCTCTTCGACGCCATCCTCCAGCATCTGCCGCCACCCCGGGTGGACCGGACCGGTCCGACCCAGATGCTGGTGACCACCCTGGAATACAGCAACTACGTGGGCAAAATCGCCGTGGGCCGGCTGAGCAGCGGTACCCTGCGCACCGGCCAGGCCATCGCCCGCCTCACCCCCGGCGGAGAGGTGATCGCCGGGCGGGTCAGCCAGGTCTATATCTTCCGGGATCTCAAGCGGCTGGAGGTGGAGGAAGTGGAGGCGGGCAATATCGTGGCCGTGGCCGGGCTGCCCGACGTGGGCATCGGCGACACCCTGGCCGACCCGGCGGATCCCCGCCCCCTGCCGCCCATCTCGGTGGAAGAGCCCACCGTCCGCATGACCTTCAGCGTCAACGACAGCCCCTTTGCCGGCCAGGAGGGTCAGTACCTCACCAGCCGCCATCTGCGGGCCCGGCTGCATCAGGAGATGGAACGCAACGTGGCCCTGCGGATCACGGAGGTGGACGGGGCAGGGGTCCAGGGAGGCACCTTCCTGGTGGCCGGCCGAGGCGAGCTCCATCTGGCCGTACTCATCGAAACCATGCGCCGGGAGGGGTACGAATTTGCCGTCAGCCGGCCGGAGGTCATCTTCCGGGAAGGCGAAGAAGGGCTGTTGGAGCCGGTGGAGGAGCTTTACGTGGAGGTGTTGGCCGACTACCTGGGCGCGGTGAGCGAGATGTTGGGCCGACGCCGGGGCCAGCTCCAGAATATCCGCTACGGAGACGAAGGCACGGTCTACTGTGAGTACCTGGTGCCCACCCGGGGGATGTTGGGTTTCCGGCAGCCGTTTTTGACCGCCACCCGGGGCACGGGCATTTTCCACACCCTTTTCCACGGCTATGTGCCCTACATGGGCGACATCGAAACCCGGGAACATGGCTCCCTGGTGGCCCTGGAGACGGGCACCGTCACCAGCTATGCCCTGGAACAGTTGCAGCAGCGGGGGACCTTCTTCGTACGGCCGGGCGACCAGGTGTACGCCGGGCAGGTGGTGGGCCAGCACATCCGCGACGAGGACCTGGTCCTCAACGTGTGTCGGACCAAGGCCCTGACCAACTTCCGGGAGAAGCCGAAGCAGGACAGTGAGGGGCTGATGGCCACACGAACCCTCTCCCTGGACGATGCCATCGAGTACCTGGGCGATGATGAGCTGCTGGAGGTCACCCCCCAATCCTTGCGCATCCGCAAGAAGGAGCTGCGCCACGAGGTACGGCAGCGCGCGGCCAAACGGGCCCGCCAGGGGGGGTAGTGGGGTAGAATCCCGTACCCCGTTCCCTTCGTTGACACGGTACTATTCCCTGTGCTAGACTCTCTCCAACCTCACGGTGGATCCACATGTGTCTTGCGTTCTCCGTAACCAGGTGGACCGCCAGCCTCGACTCCAGGTTGTAACCACTACCGTTCATGAAAGGACCGTGAACCGATGGGAAGCAAGCGCTCACAACCCAACCCCAAAGCCCGCGGCATGAGCCGACGCCAGTTCCTGCGCTACACAGCCCTGGGCGGTTCGGCGGCTTTCCTGGCGGCCTGTGCCGTTCCCGCTGAACCCGGCACCGAGACCGGCGCGCCGGCAGTGCCCGCCGAAGGAGCAGCACCAGCCCCGGCAGAAGGACAGGGCGGCGGCACCATGGTCTGGCTGGGCCACCAGGAGATCGCCAGCCTCTCGCCGGACGATGCCGGCCCCGACGTACACTTCGTCATCGTCTACAACATCCACAACCCGCTGCTCTACTACAACGAATATAACGAGGTCGAGCTGGTGTTGGCCGAGAGCTATGAGGTGGCCGACGATGGCCTCACCTACACCTTTAAGCTGCGGGAAGGTGTCAAGTTCCACGACGGCAAGGAGCTCACCGCCGCCGACGTGAAGTATACCTACGAGTACTACCGCAACCCCGACAACGCCGCCGTCAGCGCGGGCGACTTTTTCGGCATCGACACCATCGAGACGCCGGACGACTACACGGTGGTGGTCAAGATGGCCCAGGTCAACGCCGCCTCCCTGGCCACCTGGGCCAGCTTCGGCATCGTCCAGTCCGAATACCACGCGGAAGTGGGCGAGGAAACCTACCGCACCGCACCCATCGGCACCGGCGCCTACAAGCTCAAGGAGTGGCGGGCGGCGGAATACACCGAGATTGAGGCCTTCGACGACCACTTCCGGGGCCGCCCCAAGATCGACACCATCCGCCTGGAGGTGGTGCCGGAGCCGTCGGTGCGCATGGTGGCCCTCCAGTCTGGCGAGGCCCACTCCTCGGTCTGGCCCCTGCTGGTGGAAGATAGCCTGACCCTGGAGCAGGATCCCAACTTCATCCTCTTCCGCACTCTGGGCAACTCCATCAAGCACTTCCCCCTGAACAACCAGCTGCCCCAGCTCTCGGACAAGCGGGTCCGCCAGGCCATGATGCACGCCCTGGATCGCCAGCGCATCATCGACGACCTCTGGGCCGGGGCGGCCCAGGTGGCCCACTCCAACATTCCGCCCTCCAGCTTCTACCACAAGCCGGATCTCAAACAGTACGACTACAGCGTGGAGAAGGCCAACGCCCTGCTGGACGAGGCAGGCTGGGTCATGGGCGCGGACGGCATCCGGGAAAAGGACGGCATGAAGCTCTCCTTCACCTGCACCACCATCTCCGGCGACTCGGCCCGTCGGCCCATCGCCGAGCTGGCCCAACAGATGCTGAAGGAAGTGGGCATCGACATGCAACTGGCCGAGGCGCCGGTGGCCTCCATCCTGGAGGGCATGCGCAACGGCACCATGGACGCGTCCCTCTTCAACTGGACCTACAACACCAACGCCGTGGAGCCGGACCCCTTCTCCACCCTGCACTCCACCGGCGGCAACAACTTCAACAACTTCCGCAATGAGGAGATGGACCAGCTCATCGAGGCGGGCCTGAACGTGGTGGACCCCGAAGAACGCCTGGTCTACTACGATCGCATTCAGGAGATCTTCGTAGAGGAAGTGCCCTGCCTCTACCTCCAGTTTGACGAATGGCTGATCCCCTTCAGCCGGCGCATCCAGGGCCTGCCGGAGAACCCCAAGGCCTCCACTGTCTACTACCTGCGGGCCCACGAGTGGAGCCTGGCGGACGCCTGATGGGCGTTTCGTAAACCAATCCGCCGCCCCCCCGAATGAGAGGGGCGGGCCAGACGGCGTACCAGCAGGGGTGTGGCATGATCCGGCTTGGAGCCGCCTCCATGCCACATCCCACCGTTGAATCCCTCGTAAATTCCGGCAGAAATTCGCCAATGGTTTCCACCAAAAGCAGCGCGCCCAGAGAGGGCACCCGGAATTTCTGCCGTGGTATTTACGCCAGACTGCACGAAGTTGAACGACGAGCCATCCATGCTACGTTACATCACCCTGCGCCTGTTGCAGGGCGCGCTGGTTGTCTTTCTCATCAGCATCCTGACCTTCGTCATCATGCGCCTGATGCCGGGCGATCCGGTCTATCTGCTCCTGGGCGAAGGCCGGGTGCGCATCTCCCAGGAGCAGATGGAGGCCATCCGCAGCCGCTGGGGCCTGGACCGGCCCTACCACGAGCAGTACCTGATCTGGGCCGGCAATTTGCTGCGGGGCGACTTTGGCGAGTCCCTGATCCGCACCGGCGTGCCCGTGCGCCAGATGATCTTCGAGGCCATTCCGGTGACCGCGGAGCTCAACATCTACGCCCTGCTCCTGGCCTTGGCCGTCTCCCTGCCGGTGGGCATTCTGGCCGGGGTGCGGCGCAACTCCCTCCTGGACTACGCCACAGCGGCGGGGTCTGCCCTGGGGATTGCCATGCCCAATTTCTGGTTTGGCCTGATGCTCATCGTCCTCTTTTCGGTGGTGCTCAACTGGCTGCCGCCCTACGGCCTCAAGAGCTGGCACGGCTACATCATGCCGGTGATCGTCCTGGCCACCGAGCAGATGGCCGTCTTTACCCGGGTCATGCGCAGCTCCACCATCGAGGTGCTCAACCAGGACTACGTGCGCACGGCCCGGGCCAAGGGGCTGGCGGAGCACGTGGTCCTCTTGCGCCATGCGGTGCGCAACGCCCTTCTGCCGGTGGTCACCGTGATCGGCTTCAACATCGCCTTCCTCCTCAGCGGCACCATCGTGGTGGAGACGGTCTTCGCCCTGCCCGGGATCGGCCGCCTCTTCACCGATTCGGTGCTGCGGCTGGACTATCAGGTGGTCCAATCCCTGGTGGTCATCCTGGCCGTGCTGGTGGTGGTGGCCAACCTGTTGACCGACCTGGTCTACGCGGTGGTGGACCCGCGCATCCGTATCGAGTAGGGATATTTTCCAATAGAGCGATTTCCAAATAGAGCGATTCAATGTAGAGTGACCAGAGAAATTCGCCATGACCGTATCAACGACCCCGGCCGAACCGCTCCAGATGGTGCGGGACGCCCAGCACCGTTCGGAGTGGCTGCAGGCCTGGCGACGCTTTAGTGCCAATCGCATTGCCATCCTGGGCCTGGTATTGGTGGGCCTCCTCAGCCTGATCGCCCTGTTCGCCGACCAGTTGGCGCCGTACGATCCCCTGGAAAGCATGCGGGGCATGCGGGGCGTCAGCCCCTCCTGGGAGCATCCCTTTGGCTTTGACCACCTGGGGCGGGATCTCTTCAGCCGGGTCATCTACGGCGCGCGGGTGGCGCTGCTGGTGGGGCTGGCCTCCACGGCGCTTTCGGTGGCCATCGGCGTCCTGATCGGGGCGGTGGCCGGTTTCTTCGGCGGTTGGGTGGACACGGTCCTCTCCCGCCTCATCGACACCCTGATGGCCTTCCCCATCATCGCCCTGCTCATCGTCCTGGCAGCCGTGATCGGCCCCAGCCTGCCCACCACCATCATCGTCATCGGCGCCACCGTCTGGGCCCGCTATGCCCGGGTGGTGCGGGCCGATGTGCTCAGCCTGCGGGAACAGGACTTTGTTGTGGCCGCCCGGGCTCTGGGCGTGGGCAACGGCCGCATCATCTTCCGCCACCTCCTGCCCAATGTGCTGGGCCCCATCATCGTCCTGGCCTCCCTGGGGGTGGGGAGCATCATCATCCTGGAGGCGGCCCTGTCGTTCCTGGGGCTGGGCGTGCGCCCGCCGACACCCTCCTGGGGCGGCACCCTGGCCGACGGCCGGGCGTACATCCTGCGCTATCCCCACATCTCCCTCTTTCCCGGCCTGATGATCGTCATCACCGTATTGGCCTTCAACTTCATCGGCGACGGCCTGCGGGATGCCCTGGACCCCCGCCAGCGCACCTGAGGCCAGCGTCAACGCCCACCAGAACCGCCGGAGTGACCGCCATGTCCCTGCTCCATGACATCCAGGCCGCCATTGCGGCCAGCGGCGCGCACATGGGTATCGCCATCCACCACCTGGAGAGCGGCGAGACCCTGGAGCTGAACGCGGACGAGCCCTTCCCCCTCTGCAGCGTACTCAAGATCCCGGTGCTGGTGGAGGCCTTCCGCCAGATCCGGGAAGGGCGCTTCCGCCTGAACGATCGCTGGGAGCTGACCCTGGCCGAAAAGAACCTGCCCAGCGGCGTGCTGGTCTTCCTCCAGGATGGCCTGCAGCCCACCGTGCAGGATCTGCTGACCCTCATGATCATCATCAGCGACAACACGGCCACGGACATGGTCATGCACCGCCTGGGCGTGGCGCGCATCAACCAGACCATGCACGAGCTGGGCCTGGCCCACACCCACATCGCCCTGACCATCCGGGAGATCTTCGACGACATGCTGGGGGAGGCCTCGGACCCCCGCCGTGCCTTCACCGACCTGGATCGTTTCCAGGAACCGCCGCCCGTGCGCCGGGATGGCCGCGCCTTCAGCACCGGCCCCGACAACGACGTGGGCACCCCCCGGGACATGACCCGGCTGCTAACCCTGATCTTCCGGGGAGAGGTGGTGGATCGAGGGGCCTGTGACCAGATGCTCCATATCCTGCTGCAGCAGCAACTGAACACCCGCCTCCCCCTCTTCCTGCCCAAGGGGGTGCCCTTCGCCCACAAGACGGGCACCCTCTCCGGTATCCGCAACGACGCCGGTATCCTCTACGCCAGCCCCACCTCCCATGTGGCCATCAGCGTCTTCTCCCGCTGGGATGTAAGCGAAGTCGAGGGAGACCCGGTGGCCGAATGGCGGCGGACCACCGCCATCGACGAAGCCTTTGGCCGCATCGGCCGCCTGGCCTACGATCACTACGCCACCCGCTGAATCCTTTGTCCCAGGAGCCCGCCATGAAGGTCTTCACCGCCCTTTTGGGCACCGAAACCAATACCTTCTCCCCCTTCTTGACCGGCTATCGCAACTTCGAACAGACCTATCTGGTGCGGGGCGGCGAGCACGGCGACAGGCCCTGGTCCTTCGCCGTGCCCCTGGTACGCTGGCGGGAAATGGCCCAGGCCCGGGGCTGGACCGTGGTGGAGAGCCTGGCCGCCTTCGCCATGCCGGCAGGCATCACCCGACGTGAGGTGTATGAATCCTTCCGGGATGAGATCCTGCGGGACCTCCAGGCCGCGATGCCGGTGGACATGGTCCTCCTCAACATGCACGGCGCCATGGTGGCCGACGGCTACGACGACTGCGAAGGCGACCTGACCGCACGGGTGCGGGCCATGGTGGGGCCGACGGTGCCCATCGGCGTGGAGCTGGACCTTCACTGCCACCTCACCGCCCAACTGGTGGAGCAGGCGGACGTGATCATCACCTTCAAAGAGTACCCCCACGTAGATCCGCCCGAACGGGCCGAAGAGCTCTTCACCATCGTCGCCGACGCGGCCCAGGGCAAGGTGAAACCCCACATGGCCCTCTACGACTGCCGCATGATCGGCGTCTACCACACCACCCGGGAGCCGGTCAAGAGTTTCGTGGCCCAGATGCAGGCCCTGGAGGGCAAGGACGGCGTCCTCTCCATCTCCCTGGGCCACGGCTTCCCCTGGGGCGATGTGCCGGATCTGGGTACCCGGGTGCTGGTGGTGACGGACAACCAGCCGGAAAAGGGCCAGGCCCTGGCCAGGGCCCTGGGCGAGCAGTTCTACGCCATGCGCGACCAGGTGCAGCCCACCTACCACACCATGGACGCCGCCCTGGACCAGGCGCTGGCCTCCGCCGGCCAGCCGATAGTCCTGGCCGACGTGGCGGACAACGCCGGGGGCGGCGCGCCCAACGACGCCACCTTCCTCCTGCGGCGCATGCTGGAGCGGGGCGTGGGCAACGCGGCCATCGGCTGTATCTGGGACCCCGTCGCGGTCCAGGTGGCCCTGGAAGCCGGCGAAGGGGCCAACCTGGACATGCGCATCGGCGGCAAGATGGGCCCCATGTCCGGCGACCCCGTGGACCTGCGGGTGCGGGTGGGACGCATTGCCCCCAACGCCACCCAGCGCTTCGGCGCGGGGACCTCCAACCTGGGCGATGCGGTGGCCCTCCACGGCCCCAACGGGCTGGACATTGTGGTCAACAGCCAGCGGACCCAGACCTTCAGCCCGGAGGTCTTCACCAACGTGGGCATCGATCCCCGCCAGAAAAAGATCCTGGTGGTGAAGTCCATGCAGCACTTCTACGCCGGCTTCGCGCCCATCGCGGCCGCGGTCTACTACGTGGCCGCGCCCGGCGCGCTGGTGCCCGACTTCACCCTCCTGCCCTATCAAAAGGCCAACCGCAACATCTGGCCCCTGGTCGCCTGACCGGCCAGACGCTGCGGCGCGGTTAGGCCAAGCTAGAAAGAAAAGATGAGACAATGTCAGACTTTCATGTCTTGATTCGCGGCGCCCGGGTCGTGGACGGCACGGGCAACCCGTGGTTCTACGGCGACGTGGCCCTCCAAGGCGACCGTATCGCCGCCATCACGCCGCCGGGCCAGATCCCGACCGAAGGGGTGGCCGAGGTGGTGGACGCCACGGGCATGGTGGTCTGCCCCGGCTTCATCGACATCCTCAGCCACTCCATCCTGCCCCTCATGATCGACGGCCGTTGTCTCTCCAAGATCACCCAGGGCGTCACCACCGAGATCATGGGTGAAGCCTGGACCCCGGCCCCCTACGGCGGCAAGGTGGACCTGAAGTCCCTGGAGAACAACCCCTTCGCCCTCCAGGTGCCCCAGTGGGTGGAGCGCATCCCCACCTGGAGCCACTTCCGGGACTGGCTGGAGGCCATGGTGGAAGGGGGTGTCAGCCCCAACATCGGCTCTTTCCTGGGCGGTGGAACGTTGCGACGCTACGCCATGGGCATGGAAATGGGCGAACCGTCGGCCGAGGAGCTGGAGACCATGCGCCGGGTGGCGGCCGCGGCCATGGAGGAAGGCGCGTTCGGCGTCTCCTACGCCCTGATCTACCCGCCCGATGCCTACGCCGGCACCGATGAGCTGGTGGAGATCTGCAAGGTGGTGGGCCGGCACAGCGGCCTCTACATCACCCACATCCGCTCCGAAGCGGACGGCCTGCTGGAGGGCCTGGAAGAGGCCCTGGAAATCGGCCGGCGGGCGGATCTCCCTGTCCAGATCTACCACCTCAAGGCCGCCGGTCAGCGCAACTGGCCCAAGATGCCCCAGGTGATCGAACGCATCGAACAGGCCCGGGCCGCAGGCCAGGACGTCACCGCGGACATGTACTCCTACCCCGCGGCGGGCACGGGCCTCACCTCCACCCTGCCGCCCTGGGCTTCCGCCGGCGGCAGGCTCTTCGACAACCTGCGGGATCCGGAAATGCGGGCCAAAATCCGGGCCGAGGCCCTGCACCCTTCGGGCGGCTGGGAGGCCATGGTGGACCTCTGTGGGCCGGAAGGGGTGATGCCCATCGGCTTCCACAAGCCGGAAAATCGCCAGTACGTGGGCAAGCGCCTTTCCGAGATCGCGGCCATGCGCGGGCAGGAGTGGGTCGATGCCGTCATGGACCTGCTGCTCTCCGAGGAACAGCGCATCAGCACCATCTATTTCATGATGAGTGAAGACAACCTGAGGCTCCAGCTCCGGCAGCCCTGGATCATGATCGGCACCGATGCCGGTGGCCTGGATCCGGCCTGGGCCGCGCCCATCGGCCCCTATCACCCCCGGGCCTACGGCTGCTACACCCGAGTGCTGGGCAAGTTTGTGCGGGAAAAGAAGGTCATCGGCCTGGAAGACGCGGTCCGCAAGATGAGCTGGGCCGTGGCTGCCCGCCTGGGCCTGCGGGATCGGGGCCGGCTCCACGTGGGGTGCTATGCGGATGTGGTCATCTTCGATCCGGCCACCGTGGCCGACCGGGCCACTTTCGAGGAGCCCCACCAGCTCTCGGTGGGCGTACGGGACGTGTGGGTCCACGGCGTCCGGGTGCTGCGGGATGGCACCCACACCGGCGCCACCCCCGGCCGCATCGTGGAAGGGCCAGGCCGCCGGGCATAGCCAGCGGGACAGGAATCAAGAAGGAGCGTGACTGTGTATCACCATCCAGGCGAATATGTCACCGACTTCTGCATTGTGGAGCGCCGGGGGCTGTACCACCTGTTTCACATCCGCGTCGAACGCTGGACATGGCCCCTGGGCTACAAAGAGCTGGACCTGGGCCATGCCGTCTCCAAGGATCTGCGCACCTGGCACCCCCGGGAGCCGGTGTTGCCCGCCGGTCCCCCCGGCTCGTGGGACGCCACCGGCATCTGGGCGCCGGACATCATAGAGGTGGGCGGCAACTACTACATGTTCTACACCGGCGCCGACGGGTCCAACAATCAGGCCATCGGCCTGGCCACGTCAACGGATCTCTTCACCTGGGAGAAGTACGCCGGCAACCCGGTGGTGGTGCCCGGCCCCTGGTCGGACCGCCACGTGGGCCACGATGTGGCGGGGCGGGACGCCATGGTCTTTGCCGACACCGACCGGGGACGCTACCTGATGTACTACACCGCGACCCTGGCCGACGGGCGAGCCTGTATCGCCCTGGCCCAATCCCGGGACCTGCTCCACTGGGAAGATCTGGGGCCGACCTACGTGGAGGAGGACCGCAGCTACGACCGCCTGGAGTCGGCCTACCTGGTGCCCCACGGGGGCCGCTACTACCTCTTCTACAGCGCCAAGGGCGGCCCCAAAAGCAAGGGCTTCCCACCCCAGGCGTTCGCCCATTTCGACATCGTCTACCTGATTTCCGACGACCCCACCGGCGGCTGGGTGAAGCCGGCCAACCATGAGCTCCTAACCGGCTGGACCTGCGCCAGCGAGCACCCCACCTTCGGCGACACCACCTACATGCTCTACATCATCCAGGAGGAGCTAGGCGGCATCTGGGGTGCCTCCACCCTGAGCGATCCCAAGCGCATGGTCTGGCTGCCGGATGGCACCGTGCGCATCCACGAACATGTGCCCGAAGGGGTGGCCCGAGAAGCCCTCTTCACAGACCAGCTGGATGGCTACACTGGCTGGGTCCGCCACGGGGAGGGTTGGCAGGCGTGGCGCGCCAACCTGATGGCCGCATCCTCCCCGGGGGAGGACAGCTACTTAATGAACACCCTGTGGGGCGATGACCTGGCCCTGGAGGCCCAGGTGCAGGCCGGACCGAATGGCTTGGCCTCGCTGCTGGTGCGCAGTAACCCGTCCGCCCTGGCCGGCTATCGCATCAGCCTGGACTTCAGCCGGGGTGTGGTGGGCTTTTACCGGAGCTTCCCCGGAGCGCCGGACCATCCCCTTCAGGAGCGGCCTGTGGCCCTCTCCGGGGATGCCTTCCACCGGCTCAAGGTGGTGGTGCAGGGGAAATTCTTCGAGATCTACGTGGATGATGCCCTGACCATCGTCCGGGATGAAGCCACCTACCCGGAGGGCTGCTTCGGCCTGCACGCCCGCGGGCAGGCCCGGTTCCAGGATGTGCGGGCCTACCGCTACGTGGATGCCGAAGGGGAGGACCCCACCTGGCACCGGCGCTGCACGCCCCGCCACCTCTTCCCCTCCCTGTAGGGGCGGCCGGCCGATCCCCGCTATCCGCACCCGCCGCCGGTCGCCCCGGCCAGCATCACGGGGCGCCGGCGACTCGACGCTTGTGCCAGTCCTGGGCGAAGAGGTTGAAATGGAGCTCCCGCTGGGGGTGGGCCCGGATCACATCCTCGTTGAGGGTGAGGCCCAGGCCCGGGCCGCTGGGCAGGGAAAAATAGCCGTCCACCACCTCAGGCAGGCCGGTGGCAGCCTCCTTCACATAGGCCTCGGCGAAATCGTTGAAATACTCCTGGATCTTGAAGTTGGTGGTACAGGCCGCCAGGTGGAGGGCAGCCGCCGTGGAGGCCGGCCCGCCCACGTTGTGGGGCGCGATGAGCATGTAGTAGGCGTTGGCCCAGGCCGCCAGCTTCTTGGTATTGAGGATACCGCCATAGTGGGTGATGTCCACCTGGATGATGTCGGCCGCCTGCAGCTCGAAGAGCTCCCGATACTCAAAGGGAGTATGGATGCGCTCACCGGTGGCGATGGGAATGCCCAGGGGTGCGATGGCGTCGGAGACCTTCTTGAGCGCGGCTAGGTTTTCCGGCGGGACCGGCTCCTCGTACCAGCTGGGTTTGAAGCGCTCCAATTCCCGGGCAATGTCGATGGCGGTGGCCGGGTTGAAGCGGCCGTGCATCTCGATCAGGATGTCCACGTCCGGTCCCACCGCGTCCCGCACGGCTTCCACCAGCGCGATGGACTTGAATTTCTCCTCCTTTTCCAGCTCATAGAAGCCGGCGCCGAAGGGATCGAACTTCAGGGCCCGGTAGCCTCGCTCCACCACCCGCCTGGCTGCGGCGTGGAACTCCTCTGGCGTCCGTTCCACCGTGTACCAGCCATTGGCGTAGGCCTTGATCTTGTCCCGCACCGCGCCGCCCAGCAGGCGATAGACAGGCTGGCCCAGGGCCTGGCCCACGATGTCCCAGCAGGCGATCTCGATCAGGGCGATGCCGCTCATCACGACTTCGCCCGCGCGGCCGAAGTCCTCCAGGTACATGCGGTGGACGATCTGCTCGATGTTGAAGGGATCGTTGCCCAGCACATAACGGGGCACAGCCTCCTTGAGGTAGCCCACCACGGCCTCAGTGCGGTTCAGCGCGCGCACATCGGCCACACCGACCAACCCTTCGTCCGTTTCCACCTTGACAAACGTGATGTTGCGCCAGTCGGTACCCATGGTCATGGGCGTAACACGGATGATTTTCATGGAACCTCCCTTTCCCCTGGGAACGAACCTTTGAGTCCACTGCAGAAACCACAGATGGCACAGATTACACAGATTTTCCAGGGAAAGAACCTGTGTAATCTGTGGCTTTGTGCAGGAGCAGCAGGGTCATCCTTCAGCCCTGTAACAGGGACTGGCCGCCGTCGATCCACATCTCGGTGCCGGTGATGTGACTGGCGGCGTCGGAAGCCAGGAAAGCGATGAGCTGGGCCACCTGCTCCACCGTCCCGGGCGCGCCGTGGGTGAGGGGAATCTTGCCCTGGGGAAATTCCACCGGGTAGCGGATCTTCTCCACGTTGCGCAGGTAGGTGTTGTCGCCGATCTCGGTCTTGATCCAGCCGGGGCAGATACAGTTGACCCGCACTTTGTGGGGCGCCAGCTCCAGCGCCACCATCTTGGTGAAGGCCACCTGCGCGGCCTTGGAGCAGGAGTAGGCCGTGGCCCCGGTGTTGCTGAACATGCGGGTGCCGTTGACCGAAGAGACCACCACCACCGAGCCGCCCTGCTTTTTCAGGTAGGGCAAGGCGTACTTGACGGTCAAAAAGGTGCCCTTCAGGTTGATGTTCAGGGTCTGATCCCACTCTTCCGGCGTGATCTCCTCCAGTGGTGCCCAGACACCGTTGATGCCCGCGTTGGCCACCACGATGTCAATGCGGCCCCACCGCGCGCCCACCTGCTGCACGGCGGACTCCATCTGCTCCGGCTGGGAGACGTCGGCGCGGACAGCCATGGCTTCGCCGCCGGCGGCCTGGATCTCGTCCACCACTTCCTGCAGCTGGGACGGCGTGCGGCCCAGGCCAGCCACCCGGGCCCCCTCCTGGGCCAGCAACAGGGCCGCCCCCTTCCCGATACCCGAACCGGCCCCGGTTACCAGGGCCACCTGACCTGCAAATCGCATGGTTCGACTCCTTCACTATAGTGATTGGATAGCTCTGCATGAGACCGTGGCCGGCCTTGGGTCGGCGCATGGACGTACCACGGCTGAATGCGGTCCCACTCATCGGTGGATCGGATCCCGGCGGAAGCAGCCCACCACGTGGTCGTTGACCAGGCCACAGGCCTGCATGAAGGCGTAGCACACCACCGGGCCCACAAAGGCAAAGCCGCGGGATTTGAGCGCCTGACTCATGGCCCGGGACTGGGCCGTTGCGGCCGGCAATTCGGCCAGGCTGCGCCAGTGGTTGACCACAGGCTGGCCATCCACAAACTGCCAGATGTAGGCATCGAAACTGCCGAAGTCCTCCTGGACGCCCAGAAATGCCCGGGCGTTCTGAATGAAGGCGCGGATTTTCAGCCGGTTGCGCACGATGCCCGGGTTCTGGAGCAACTGGGCGATCTTGGCTTCGTCGTAAGACGCAATGCGGGCAGCGTCGAAACCGTCGAAGGCGGCCCGGTAGTGCGCCCGCTTGTGGAGGATGGTACGCCAGCTCAGGCCGGCCTGGGCCCCTTCCAGGCAGAGCATCTCAAACAGGCGCCGGTCATCGTGGAGGGGCACCCCCCACTCCTGGTCGTGGTAGGCCTGCATCAGGGGGTCGTCCCCAGCCCATTCACAGCGCTGCAAGGTCATGGCCGAGCCTCCTCTCCGAATTCTTCCATCCAGGGCTGTGCCTGCGGTGGGTGGACCTGGGTAGTGGCCCGCTTCAGCGGGGGGGAACCTGGGGAGGTTGGGGGGCCAGCCCCATGTCCTGCAGCAGGCCCACCAGGCCGATGTTGGCGCTGAAGGCGATCAGGGCCGGCAGCAGCAGAAAGAGGGGTAAGGTCAACGCCACGCTGGCCACGATTAACACCAGCTGGAAGAGCAGTAGCAGGAAAGTGTACAGCGGGTGGCGCAGGGCCAGGATGGCCGCGTTGCGCCAGGCCAGCTTGATGCTGGGCTCGTCTTGTTGCCAGAAGAGGGGAAAGACATACTGGCCCACCATGAGGCTGACCACAAAGAGCCAGAACCAGAAGATGCCGAACATGCGTAGCCAGCCCTGGGTGTTCAGGTAGAACCAGCAGTTGAAGAGGAGGGCGGCCGGCACCACCAGGTTCATCAGGTAGAGCACCCAGCCCCGGCCGATGTGTTGACGGGCCGCCTCCCAGAAGAACGAATTGTCCACCCGCTTGTAGTTGGCGACCCGGTTGGCCACGTGGTGGAGGCCCATGGTGGCCGGCGCCGCCGGCAGGATCAGGATGGTCCCCAACCACCACATGACGCTGAGGAAGACGCACAGGAAGAGCTCATCGTAGACCGCCTTCAGGGTACGCCCCATGATGACAAAAGCTTTCATCGATCGAATTCACCCGCTTCGTTTGTCCGCGTGGGCGGCATGGTTGAAGGATGAGATTTAGTATACCATAGACCCTGTGGAAGCGGATGCCATGGCTTTGCCTTTGCCTACCAGAGCCGCTATAATGCCACCATCGGTCCATACCCGAATGAGAGAAACGAGGGGCACCGTACATGGCGAACGAAGCACGACACATTCTGGTTGGCGTGGCCTGGCCCTATGCAAACGGTGAAAAACACATCGGCCAGATCGCAGGCGCGTATCTGCCGCCGGATATCTTCGCCCGCTACCAGCGCATGGTGGGCAATCACGTGCTCATGGTCAGCGGTTCCGATACCCATGGCACGCCGGTCACCCTCAAGGCCGAACAAGAAGGGACCACGCCGGCCGCAGTCATCGATAAATACCACGCCCTCTTCATCGATGGCTGCCTGAAAATGGGGCTGACCTTTGACCTTTACACCCATACCGATACCCAGAACCACTGGAACGTCACCCACCAGATGTTCCTACGCCATCTGGAGACGGGTTATCTTTACAAGGACGTACAGAAGCAGTGGTATGACCCCCAGGCTCGACGCTTCCTAGCCGACCGCTACGTGGAGGGCACCTGCCCCTTCTGTGGCTACCCCGACGCCCGGGGGGACCAGTGCGACAATTGCGGCCGCCTCTACGACGCCCTGGAGCTGAAGAACGCCCGCTCCAAGATCACCGGCAATACGGAGCTGGAAGTCCGGGAGACCGAACATTTCTTCCTGGACATGGCCAAGATGGTGGATCCCCTGTTGGCCTGGATCAACCAGGACAAGGAGCACTGGCGGCCCAACGTCCTCAACTTCACCCGGGGGCAACTGGAGCTGCGGGAGCTGCGCGGCCGCCCCATCACCCGGGACATCGACTGGGGGGTGACCATTCCCCTGCCCGGCTACGAGGGCAAGCGCATCTACGTCTGGTACGATGCAGTCATCGGCTACCTGAGCGCAGCTATCGAATGGGCCAAACTCAGCGGGGAGGACGAAGCCTGGCGCCAATGGTGGGACGCCGATGTGAACCCCGCCGCCCGGATCTACAACTTCATCGGCAAGGACAACATCCCCTTCCACACCATCATCTGGCCCGGCATGCTCATCGGCTACAACGCCGGCGGCAGCAACCTCCACCTGCCCTACGATGTGCCGGCTAACGAATACCTCACCCTGGGCGGAGAGCAGTTCAGCACCAGCCGTGGCCGGGTCATCGGCTTCAACACCGTGCTGCGGAACTTCCAGCCCGATGCCTGGCGCTATGTGCTCACGGCCCTGGCGCCGGAAACGTCAGACGTGGAGTTCACCTGGCAGGATTTTCTGGAGCGGATCAACAACGAGCTGGTGGCCAACTGGGGCAACCTGGTCAACCGGGTGCTGGGCTTTGCCTACCGCCGCTTTGAGGGCCAAGTGCCCACCCCAGGCGACCTGGACGAGGTCGACCAGGCGTTCCTGGCCGAGATCCGGGCCGGCTTTGATTCGGTGGGCCAGCTCTACGACGCGGTCAAACTCAAGGCGGCCCTGACCGAGGTGCGTCGGCTCAGCCAGCGAGTCAACCAGTACCTCAACGAAAAGGCCCCCTGGCAGGCCATCCGCACCGACCCCGCTGCAGCGGCCACCAGCATCTACGTGGCCCTGCAAGCCATCGACTGGCTGAAGCTGATGTGGGCACCCATCCTGCCCCACAGCAGCCAACAGCTCCACACCATGCTGGGGTACGACCGCCCCCTCTTCGGACGGCAGTACACCGAAACTGTGTCCGACGAACGGGGCAGCCACCTGGTCCTCCGCTACGATCACACCGGAGCCATCGGGCGCTGGGAGGCCACTACCCTGCCCGCGGGCCAACGTCTGGGCGAGCCGCTCCCCCTCTTCGAAAAGCTGGAAGAGGCAGAGCTGGCCAAACGCCTGGCCTAGTAAATCCCGGCAGAAATCCGCCGATAGTTTCCACCAGAGGGCACCCGGAATTTCTGCCGTGGTAGGCTCATCTCCCAAATGTGTGCGAACCTGTTTGGTTCGCTGCGAAACCGGGGGGGGAGGAGCGCACATCTGTGGTAGATGAGCCCCGTGGTATTTACGCCAGACTGTACCAGGAAGATGGAGAGACAAGCCGTTTACGCTGTTCCCTCCGGGCGGCAAGCCCAGACTACCCCCTATCCGCCCCTCCCCAGCGCCGCAGCCGACGGGGCCGCGTTCGACGCCCTGTACATCCGTCGGCCCCGGCGCTGGCTGGCAGGGATTCTGGTAGCCTATCTGGTGGCCGCCTGTCTCTTCGCGACCAAGACGCCGCCCTGGCAGGCACCCGATGAGCCCGCCCACTACAACTACATTGCCCACATCGCCGCCGGCTATGGCCTGCCCCAACTCCAGATGGGCGACTTCGACAAGGCATACATGGACCGCCTGCTGCGGTCCCGTTTTGCGCCGGAGCTGTCCATCCAGAAACTGCGCTACGAGTCCTACCAGCCCCCTCTCTACTACCTCCTGGCCACGCCCATCTTCTGGCTGACTGGCGGCAACTTGGTCGCCCTGCGCCTCTTTGGCGTCTTCATCGGCATGGGGACCATCCTGCTGGTGTATCGCTGTCTGGCCCTGGTCTTCCCGGGCAAACATCTCCTCTCCGTGGGGGCAGCGGCGTTTACCGCGCTCCTGCCCATGCATGTGGCCATGAGCGCCGCGGTCAACAACGACGGGCTGGCCGAACTCCTGCTGATGGCCAGCATGCTGATGTTGCTCACCTGGATGAAGGTGGAATACCAGGCCCGGGAACCGGCAGCCCTGCAGGGGCAGGATCGTCGACTGCTGTTGTTGGGCATCCTCCTGGGGATGGGTCTGTTGACCAAGATTTACGCCTACCTGTTCATGCCCATGGCCCTGGTGGTCATCGTTGCGGTGCTGCGCCTCTGGCGCCGGGTGGGCCAGAGGCCGTCCTGGCGGGCTTTGGTCAAACCCCTGGCCCAGGTTACCGTGCCGGCCCTGGTGCTGGGCCTGCCCTTCTGGATCCGGAACCTGCTCCTCTACGGCTTCTGGGATGTGCTGGGCCTCCAGCGGCATGACCAGGTGGTGGTGGGGCAGGCCCGAACCGGCGAGTGGATCGCCTATCACGGCTGGGTGGCCTACGGGGAGCGGGCCTTCGGCTTTACCTTCAAGAGCTTCTGGGGCGTCTTTGGCTGGATGGGCGTTTTCATGGACGACCGAGTGTATACCGCCCTGCTGCTCTTTTCGGGTGTGATCTTCATGGGGGTGTTGTGGGCCACGGTGCGCCTGATCTCCGGCGGGCCGGACACGGACATGGATCGCTTCCAGGTGGGCGTGCTGATCCTGTTCGGCATCTTCCTGCTGGCGGTGGGCCTGGGCTACCTGGGCTACAACCTGAAATTCGTCCAGCATCAGGGGCGCTACTTCTTCTGGGGCCTGCTGCCCATCAGCACGGTAGTGGCCCTGGGATGGCGGGAGGTGCTCCAGCCCCTGCAGGGGGTGATCACAGGCTTCCTGGCTGCGGTGCTGGCCGGGGGGCTGGCCCTCATGGGCTACCTGAACGGCGACATAGACGGCTGGGCTGTCCTCTCCATCAGCTTCATTGCGCTGGGGTTGTTGCTGCAGCCCCTCTTGCTGGCCGGCACCCACCGCCTGTTGGTCATCCGCTGGCTACCCCACTCCATCCAGGCCTGGTGGAACCGACCCACCGTGGCCAGGGCCCTGGGGGCGCTACGCTGCCTGACCTGGTCCCTGCCGTTCCTCTTTCTGTTGACCCTGGATCTTCTGGCACCTTACCTGTACATCATCCCGCAGTTGAGTGGCTGACACCGAAGGAGAAAATCCATCCAACCATGCAATCGACCCTGCGCCTGCCCCGTTCATCTCCCCACCTACGACGAACCTCCCTGGACTTTGTAGCCATCCTGGTGGGCCTTCTGGCGCTGACCCTTTGTAGCCTGGCCTTCTTCTGGCAGTTCTGGCACGCCAACCGCATCTTCACCGGCGTCACCGTGGCCGGCGTGCCGGTGGGAGGGCTCACCCGCGGCGAGGCCCTGAGCCAGCTCCAGCGCAGCCTGAGCCGCTATCCTGTGCCGCCCATCAGCCTGGCCTACCAGCATCGACAGTGGCCGGTGACGGCCGAACAGGTGGGGGCCCGGGTCGACCTGCTGGCGGCCATCAACCAGGCCTACCTCCTGGGACGACAGGGCAATCTGGCCGACCGCCTGGCGGACCAGTTCTTCCTGGCCTGGCAGGGCTATGAAATTGCGCCTCCGTTCCAGGTGGACGAAAACCGGCTGCGCCATTTGGTCGGCCAGGTGGCCACGGCGGTGCAGGCCGGCCAGCCAGCGGCAGAAGGAGGCGCAGAGATTACGGTAGACATTGAAGCCACGGTGACAGCCCTGGTTCAGGCCCTGCATGGCAACCCCACCGGCACACCTGTGCAGGTCCCCCTTCAGGTCCAGACGGTGGCGCCATCGGCGCCGACATCCGCCCTCCCTATGGCCCCCGCGCCGGCCATGCCCGTCCGGGGTCCGCTCCTGCTGCGCAACCTGCAATTTGGCATCGACATGGCCCTGGACGCGGTCACCCTGGAGACGGTGGTACAGTCCTGGGATCCCCTCCAGCTGGACGAGGGCGCGCTGCGGGCGCTTCTGCAGAACTGGGCCCAGCAGATCAACCTGGCCCCGCGGGACGCGCGCCTGCGTTTTAACCGCGCCACCGGCACGGTGACGGTCCTGCGGCCCAGCCAGCCCGGCCGCCGCCTGGACGTGGATGCCACCCTGGCCTCCATCCGGACGGCGCTGGCCAGCGGCGCGGGCGAGGCAGTGCTGGCCGTTCAGCCGGTGGCCCCGGCAGTGGACATGAACCGCATCGCCGAAATGGGCATCCGGGAGCTGGTGGCCAGCGCCACCACCTACTTCGCCGGCAGCAGCGCAGCCCGGGTCCACAACATCGAGGTGGCGGCCGCCAAGTTCGACGGCGTGGTCATTCCACCGAACGGGATCTTCAGCTTCAACCAGCTGGTGGAAGACGTGAGCGCAGCCAACGGCTTCGAGGACTCCCTCATCATCTGGGGCGACCGGACGGCCGTGGGCGTGGGCGGCGGCGTCTGCCAGGTGAGCACCACCATCTTCCGAGCCGCCTACGCCGCGGGGCTTCCCATCGTCGAGCGCTACAACCACGGCTACGTGGTCTCTTGGTACGGCGAACCCGGCCTGGACGCCACCATCTTCACGCCCACCGTGGACCTGCGCTTCCGCAACGACACCGGCGCCTACCTCCTGATCGAGCCGGTGGTGGACAGCCAGGGCGGCACCATCACCTTCAACCTCTACGGCACCCGGCCCGACCGCCAGGTCATCATCGGCAAGCCGGTGGTCAGCGACATGATTGACCCGGGTCCCCCGGTGTATACGGTGGATGAATCCCTGGCACCCGGCCAGAAGAAGCAGGTGGAGTGGCAACAACAGGGCATGACGGTCAAGGTGGAACGCACCATCATCGAGAACGGCGTCAGCCGCACGGAAACTTTGACCAGCAAATACCAGCCCTGGCGGGCCGTCTACCTGGTGGGTCCCGGCACCGAAATCCCCGCCACGCCAACCCCTGTGCCCACAGGAGCCGTGTCATCCACGCCCTGACCCCTGGCGGTGAACCAATTTTCCGTCCCAGACGTTGATCTGGCGGTGACATCTTTTATGTCCCCGCCGCGATCTCGCGGCCTGTTCTCTCCATCACTCTCGTGGAGTCCTTCATTCCATTTGGTAGGAGGATGATGTCATGTTGCGAAAGGTTCTGTTCAGTTTCCTCATTGCATCGCTGCTCTCAGTGCTCCTGATTTGGGGCGTGTGGGCCCAGGCCGGGACGCCCCAGGCCCAGCCCGCAGGTCCCCG
>FWPU01000676.1_pt1 | contig 39270 bp, 34 predicted proteins | sample 2228361 | NCBI WGS metagenome assembly FWPU01 (sample SAMEA103939777, study PRJEB20133) | metagenome | reverse complement strand
AAGGTTAGGTAAGACCCATTGATGTGAAGGTGAGGACTTGCAAACTGGAAGTCAATATGAAAAGGCTATCTTTCCCGAGCGCTTGGGGAGTTGTCCACCGAGAAAGATGTGAATGTGGGTGACATTGCTCTCTACAAGGAAGCAACCATTCTAGAGCAACCTAGGCATAGAGGGGGGATGATATTCAAGATGGCTATCATCCCCCTGCCAGAAATCAATAGTTCGACCTGATTTACCAAGAAAGGAAAACGAGATGAGTACGCAGACAAAGCCTTGGCGATGGGAAGAAGATGGGCTAACGGTTACGCGTAGCAACGCGTGGTCAGGACCGGGCTGCCATGACGGCTGCGGAGTGCTCCTCTACACCGATAAACAGGGCAGACTGGTCAAAGTCGAAGGAGACCCCGACAATCCATTCAACCAAGGTCGCCTGTGCGTCCGTTGCTTGGCTCTTCCCGAAGTCGTCAATCACCCAGATCGCCTTAAGTACCCCATGAAGCGTGTAGGCGAGCGGGGCGAGAACAAGTGGCAACGCATCTCCTGGGAAGAAGCCTATGATACCATCACCACCAAGTTCAACGAAATCAAGGAGAAGTACGGACCGTGGTCGGTGGTCTTTGCTCAAGGCACCGGGCGCGATATCATGATGTACATCAGCCGTTTGGCATACTCCTTTGGCAGTCCCAATTGGGCTAGCATCGGACTGAGCGGCAATGCATGTTATTTACCCCGCGTCGCCGGACTAGCCGCGATCGCGGGTGGTTTCGCCGTAGTGGACTGCTCCCAATACTTCCCAGATCGCTACAATAACCCCAATTGGAAGGCCCCTGAGTGCCTGATCATCTGGGGTAACAATCCCATCGTGTCCAACGCCGATGGCTTCTTCGGTCACTGGGTGGTGGATTGCATGAAGCGCGGCACCAAACTGATCGTGATCGACCCGCGCCTAACCTGGTTGGCATCCAGGGCAGACCTATGGCTGCAAATCCGTCCTGGAACCGATTCCGCCCTGGCGTTGGGCATGCTCAACATCCTCATTAAAAAAGGATTGTACGACAAGGATTTTGTGGAGAAATGGACCTACGGCTTTGACAAACTCGCCGAGAGGGTCGCGGAGTATCCGCTAGACCGGGTGGCGGAGATCACCTGGATTCCAAAGGAGAAGATTTTGGCGGCTGCCCGCATGTTCGGCAAAAGCAAACCAGCCGCAATCCAATGGGGGTTGGCTGTGGATATGACCAAGGAAGCGTTGCCCGCCACACAGGCAATCTCTGCGCTCTGGACAATCACCGGCAACCTAGATGTGCCCGGTGGGATGATCACCGTCTTTCCGCCGTATGGCGTTCCTTCCTGGCTTGGAGGCTGGGGGCACGATGAGCTCCTCAGCGAAGAGGCAAGGGCTAAGCGAATTGGTCTAGACAAATACCCATTGCTCCAATTCGGCTTCTTGATTACATCTGCTGATGAGTTAGCCGATACAATGCTCACCACCAAGCCCTATCCAATCAAAGGTGCTTGGATCCAGACCAACAATCCCATCGCCTGCATGGGAGCAGATCCCAAGAAAATATACGCCGGGCTAAAGCAATGCGACTTCGTCGTCGTGGTTGATTTGTTCATGACGCCCACGGCAGTAGCATTCGCAGACATCGTACTCCCCGCAGCCACATATCCTGAGCGCGATGGACTGCGTGCCCTTTGGTATCATGTTGGCGCTATCAACAAGGTCACCCAGGTGGAAGAAGCCAAGTCCGACATGGAGATCAACCTAGAACTGGGCAAGCGCTTCAACCCAGCCGCCTGGCCATGGGAGAATGTCCAAGCAATGTACACAGACCTACTCAAAGGCGCAGGGATCACCTTTGAACAACTCAGAGAGCGCGTCCAAATTTACCCACCTTTTGAGTATAAGAAATACGAAAAAGGGCTCGAGCGGCGAGACGGTCAGCCTGGCTTCAATACACCTACGGGACGGGTGGAATTGTATTCTACCTTCTTCGAACAAATTGGGCTCGATCCACTGCCTTATTACGAAGAACCTACCGAAAGCCCGCTCAGCAGGCCTGAATTGTACAAGGAATATCCACTGGTATTGACCACCGGCGCCAGACCGTGGGGTTTTTTCCACTCCGAACACCGCCAAGTTCCCCGATTGCGAGCATTGCATCGCGACCCCGAAGTGCAAATCCACCCAGAGACCGCCGCACGCTACGGAATCAAGGATGGAGACTGGGTATGGATCGAAAACCGCATGGGGTGTGTCAAACAAAAGGCGAAACTCACCCCCATTATAGACCCAAGAGTGGTCAATGCCGACCATGCCTGGTGGTTCCCAGAGAAGCCTGCTGCTGAACCTACCCTATTTGGCGTATGGGAATCCAACATCAACCAACTTGTACCATTCCTACCCGGACGGAGTGGATTCGGCGGCAACTATAAATCCTTACTTTGCAGAATCTACAAAGTTGAGGAAGGAGAGAAGTAAGATGGCACGCTATGGATTGCTCATTGACTACGAATTCTGCACCGGCTGCCACACCTGCGAAGTCGCCTGCCAAATGGAACACAACCTGCCGGTCGGCAAGTGGGGTATCCAACTGGCAGAGATCGGTCCTTGGCAGATCAGCGAAGATAAGTGGCAATATGCCTACATCCCTGTGCCAACCGAGTTGTGCGACCTATGCGGGCAACGGGTTGCCAGGGGAAAGCAACCCGCCTGTGTGCACCATTGCCAGGCAGCTGTGATGAAGTTCGGACCTGTAGAGCAACTTGCCAAAGAGATGGAAGGCAAGTCACATATGGTAGTGTTTGCGCCGAAATGAAGATGGCTCTCGAGGATTGAAGGCTTCAAGCATGATTTAATCCCCCAGGGAGGGTGAAAATGGTCGCAAGCCTCTTTTCCCTCCCTGGGTGGTCTTGTACATCAAAGAGATTGTTTAGACAAATAACCAAGATTTGCACTTGGTTATACCCTAAATCACCCAGTCTTTTAACCCCTAAGGGTATTGAGTTTCAATTTTATAGATTGATATACTAGTCACAGACTTATATACCAGTGCGATCAAACGATGATTTTTCAAAAATACTGCCTTGTCTATTTTGATACGAAGCAGAAGTCTCGCGATTTAGAACAATCGCTTGACAATTTGTTGACTTTGTAATATGTTAACAATGTTTATGAATGCTCATTTATATTAATTAAGATTCAATGATGGAAGTCAATTTTCAAATAACGTGATAAAGAAATTTCCATCCATCAAAGCCTCTAGAGTCCATGGATCAATACGACGTGCGATTTAGATCAGATTGCCCACACAGTAGAAATTTCTGAAAAACTTCGAAAAAAGGAGAACAATCATCATGTGCTTTCGACCCCCAACTGCTCAAAAACGTGAGAATAAATGTCCAAACTGCGGGACGGTAAACCCACCAGAAGCCGAGATTTGCTCCAATTGTGGAGCCGAACTACCCAAGGCACCCCCACCTCCCGGAGTTTCCATCTCTGGAACGACGGGCACCACCCCACCGCCCCCTCCAGCAGGAGGTGTAACGCCACCAAAGGCACCACCTGCCCCCCCAACGCCGCCGAAAGCACCACCTCCGCCACCCAAGAAACCAGAAGAGTAGAGACGATTATTCCACTACCCTCATCGAGGTGTACCAAGACGTGAGTCCAAACCTGCTCTTTTTGGGCACAGGAGCCGGATGTGGAGTTCCATCTTTTTTCTGCTCGTGCGATGCTTGCCAAGAAGCACGGAAGGAACCGCATCTGACCCGCTCGCGCTGTAGTGTGATCCTCCAAGGGCAGGTGTGTACGCTCATTGATACTCCACCCGACCTGCGCAACCAGTTCTTGCGCGAAGGAATCTCTCGTATAGACAACCTGATTCTTACCCACTGGCACTATGATCACAGCGGAGGACTGGGGGAACTGGAATTCTTCATCCGTATGAAATCCCAAAAGACCATCCCGGCTTGGATGTCTCGGGAAACGTATGAATGGTTCACCTCTGCTTTCTGGTTCATGGCTGATTGTCTATCAATCCAAAACATGGACTTCGATAACTCCATCCAATTGGATGATGCGGTCATAACGCCTTTGAGGGTACAACACGCTCCGGGCACGATCGGTTTGCTGCTCGAAACTCCGTCTGGCAAACGCACAGCCTATCTTTCAGATACTGGTCCCCTGCCGACGATAACAATGAAGCAATTGCAGGATATAGATACCCTAATTCTCGGTGCGACTTTCTGGAAAGATAATTGGATGCCAGAAGACCACCTTTCCGTGGATGAGGCAATTCAAATTGGATTGGCTGTAGGTGCCGGACAGATTTATCTAACACACCTCTCCATGCATTACGCTGAGCCAGTCACGAACCAGAAGTTGTTGAATCACATTCGTCAATACGGTGATCATATTCACCTCGCCTATGATGGGTTACACATCGAAATTTAAAATGGGAGGCAGTGAGTGTCGAAATTAGTCAATCTGCAACAACCTGGAATACAAGTTAAAAAATCTTGCTGCTTTTTTTGTCATCAAAACTGCGGCGTTTTAGCCTATGTAAAAGACGGCAAAGTCCTCGAAATCGAAGGAGACCCTGAACACCCCATCAATCGGGGCGGGCTTTGTTGTCGAGGCAACATCGCGCTCAAGCACCTCGATCACCCCGCTCGCATCAACTACCCGTTGAAAAGGGTTGGAAAGCGCGGCGAAGGTCAGTGGCAACGCATCTCCTGGGAACAAGCCTGGGATGAAATTGCTTCGAAACTAGCCCAGATACGTGATACATATGGTGCAGAGGCGGTAGCCACCGCTGGAGGCACGCAACGTACAGATGACTGGGCACGGCGGCGTTTCATGAACCTCTTCGGCAGTCCGAACAGTTTCCACAACGCTCATCAATGCTGGATACCGACCTTCATGATCGAGACAGCCATCTACGGCTGGTGCCCATTTGATATGGACATGATGAACAGCCGTTGTCTGGTCGTATGGGGACATAACCCTGGTGCTTCATACATGCCAGTGATGCGCACGATTTCCGACCTTCGTCTGAGTGGCGTAAAGATCATCGTGATTGACCCTCGCTACACAGAAACCGCTGCCAAGGCAGACTTATGGCTACCTCTACGCCCAGGCTCCGATGCAGCCTTAGCCTTGGCTTGGCTCAATGTAATCATCTGGGAAGGACTCTATGACCAACAGTTCATAGAAAACTGCACCGTTGGCTTTGAACAACTGGCTCAGCATGTGAGGCAATACACTCCTGAATGGGCTGCACCACTCACCTGGTTAGACGCGGACTTAATCCGTCAAGGCGCGCGCACCTACGCCACAAACCGACCGGGCAATATCATGTGGGGTGTAGCCGTGGATCAACTCGGCAAACCGACAGGCGCTGCCATTCATGCACGCGCTTTACTGCGCGCCGTGACCGGCAACTTAGATGCCCCGGGAAGCGATTTGCTCACCGGTCCCTGCCAAAACTTCATCACCGATGAGGAGATGGAAGCCAACGAATGGCTTCCGGAAGAGCAAAAAGCCAAACAACTTGGCTCCGACCGTCATAAGATGACCACCTGGCCCGGCTATGGGCGCATCGCTCAAATCTGCAAAGAGGTGTGGGGTAAGGCTCCAACTGCCGAATGGATGTGTGAGGCACACCCGCCCGCGGTTTTCAAAGCCATTCTAACTGGCGAACCTTATCCGGTCAAAGCCCTGATCACGCTAGCAACGAACCCCATCAATTCCTATAGCCCTAGCCAAAAAATTATCGAGGTGCTCAAGGCATTAGACCTATCCGTCTCGGTAGAATACTGGATGACACCTACTGCTATGTTGGCAGATTACGTCTTACCAGCCGCCGGTTGGCTTGAGAGACCAACCATCACTAGCACTTATGGATGTTCGGATTACGTGATTGCCTCACAGCGCGCCATTCAACCTCTTTACGAACGACGCACCGATTACGAATTCTGGCGTGGTTTGGCATTGCGATTGGGTCAAGAGGAAATGTGGCCTTGGGAAAATTTAGAAGAGGCAAATTATTATCGGATTTACCCCTTGGGATACCAAGTCAACAGTTACGATGAATTTGTGGAAAATGTGCGCTACCATTTCCCTGAACGAGAATATTATAAATACGCACGACATGGCTTCGCCACTCCATCCCGTCGAGTAGAGTTGTATTCGAGCCTGCTCGAGGAATTGGGTTATTCCCCCATGCCAGTCTATGTCGGTCCCTCGGAAAACGAGATAGACCACCCAGAGGTCGCCCGGGAATATCCGCTGGCACTGATTACCGGCGGGGGGTTCATGCCCTTTTATCACTCTGAACACTTCCAAATCAAAGAATTGCGCTTCCTACGCCATGAACCATATGTAGAAATCAACCCGAAGACCGCTTCCGAATTCAATATCTCCGAAGGAGATTGGGTTTGGATTGAAACGCGCCGCGGGCGCATCAAACAAAGGGCTCATCTCACCCAGGCTGTTCACCCCCGAGTTGTGGTCGCTCAACGCGGCTGGTGGTACCCTGAACGCGATATGAAAGAACCAGAGTTAGGTGGTTGCCTGGAATCTAACCCGAACGTCATCACTGCTAGCGATGAAGAATTTTGTGATCCCCTCGGCGGTAGTTGGGCAAACCGGGGCTTGCTGTGTCGAATCTACAAAGTCAACGAATCGAAGCCAAAGGCAAGGAGGTGAAATGGCACGCTACGCTATCGTCCTAGATACTCGCCGTTGCATTGGTTGCCACTCCTGCACGGTTGCCTGTAAGGTCAAGAATGACTTGCCGATTGATATGATATACAACCCAGTGACCACGATTGGTCCCGTAGGCTCCTTTCCATATGTGCATATGACACACTTACCTCTCGTCTGCATGCACTGCGGGAATCCTCCCTGTGTAGAGTGTTGCCCAACCGGAGCTTCCCAACAACGCGAAGATGGGATCGTATGGGTTGATGAAAACAGATGCGTGGGGTGTCTTGCATGTGTGATGGCATGCCCCTATGGCGCACGGGTGCCCAACCATGAAAAAGGCATCGTCCAAAAGTGCGATTTCTGCATGGACCGCGTCCAAGTGGGCAAGGAACCTCACTGTGTCCAGACGTGCCATCAACGTGCCCGCATCTTCGGCGATTTGGAAGACGAAAACAGCGAGGTGTTCAAATTAGTCAATGGCGAACCCGTCATGCGCTTACTAGCCGAATTGGGCACAGAACCGTATGCATTTTACATTATGGAATAAGGAGAGGAATGAATGGCGCACAAAAGAGAAGAAATATGGGGTTGGATGCTGGCAACTGACTTTTTCTTTGCAGGTATGGGAGGTGCAATGCTCTTGATCGCAGGGATTGTGGACTTATCCATCGGAGCAGGTCGGATATCGCTTCTAGGGAATATCCTTGCCCCCCTGTTCATCGCTTTGGGAGCATGCTTCCTGATCTTAGAACTTGGACGACCATTTCAGGCTTGGCGCGTCTTTCTCAATCCCAAAGCCATCCTGACGATTGGAGCATGGTGCATGAGTGCATCTATTGTATTAGGTTTGTTCTATGCATCCTTCGGTCTCCAAAGTTTGCCTTGGAGTCACTGGGATACCCTTCGCAAGATCGTTGCTGTATTAAGTGCACTGAGTTGCTGTATTAAGTGCACTGAGTGGATGGATTGTTGCCACCTACCCGGGCATCTTACTGGGTCGCCACAAATCACGTCCCTTTTGGACCGGTCCAGGGATGATGATGCTCTTCCTGCTTTCCTCTTTGATAACAGGACTTGCTGCCCATCTGCTGAGCAGTGTGATTGTCCCACCTGTAGGAGAACCCCTATTCCACCTAAAGTGGTTTGCTGCATTGTTCCTGGGAATGCAGATGTTGTTCTGGATTGGCTACCTATGGGTCAAATACACTGGAACAACCGAACGCGAAGCCAACGCAGCAAGACAATGGTTACAAGGAAACTATTCTCCTCTTTTTTGGATCGGGTTAATGCTTTTCGGCACTTTATTGCCTTTGATCCTGTTTCTCCTACGAGGGCAATTCTATCTCATCCTAGGTAGTGTATTATCCCTGCTAGGAGGACTATTGATGCGCTTGATGGTTGTCTACAGTGGAAAAGAACGTACCTGGCTACCCGGTGAAATCGAATATCGTTCCAAACTTCCTACTGGCAATGAGGAATTCCTCTAAGCCTGGAACTCAAATTAATGGAATAAAATTTCGAACTCAAGGAGAAAAACTTATGAAAATCGACAAGGAAATCGAGGCAATTCTAAATCGAGCGTTGGATGAACAGCCCATACATCGCGACGAGGCTTTGTTGTTGATGCAGATAGACCTGCAATCGCCTGAAATGTATTTGCTCTGTAGTGCAGCCAACGCACTTTCACGGCGTCACTTTGATAATCTGACTGACATATATGCTCAGATTGGGCTTGACTATGCTCCTTGTCCGAGCAATTGCGAATTTTGCTCTTTCGGTGCCAGGCATGGGATTGTCAAAGAAATCATTGAATACCCAATCGAAGACATCGTCCGAGCAGCGAAGTTTTGCGAGCAACAAGGCGCAAATGGGATATATCTGATGACGACGGCTCGCTATCGCCCGGAAAAGTACCTTGAGGTCGCCCGTGCGGTACGAGAGGCGCTTTTGCCGGAAACTCCCATGATTGCCAATGTTGGAGATTTCGATGAAGATTATGGCAAGGAATTGGTCAATGTTGGCTTTTGCGCATTCTACCATGTTGTCCGCCTCAATGAAGGTAATGGGACAGGGTTAACCCCTCAACGCCGCATCCGCACCATTGAAGCCGGATTGAGAGCAGGGTTGAAACTCCACTTTTGCGTGGAACCCGTTGGTCCAGAACATTCCATTGAAGAACAAGTGGATTTAATGTACCTCGGACGGGACCTCGGAGCAACCTTCAGCGGAGCAATGCGCCGCGTCCCTGTGCCAGGAACATCTGCTGCAACCCGTGGTGAGGTAAGTTGGTGGTATTTAGCCCGAACCGTCGCCGTAACCCGCCTTGTCATGGGTAACACCGTTTTAGGTCATTGCACTCATGAGCCCAACTTCCCCGCTATCTTCGCGGGTGCAAACTTGCTATGGGCTGAAATCGGTCCGAATCCAAGAGATGACAAACCCGATACCGAAAATTATCGCGGCGCTTCGGTCAAACAATGCCAAACAATGCTCGCAGACATGGGATACCACATCCGCAAAGGTCCAGCGCTCACTGCAACCGGACGAGTCCGAGAGGTAGTTGGAAAACGTGAAGGAGCCTAAAGAGATAAAACTCATCTCAATGAGCAATTGATCCCACCCAGGAGAAGCAAGGTAATGAGCCAAAACGAGGCAAAAAAAACCATCGAAAAATTCAAGGATGAATGCATTCAATGCACATCTTGTCTCATGAAATGCTCCTTGCTCAATGAATTGGGATTAACTCCGGGGGAGATCGCCCAACAAATCTTGGAGGGGCGCCTGACAGGCGAGCTCATCCATGCTATTCAACGTTGCGATCTTTGTGGGCATTGTGCCATTGATTGTCTAGTCAACCTAAATCCTTCGTGTATGTTCTTAGCCGCCAGAGAGTGGCTTATGCACCATGGGGAAATCTCCCCCGATCTCTATGACGTGATGTTAGTCGACCAAGACTGGAACTTCTTTACCATCTATCGGGATACCTACAATATACGCTACGAAGACTTACTAAAAGACCGTTACGACATTTTGTTCTTTCCTGGTTGCACTCTAGCCACTTACACCCCAGAACTAACCCGACTCGCCCATCAATGGTTGATCGAGAGAGGCTTGAAGGTTGGTTTTTCCGATATGTGCTGTGGAAAACCGCTCTATTCCATTGGGCTTATAGAAAGAGAACAATCGTACCTAGACCAACTGCGTGATCAACTGGTACAAGCCAATGCCTCTCAATTGGTAACAGCATGTCCAAATTGTTACTATCACCTAAAGGAACGCCTTCAACAAGTGAAAATCCTTTCCTTGTATTCCCTTCTAGAAGAGAGCGGCGTTCAAATACGTGGGCAAACTAAACTGACCGTTCACGATTCTTGCCCAGATCGCTTTGAGGGGAGCATTGGAAGAGAGGTGCGCAACCTGCTTTCAGGGCACGAAATTGTCGAAATGACGAGCCACGGCGAAAACACCATTTGCTGTGGTTCTGGCGGCATTGTTTCGATGATCGAACCCGAAATCTGCCATGAGCGTGCCCAGCGCCGGTTGAATGAGTTTTACCAAAGCGGAGCAGATGCCTGTGTGACCAGTTGCATGGCTTGTGCTCATCGTCTAGCACGCGCCAGTCGTCCGAACGAGACCATTCACTGCCTGGAACTCGTGTTCAATGTTCGCGTGGACTATACTCAAATCGAAGCCAACGTTCAAGCGATGTGGCAGGGTGAACAAGGTGAGATCAATCGCCAACGACTATCCCAGGCTACGTTATTAGTTAAATGATTGCGAGGAACATGAATCAATCCTCAAGACCAATCCCCCTAGACTTCACGGAAAGCCTTTGCCCGATCTGCCTGCAAATCGTAGAGGCACAAATAATCGAAAAAGATGGCGCAGTCTACATGAAAAAGACCTGCCCAGACCATGGACCTATGACCGTATATTTGTGGCATGATGTTGCTCACTACCATTGGATGAACTCCTTCCACTTTCCTTTCAAACCTCCAAAGGTACCAAAAGTCAGTAACGACCAATGTCCATTGGACTGCGGATTATGTTCAAAGCACTTGAGACATCCCACCCTCGTCGAGATCGAGGTCACGAGGCGCTGTAACCTCCATTGCCCGGTTTGTTTCATGTCAGCCGGGGAGGCATCTCCTGAACCATCCTTAGAAACCATTGAGAGCACCTTCCTGGCAATCCTACAACAAACTTCCCTCCAAACAAGCATCCAATTAACGGGTGGAGAACCCACCATTCGCCCTGATCTACCGGAAATCGTCAGTTTAGGGCGAGCAAATGGGTTCTCTGCAATCGAAATCAACACCAACGGCATCGCGATCGCTCAAAACTCTGCCTATGCTTCGCATTTGGCGGAAAGTGGTGTTAGCGGTATCTACCTTCAATTTGATGGGTTGAACAACGAGATATATCGCCAAATTCGTGGGAAAGACCTTTTAGAGGAGAAACTACGCGCTATTGAGCACTGCCGCAGGGCTGGAGTTCAAGTCGTGTTAGCCATGACAGTTATCGGAGGAATCAACCACGACCAAATGGGAGAGGTGTTAGACTTCGCCCTTCGGAACGACGATATCGTTGTTGGTGTTGCCTATCAGGTTGCCTTCTCATCGGGTCGGTTTGAATTGAACCACCAAAGACCTCTTTCTATGGGCGATGTGACCTTCTTGCTGGCTGAACAAAGCCATGGATTGCTCCAATCCCAAGACTTTTTACCATTAGGTTGTTCCCATCCGCTGTGTTCCGTTGCCACTTATTTGATCAAAGAAGGAGATGCCAATTATCCATTCACACGAAATATTACCTCGCAAGAATATCTGCGCGAATTCAATCCATATAGCCCACAAGGTTCTGTCTTTGCGGACATCTTAGCAAGGCGCGGAATTCACACCGAGCATGGGTTCTCAGTAGTCATTATGAACTACATGGATGTTCGAACGATAGACCTTAAACGATTGAAAGAATGTAGTATGGTAGTGGCAACAGAAGATGGGAAATTAATCCCATTTTGTGCATACCAACTCACTTCCATCTATGGAAGACGGTTGTACCAAGCGTTGAGCAAGGCAACATTTACCGAAACGTCAAGAGAAAATGGTTGAAACAAGATCAGTACAGACGAATTGTCGGTTGTGCGGTTACTTATGTGGCTTGATCGCTCATGTGGAAGCAGGGCGGGTAACTGCCGTCGAACCCGATCCCACACGCTATCCCTACGATGCTGGAATCCTACGCGGTTGTCCTCGTTATCGTCACAACCCCACCATTCTCTATCATCCCAAACGATTGAACTTTCCCCTCAAACGCGCTGGCGAGAGAGGAGGAGGAAGCTGGTTACGCATCTCTTGGGAGCAAGCATTAACCGAAATCGCAGATCGGTTGCAATCTCTCAAGGAACGATATGGTGCTGAGACACTCGCGACGAGCATCGGAGGTCCAAGGACCACCTACTGGGCTTTACATCGCTTTTTGAATCTCTTTGGCAGCCCAAATAACATCGGTATTGGTCAGATTTGTTGGAACCCATCCATTTGGGTTAACGTGATCACCTATGGTTGGGTATTGGAAACTGAACTCGACCCATCAACTACTCAGTGCGCGCTTTTATGGGGTACCAATCCAGCCGAGTCGGATAACTCGTTACTATGGCACAACCTTCGCGAATTCACTCACTGTGGGAAAATATTGATAGTCATTGACCCACGCCGAACCCGCACCGCCAAGTTAGCCCGTCTTCACCTTTCTCCCCGACCAGGTACCGATAGTGCGTTAGCCTTGGCGCTTCTGAAGGTGATCTTCGATGAAGGGCTCTATGATGAACCTTTTGTTCGGGAATGGTGTTACGGGGTTGAACCCCTGAGAGAGCACCTTGAACCGTACTCACCCTTACGCGTTTCGCAAATCACCGGAATACCCGAACAAGATATCATCCTTGCTGCTCGCCTTTTCGCAACCCACAAACCGTCAACCATCATCAGCGGTCGTGGCATTGACCAAATTGGGCAAAACAGCATCCACACCCACCGAGCATTGGCGATCTTACGTGCCATCACAGGAAATGTAGATGTCCCAGGCGCATCACACCTTTGCGAAATGCCAAGTTTCATCCCAGAGATTGACCTAGAATTGAGCAACTTGCTCTCCCAAGAGCAAAAAAGCAAACAACTGGGCAAAGATGTGATTATGTTACAGACCTACCGTGGGTATGATCTGGTCTCACAATATACCGCAAGGCATGGCAAACGATTGCCGATGCGCTATCTAACCTCTGCCCACCCAAACCTGGTTTGGAAGGCAATGATCCACGGTCAACCTTATCCTATTAGAGCAATGATCGTGATGGCGAGTAACCCACTCCTTTCCCAAGCCGATAGCCGACTGATTTATAAAGCCTTGAAAAGCCTAGACTTGTTGGTCGTTTTAGATTCTTTTATCACACCCACCGGGGCGCTTGCAGATTACCTATTGCCCATCGCCGGCACACTCGAATGCCCCGTCCTACAGACAAACGCAAGTGTTACGAACATCGCCTATGGAGGCAAGGCAGCCTTAGACCCTCAATACGAACGACGTGACGACTTTTATTTCTGTCGCGAATTAGGCGTTCGATTAGGACAAGGCGAATATTGGCCATGGAAAAACCTAAGCGAATGTTTCGACGCCATCTTACGACCCACCGGTCTCACTTGGGATACCTTTTGCGAGACGGGGATCTACGCTCAAGCAAATTCTTACTACAAACACGAAAAAATCGACGAAAATACGGGGAAGCCATTGGGGTTTGCCACGCCAAGCGGAAAAGTTGAAGTGTATTCACAGGTATTTGCGGAAATAGGTTATGACCCTTTGCCCGGTTATCAGACCAGCCAGACCTACGAAGACAATCCTCAAGACAAAACCTTCCCACTTGTCTTGATCTCAGGTGCTCGTAAACAGCCGTACTATGCTTCAGAATTCCGCATGATCGAAGAACTACGGCAATGTCATCCCTACCCGCTTGCAGAGATGAATGCTGAAACCGCAATGCAGTGTAATGTATCGGAGGGAGAGTTGATTTGGGTGGAAACGCAATATGGCAGAGCACAATTCCGGGTGCACATCAACGATATGCTCAGCGGGGTTGTGAGCGTCGAGTACGGTTGGTGGTATCCAGAACTTCCCCAAACCGAACCCGTCCTCCATGGTGTATGGCTATCAAACGTCAATCTTCTGACCAATGCAGACATCGAGAATTGCGACCCGTTGTTAGGACAATGGTGTTTCAATGGACTGCCTTGCCGAGTTGACAAAGCAAATAACCCTTTGCTTCCATCCTCCGAAATCGGTATCACACGACACGTTTACGAACACAAGCAAGGATAGAAAGATATGGTTGAGAAGAAACATGCTTTATTGTTGTTCACGAAAGCTCCGCAGCCCGGTTTGACGAAAACGAGGTTGACCACTGCGCGCGGGGGTATTTTCACTCCTGAGCAAGCCGCTTCACTCTACCGTGCCTCGTTGCTCGACGTGGTTGAACTAAGTTTGCGAGCCCTATCAGAATTATCTGAGATCGGAACATCGGAGAACAATCACCTCCCAGAGAAATACGATTTCGTCATTAGTTGCTCTCCGCCCTCTGAACAAGAATCTCTGCGAGAACTCCTATCTGAGGTTGATGAGAGGGATCGTTTCCTATACATAACCGACCAGGGCAACTGTTTCGACGAGCATTTTGACGATGCCTTCCGGCAACTCTTCCACAAAGGTTACCACTCCGTTGTTGCGATAGGGGGTGACTTGCCTACCATGCCGGTCACTCATATTGTAAATGCTTTTCGTTGGTTAGATTACTTTGAAGCGATTGGCAATAACGGTGGATTAGTGTTAGCACCTTGCCAAGAATGTGGAGTGTCCTTGGTTGGATACACCGTCAATACTCCCATGGATTCCGAAGGAGTGTTTTATAACCCCAATGGCATACCTGCCTTGGATGCTTATGTAATGAAAGCCAAGGAACGAAACGTACCTCTTGCCATTCTCGATCCAGTGGCAGATTTCGATGAAGTGCAAGACCTTGCCCACATCTGTTCATTAATCCGGGCAATGGCATATAGCAGTCACTTCCAACCCAACCTCTTTGTACCACGACGAACTCTGGCTTGGATGGACCTTATAGGTTTGAACGTCATCACCCCACCCAACCCAAACCATGACCCAAGGGAGCATATAGATGCCGGAGATTGAATTGGATGAAGCCCGCTGTACGGGGTGCGGTTTGTGCGTAGATTTCTGCCCAGTGGAGGTTTTTGAACTGGTCAACGTCAACGGTCGCATGCTTCCCCTGGCTCGTCGTGCGGAAAACTGTTGGGCTTGTGAGACCTGTGTCGGGCAATGCCCAACCGGGGCGTTGCGTGTGGTTCAACCTCCATCTCCCCTCCCAGAATTATTAGTGGAACAACCCCGCGAAGTCCACCCCCAAGCACTCATCACTGCAACAGAAAGAGAGAAATATGCACATTGGTCTGAAATCATGATGAGGATATTGGGGCTACGTTGGAATCCGGTAGCCATTACGTTGATCGGTATCCATTCGCCGCTTCCAACTATTCCCCAGCCCCGTCTCAAATTGAGATATTGTCAATCCTTGATGGCTGCTCGACGCGGGAAATCTTTGCTGATGCCAGCTAAGTGCCACGCCTGCCCTGACGGAACCAGCATCTTGGGGTTGACAGAAGTACCCCCAAAGTTGGCTAGTGGTGAGTTATACATCAAATTTGGAAAACTCGATTCACTCGAAGCAGCACGGAACATGGTTGCTGAACGCCCTCATCTAAAACCACGATCTATACAAGCCACCTTGGTTACTCCATTGAAGAACAGTGTGATGACTCCGGAAGTGATCGCCGTGATCGCCCAACCTGAGCAGATGATGTGGTTGTGCATGGCAGCATCGTTCTTCACCGGAAGACGCTTCGAGTTCAAGGTCAGTGGCTACAACGCTCAATGCGTAGAGACAACGCTGATACCTTACACAACCCAAGGGATCAACATCTCGTTGGGATGTTATGGCTGCCGCGCCAGCAGTGATGTTGGGGATGACTTGATGTTCATGGGAATCCACATCAGCCAAATGGAAAGCTTGATCAAAGGATTAGAACGCCTTGGTAAAAAGGCAATCCCCGATTCCCGCAATAAAATTTACTTACATCCATTGACTTGAGGAAAAGTTACGATGATAAATCAAAAAGAGGATGTTCCATATCAACTCATCACAGGACGCGAGGTCTTAGCACTGCTCAATCCGCGACCGGCTGTCCTAGTCACCTGTTGTGACCAAGAAGGCAAACCCAACGCCATTACCATTGCTTGGCATACACCGCTCTCCCACGACCCACCTCTAGTGGGCATCAGCATTGGCAAGACACGTTACTCTCATGGTGTTATTGAAAGGAGTGGTGAGTTCGTCATCAATATCATGGACACGACTTTTCGTAGTGCAGTGGAAACTTGTGGTAGTGTATCCGGTGTCGATTGTGATAAAATTGCCATGGCGGGGTTGGAATTGCAACCATCACATAAGGTTCGTTGCCCATCCATCCTCGGTGCCTTAGGTTTTCTAGAATGCCGCCTGATTCAACAAGTCCCCGCGGGAGATCACACCCTCTTCATCGGCGAAGTCCTCACGGCGATGGTACGGAAAGACTCCTTCAACGATTCTTGGATACCCCACAAAGCAAGGGTTTTGCTCTTTTGGCATCGCGGCAAATACGGATTTGGGACTTATGAAGAGAGTGCAACCGAAGCCTAGCATTCGCTTTCGCTACGGAAGACCAACAGACCTTCCAGCAATCCACAGTTTAATGCTTTCCTCGGGAATGAGTGGAGAGATTGACCCACACGAGTGCCTAGTAGCAGAAAACAAAGCCGGGATACTGGGATTTGCCAGAGTCGAAGTCATCCAACAGCAAGCCTTCATTCGTCCCATCGTTGTGCAACCTTCTGCACAACATCAAGGAATTGGGCGACAACTAGTCCAACATTTGTTTGATCAATGGTCAGAGTTGCGAGTGGTCTCACGAGGCAAAGTGCAGGATTTCTATCGCCGAATGGGTTTTACGCATTACTCTTGGAAGGATGTTCCTAGAGAAATCCGTCAGGAATGCGAACTCTGCCCAGAGGCATCTAACTGCCAGCCGATTCCAATGGTTGGTTATCGAGAATTCACCGTTCAGGAGGATTGACGAGGTAACACATTCGTCGCACTCTTTCAAACAACTCATAAAGGAATAACTTCTCCGAACCTGTTGACCTACGGCACGTGCTATGGCAGCAGGTCAGACCCTGAGCGAACTCAGGGGATTATCTCCAAGAGGAGATAACTCACAGGCAAGTGCGGAAACGCACTCGCCCCCCGAAGTCCCGATTAGATTGGGACGGAATTGGAAAGGAGAACCTTGAAGGCAATGGACTTGATTTGCTCGCCAGACGTTCTCCTGGCGAGCACCTTTTCTAAAGAAAATCACCCTCATTTGATCCTGCTCACCGGAGAGAGTGGGTCTGGCAAAACCCATTGGTGTTTAAAACTCATCGAACGAGCGAAAACATTACCTATTACCGTGTGTGGGTTGGTCTCTCCACCGATCTACGTTGGAAATCAGAAGGTCGGCATTGAACTGGTAAACCTAGATAGCGGTGAACATCGCCTCCTAGCCGTCCTGCGCAACCAAAATACATTGCGTGTACATCACGGACCTCAAACAGAAGATTGGCAGTTCGATGATGAGACTCTAGCCTGGGGCAATCGAGTCCTAGACGAAATCTCTCATAGCCATCAAGACAAACCTCACCTTCTGATTTTAGATGAACTAGGTCCTTTAGAATTTTTGGAAGGAAAGGGGTTCCAAAGCGCACTCCGTCTCGTAGATGAACGAAGATACACTTTGGCTTGTGTCGTTGTGAGACCGAGACTCCTACACTTGGCTCAACAACGATGGACCTGGGGGCAAACCCTCACCTTGCCCAATCCAAACCCAACCGGAGGGCGTTATTAATATGATTCACATACGCAATCTCTCTGTACAATATGGTGAAATCGAAGCGTTGCGGGGGGTCAACTTAGATATTGATGAAGGGGAATGCGTGCTCATCACCGGTCCTTCAGGAGGCGGCAAGAGCACCCTCGTGCAGGTGATGGGTGGGCTTATTCCCCAGGCTATTCCTGCTCAGGTTTGCGGCTCAGTTCAAATCGCCGGATTGGACCTTTTACAACCTACCCCAGCGCGTCCAAGCATTTCCGAAATTGCTCAACGCGTTGGCATGGTCTTTCAGAACCCATCCTCTCAATTATTCCACCTACGTGTTGAAGATGAGGTTGCCTTTGGTCTGCATAACCTAGGTTTACCTGCTGAGGAAATCCAGAGCAGAACGGAATGGGCACTAGACGCTTTGGGACTATCAAACCTACGGCAACGCAACCCGGCTGAACTCTCCGGAGGTCAGAAACAACGCGTGGCAATCGCCTCCGCCTTGTCAATGCTGCCTCGGGTGCTCGTGCTGGACGAACCGACCGCCTCTCTCGATGTAACCGGCACAAAATCTATCATCGCAGCTCTCCAAGATTTAAGGAAACGCCTTGGAATGACGATCTTATTGAGTGAACACCGCTTGGCGGAGGTATCCCGCCTGGTCGAACGAGTCATCCTCCTGCACGAAGGGCAAGTGTTGGCTGATGGAGAATTCATGCAAGTCTTGGGAGACCGTCAAATTCTACACCGTTTGGGGTTGCGCCGACCGGTAATTGAACCCATCGAATCTTGGGAAACCTTGCTTATGGCAAACGGTCGCCCGCCAGCCGACATGCCCCCTCTCCTCTCCATGGAGGGGGTCACTGCGGGCTACAACCATCACCCGGTGGTAGAGGACATCCATCTTAACCTTTACCCAGGAGAGTTCAGCGCGTTGGTTGGAGAGAATGGTGCAGGCAAGTCCACTCTAGCCCTGGTTGCTGCCGGTTTGATCAAACCCTACCAAGGGCGCTTGCGATTTTTAGGAGGACAGAAACCTCGTCCCGGAAGAGATGTCGCCTTGCTCTTCCAAAATCCAATAGACCAACTCTTCACCGATACGGTCGATGAAGAGGTCAGTTTTGGACCGCACAACTATCGCATTTTTGACCTCAACCACCATCAAGATGTGCTCGAAAAGGCTGATTTATTACCTTTTCGCCATCGTCACCCCAATGCACTTTCGGTTGGTCAACAACAGCGCACCGCCTTGGCAGCCTGCCTGGCATTACGCCCCAAATTGCTCATCTTGGATGAACCCACTTTGGGGCAAGACTGGGGACACCTGGAGCGCTTGATGGATTTCCTCGTTACACTCAATCGCCAGGGGACAACGATCTTGTTGATTACTCACGATTTCAAGTTAGTCCATCGTTATGCTGAACGGGTGATTTTGATGGAAGGTGGTCGTATCGTCTTAGATGGACGCCTGCGACCGGAAAGGGAACAAGTCTATGAACCATCCTGATGCTGAACGTTGGAATGAACGCTTCGCCCGAGAACGAGAAGAGTGGATGAACCGACCACCTCGCTCGCTTTTAGTAGAGCAAGCAAAATATCTACCGACCGGTGGACTCGCCCTTGACGCCGCTGCCGGTATGGGTACCGATAGCCTGTATCTAGCACAACAAGGACTGCGCGTTATAGCCCTAGATATTTCTGAATATGCTCTCAAAATGACGCTCCAACGCGCCCGAAGGGAAAAACTACCCGTTTTTGTCGCCGTCTACGATTTAACCCGTCTCTGGTTGCCAAATTGCGTTTTCGATGTGGTTATAAACTTCTATTTCCTAGAACGGACTGCATTGAGGATCTACCAACGTGCTCTCAAACCAGGTGGTGTGATTTTCTTCGAAACATTTTTGCATACCAACCCATGCCATCCACGCCCTGAACATTATCTGCGACCAGGGGAATTGTTACAAGCCTTTCAAGGCTTCGAAGTTCTCTATAACAACATCAACCAAATCACTCGCCCAAACGAACCCATTTCCAAAGTCACGGAACAATTAGTTGCAAGAAAACCGTTATGAATTCTTCAGAAAGGAGAGATACCCATGAAACTCACTACACGTGAACTCGTAACCATAACCGTCTTTGGCGCCCTTTGGGGAGCCGTGGAGATCAGCCTGGGGTCGGTGCTTAAGGCATTACAAGTCCCGCTCAGCGGTGCTGTGTTAGCCGGCATCGGAATGACTATTGTGCTGGTCGGTCGTCAATTTGTACCACGCCCAGGAACAACCCTCTTCGCGGGTCTCATCGCCTTGCTGCTCAAGTTGTTTAGCATTGGCAACATCATCATTGGTCCGATCATTGGCATCTTGGCTGAAGCCTTGCTGGCTGAGATTGTACTCACTGCCCTCGGGCGTCCCACTCGCTTGAGTTTCATCCTGGCTGGTGCACTTGGCGTGTTGTGGACTCTCGTCCAACCCTTCTTCACCGGTTGGTTGATCTTCGGGCGGGATATGCTTGAAGTTTGGAGCGACCTGCTCAAACTCGGCAATCGCCTGTTTGGCATTGATCCAAGTGCTGCGCTTGTCATTGTCCTCGTGCTAACAGTGGTCCACCTCTTGATCGGTGCTATCGCTGGATGGCTGGCTTGTAGTCTGGGAGCATTGCTTCGCAACCGATTGATCACTGCCCGATGGATAGGCGCAAAGTAAATGACAGACAAGAATGCTAGATAAGGTGGATAAGCCTTTAGAAAGCCAAGAACTCACAAAAGCCAATCTACCCAACTTGGGGACATTGGCTCACCTAACCATCTTCCTCTGGTCGCTTTGTTTGGCGATGTTGGTCCCTCAGCCACGCCTGTGGTTGGTGGTCTGTCTAACCCTGGTCGTGAGCGGGTGGCTACACCCAACATCCCTACGACGCCTCTTGCGATTGCGGTGGTTTGTGCTTGCTGTTATGCTCATCTTGGTCAATGCATTATTGTTGAAGGATGCGGATCAACGATGGTTTGGGATCCCCTTTTCCAGCCAAGGATTGTGGAGCGGCATTTACATGGTCGAACGAGCCATCGTGATTCTCCTTGCAACGGATGGATTCTCTAATTCGGTCAATGTGTCTGAGGTAGCAGGATTGCTCGAACGATGTGGGCTACATGGCTTGGGGTTTTCCTTAGGAGTAGCCGTAAATTTACTCCCCAACCTGCGGCAATCCTACACAAATGCTTGGTACAGTTTGCGAATGCGCGGTGGTCTTCGCCACCAACGTCAACGCGCTTTGCAACTTTTGCTTGTCACCGTAATCGCCAATGCATTACGCCGAGCGGAAGAGATCGCCTTGACGGCGGAGACGCGAGCCTTCACGCCAGGGCGATCTCGAGCATTGCCCCTCAAAATCGGAAGATACGATGGAGGGATTGTCATGATCGCATTAGCCTCTGCTATCGGGCTTCTTATCATTTAAATGAAAAAATTTATAAAATGAACCGATTACAATCGCTTCTCGAGGAATGTGCTCGCCGCCATGCTCACCTCTGCCCACGTCAGGTGCTTGGGGTACGCATGGGGCTGAAGGCTGGCGAGGTATTGAACCTTCAATTACCCCGCAAAGATAAGCGCTTGTTCACGTTTGTTGAGATAGATGGCTGCACCACCGATGGCATCGCCGTTGCAACCGGTTGTAACGTAGGAAGGCGAACCATGCATATCGTAGATTTCGGGAAGATTGCTGCAACGTTCGTTGATCAAGAGACCGGTTCGGCTATACGCATTCATCCACATCCAAACCTTCGCAATGCTGCAATGTGTTACACCTCTCAAGCCAATGACCGTTGGCATGCTTACCTCATCGCTTACCAACAAATGTCCTCCGATGAATTATTCCTCATAGACCATGTTACTCTTACGATCTCGCTTGAAAAAATGGTCAGCAAAGAATCGGCACGAGCACGTTGCACCCATTGTGGCGAAGAGATTTTCAATGAACGAGAAGTTCAAATGAATGGGATTACCTTGTGTAAAGCGTGTGCAGGAGAAGCATATTATCTGATCCACTCACCCAAGAAGAACAATGGTTGAGTCATTGCATTCTTACGAGTCAGAGGTGACTATGAATTCCATCCCCGTGATTACCGTCATCGGTCGATCTGGTTCAGGTAAGACGACTTTGCTTGAAAAGTTGATCGTAGAACTGAAGCAAAGAGGTTATCGTATCGCCACCATCAAGCACCATTCCCATGCGGGATTCGAAATCGACCAACCAGGTAAGGACAGTTGGCGATTCGCTCAAGCAGGCAGCGACCATGTCATCATCGCTGCACCGGATAAAATCGCCTCGTATCGCACGTTGGAACGAGAGTTGAGGCTGGATGAAATCCTTACCGAAATCAGCGATGTGAATATTATTCTTGTTGAGGGATATCGACATGAAGGAAAGCCCACCTTGGAAGTCATGCGTTCAGGTGGTGAGCAGGTCCTGATGAGCAACCCCGCTCAACGCTTCGCAGTTGCCTCTGATGCTCCACTAGATGCTGGGGTACCTTGGTTTCACTTGAATGACGTTCAGGGGATTGCGGACCTCATCGAGAGGTTATTCTTGAAAAACCAACCAAAGATTCGAAATACTGAACAAGGAAATTCCGCATGACGAGAGAGAAGAGATGAAGGCACCTTACCTCTTATACCCAATCTTACGTTCAATTTGGGAAGCCCCCAACTCGACAGGTATACGCCTTTGATCGCTTAGCATCTGAATCAAGACGCGCACTCGTTCGCTTCCTGGAAGGCGAGCATCAAAGATTGCTTCATAACCAGCAAAGGGACCATTGCGAATCTTCACTGGATCACCAGGGCGCAATCCTTCGAATATCTCTCCCCCGGCAGCAGCAATCTCTTCTAATCTCTTACGCAAAGCGTGAATCAGGTTTTCGGGCACAATAGCCGGTTCATTATCAAAGCAGACCAAACCCACAGCATAAGGCATCCATTGAAAGGTTGATAAACCTACATCATCTAAATCCACATGAACAAACATATATCCGGGAAAATAGGGCTTCACTTTTTTCGCACGAGGGTTGACCGGGAAAACACGCAAACGTGGGAAAAAAACCTGAAAACCCCTAGCACATACTTGCCGCCAGAGGGTTTCCTCTTTGCGCGGTTTGCTACGCAGAGCATACCAATGAGCAGTCATCGCACACTTGTGCCTTTTCAGAGATAGAACATTATTATTTTAACACAGGCTTCAGAACACCCCATAATTTTTAAAATATTCTACTCTGCATAGTAGACCGGCTAATAGCCATCAAAACACGATGCACAACCCATAGCACTAGAAGGAACAAGCCGTGAAGCACCGCACTCAATCCAAAAATGAATCCCAAAGCACGCGACAATAAAAGGAACCATGGAGCCACCTGCCTCAAGGTTCCTTGCAACCATGGACCGGCTCCCATCAACCATGTAACACCAAGGAGGAAAATAACGACCAATACAACAGGTAACCAGGCGCGCCGATCAGAGGTAGATGGCAACATAGTGCTACTGATAACAAAGGTGAGATACAACCACAACCACACATCTGAACGCTGAGGTAACACTAGTAAACCACCCCAGAGTATCTCAAGATACGTTGCCGAATTGGATTGCCACAATGTTGAGAGACCTAGTGGTCGCAATGTAATATAGGCAATGATACCCATACCTGCAAGCAATGGAGCACTTCCGATCAGGGCATCTCGAAGGATATCGGTTCGAGCCGTTTCAACGAAGCCCAATTGCAACTTGCCATTCGACATCGCCTTTGGAAACAAGGATACTCGACCCGTTCGCACTCCTAAAAGGCGAGCACAGAGATAATGGCTGACCTCATGCACCAGAACCCCGGGTAGAAACAACAAAGAAAATAATAAGATGGCTACGTCAACGCGATGAAACAACAGGAATAACACCGATTGGACTTCAACATGTACGCGTTGCTGAAGAATCGCTAACAAAAACAATGATAGAAGCATCCATCCGGCATGGGCTATAGAGGGTTCCTTAGCCTGACCGAGAAGCAGGAAGGATAGATCTCCGTTCATTATCCAGGCGAGGTTTTCTCAATGACGAAAGGTACTCAAATAGAATCGGCTGCAGCCCGAGCGATTCCAATGAATTCCTTCAAATTAAGGCTTGCCCCACCTACTAAAGCCCCATCAATGTCGGGCTGAGCAAAGAACGGTGTGGCATTATCTGCCCTGACAGAACCGCCGTACAGAACACGCGTTCGTTGAGCAAATTCACCCCCAAATAGTTCACCTAAAGTAGGTCGAATCACCTCGGCTATCACTTGATTCGCAATCTGAGGGGTTGCTGCACGACCTGTCCCGATTGCCCAGACCGGCTCATAAGCAATGATGATTTCACCTGAGGAAACCTCACTCTCGTATGAACCAAAGGAAAGCCCAGCTAACCCTTGACGCAATTGACGAGTGACGACCTCCTCAGTACGTCCTGCTTCGTTTTCCTCTAAGGTTTCGCCAACACAGAAGATGGGCACTAACCTATGTGCCAACGCAGCGTGAATCTTTCGGTTAACACTCTCATCAGTCTCGCCAAAGTATTGTCGCCGTTCGGAATGCCCCAGGATGACATATTGGCATAACTCGGCAACCATTCGCGGTGATATTTCTCCAGTGAACGCTCCTGATTCCTCCCAATGCATGTTCTGGGCACCTAGTCGGATTGGCGTCCCTTCCAACAAGGCAGAGACCGCCAACAATGCGGTGAAAGGCGGGCAGAGTACCCGGTCAACTCCGGAAATCTGCATTAACTCGGGAACTAACTCCGACACAAAATGACGAGCCTCGGTAATGGTCTTGTTCATCTTCCAATTGCCAGCAATGAAAGGCACACGCATAATACCTCCATAACCTTCATGTAAATATCATTATAGAAGCGTGAAAGAAAAACGCCGACCTCCTCCGGTGTTTCCCCTTTGCCTATCGCTTGCCTGGTCGCTTTTCTCCGTCAGAGCAAGACGAGAATAAGGCAATGTATTTCAACCGCATCGGTCGGCGTTGAATGACCTCATTCTTTATCCTGCAAAGCAGCAAGACCTGGTAACACAATCCCCTCTAGCATTTCCAAGGAAGCACCTCCGCCGGTCGAGATATGGGTAATGCGATCTGCCACACCTGCCTGCTGTACTGCTGCCACGGAATCTCCTCCACCGATAATTGAGGTTGCTTTTGAATCTGCAATGGCTTTCGCCAATTCATACGTTCCTGTTGCGAATGCCGGAAATTCGAAAACTCCCATTGGTCCATTCCACACAATCGTTCCTGCCTCAGCAATCACCTTACGATATGCTTGGATTGTTTCCGGACCAATGTCCATAATACGCCAACCATCCGGCACCGGACCCATAGCAATTACCTTACGTTCTGCTTCATTTTCAAAGCGATCGGCAATGACGACATCAATCGGTAAACGAAGTCTGTGCCCTCCTTGAGTAAGTAGTTCTCTGGCAATATCGAGCGCATCCGCTTCGACAAGAGAATCGCCCACCGGATAACCCTGAGCCCTGAAGAAGGTGTTTGCCATGCCACCCCCAATCAGGACTTGATCTGCCTTCTGTAGCAAATTGCGAATCACACCGATCTTATCGCTGATCTTCGCCCCACCCAAGATGGCTACGAATGGACGCTTTGGATCGGCGATGGCTTGACCTAGATACTGAATTTCCTTCTCCATGAGAAACCCTGCAACTGCAGGTAAATACTTGGCAACTCCTTCTGTAGAGGCATGGGCGCGGTGCGCTGAACCAAAGGCATCATTGACATAGATGTCTGCCAATACTGCCAATTGCTTTGCCATTTGTTCATCGTTCTTTGTCTCCCCAGGATAAAACCGGGTATTTTCTAAAAGCAGCACATCACCTGGTTTTAGTGCTTTGGCTGCCTTTTCAGCGATCGGACCAATACACTCCTCAGAAAATGCTACCGGTTTTCCCAGCAAGGAACTTAAATGTTCTGCTACTGGTCTCAATGAGTATTCGGGCATTGGCTCCCCCTTCGGTCGCCCTAGGTGTGAACAAAGGATAAGGGCGGCGCCATGCTCAATGAGAAAGTTCAGGGTAGGAAGTGCTGCACGAATGCGTGTGTCATCAACAACCCTACCGTCCTTCAAGGGCACATTGAAATCCACTCTGACCAAAACCCGTTTCCCCGTCACATCAATATCACGAATGGTCTTTTTATTGAACATCCTGACCTCCAAAACAAACTATCTGTTGCGCACGTTTTGAAAACGTGCGCAACAGAGGACTGATTAGAGTGATTTCGCCACCAAAGCGGCTAAGTCCGCGGTACGCACCGAGTAACCCCACTCATTATCATACCAAGCGATAACTTTGATCATATTGCCATCCATCACCATAGTGGAGAGACCATCAATGATAGACGAGCGTGGGTCACCTTTGAAATCCATGGAAACAAGCGGCTCTTCTGTGTAACCGAGGATACCTTTGAGGGAGCCCTCAGCAGCAGCCTTAAAGGTTGCATTGAGCTCCTCGACTGTGGTTGACTTCTCAATTTGGGCTACGAAATCCACAATGGAGACGGTCACCGTCGGCACCCTGAGAGCAAACCCATCGAACTTACCCTTCAAGTCCGGGATGACGAGAGCTACGGCTTTGGCTGCACCCGTTGTTGTTGGAATGATGTTGGTGCCAGCAGTGCGTGCTCGCCTTAAATCTTTGTGGGCAAGGTCAAGGATGCGTTGATCGTTTGTATATGCATGTACCGTGGTCATCAAACCCCGCAGGATGCGAAAGTGATCGTGCACCACCTTTGCCGCCGGTGCCAGACAATTCGTAGTGCAGGATGCATTCGAGATTACGTGATGCTTATCAGGCTCATACTTGTCATCGTTGACTCCGAGGACGATGGTAATGTCTTCATTCTTGGCAGGAGCGGTGATGATGACTTTCTTTGCACCCCCTTGGGTGATATGAACATCAGCACCTGCCTTGCCTTTGGTTGGGTCACTCTTTGCATCACGAAAGACGCCCGTGGCTTCAACCACAATCTCAACCCCAAGGTCTGCCCAAGGTAATTTCCCTGGGTCTTTCTCGGCAAAAACCTTTATATTACGACCATCCACGACCAGGTTTCCATCTACCACCTCAACCGTACCAGGGTAAATGCCATAGGTTGAGTCGTATTTGAACAAATGTGCATTGGTTTGAGCATCGAACAAATCGTTGATCGCCACCACTTCGAGTTCATTGGAATGGTATTGATAGATGGCTTTCAATACTTGTCGACCAATGCGTCCAAACCCGTTGATACCAACTTTTACCGTCATGTTAAACCTCCGTCTTTCTTTTGATATTTTTTTACAAAACAATACGGCTCTCGCCGTATTGTTGATTGTCCATTATCTGATCCAGACCTTTATTCTACCAGAGGTCCAGTCCGTTCTTGGTACAAATCCATCAAGACTTGGGCAAGTTTTGCCGAATCATGGCGCCATGGGTCGTTCTCATCAATCAAATCTGCCCGATAGATCGGATATTCCACATCGAGGTCCGGCTCTGTTTTCACCCATTCAATCCCTTCGGGCAACTCGCCTCGAAAAGCATCGTTGCTTACCACCAAATCGAAAAGCCCTCGACCAACATGATCCTCCAAGGCGCGAATATGGTCTTTGCAAGTGTAGCCATCTGTCTCACCCCGTTCGGTCGCTACATTACAGACAAAGACCTTGAGCGCCCGACTGGAACGGATTGCCGCAGCAATATCCGGCACGAGCAGGTTGGGGATGATGCTTGTATAAAGACTTCCCGGACCTATAACGATTAAGTCGGCAGACAGGATCGCTTGCACGGCTTGAGGGAAGGCAAGAGGTGCATTGGGTTCTAACCAAACACGGCGAACCCTACCCGTGCTTTGAGGTATTCGGCTCTCTCCTTCCAGTCTGACTTCACTGACCAAATGAGGTAATAGGATATCCGCGACTAGGCGTACATCATGCAAAGTGGAAGGCAATACCTGTCCGCTCACCGAGAGCACCCGACCTGATTCGGCAATGGCGGTCTCGAAACTGCCCGTGATGTCTGCCAATGCAGTGATGAACAAGTTACCAAAAGAATGACCATCCAAACCGCTTGTACCATTTGGGAAACGATATTGAAAGAGCTGAGCCAACATGGCTTCATCGTTAGATAAAGCCGCTAGACAGTTGCGAATGTCTCCAGGAGGTAAAATGCCCATACTACGTCGTAATTGACCGGAAGAACCACCATCATCCGCAACCGTCACCACAGCGGTTAGATTGCGAGTATGTTCTTTCATACCTCTCAACAACACCGAAAGCCCATGCCCACCTCCAATAGCAACCACCCGAGGACCACGCTCTCGTCGACGGTGAATGGTTAATGCATCTACAACCCGATGTCCCGGTCGCAGAAATGGTGCGATGATCGAACGATACAATCCCCACATTCCACCTAGAACCAAACCGATCCCGATAGAACCGAAGATGACAACCCGTAGAATGCGTGGTAAGAAGCGTAAAGAGGCTGTAGAAAGAATCGGTAACCACCATGTTTCGGGTGCCGTACGATAGATATCCAAAAGGAGAATTGCCATCCCTACACCTAAGAATGTGGTGCCAAACATCACAATGACTAACCACCGCTTCACCCCCAAACCCGGCACCAGCCAACGCAAAAGGGGACGAATCCAATTCTTCAAACGAAGGACAAGTCGTTGAACTTGTGTTTTCTCCATGCAATAGTGATGATAGCAGCCTTTAAACGACTCGTCAACACCATTCAAAGAAATCTCCCAGCGTTTTTAAGGAAATTTAAAAATTACTACCTTCTGTATGAAAATGCGTCTTGTTATCAAACAAGCGAACCACACTCACTCATATCGTCCTTTTTACTGTTATCCTTAAACCGAATTGGAAAAACTTTTTAAAAAGAGCAACTCACATTCGGTAGAGGCAAGCCGCTTGTGCTATACTTCAAGATATGGGAGTTACAATTGCCGTTGATGTCGGTGGTACATATATACGCGCTGCCACATATCCAGAGGAGCAGATCAAACCCGTTCAACTCCAACGCACGACAACCCACGCGCCTAGGTCAACTCCGCTCGATCAATTGGAAACATTGATCGCCTCGGTATTCCCTCAAGGTCAGAAGGTGGATGCAATCAGCGTAGCAGCGCCTGGACCGTTGAACCCGTATGAGGGCATCATTTATCGAGCGCCGAATATCCCAGAATGGGAGAATTTACCCCTCAGGGAACACCTCCAACGACGATTCAACGTTCCGGTTTTCCTTGGCAATGATGCCAACCTGGCTGCTCTCGGCGAGTGGCTCTACGGAGTCGGTAAAGGACACCATCACCTGATTTACATCACAGTAAGCACAGGCATCGGGGCAGGGGTCATCATCGAGGATCGTCTTTTGCAAGGGAACAGGGGATTAGCCGCAGAGATGGGTCACATCACGGTATTGCCCAATGGACCTCTCTGTGGCTGTGGACAGCGTGGTCACCTCGAGGCAGTTGCCTCCGGTCCAGCCATCGTCCGCTGGGTTGAACAGGAAATATCTCAAGGCAGTTTCTCTAGCCTTATAGGTGAGAAGAATATAACGGCTAAGAAAATTGCCCAGGCTGCTCAATCTGGAGATAGCCTAGCCATTGCTGCCTTACAACGTGCGGGTTTTTTTCTTGGTCAGGCTTTAGCCGATTTTTTGCACATCTTCAACCCATCTCTGGTTATCATTGGTGGAGGCGTATCCCAAAGTGGTGAATTGCTATTTTCTCCAATGATGAAAGCCCTTAAAGAACATGTCATGTCACCCCAGTACCTGCATGGTCTTATAGTTACCCAAGCCTCTTTTGGAGATGAGGTCGTCTTGATTGGCGCATTGGCGCTCGCCCGCTCACAACTTGCTTCCCAAACTCCTTGATGCGAAGTGGTTTGCATGGTGTACCGTTATCCTCTCAGTAAAAATTGGCAAATTGCACCTAAAATTCCGTCCGAGATCGAAACAACATTGCAGGAATTCCATCCGATCCTTCGTCAACTGCTCTACAATCGCGGAATTCAAACCTCAGAAGAAGCGTACCGATATCTACAAGCAGCACCACCAACGAACACAGACCCATTTTCCATGCTCGGCATCCCTGAGGCAGTAGATCGGTTAATTTATGCCCTTTACCATGATGAGCCCATTGTTATCTACGGTGATTACGATACAGATGGCGTCACTGCGACGGCTCTCATGGTTCAAGTACTAACCGATCTCGGTGCACAGGTTTATGGCTACATTCCCAATCGGTTTGACGAAGGGTATGGGTTGAACATCGAAGCCCTCGATTCCCTCCAGAATGAGGGATACAAGGTCATCATCACAGTAGATTGCGGCATTCGGTCCATCGTAGAGGCAGAACATGCCCGCCAAATCGGGATGGATTTGATCATCAGCGATCATCACACACCATATCAAGAACTACCACCAGCGAGAGCCATTATCAACCCAAAGCAGCCCAACGACCTTTACCCCGAGAAAAACCTTGCAGGCGTAGGCTTGGCGTTCAAACTGGCTACGGCATTAATCCACCAATTGAAAAACACTCACAATGTAACCCTCGCTCATTATGAATTCAACGACTTGACCGATCTGGTTGCATTAGGCACTGTTGCGGATCTAGTACCGCTAATGGGAGAAAATCGCTTTTTGGTACGCACCGGTCTCGAAACCATACATCATTCGCGTCGTTTGGGCTTGAATTCGCTCATCCAATCCGCTGGTTTGCGAGCGGAGAGGATCAACGCCTCGACGATCGGATACATTCTTTCACCCCGCTTGAATGCCGCGGGACGGTTGGAAACCGCCTTGGATGCCTTACACCTGCTGATTAGCCAAGATATTTACGAGTGTGGACGCTTGGCTCAACAATTGGAAGTACAAAACCGACTCCGCCAAATCATCACCCGCGACGTCCAAATCCGAGCGGAACAAATCGCCCTAGAAGAACACCCCGATGGCTTGTTGCTATTTGCTGCTCACCCAGAATTCAATCCGGGTGTCGTTGGACTGGCTGCCTCAAAATTAGTTGAGCAATATTATCGCCCAGCGATCGTTTGCCACAAAGGGGAACGATTTACGCGTGGCTCCTGTCGTAGCATCCCGGAATTTCACATCACCGAAGCGCTCGACCAATGTGCTCACCTGCTGGAACATCACGGGGGACACGCAGCAGCAGCGGGCTTCACTGTCCGCAACGAAAACCTACCCCATTTGGTGGAACAACTCCATTCAATCGCCTCGAAACACCTTTCCCCGTTGGACCTCCGCCCAACCCAACGGGTGGACATGGAGGTGAGCCTCTCCGAACTGCACCCCGAATGGTTAGAGTTGCTCAAGTGGCTTGAACCAACGGGCGTTGGCAATCCTGAGGCGGTATTCCTCTCCCGGGGTGTCTTTGTCAAGAGAGCATATCCTGCGGGCAAGGATGGCGCTCATTTGAGAATGGTTCTCACGGATGGTTGGATCACTTATGATGGCATCGCCTTCCATCAAGGTCATCGCTTGCTTTCAGAAGACCTTGTAAATCAGACGATGGATATTGTCTTCACCTTCGAAATCAACGAATACAATGGAAGGGCAAACCTGCAACTCGTCATCAAGGACTTCAAGCCAACCGAAACATAGGCGATGCAGCATCAGAACGCATTTCAAACCATGTAGACTCCAACCCTAATCTACAAACCGGTATTTCAAAAGAGCCCAAACAGCCTGGAGCGCGTCTTTAAATTTGATCTTTTTTCCTTCCTTGTAATCACGTGGATTAAAAGTAATGGGCACCTCAAAGAGTCTCACTCCACGCTTAAGCACCTTTGCGGTAAACTCTGGTTCGAAGTCAAAGCGATGGGCTCGAAGAGTCATGCCCTCCACCACCTGACGGCGGAAAACCTTATAACCGGTTTCCATGTCCGTCAGGATATTGTTGTAGAGCACGTTGGTCATCAAGGTAAGCAGTTTGTTTGCCACCATGTGCCAGAACATCACCGGACGGCGAGCACCACCCAGGAAACGTGAACCATAAACTACATCGGCGATTCCCTCACGAATAGGACGTAACAACATCTCATATTCCCGTGGATCGTATTCCAAATCTGCATCCTGGATGATGATCACATCTCCACTGGCATGCTGAATGCCCGTCCTCACCGCCGCACCCTTGCCTTGATTGCGTTCATGGAATAAGGCGCGAATGTTTCCTTTTCCATCCAACTCACCCAAGACCTGACGAGTGCCATCGGTGGAACCATCATCAACAACAATGATCTCATCGGCGACCTTGACCGCCTCGACCCGTTGGATGATTTCGCGAATCGTGCGTATTTCGTTATAAGCAGGAATGATGACAGATACGCGCACAAAGTTATTATAACGGCTTTATTCGAGCCGAGGGATAGAAACGGAAGCAGGACCCCTCAACCTGCCCTCTACCACGAGACCAAAAGAGCCACTGGTAAGCGATTCCCTGGAACAAATCGAACAGATTAGACACCTAACGAGGGAGTCCACCGTCAATCTTTCCTCCCTTCAATCTTGTATAGCACAGTGCCTTGTCAGCAAATCGCCACGTGCTATAATTCCCTCATACACATTGCAATCGTTAATTTTCAGCAATGGAGTTCTTATGAGCAACGGCAACCCAAAGGTTTCGACAAAAGCAGCCTCATCCGTTCAGACTAGCAACGTGTTTATACCTCCGCCGATTAATCGTTTAGAAGATACCGGTCTATCGCTACTTTGGCTTCAAGATTTGGCTCTGAAGATTATGTACTTTCAGGGATATATGACCGGATTCATGTTAGCCGAGGCGATGGCGTTGCCCTTCACCAATGTCGTAGATCAAATCTTAGAGACCCTCAAGCGCGAGAAATTTGTGGAAGTCAAATCTTCCCAAGTAGGGTTGGGAGAAGGCTCTTACCAATATGCCATCACAGGTGCGGGGATTGCACGCGCTCGTGAAGCCTTGGAACGTAGCCAGTATGCCGGTCCTGCGCCGGTGCCCATCCAAGTGTATAACCAGGCTATTCGTAAGCAAAGCCGCGGACGAACCATCGTTACCCATCGTACTCTCCGTCAGGCGCTTGCTCACCTTGTGCTTTCGGAAAAGGTTTACAACAAGATCGGTCCAGCGGTGAACTCGGGCACCTCGATCTTCATTTACGGTCCACCTGGTGATGGTAAAACGAGCATTGCACGTGCCATCGGCGAGACCCTACTTCACGAAAGCATGTACATCCCTTACGCGATATACATTGATGGTCAGGTCATCACTGTGTATGATAGCGTCAACCATCAATTGGCTCCGGAAGATGATGGTTCGTCTGGTGGGTCCAGTGCAGTTCGTTTGAGCACCAAGCGAGATCCACGTTGGGTACGCATTCGTCGTCCCTTTGTGGTCACTGGGGGCGAACTCACCCTCACCGGGCTCGATTTGGTCTTCGACGATGTCAACAAGTATTACGAAGCCCCATTTCAGGTCAAAGCCAATGGCGGCATCCTATTGATTGATGACTTCGGACGTCAGTTGGTCCGTCCACGCGATCTTCTTAACCGTTGGATTGTGCCGTTAGAGAATCGGATTGACTATCTCACGCTACACACCGGACGTAAGATCGAAGTGCCATTCGATGTTTTGGTCATCTTTTCCACCAACCTCCCTCCCAAAGACCTTGTTGATGAGGCGTTTCTCAGGCGCTTGAGGCACAAAATCGAAATCAGCGACCCCGGATACGAAGAATACCGAGAGATATTTCGCCGCGTAGCTGCCTCTAAAGGCATACAATACAGCGATCAAGGATTAGCCTATTTGCTGCAAGAATGGTACATCAAACAAAATCGTAAGATGCGCGCTTCCCATCCACGCGACCTGTGCGACCAAATCCTCGATATTGCCCACTTTTTATCTATAGAGCCCGCCCTGACGCCCCAACTCATTGACCTTGCTGCTGAAGCATACTTTGTGGAGATGTGAAAGGAACAATTTAGGTTGCACTCACCCACAATCGCCTTTTTTGAACAATTACCTCATCCTGCAATCATTGCTCACCGCGGCGCAAGTGCCCACGCGCCCGAAAATACCATGGCGGCTTTCAAATTAGCCTTGCTTCAAGGTGCGGATGGAATCGAATTGGATGTGCAATTGAGTGCAGATGGACAAGTGGTTGTCATTCACGATCAGACAGTTGATCGAACTACGCAGGGCAAAGGGCATGTGAGAGACCTGACGCTCACCCAACTCAGGATGCTCGATGCTGGCTCCCATTTCGACATCGCTTATCAAGGTGAACCAATACCTTTACTAGACGAGGTGTTTGCCACCTTTGGGCATCGCACCCTGCTCAACATCGAACTGAAAAGCGACATGAACCGCTTAGACAAACTACCCGAAAAAACCATTGATTTGGTCAAATTCTATCATTTGACCTCTCAAGTGTTGATTTCCTCGTTCAACCCAATTGCACTCCGAACAGTGAAGGCACTTGCACCCGAGATTGCCATTGGGTTACTGGTTATGCCCGGTTTTCCCGGCGCCTGGGCACGTAGTCGAATTGGAAGATACCTCGTCCCTTACGATTCGCTCCATCTACCTTTAAAAGATATCAAATCGAAGCCATTTTCTCGAATTACTCGGTCAACTCAGCGAATCCTCGTGTACTCAGTGAACGATCCCGCTGATATGAAAGAGATGTATGAACTCAATATCCGTGGTATCATCACGGATGATCCACAATTAGCCCGCAAAACACTGTCAACCCACATGGGCGTTCACTCGGAACTTTTTCCATCAAGCCAAAAAGACCACACTGCCCATATGTGAGTAATTTGTAGGATGAGAACCCTCACAACCGATTTTACTCCCGATGAACTCATGGTTGTCTGTATGGCACGTCAAATCAACGATGGCGAGGTAGTCGCTCAAGGGTTGGCAACCCCATTAGTCGCTGCAGCATACCTGCTGGCTCGTCATACGCATGCTCCTCATCTTTACTTTGCCTCTGCTATCGGCCAAGGCATTTGCTACCAACCTGCGCCTTTAGGATTGCTGCGAGTTGAAAGTCTATGGTTAGATCGCGCCTTGAATAACGTCGGATTTGTGCGTGCAGCCTGCGATGTTCTACCGCGCCTTCGACCAAAAGAGTTCTTCCGACCGGCTCAAGTAGATTCCCATGGCAACTTCAACAACATAGCCTTTGGGCATGATTATCATCATCCCCGATTGCGCTTGCCAGGTACCGGCGGTATCCCAGATGTAACGACCTTCATTAGCAATATCTATCTCTATGTCCCTAGGCACTCACGCCTTACCTTTGTCCCTCGTCTGGATTTTCTTTCTGGTCTTGGTCATCACCCTGCGCGAAGGCAAGGTGAAGGACCGCGGTATCTAATTTCTGACCTAGGACAATTTGACTTCTACGAATACGAACCAAAAGAACAAGGAACAACCGCATCACGCCGCATGCGCCTGATCACCGTTCACCCGGGAGTAACAATCTCCCAAATCCAAGCCAAGACCGGCTTTCCACTTCTCATCGCTCCCGAAGTTTCCGAAACCCCTCCACCCACACAAGAGGAACTGCAACTGCTCCGGGAAGAGATCGATCCGCTGGGCATTCGTCGCTTAGAACTGCTCAGCGGTGCCGAACGACGAACGTTACTTCATCAGATCATCGCAAAGGAGATGCAGACCAACACCACGTTAAAGGTATGAGTTCCAATCATTTGAATCGCCCTTCACTCATATTTTGGCTTGCGCGCCTTTTGTTGATCTTCTCACTTCTGTGTTCACCTCTATTTACACAGAATGCATACGCAAAACCATTACCACAGACGATCACCTCCGCCGATCGCGCTCAAGCGCTTCTCGATACACTAACCCCAGAAGAGCGCATCGGTCAACTCTTCCTGGTTACCTTCACCGGATCGCAGATTGAACCTAATTCACCAATATATGACCTGATCGCAAACCATCACATTGGTGGAGTGCTTTTACAAGCCAGCAACGACAACTTCGTCGATTCACCAGAGACAATCAAGGAAGCACACAATTTAATTACCCAATTACAGAACGCTGAATGGAATGCATCCCAATCCAACCAAGTGGATCCTTATAGCAACCTAGAGTTTACCCCAGCGTTTATCCCACTTTTTATTGCTATCTCCCAAGAAGGAGATGGACCACCATACGATCAAATATTCAATGGGCTGACACCTTTGCCGAGTCAGATGGCATTAGGAGCGACCTGGAACCCTGCTCTAGCCCAAGAAGTCGGCTTTGTCATGGGGGTTGAACTTTCCTCATTGGGCATCAACTTACTTATAGGTCCCTCCTTGGATGTACTTGAAACACCCCACGCGGAGAGCATTGGGGATTTAGGTGTGCGCACCTTCGGTGGAGACCCCTATTGGGTGGGTGAAATGGGACGGGCATTCATCACCGGAGTCCACCAGGGAAGCGGTGGACGTCTGGCAGTGGCAGCCAAGCACTTCCCAGGTCATGGTAGTTCCGACCGCCTGCCTGAAGTTGAGGTGGCAACGGTGCGTAAATCCTTCGAGGAATTGAAGGTAGTTGAACTCTTTCCTTTTTACGCGGTAACCGGAAATGCGCCTTCACCCATCGCTGCCACCGATGCCCTCCTAGTGTCTCACATTCGCTACCAAGGTTTCCAAGGTAATATTCGAGCAACGACTCGCCCCGTAAGTTTCGACCCACAAGCCTTCGAGCAACTCATGAGTTTACCGGAATTAAATAGATGGCGTCAGGAGGGCGGTCTCATGATCAGCGACAACCTTGGAAGCACTGCCTTCCGTCGTTTCATTGACCCAAGTGGCAAAACTTTCAATGCCAGATTCATCGCACGCGATGCCTTCCTGACCGGGAATGACTTGCTCTTCTTAGGCAGTGGTTTTATTGATCCAGAGGAAACCGATTACTACACAACCGTTTTACGAACGCTTTCTTTCTTTGCTCAGAAATATCGCGAGGACCCTGCCTTTGCCAAGCGAGTAGATGCATCCGTACTGCGTATCCTTACCCTTAAATTTCGATTGTACAACAACAATTTCACCCTCAATCAGACCCTCACTTCCGAAGGTGAACTCTCCGATCTCGGTCAATACACACAAGTTACCTTTAATGTTGCTCAAGCGGCTGCAACCTTGATCAATCCTTCCGCTGCTGAATTGGCTGAAAGCATACCCGAACCACCTAACATCAACGATCGTATTATCTTCTTCAGCGACACTCGTTCCGCTCAACAATGCAGCCAATGCTCAAGCCAAACCTATTTCTCAGAAAATATGCTTGAGCAGGCTGTTTTACGTCTTTATGGACCTCAGGCAAGCGGGCAAGCCCTTCGGCGCAACCTTTCCTCCTATAGTTTCTCCGACCTTTGGGCGTTCCTCGACAATTCTGACCCGGCGAAAACAACCAACATGGAGACGGCAATTCAACAAACGCAGTGGCTCGTCTTCGCATTATTGAACGTCAATTCTGATACACCAACTTCAAGGGCACTCTCCCGTTTCCTGGCTGAACGCCCCGATCTCTTCCGGGATAAGAAACTGATCGTCTTCGCATTCAACGCTCCTTACTATCTAGATGCCACTGAAATTTCCAAAATCACTGCGTATTATGGGCTATATAGTAAAACGCTGCCTTTCGTAGAAATTGCTGCTCGACTACTCTATGGAGAAATTCCTGCCCCGCCTGGCTCGCTTCCTGTATCCGTACCCGGTGTAGGCTATGACTTAATCTCTGCTACCTCTCCAAACCCATCCCAGATCATACCACTCGCTTTAGACATTCCACAAACCACAGAACCAACAACTTTACCCTTAACCCCCACTCCTACGCCTGAATTCAAGGTTGGGGATTTGATTGCCGTCCGAACCGGAATTATCCTTGACCACAATGGACACCCGGTTCCAGACTACACCCCTGTGCAATTCATCCTGACCAACGCCGATAAAAGCCTAACCTACCAAAACGAGGTGACGATCAACGGCATTGCTCGCACCACCTTTCTCATCCGAAATCCGGGTACTGTAGAAATTCGGGTAGAAAGTGAGCCAGCCAAGAACTCTGAAATTCTGCGGTTTGATGTTCACCCAATAACCCCAACAGAATCGAGCCCTTCTCCACCTGCACCTTCCGCTGAGCCTACAACACCTGAACCAACGATGATTCCAACTGCCATCCTAACCGAAACACCTACACCCCTCAGTGGGCATCAGCCAGATATTGGCGATTGGTTCTTGGCTTTTTTGGCAAGCACCGGGCTTGGATTAATTGTCTATCGCCTAACCTTTTTACCAGGAACTATACATTGGAAAACGCGCGCCGCTCTCCTCGCTCAGATCGGAGGTATGTTAGCATACCTCTATTTGCTATTTAGCCTACCGGGTAGCCAGTTTTTATCCCAATCCATGGGTAGATGGGGGGTTCTCTTGATCGCGATCATCGGGGGAGGTATAGGATGGATGGCTGTTTTCCTTTGGCGTTGGTCTGAGACACACCTAGGGAAACACGCCTCAGCGGAGTAAAGTGAGCAACAAACTAATCAAAGCAACCAGCAGGGAAACCCCACCTAACAACCATTCAATCAGAGAAGGGCTTGGATTGGCAGGAAGGCGAGGTGGAAAGAAACTGCGAGGCATGGTATCTACATCCAAATCCCCTAAAAGCGCCTGACGAAATTCTTCGATCGTTTGCGGGCGTTCAGTTGGGTGTAAACTCATTGCCCATAGGATAGCCCGCTCACAGCGCGGTGAAATCTCCGGATTGATCTGTCTCGGAGGGATGAGGCTATCCGGATGCAAAAACCGCTCACGCGCCTCCACCGGAGGTTGATTGGTCAATAAATGGTATAAGGTTGCCCCAAAGGCATAAATGTCACTGCGGGCATCGGTGTGCCCACTATCGCCACCATATTGTTCTAGAGGAGTATACAACGCTGTGCCACGTCCTTGAATGACGGTCACGGTCATTTCGTCCGAGGCTAAAATCTTGACCAATCCAAAATCCACCAACTTTATCAGCCCACTCGGAGTTAGTTTCAAGTTACTCGGTTTGATGTCCCGATGGACAATGGGCGGCTCTTGATTGTGTAGATATTTCAAGGCATCTGCCAGTTGGTTAGCCCATCCTAAGACCTCGCGCTCAGGCAGAAAAGTATTTCGTTGACGCGCTTCGCTCATCAACATCCGTAGGTCTTTGCCGGGTACATAGTCCATCACCAAATAATCTCGTTGCCCCTCCGAAAAGAAGTCCGAAACCTTGGGCAAGTTGGGGTGATCGAGCCTCGCCAGGACGGTTGCCTCCCTTTGAAATTGTTCGCGCGTCTGTTTCAATAAGTCTTTCGGCAAAGAACTATCGTGTTCTACCTCCTTAATAGCACAAAGACGTCCCTCCAAGCGTAAGTCTTCCGCCAGGTAGATACACCCCATTCCACCTTGACCGATTAC
>FWPU01003516.1_pt1 | contig 39292 bp, 29 predicted proteins | sample 2228361 | NCBI WGS metagenome assembly FWPU01 (sample SAMEA103939777, study PRJEB20133) | metagenome | reverse complement strand
CGGCGATCGGCTGCTGGCGCTCGATGGCACGGCCCTGCGCGTTCGTAGCAGCCGCATCGAGGAGCATCCGCACGGCATCCCCCTGTACAACCTCTGCGTCGCCCAGGACCATACGTATTTCAGCGCGGCGTCGCCCAGCGCGGTGCCGCTGCTTGTGCATAACGCGAGCGAATGCGGTAAGCATTCCAAGCTAGGGGAGTTCCTCAAAGGTGACGACGTTGCTGAAGCCGGTGAGCACGCGCGAGAGGTCGGAAAGGTAACCGGGGTCGTCGATCGGCCGGGGGCCAAGCCACGCCGAGCCGACAGACTGAAAGGTAAGCGAAAGGTACCGGGCAAGGATCTTGATGAATATCCTCGGGCCGTGATAAAACCAGACGATCCTTCCAAGGTTTCCGTGAAGCCAATTGACCGGGCTCATAACCGCCGCAGTGGTGCGAGGCTGCGAAGGGAACTCCCGCCGGACGGTACCCACGTGGAGATTGACCCATGAACAAGTTGCAGCAGTTATTGTCCATATCGTCAGCACCATTTGTCGAGTTCCGATGTCCCTCTTTGCTGCTCTCTGATCACAGGTGGGAAGAGTTGCTCGAGCTTCAATCAATGCTGGACACGAAGAACGGCTTTGTAGCGTTCGAGTCCGCGTTGGTTGTATTTCCTACACTTGGTACGCCCTGGATTCCGAGTATTGACGCTTGGAATGACCCATCCGGATGGCGGCGCTGGTATCGAGGCTTTATTTCCGAGGAAGTGCTATTCTTTGCAGACGACCTGTTTGGGGGACAATTTGGTGTCTTGCGCAACCAGATTGTTCGCTTGGACCCAGAATGTGGAGACCTAACGCATTATTCCGACTCGCTTTATGGATGGGCGGAGAGGGTCTTAGAGAATTTTTCAGAGGACACGGGGTGGCCGCTTGCTCACGAATGGCAGCTCGCTAACGGTCCACTACTGCCTTCTCAACGACTTCTGCCAAAGCAGCCGTTTGTTCTTGGGGGTGACTACGTTCTCGACAATATGACATTAGTCGATAGATTTACCGCTATGGAGAATTGGGGGCGGTTGTTTCAGACAATTCGGACTATTCCGGATGGCCAGGCGGTGACTGTCACTGGCTGGCTTACTGACAGGCTTTGACAAAACTGTGCTTTTTACACCTCAATTGTGCAAATACTTGCCGCGTCAGCGCGCCCTGTCCAGCGCAGCGACCATGGTGAGCCGTGTTCCCAGGGCGGCGCTTCGGGGCGAGGTACCCAGGGCGGCGCTTGCGGCTTCGCCGCTGCGCTGGCCCTGGGCTAGAGATGTGTAACCCCTACGGGGTACTGCGGTCGGGGCGTAAACGTCCGCCCATACGATTCTTGAACGCTGTGTTAGGATCGCGTGCGTGGGCGAACGAATGGTTCCGCGCATGGAAGTACAAGCATGGTATGGCCGATCGGTCTGGCAAAGTCGCGCGAGTGGGCAGAGCGGCTTGGGCGGTTCGAACGCAGCGGCATGAGCGTGTGCGCTTGGTGAAGCCAGACGTAAGAATGGAGTACCGTCTCCCAAATATCGGGTGCCTCGGGGCCTGGGCGGCTGGGGCCGAGCGCGGCGAGGGCCCAGCCTCTGGAGTGCGGTGACCTGGCACCGCTTTGGTGCCCCCCGGAGACAACCTGGGCACTGGAGAATCGCACCAGCCGCTGGACTTGAGCCGGCGCGCCAAAGAACTGGCGCGCCACGCCGGGTGGAGCATCACAGCGCGGTGCTTCGGGGGGACGAGAATCCCAGGGCGGGGCTTCGGGGCGAGGTACCCAGGGCGGCGCTTGCGGCTTTGCCGCTGCGCTGGCCCTGGGCTAGAGATGTGTAACCCCTACGGGGTACTGCGGTCGGGGCGTAAACGTCCACCCATACGATTCTTGAACGCTGTGTTAGGATCGCGTGCGTGGGCGAACGAATGGTTCCGCGCATGAAAGTACAAGCATGGTATGGCCGATGGGTCTGGCAAAGTCGCGCGAGTGGGCAGAGCGGCTTCGGCGCTTCGAACGCAGCGGCGTGAGCGTGTGCGCTTGGCGCCGCCAGACGCAAGAATGGACTACCGTCTCGCAAATATCGGATAACTCGGGGCCTGGGCGGCTGGGGCCGAGCGCAGCGAGGGCCCAGCCTCTGGAGTGCGGTGACTTGGCACCGCTTTGGTGCCCCACGAGACAACCTGGCCACTGGAGAATCGCACCAGTGGCCGGGTGTGACCTCCGGTGCCCAAGAACTTGCGCGCCGCGGTGGCGGGAGCGGTTTTGAATGACGGGCCTTCTGAAGCGGCCTTGCCACACGTGGCCGCTCGAGCGGTAGTCCCAATGATACCGCAGCATGTTGGAGACTGGCACCGTTCGTAGGCTGCTCCGCCCACATTACCCCGTAGGGGTGACACAATTTAGCCCAGGGCAAAGGCAAGTCACCTCACGACCACACAGGGCATCCAGACTCTCGCATCTGGCGGTCGCCGTAAACCGAACGCAGGATCCCAGGGATCACACGCACGACTGCAAATTGATCATACGAGGGCGAACGCAGCGCCGAAGGCGCAAGCGCCGCCCCGGGAATCGGGCTAGCGCGGCGACTGCCCTCCGCCACGAGGGTTGGCACGTACCATGGTCCGGCCGGGGGGCGGCAGTAGAGTCGAGGGGCGCGATCGGCCGGCATCTTCTTCGTACCAGCTTCGGGCAGCACGGCACGCCTCGTCCCAAGCCTGACCCCTCTGGGCCGATGTTCCCACAAGGAAGTTGCGATCCAGAATGCAACTGAGCCGTGCCACTGCCGTATCGCAATAGCGAGCCTGGCGCACACCCGGGCCAACGTGGTGCGCGTCGATCTCTAGCAGCGGCCGAAGAAAGGCGATGCGATTGGGGGTATACCGGTTGGTCAGCCCACGCACCACATACTCGAAGCGCAAGCGCGATGCCTGCCTGTAGTCAGGGTCGGAAAGCAGCTCCAGGAGTTGGGCCTGCTGTTCGGCCGAACCGAAGTCTGCTACCAGGGAGGCCGCAGCATAATAGGTGCTGCTTGGCAGCCCCCGTTGCAGGAGACACTCTGCAGCACGCCTCGCCGCCAAGGCGGCCAAGGGATCATCCGGCCCGTCGATCACGCGACACGCCAGCGGTAGAGCAAACGCACCATTGCGTTCGAGGTAGCTTGCGAACTCGGTGCGAACTGGCCCCTGGGGCCCATCGCACCGGAGCCGCCGCACGAGTTCTTCGTAATCGGCGGGCAGCGGCTTCGCCAGCCGCGTCCACCATGCTGTCAGCGCCTTCCATTCCACTCCGTCAGGCCGTGGCCGCGGCCAGTAAGTACGCAAGTTGTACTCCTGTATGGCGACGGGCATGCCGAAGTCGAAATCGTACATCTCTGCCAGCGCACGATCGGCTGGCCAACGGTCGTACTCCATGCGGAAGAGCGCCGCCAGCGTGCCCGTGCGATGCCGCCCCCCCTGGCAGTGCACGGCTACAGGCCAGTTGGCAGGTTCGTCCATCAGCCGAAAGAACTGCTCGAACTGCCACGGCGTGACCCAAGGCCAACATGCTTCTTCTCCCATGGGCCACTGCACCGGTCTCGCACCCAACGCGGTCACGTATTGCGACTCGCGTGGCCCGTCCGGCTTGCTCACGTCGACCAGGCCGCGGTGCAGGCGAACGTCGAAAAGCTGTAGAGATACCACGGTCCTGACGCCGTAGTGTTTGATCAGCACCTGCATGCCCAGTTCGCTCGGTTGGGCGGAACGATAGAAAACGCCCGGCCGTACCTCCTGAAAACGCTTGAGGTGCCCTAGCCAGAACCAGGTCCAGGCCAACGCGCACAAGACCAAACCAGAGAGCAAGGCGGCCAACAAGAGCCGCAGTTGCCGCCTAACTGGCGTTCGTTCGTCGCTGCTTGGCACGCTAGCACCCATCGATCGCAATCCAGGCCGGACCGTAACAGAACCCGCCGCTTACCGCAACGGCGGTTGCATACCGCCACGGTCCACGACCTGTTCCACAGCATCGGCAGGATCTGCCTATCACTGCTACCGCAGAATACGGCAACATCACCACCTTTCCCCCGTACGAACTGCCAGATAACAAACACGCTATGCCCCTCTACCACGCTGCCTTGCTACGCCGGAGAATGGATCAGCATGCCACCCGTTGCCCATTGACGTTGCCCCAAGCGTGCCATGCGGCGCCCCGTCTACCTCGATTACCACGCCACCACGCCCGTCGATCCGCGCGTGCTGGAACACATGCAGCCCTACTTCACCGAGCGCTTCGGCAACCCGGGCAGCGTGGGGCACGCCTACGGCTGGGAAGCACGCGACGCCGTGGAGGCCGCTCGCGCGCAGATCGCGCAATACATCGGCGCCTCGCCCAGAGAAATCGTGTTCACCAGCGGTGCTACCGAAAGCAATAACCTCGCCTTGCGTGGCACGGCCGAACGGGCACGCAAGGGCCGCCACGTTCTGAGCGTTAAGACCGAACACCGCGCGGTCTTGGATCCACTGGCACGATTGGCACGCCGCGGGTTCGAAGTCACGCTGGTCGACGTGATGCCGGCCCCTCATCGGCAGGCCGGACTCCTGGACCTTGATCGGTTTGCGGCGGCGCTGCGGCCAGACACGTATCTCGTCTCCGTGATGTTGGCGAACAACGAGATTGGCGTCATCCAGCCTATAAGGCTGATCTCGCAACTCTGCCGCGAACGGGGCGTGCTGGTACATTGCGATGCCACCCAGGCCGTAGGCAAACTGCCAGTGGACGTTGACGAGCTTGGCGTGGACCTGCTGAGCTTCACGGCACACAAGATCTATGGTCCCAAGGGGATTGGTGCGCTCTACGTGCGGCGTGAACCTCCGGTTCTGCTTCAACCTCAGATCGATGGCGGGGGACAAGAGCGGGGGCGGCGTAGCGGCACGCTCAATGTGCCTGGGATCGTCGGCTTTGCGCGGGCGCTGGAGCTGTGCCTGGCCGAGCTGCCCGGCGAGGCCCAGCGGTTGGCCGCGCTGCGGGATCGTTTGTACAACCGGCTGCTCGCCGCCTTGCCCGATACAGCGCTTAACGGTCCCGCGTTGGACCAGCCCGGCCTGCGTCTGCCGGGCAATCTGAACGTGGGCATCCGGGGGGTCGATGGGGAGGCGCTGCTGGCGGCGCTGCGGGATGTTGCCGTAAGTTCCGGCAGTGCATGTACATCGGCCGATCCAGAGCCCAGCCATGTGCTGCGTGCCTTGGGTGTGGAGGCAGCAGTGGTGCGTGCCAGCCTGCGGTTCGGGCTGGGGCGCTTTACTACGGAGCAGGAGGTGGAGTTTGCCGCCGCCTACGTGGCCGAACAGGTGCAGCATCTGCGGGCGAAGTTGGACTAAGTTACGTCTTTTCTTTTCCGTGCCGACGGTATAATTTACGCAGCAATTCATGCGAAAATCCTGAGAAAGGAGAGTTTGGCAACCATGGCTGTAACATTGACCGAGAAGGCCGCCAACGCTGTGAAGCAGATTATGGAGCGCGAGATCCAGGCTGGGCGCTTGGAGGCGGGTGCGTTTTTGCGCGTGGGCGTCACTGGCGGGGGTTGCAGCGGCTTCACCTACAGTCTCGGGTTCGACAAGACCTTGGACGAGAAGCTTGACTCGCGATACGAGTGCCATGGCGTACCGGTGGTGGTCGACAAGAAGAGTGCCCTGTATCTGGACGGTACGACGGTCGACTACTACGATGGCATCGAAAAGCAGGGCTTCACGTTCGACAATCCGAACGCGGTTCGCTCCTGCGGCTGCGGCAGCTCGTTCTCTGCCTAGCCCCAATGCTGCTTCTTCGGCTGGAGGGCAGGCGCGAAAAACGCAGCGGCGTGTGCAGCGATGCTGGAGAATTGGCGCACGAATTCGAGCACGGTGCGCCGTTCCCAAGGGGCCAGGGAGGCTTCGAGCGCACATGCTGCTCAAGAACCCGCGCCCATCTGAGTGTGCCATCGCTTGAACGCGGTCGGAAACGCGGTTCTGCGCATCCCAGCAGCCAGTCTTGGCCGCATTCGAGCTGTGCTGGTCCGGTACCTCAATTTCCCTAAGGGGGAATCGAGGCGCATTCAGCGACCAGCAATGCCAGTTTCGACCACTTTCCCCCTTTGGGAGGAAGTGGAGCCGCGTGCGCCCGACTCGCACAGGTCAGAGTGCGGTCCTGGCGTGCCGATGGAGGGTTTATCCAGCTTCAGCCCGCGTTGTGGCCAACGCGGCTGCGCAGCTTGCATGGGGCTCACCGCTCCGATTCGTCGCCTCTCCCCGATAGGGTGGGCAAGGGAGCCGCGTTCGGCCGAGGGCGTGCTTACACGAAGCGCTCCAGGCAGCGATTGCAGCGCAAGGGGTGATCGTTCAACCCACGGATCCACCCTGCCGAACCTGCCTGCCCGAGGCTATACTTCTCACCAGGCTACGCTGTGGTTGAAGAGTGCATTTCATGGTCCGGGTTGCCATCTTAGGTGCCACCGGTTACTCCGCATTGGAGCTAATCAAGCTGCTTTTGCGCCACGCGCACGCGCAGATCACAGCGGTGACCAGCCGCCAGGAGGGGAATATGCCGCTGGCCAGCGTGCACCCCTCGCTAGCGGGGAGGCAATCGTTGCGGCTAGAGGATCTTTCGCCGCGGCAGTTGGCAGAGCGAGCGGAGTGCGTGTTTGCCTGCCTGCCCCATGGCGTGACCAGTAAGGTGGTGCCCCAACTGCTCGAGGCGGGCGTGCGCGTGATCGATTTGAGTGCCGACTACCGCCTCAACAGCGCGGCCGTTTATGCCCAGTGGTATGGCGAAGAGCATCACGATCCTGGCCGGCTGGGCCAGGCCGTGTATGGCTTGCCCGAGTTGTTCCGCGCGCAAATCGCCGGGGCGCGGCTGGTGGCTAATCCGGGATGCTATCCCACTTCGGCCATTCTTCCGCTGGCGCCCTTGCTCAAGGCGGGCCTGATCGAGCCGGACGACATCATCATCGACTCCAAGAGCGGGATATCGGGGGCGGGGCGTACACCCAAGCTAACCACGCATTTTCCGGAGTGCAACGAGAACTTTTCGGCCTACAACGTGGGCAAGCACCGTCATACGCCGGAGATCGAGCAGGTGCTATCGGTGGCGAGCGGCCAGGAGGTGCGGGTCATTTTCACGCCGCACTTGGTGCCGATGGATCGAGGCATCCTCACCACGACCTACTCGCGGCCGCGGCGCGAGACCAGCGAGGGGGAGCTGCTGGAGGTGTTGCGCGAGCACTATGGCCACGAGCCGTTTGTGCGCGTGGTGGAGCAGCTTCCCGCCACGAAGGATTCGGCGCACAGCAACTACTGTGATATCACGGCGCGGCTGGTGCGGGGCCGGGTGCTGACCATCAGTTGCCTCGATAACCTCATCAAGGGGGCCAGCGGGGCAGCGGTGCAGAACTTCAACCTAGTTTACGGCTTCCCGGAGACGGCCGGGCTTTGCTAGCGCGAACCTGTGCAGCAGAGCTTTTGCGTGGAGCCGAGTGAAATGGCGGCCCATCCGAACCCTACGCACACCAGCAGCCTCTCTAGCTGTGAACCTGGGCTGGGGCTGCCGAGCGCTGTTGACTTTGGAGAGAATCCCCCATGTCGGTTGCCGTACCTCGCGGCTTTCGCCTCGCCGGCGTTCACTGTGGCATCAAGCGCAATCCCAACAAGCCGGATCTGACGCTGGTGGTTTCTGATGTGCCTGCCGTGGCCGCCGGCACGTACACGCAGAACCTGGTCTTCGCCGCGCCGGTTGGACTCGATCGCAGCCGCACGCCAGGCAGCGGCTTTCGTGCTGTCGTGGTGAACTCGGGCAACGCCAATGCCTGCACGGGAGAGCAGGGCGAGCGAGATGCCCGGCAGATGGCCGCTTGGGCCGCCGCTGCCTGTGGTGCGCAGCCCCACCAGGCACTGGTGATGTCTACCGGCGTGATCGGGGCGTATCTGCCGATGGAGAAGATCCGGGCCGGCATCGAAGCAGCAGCCAGCCGGCTCGCAGCCGACGAAGAGGCACTTCTCTCCGCGGCCCGCGGGCTGCTCACGACCGACACGACCCACAAGCTCTGCTGCCGGCAACAACAGATAGGCGGCCGCGAAGTGCGCGTGGCCGGCCTGGCCAAGGGCGCGGCCATGATCGGCCCCCACATGGCAACCATGCTGGGCCTGATTCTTACCGATGCCCCGCTTGTGCCCGACACGGCCCAGCGTTTGCTGGCAGCCGCGGTGGACGACACATTCAATTGCATCAGCGTCGATGGGCACATGAGCACCAACGATACCGTGCTGCTCTTGGCCAACGGTGCGGCGGGCGGCCCACCCCTTGCCGCAAGCGAGCTGGACGCCTTCGGCTGCCTGCTGGGCGAGGTGTGCCAGGAGCTGGCCCGCGCCATCCCCGCCGATGGCGAAGGCGCCACGCACCTCATCACCCTGTATGTACGCGGCTGTGCAGATCGCGCGGCGGCACGCCGCATCGCTAAGACCGTGGCCGAAAGCCCGCTGGTAAAGACGGCCGTCGCCGGTGGAGATCCCAACTGGGGCCGCATCGTTTCTGCCGCAGGATATGCCGGCGTGCGCTTCGACCCGCGGCAAGTCTCGTTGCGGATCAACGGCACGCTGCTCTACGAACACGGCACGCCCGTGGCGTTTGACGAGCGGGCCGTCTCAAACTCTATCGGCAGCCAGCGAGACGTATCGATCGAGCTGGAATTCGGCGAGGGCCAGGCCGCCGTGCGCTTCTGGACTACCGACCTTACGGCCGAGTACGTGCGCCTGAATGCAGACTACCGAACCTGACGACTCGGTCGCAGGCGCGCGGCAGCCGCCGGCTTGATCGTGCGGCGGTGCCTACTCGTGCTTCTACCTGCATCTTCTGTCGCTCATGCTGCATCTTCGTGCCCTCCCTTCGCCTGCCGATCTCGATCTTGCCTGCGTTGCCTGGCTCCGTGACAATCGACGGTACCATTCGCTGCCAACACGAACCGCCGCGCACCTGAGGCCGCCATGCAACGCGTCGTCCGCGAGCAAGCTCGCAAGTATGCCCTCGATTGGCGAGATACGCCGCTGGTCCGGGTACAGGCTGGGGAGGCGTTGGAGGTAGAGACCTACGACGCCAGCACGGGTTATTTCAAGACTCCGCAAGACAAGGCGATACCGGCCTTGCGTCCCGGCTTCGACCGTTCGCCGCCGCTGGCCAACCCGGTGGCGGGGCCTATCTATGTCGAAGGGGCAGAGCGCGGCGACACGCTGGTTGTCGTGCTGGAAGAGATCGTGGTCGATTCGTACTCCTGGATCGCGATCGGGCCGCGTCGCGGGCCGCTGGGAGAATCGACCCGCTGGCCCGAACTCTCGAGCGATTACACGACGCGCATTTTCCGGCACGAGCCTGGTCCGAGCGGCACGATGCGAGACGGCACGCTGCACTTCAACGAGCGGATTTCCTGGCCCATTACGCCGTTTGTGGGCACGCTGGGCGTTGCACCCGACCGCGAGGTCGTGACCAGCGCCGACGGGCAGGGAGAGTGGGGCGGCAACCTCGACATACGCGATTGCTGTCCTGGCAACCGCATTCTCTTGCCGGTGTTTCACAGCGGGGCGTTGTTTTACCTGGGAGACGTGCATGCCAGCCAGGGGGATACGGAGTTCACCGGCACGGCGGCGGAGACCTGCGCCACGGTGCGCTTGCGGCTAGAACTCATCAAGGGGCGCCGCGTTCCCTGGATGCGCATCGAGAAACCCGACTCGATTGTCTCGATCTATGCGTACCGCCCGCTGGAAGTGGCTGTGGAGACGGCCACCATCAACCTGATCGACTGGTTGGTGACCGACTATGGGTTCACCCCCACCGATGCCTACTGTCTGGTGAGCACCTGCCCCGACTTTCGCATCAACGTGTATCAGATGTGCAAACTTGCCAAGCTCAACTTCGTGGCCGGGGCCGAGCTGCCGCGGCGCTACCTGTATGGCTGAGGCGGAAACGGTGCACACAATGCATGCCGGTTGGTGTTGCCCATGCGAACGCTCCCGTGCGCGATCGTTGCTGCGGCCGGCCCCGATGCCGCAGCCAGCGGGGCAAGAATTCTCGGATAGAACAGCATGGCAAAGCTCATCCCAGCAAGCGCGCGAGAGGCCGCTTGGCCGCCCAGGACGTGCAAACGCCTCGGGCGATCTCACGCTCTGCTGAGCAGTGCATCCGCCACCGAAACCGAAAACCATGTCATAGAACGCCCAACGATAGGGGCCGTTGGACCGGCTCAAGAGTTTTGCCCAACCGGGCCAGCCTCGCTGTGCCCCAAATATTTGCCAGGGGCCGCGAGGTCTCGCACGCGGGTCTTGAGTTCTTTGATCTCCGGGAAGCGGCCTTCCGCCGCACGCGACCAGACAAGCGTGTCGTCGACGTGTACCTCAAACACGCCCCCTTGGCCGGGGCGCATCGCTACTTCGCCCAACTCGTCGGCAAACGTGCTGAGCAGCTCCTGGGCCATCCAGGCCGCGCGGAGCAGCCAGCGGCATTGCGTGCAATAAATGATCGTCACGCGCGGCTTGCTCATCGTCACCAACCGAAAGGCTACGCTACTTCTCAATTCTCCTGAGGCTGCGGCTTCTGTTGCTCTACACGCCCAAACAACTGCCCGCCATGGTCGCCCGCGCTCCACGTCCCGGCGTATTCGCCCCGGTAAAACAGCACGCGGGCCGTAAACGTGCCCACGCCCGGTATGGTAAGGTCTGTCAGCGTGATCACCGGCGTGTCCCCGGCCCACTTCACCAGCAGCGGTAGAGGAATGACCCGATCGCTGTCTCCATAGCGGTACTCGAACAGCCAGAGATCCTGATCGTTTAGCTTCTTCACCGTGCCCAGCCGGTACTTCTCGGCCTGAAGGCCGTCTTGCTGCTCCTTGCCGGTCGTGGTGTAGTAGCCCACCAGGGTCGCCCCCGACAGCGACTTGGCAAACTCTTCTTCGAGGCGGGCCCGCTCTGCATCGGCTTGCTGCGCGCCTGATGGATCGCGATCGGCTTGCGCGGCGTCGGTTTGTGCGGCTACGTCTGGCACGGCCGCAATCGGCACTGCCTGCTCGGGCACACCCTCAGCCGGCGCCGCTTCGGCCGCCACAACCTCAGCACGTACTCCCTGGGCCGGCACTACCTCGGCGACCACCGCGTCCGCCGGTACCGGTTTGGCCCTCAGTACCGGCGGGACGCCAAACCTCCCTTGCCCGCGCTGCGCCGTGGCAGGCTGGCTCAACGCTAGGCACGCGACTGCCACCAACAAGGCAACCAAAGCTGCATAGTTCATTGCACGCTGCATGGAACACCTCTTTCTCCCAATGCATGGCATGCCGCACGCTAGTGGCTCGGCTATGTGCACGCTACAAGCTCTTAAGGTATTGCACGGCCAGAGCCAACTCTCGCAGCGGATCTTCGCTATTGTAGCGTACGGCGGTGAAATAGCCCCGATAGTCGAACTCCTCTAGTGCCCCTAGCAGCGCGGGAAAATCGGCTGAGCCGCGGCCGAGGGCGACTTCGTGCCCGCGGCCGAGGTGCAGGTCGTGCACGGCGTCTGTGGCGTGCACGTGTACGATGTGCGGGCCGAGGGCCTCGACCGCTTCCAGCGGCGCGTAACCGTTGATGATCAGGCTGCCTGGGTTAAGGGTGATGCCGATGGAACCCTCAGGCAGAGCGGCCAGCAGGCGGGCGAGTTCGGGGCCGCTTTCGCTGCCGGTCTCGGCAGCGAGCAGTGCCCCGACATGTTGGCCGTAGCGGCCGAGATCGGTGAGCACCTCGCACAGCAGGGGCCAGGCCGCATCGTCCTTATCGGGCACGCGGCCAAGGTGGTTGACCACCAGTCCGCAGCCCAACTCGCGTGCGAGTTTCAAGACGCGTTTTGTGGCGTCGATGCGGGCCTCGAGTCCATCGAGTGTGCTGTAACCGCGCCGGGTGGGGAAGTGCAGTGCGGCGAGCTTCAAGTGGGCGTCTTCCAGCCATTTGCGGATCTGGCGCGTGGCGGTGGCGGTCATTTCGGCGGGTGGCACATCGCGGCGGGCATCCAACTCGACGGCCTCGGTGCCCATGCGCCCTGCGGCAGCAACCGCTCGGCGGAAGGGGAGTTTCAGGCTAGGCAGGTAAACAGCGGTGCGTAGCTGCGTCATATGAGGGTAAAAAGGCTTGCGCGGGGAATGTAGGTAAGGTTGCAGGCCGGGTCTTGCCAGGTCGATGTTGTGGCAGACCCCGACGCGGTGCAGTATGCACAATCTGCTGCCCCTGTTGATTGTAGCGGTCCAGGCGCTGCCCGGAACGGCACCACCGGCAGACGCGACGGAGCTGCTGCGCTGTGGGTTCGAGACAGCGCAGGACGTGAACTTCGATGCCTGGCCCGACGGATGGACGCGCCGCCGGGGCCGAGGCTTCCCCCACTATGTCTCGATTGAAATCTGCAATGACCCGCCGGCTGCCGGCCAGCAGTGCCTGCGCGTCAGCCTCAATGGCGGCGCGGTGCTCCTGGAGAGCCCCCCCATCGAAATCGAACCCCTGCGAGACTACCTGTTGCTCGGCAGCGTCCGTGCCGAAGGGCTCGTGCACAACCGCGCCCTTGTGCGGCTCGCCTTCTACGACGAGCACGAGCAGGCTCTGGTAGTTTTCGACGCGCCCGCGGTCCACAATACCGATGGTTGGACCAGCCTGCGCCTCGGTCCGGTAGCCACCTCTCATCCCCAGGCCCGCTACGCACGCATCGGCCTGGTCGTGGAGCCGGGAGACGATGCCGAAGATTTCTCCGGCACGGTATGGTTCGACGAGCTATGGCTCGGACGCCTCCCGCAGATGATGCTCACGCTCGATCCGCCCCACCTGCTGGTGCAACTGGGCCAGCCGGTGCGCGCAGCGTGCCGCGTGGCCGGATTTCAGGTAGAGCAACCGCGTATCCGCTGGGAGCTGTCTTCCGCACTGGGCGAACCGGTTGCTGCCAGCGACGTGGTGGTCGAGCCCGAAAAGCCAGCCCCTCTCCTCGCGGCCGAACGATCTGCACCCTACGACTCGCGAGCCGCCCAAGGCTCCGCCGCCCAGCGCGCCGCGTACAGCCGTTGGAACGTGCCCCTCATCGCACCAGGCTTCTACCGCCTGCGTGCCACGCTGCTGGGCGAGGGTGGTGCGGCGCAGGTACGCGAGGCGCCCTTGGCCGTGGTCGAGCAAGCAGAATTGCCCGAACGCAGCGAATTCGGCTGGTCCCTGCCCGCCGGCGTGGCCTCCTGGGACGCCACGGAATTCGCCGGCTTACTGCGCCAGGCGGGCGTGGGGCGCGTCAAGCTTCCGGTCTGGACAAGCCCTAAGGATGCTTCTCGCCTCGATCGCTTGGTGTGGTTCACAGAACGCCTTCAGACCCAGAATGTCGAAGTCATCGGCGTCCTCGCACAACCGCCGCCCGAGGCACAGCAGCTTCTCGCCCTGGCCGACGGCGCGAACGCAGCAGACGTCTTCGGCCGCCAGCCCGAACTCTGGTACCCCTCGCTCCGCCCAGTCATGAACAGCCTGGGACTCAAAATCCGCGCCTGGCAGCTCGGGGACGATTTCGATACCAGCTTTGTCGGCCATGCCGACCTGGCCGCCCGCATTGGGCAAGTCCGCCAGATGCTCGCCCAAAGCGGCCAGCCTGAGCACCTTGGTCTCTGCTGGGGCTGGCTCGACGAGCCTCCACGGCTCGATGTCCGCACAGCCGCCCAGCCGTCGGCACCGCCTTGGACCTTTCTCGCCCGCGTCGCCGATCCCCCGCTTGCCGCGCCCGAACTCGATGCCTACCTCGAAACAGCACAACAAGCCCCAATCCAAAACTGGGTCACGCTCGCTCCGCTCGACCCCGATCGCTACAGCGTGCAGCAGCGCGTGGCCGACCTCGTGCGCCGCATGGCCGCCGCCAAGGCCCGCGGTGCCCCCGCCATCTTCTTCGCCCCTGCCCTGGCCGACCGCTCCGGCCTGCTCAGCGCCGCTGTCCAACCTCAGGAGTTGCTTGTTCCGTGGCGAACCACGGCGCTCGTCCTGGCCGGTACGCAACACCTCGGCCACATGTGGCTGCCAGGCGGCAGCCAGAATGAGATCTTTGCCCGCGACGGCAAGGCCCTCATGGTCATCTGGAACGACCGGCCATGCCAAGAAATCGTGTACCTGGGCCCCAGGGCCACGCTCATGGACCCCTGGGGACGCCGCTCCCAACCCGAGCCGGTCCCCGGAGGCCACGCGCTCAACGTGGGCCCCATGCCGTTGTTCGCCACGGGTCTGGATGCCGGATTGATAGGCTCCATGCTCTCCATCTCGCTGGCTCGCGACAAGCTCCCCAGCGTGTTTGGCGTTCCGCACGAGAACGCGCTGCGGCTCGCCAACCGCGGCAGCCGGCCGCTCGTAGGAAGCGTGCGCTTGGTGCTGCCTGACAACTGGAAGGCCCAACCAGAGTCCTTTGACGTCAACTTGGCAGCAGGTGACGAAGCGCAATTGCCGTTCGAAGTGGTCTTCCCGCTGAATGCAAGCTGCGGGCTGATGCACGCGCACCTGGAGTTCGATGTGACCACCGACACCCGGCATCGCTTCACCGTGGTGCGCGAGCTGGAGTTGGGCCTGGGCGATCTGGAGATAGAACTATCTAGCCGCCTGGTCGAGGGTGGCACGCTCGAGGTTGAGCAGCGGTTCATCAACCGCAGCTCCGGGCCGGTGAGCTTCCGCTGCTACCTTCTCGCGCCGAACCGCCGGCGCATGCGCACCAACGTGCTGCGGCTGCCGCCTGGGGAGAATGTTCAGGTCTACCGGTTCCGCTGGGGCCATGAACTCGTGGGCCGCACCCTCTGGCTGCGTGCCGAGGAACTGGACGGCAACCGCACGCTCAATTACCGGTTCGTAGTGGAGCCGTAGCGCGCTGGCAGGCGCAGCCTCGTAACATCGCACCGGAAGCTGATTGGCGTAAGCAGCGGGCAAGGATGTAGCGGCCACCTAAAACTGCACGTCCCAGATTGTAGTGGCGGTGGGCAGTTGTCGATCAAGGCCTGTGATCGATCGTGGTGCCGCCCAACATTGCACCACGGCGATTGCAACCGTTTGCAGCGGACCCCAATAATCTGGACCGCCTTAATCTGTAACGATTGTATGCAGTCGAGAGGCGATCAGGAGGTTCGCAGCGATCTCGCAGATGTACCTGGTGCAGAGCGTGAAGTTCAAGGCCCGCTCTGGCGCTGGCTGGCTTGCAGGCGGGCAAGCGCTCGCATGTCTTGTCTTTCATCCAACAGACAGCCGCTGCTGGGGCATCTGTGGATGGCCAGCACGTGTCAACCGAGCGTGGATCTCAGATTGGAAATGTCAAATTTGGGCTCGCAGATGTGAGATCTTGGATCTCATTATGAGATCTGAGACTTTCGATCTCAAATCCCGCATGCGAACGCATCGAGCCTAGAGGCACCTGCCGATGCCCCGGAGTGCGTCTCTTCTTCTCAGCGGTTCTCGGAGCTATTGGCAGAGCCCATCTGAAATCGAGGAAGGCAACTTTAGCATCCAGGACTGGAGGTTCCCAGACATTCGCAGATGCCAGGCCGTCAGCAAGCGACAAGCTCTGCTCACTCCTCCTCCAGCGTCTGATACAGCGGCAGGTGGCGGTAGTAGACCTCGAGCATCAACAGGTGCAAGCAAGTGACGTAGATGCGGCCGCCTTCGCGACCCCAACGATCGGGAACGGCACCCAGCGGGTCCCAACTTCCGGCCAGCGGTCCAGCGGCGACCTGGGTGCTGGTGAGTAGACTACGAAGCTGATTGTTCCAGTCGATCCAAAACTTCCCCTGCATCTGGAACATCACCTGCGTGGCGTAGTACCAGTAGTAGGCGTCGCGCATTCCGCGGCCCTCCCAGCGCGGCAGGTTGGCGTGCAGGTGGGAGGCGCCGGCAAGCATGTCTGGATGTTCGCGCTTCCAACCAAGGTACTGTCTCATCAGCAGGGCCTCGGCGGTCATCACCCGGCTGGGCTCGCGCTGATGCGGTATGTCTGAGGCGGGCCGATACACGTACAGCCCTGGCTGTCCGGTCGATTGGGCAGTGTCCAGCCAGCGTTCGACCAGCGCGTAGCATTGCGGCGGCACCTCCAGTCCGGCCAGCTCTCCGCTCTTGAGCGCCATGAGTTGCCAGCCGGAGACAGACGTGTCCGAGCCGCGGCCAGGCGAGTAGCGCCAGCCGCCCTGCTGGGGATGCTGGGCCTCGGCTATGAACGCCAACGCCCGCTGCGCCGGATCACGCAACAGCGGATCCCGCGTCATGCCATAGGCCTCGCACAGGGCGATGGCCGCAATCCCGTGGCTGTAGAGCCAGACATTGCGGTTCGAGGCGGGGTCCATGGGCAAGAACAGGTCTCCATTGGACTGCTGGTTGGCCAGCAAGAAGTCGAGTGCCCGAGCGACGTTCAACCGGTATTTGCCGTCTGTGTGCGTGTAGCCGGCTCCCAAGAACGCCAGAAGCGCCAGGCCCGTAGCGGCCGTATCCGACTGCATCTGGCCGTAGCCTGCGTTCTCGTATCCCTCGCCGCCGCCGAAGCGGTGCAGGCTCCAGCTTCCGTCGGGATTCTGGTGGCGCGCAAGGAAGTCGAGCCCCATCTCCACGGCCTTTTCCGAGCCTTCGCTGCCGCCCCGCTGTCGGGCCAGCTCCTGGCGGGTTTCGCGGCTGCGCTGGCGGAAGCCGGGAACGGCGACGTCCTGCACGCGGACCTCGGCCGGCAGCCGGCCGCCGCTGCGTTCGAGGATCAGCCGGTTGGGCGCGGTGTGTACCACGTCGCTCTCGGGCCTGGCACGGCGGCTGGGAATGCCGACTTCTGGCGAAGGCGTTTCATCGAGTCCCCCGACGCCCAGCGCAGCCGCGATGCGAATGCTCGGGCTGGATTCTCCCGCTGCTTGCGGTCTGCTGGGGGCATCGCCAGGGGTCTCGGCATCGACCAAGTCTGAGGGAGAGGCCGCATCTGCCAGCTCTGGCTCATCGGTCGCTGCGGCCCCCGCCGCGGCAACGTTCCGTCCCACAGCCAACTGCGGAATTGCAGCCTCGCCAGGCTGGTCGGCCCTGCCAACGGCGGCCCGGCGCGCCCTGGGAGCCGTTTCTGCCGTCTCGATGTCTGCGGTGCCCGCGACTGCGGCCGCCGCGTCCGGCAGGCCCGCGGCTACGGCTGATGCCGCCAGGTCGGCCGGGGCGGCCTCTAGGCCGGGGCCATCGGGCTCGTCGGCGGCGCCTGTTGTAGCGGGCTCGGCGGCGGGCAGGCCGGCGGCGACCTCGGCCGGTTCGTCCCCTCCGCCCAGATGCGTGCTTGCAGAGCGGGCAAGCCGAGGCTGCGGCACGCCGGAACTTGCCGAGGGTTCGCCGCCGCCAGAACTCGCCGCATGGCCCAGCTTCGACTCGACAGTTGGTTGGCCCAGGTCGAGTGCGGCGGCTCCGGCAGGCGCTTGCTGGTTGCCTGGCAAGTTGGCGGTGGGTGTAGCTGCACCAGTGCTCGCACTGGCCTCGAGGTCAGCCGTTTCGGGGCTGCCGGCTGCGTCTGGGGTCACGGCCACTTGTGCCGGCAGGGCAGCACTGGGCTGGCTGGCGGCGGCGCGTGCACGTGGGATGGGCGCATTCACACCGGGCGCTTGGTCGGCATTGGCGACGTCGGTAGCGGCTGGGGAGGCGCGTCGTGCAGCGGCGGCCGGTTGCGTGGCTGGTTGACCCGGGCCTGGGAGGTCGAGGTCGAAGTTGCGTTGTCTGGTGAGTCCCGCGGCCCCGCCGCTGGCCTGGGCCAGTGCCGGTTGGGCTGGTTGAGGTTCGGCTTGATCAGCGGCTCCCTGCGGCGGCACGTCGACAAGCTGGGGGGCTGACTGAGCATCTTGGTTGCTGGCCCGCACAGCGGACTGAGGTCTGGGCGGCGAGGGGGGGGTGGAGGTTGGTTCGGGCAGAGCGCGGCGTGCAGGGGCGGCAAGGGAGGCGGCCGGGGATGATTGGGCCGTTGGGGTGGGCAAGTCATCGGGCAGGTTGGGCTGGGGCGCCCGGTCTGGCGTGGGAGACTCTTGCCTGGAGGGGGCAACGGCCGCCTCGGGCTGTGGAGAATCTGGGGGCTGGTTTGCGCGAGCTACTGTGGAGACGTTGTCATCTGGTTGTGCGGGTTGAGACTCTCTGCGGCTGAGCTGGCGGCCGGAGAGGCGGTCGTCTCGGCGGGGGGCGGTGGGTTCGGCGCGCGGGCGGGTAGCGGCTTCGGGCTGGGCGGTGGGCTGATCGGTCTGGCTGGTAGCGGAGCGTGGTGCGGCGGGGGCTGGGGCCGGCTGGGCGGTTTGGAGGAGTTCTTCTTCGAGGTCGGGCGTTTCGGTGGCGACGACAGAGAGCAACGTCTCGTCGGAGCGAACTTCGTGCTGGTTATCTTGCCAGTGGTAGTCGGGCAGGGTGACAGGGGGCTGGAGCGTTTCTTCCAGGGCAGCGGTGGGGGGGTTGAGCTGGTGGCGCAAGAAGCCGAGGAACCAGTGCTGCATTCCCCAGGAGAACCAGAGGTGCAGCAGCAGGCTGGCGAGGACGGCCAACTGCATGCGCCTTTGCATGCGGCCTTGGAGCCAGACGATGCCCAGCACGAGGGCGAGCAGGATGAAGGCGAGTATTCCCAGCCGGAACCAGCCATTGCGCACGATGTCTGTGGTTTGAAAATCGCTGCTGGCGATGATCACGCCGGCTTCGAAGCCGCCGAGGATGGCCAGCAGCACGTTGATGGGCCACAGGCGGTCGTCAAACGGAACGGCGGGGGCGGGGTGCACCTCGCGCAGCACGCGCTTTGTGCGGGGTTGCGGGTTTGCCATCTGTGGCATCTCGCGGGGCTAGGAGCCGCGGGGGTCGAGCACGGTCACACGATAATCTCGAATGTTGGCCTTGTTGCAGGCGTCCATCACGGCCACCACATGGCGCCAGGCGCAGCGTTCGTCTGCACGGATGATCACCGACTGCCGGCCGGGATTGTTGGCCCAGGCCTGCTGGAGCGTGTGCAGCAGTTCGTCCGGCTGCACGAGCCGGCCGTGCAGGTAGGTGCGGCCCTCGTGATCGACGTTGACAAACAGCTCGTTCGGCTTGGACATAAGGGGCATGGCTTCGCTGGCCTGCGGCAGCACCACGCTCATTTCTCGCTCCGCCTCTTCGAATTTGGTGGCCACCAGAAAAAAGATGAGCAGTAAGAAGACGCAATCGATCATGGGCGTCATGTTGATGCCGGCCAGCGCCTGGCCCTTGTCGATTCGTACGGCCATGGGCAAGCTAGGTGAGCGGGGTCAAGAGATGCGGGATCAGAGATCGAGCGGCCGAAGTCGGGCACACGCGGCTGGGGTAGACGTCAAGCAAGCGGTCCGGAGCAGACACGCAGGTCAGTCTCCTTTGGGTACAGGTACGCGCTCCGCTGGTTCAGCGGCTTGCCCGTCGCCAGTGGCAGCCTCGGCGGGACTCGGGCGATGCAGGCGCAACTTGCCCTCGTACTTCTCTAGTTGCGGCAGCAGGCCTAGCAGCACCTCGTCCAGCTCGCGAAACAGGGCCTGGATCCGCCCCTCGAAGTAATGAGCAATCACGCTCGAGGGTATCGCCACCAGCAGCCCAGCAAACGTCGTGACGAGCGCCACGTAAATGCCGTTCGCCAGCGCCTGGGTCTTGTTGAAGTTGGGAGGCAGGTTGGCCGTGCGGTAGAAGCACTCGATCATCCCCTGCACCGTCCCCAGCAAACCCAGCAAGGGAGCGACCGTGGTCGCCAGGTTGATGGGCCGCACGTTCTTGTACAGCCGTGCCGCCTCGCGCTCACTCGCCTCGGCAACGGTGTGCTCGACCTCCGAGTGCGGCCGGCCGACCTTGAGCAGCACAGCCCGCATCACGCTGGACGCCGCCGACGGGTGCTGCTGGCAGAGGCGATAGGCCTGCCGCGGGTCCAGTCCCCCAGGCCGCGACGAAAGCTGGGCCAGCCCCTGCACCAGTGCCGGCGGTATCACCCGCCGCCGCCGTAACCCCAACCACCGCTCGATCGCAAACGCGCCCACCAAGAAAGAAATCAGCGTGATGGGAATCATCAGCGGCCCGCCCTGAAGCCACAGCTCGAAGAAGCTCATGGGCGGCAGCTCCACAGGCTCGGCCCTGGGCGTTGGCGCCGCGCGCTCGCTGGGAGCGGCTAGGGCCTCGTCTGCGGCACGTTCACCTGCCTGCAAGCGCTCTTGCAGCCCCCCCTGTGCCGCCGGCTGGTCTTGCCCCAGTACAAGTGGGAACCAACCAGGGCAGCAAGCGACGAGCAGGCTGGCGGCCAGTGACGCCATCAGCCACCGCCGCAGCCGGCATGCTGCGAGGCGAATCGTTTCGCCCGCCGGCCCTACAAGCGCCGAAGTCAGTTGCGCGCACACGGCGGTTGGTTGACGTGGCCCACGACTCTTCGAGCAATCGGTCATCAATGCACCATCTTTCCACATGCGATCATGGCGGCCCATGCTGTTCTTCGTTCGACGATGCGTGGCATCGGCAACATATGTATTCTGTTGGAGCCGGCGTTTATCTGCCCAGGGCTGCCAAACGCTCGCGCGCCAGGCGAGCGTGCTCGCCGTTCGGCTGCTTCTCGATCGCCTGCTGGTAGGCCCTTCGCGCCTGCTCTTTCTTGCCCAGCACTTCAAAGCAGCGGCCTGCCTCATACTGCGCCGCGGCTTGCCACTCAGGGTATCCGTAGGCATCGGCCTTGAAAAAGTGGCGCACGGCCTCGCTGTGCTTCTTCTGCTGGAAGCAGATCTCGCCCACCATGAAGCGAGCGCGGGCCGCCACCTCCCCCTCGCTCAACTCTGTTACCCGCTCGTACAGCGGCAGGGCCTGTTCCAACTGGCCCTGGTTGTGCAGGGCAAAGGCCTGCCCGTAGACTACCTCCGGCAGCACGGCCGCCTGCGGATACTCTTGCTCCGCACGCCGCAGCAAAGCGAGGCTTTCGTCCCAGCGCTCGAGCTTGGCCGCTGCCTGACCGCCATGAAGCAGTGCCAGCACCGCAAAGTCCTTCCCTTGGGGATTCTTGACTTGCGCATACAGATCGAACGCCTCGCTGAACTTCTCCAGCTTGAACCAGCATTCGGCCTCCATGAACAGGGCATCTTGCACGTAGCGGCCCTCGGGGAAGGTTGCACGCTGGAAGGCGAACGTCTGCTGTGCCTTCTCCAACTCCCCATTGCGGAAATAGGCAAAACCCAGCTTGTGTGCAGCGTTCTCGCGCAGCTCGGCATTGGCCTGTGTCTGGAGCGCTTTATAGTAAGCAGCCGCGGCCGGCCCGTACTCTTTGAGCTGGTAGTGATGCTCGCCCACCAGGAACAATGCCTCCGCGGCCTTGCTGCTGGCCGGGTACTCGTCGCTCAGGCGCACGAAAGCGGCCGCGGCCTCCGCAGCTTTGCCTTGGGAGCGCAGCGCCCAGCCAAGCTGATAGAGCACTTCGTCGGCCAGCCGGTAGCCGGGATCGTCTTTTAGCAATTGGGAGAATGCGGCGACCGCCTCGTCGGGCTGGTTGAGCCCCACGTGGCACAGGCCGAGCACGTACATGGCGTCGCTGCGTTCTGCCCGGCCCGGCTGGCCGTCCAAAAAGGCGCGCACGTCGGCCATGGCAGGCTCGAACCGGCGCACTGCCAACTCGGCCTGTGCCCGTGCAAACCGTGCCGGCATGGCCAGCGGATGTGCTGCATATTCTGCCAGCAGCCGATCGAGCGCGGCCAGCGCGGCCTCGTGCTCGCCCAGACTAGACCGGGCCAGCGCCAAACCGTACAGGGCATTGGGAACCAGTGCACTGGCAGGCCAGCGCTCCAAGACCAGGGCGAACTCATTTGCCGCCGTGGCATGGTCTCCGGCCGCGTCGGCATATTCTCCCAGGCTGGCGTGGGCACGGTCGAGCAGCCCGCTCTGAGGATACCTCTGCACCAGCTCTGCCAGCCGCTGGCGCGCGGCAGGAAGATTGTTTTGCTGCCGCAGCGCGTGTGCCAGCGCAAGCAACGTGCCGTCGTGTTGAGGCCAGCCGGGATGTACCGCGAGCGATTCTTTAAATGCCCGCTCGGCTGCGTCATACCGCTCCAGCCCCGCCTGGGCCCGGCCGATCAGGTACAGCGCCTCTGCCGCCTGTTCAGGCTGCTTAAACTTCTCTCTGGCCGGCTCGAGCACGCCAAGCACGCTCTCGTACTGCTTATCAACCAACAGTACCAGCCCGCGACGCAACAGCCAGGTGGGCAGCTCGGTACTCGTGGGAAAACGCTCGATCAACCGGGCCAGGCTGGCAGCCGCTTCAGCATGGCGGCCAGTCAGCCGCTGGCTCTCTGCGGCAATAAACAGTACATCAGCCAACAGTCGGTGTTCGCCGTGAGCCTGCAAGAACGCTTGGCTGTGCCGTAAGGCGCCCTCGTAGTCTTTGAGATCCAAGGCGGCAAAGGCAGCGAGATAGAGTGCATCGGCCGCCAGCGGGTCTTGGGGATGTTCTGCCGCCAGGGCGGCATACGCCCCCACACTCTCGGCACGTCGGGCAGGATCCTCAAACAGGGCATCGGCACGGTCGAGCCGCAGCGCCGGCTCGAAAGCCGTACCACGCGCCGCCTTCAGGGCCCGCTCGACAACCTGCAACGCAGCCGCTGCCCGATCTTGCTTCAGCTCCAGCCGAGCCAGCCAGTGCGCCGCCTCGATGCCCGTCTCCCCCTCAGTGCGGCAGGCCTGCTCCAACAGGGGGCGCGCCTCATCGAGTTGTCCGGCCTGATAATGGCTCTTGCCCCCCCATAATAAGGCAGCGGCTGCATACGGCGAGTTGCCAAACCGCCGGGGCAATTGCCCGAACAACTCGGCCGCCTGCGGGTAACGCTGCTGTTGAAACACCGCGTACGCCTGACGAAACAGGGCATAATCGGCCTGCGCAAAGCCGGGGGTGGCCGCCGCCTGCGCATATTCCCTCTCTGCCTGGGCAAACTCGCCCCGCGCCGCCAGCGTCTCGCCCAAGCGCAGCGTCACCTCCGCAGCCCGCGCATCCTGCGGAAACTCCTTGAGCAGCACTCTGTACGTGGCCCCAGCCGCCTGCCACTCCGCCAGTTCCTCCTGCGTTACGCCCAAGGCATACAAAGCATCAGCCCGCACGTCATCCCGCGGAAACCTCTCCACAAGCTGCTGATACAGCCCCAACGCCTCGCGCTTGCGGCCTAAGTCGTACAGGCTGTCCGCCTGGTACAGAAGCGCCCGCGGCACCTCTTTCGACTTGGGAAATTTGCCCGCTACCGCCTGGAATGCCTCGATCGCCTTCTCGTACCGCTCCGGTTTGCCCTGGCGCGCCGCGTTGAAGTGCGCCATGCCCAGGTGCAACCAAGCAGCACTGGCCAGTTCGTGCCCAGGTGCCGCCGCCAGCATGGCAGAAAAAGATGCCGCCGCCTCATCGTATGCTCGAAGCTTGAGCTGGCACACACCCAGATAATGTTGTGCGGCGGGGGCGAGTTCGTGCTTAGGGTACTTCTCCAAAAACAACCGCCACTCTTCGATGGCCGACTCTAGCTCCCCCGCCTTCTGCAAACCTGCCGCAGTGTTGTACTGGCGGCGCGCGGCCGCATCCAGCCGCCGCGCATCGGCCGCGTTTTTAGTACCCTGGCCCCCGGCAGCCTGGGCCCCAGCTTGCTGTCCCCCAGCAGCCTGGCGCGGGGCGTCTTGACCCCTGACAGGCAAGGCCGCCGCCCAGCACATCATGCTCGCCGCCACCCAGGCAAATCGCCGCATCTGGGGCCTCATGGAGAAACCTCTCTCGATTGTTCCAATGCCACCGTTGCGCGAGCCGCACCGGCAGATCTCCATCCTCGTCTGCTCCATTATCGTACGGCGATGCTGGTTTTGCCAGCAGACGCCGCCGCGCAACATGGGTGCTTGCGCCGCCAGAGCAGGGCCAGGCCGTCGCCACACGCGCCTCGGCTTATACTACTATGATGGCCTATGCGCAGTCGTTACGCGGAACGCCCCTAGCAGCGAACGGAGTTCGATTCGCAAGAGCCCTAGTCTGTACGGCCGGCAAGGCCGGCTGCGGCCAGGGCGTTGCACGCTGGGCGGGCCCTGCCTGCTCGATGGGCAGCAAGGCCGGCAATGTCGTTCGACAGCCAACAAGGCCGGCCGCGGCAGCCGAGCGTTGCCCTTGCGCGGGAACAAGCACGCGCCTTGTGAGCATCCGCACGGCCGCGGGCTGCTGAAAGGCAGCCATGCTCGGCGGTGCTCGATGCATTGCGGCGGCCTGCGGCAGGCGTGGAGTGTGCATGGAAACTTCAAACCCAGAGAGCGGGTCGACCCTTGGCAGACATTCTGGTAACCGGCGGAGCGGGCTTCATCGGCAGTCATCTTACCGAGGCGCTGGTGGCGCGTGGGCACTGCGTCACGGTGGTAGACGATGAGTCGACCGGCACGGCCGCCAACTTAGCGGGGCTCCAAGGGCACGAGCGGTTTCGGTTCGTCCGCGGCAGCGTGGCAGACGTCAGCCTCGTGCAGGAGCTGGTCGGGCGGGCCGACGTGGTGTACCACCTTGCGGCTGCGGTGGGGGTACAGCTTATCGCCAGCAATCCGATCCATACCATCGAGACGAACGTCTATCCCACGGAACTCTTGCTGCGGGCACTGGAGGGGGCGCAGCGGGCGGGCCGAACTGTAAAACTGTTCTTGGCCAGCACGAGCGAGGTGTATGGCAAGAATCCCAAGCCGCGGTGGAGCGAAGAAGACGACCTTGTGTTCGGGCCCACCGTGCGTCCCCGCTGGTCGTACGGGGTATCCAAGGCGATCGATGAGTTTTTGGCCCTGGCCTACTATCGCCAGCACGGCCTGCCGGTGGTGATCGGGCGATTCTTCAACGTGGTGGGGCCGCGGCAGACCGGCAGCTATGGGATGGTGCTGCCCCGGTTTGTAGATGCTGCGCTGGCCGGCCGCCCCCTCGTCGTACACGACGATGGGCGGCAGGTGCGCTGCTTTGCACACGTGGCAGACGTGGTCGGAGCCGTGCTGGCGCTCATGGAAGAGCCGACGGCAGTCGGTCGCGTATTCAACATCGGCAGCGACGAGCCTATCAGCATCCTTGAGCTGGCGCAAGCGGTCATCGCTGCGGTCGATGCACGCCTTGCCGTGCAGTTCGTAAGTTATGCTGAGGCCTACTCGCCCGATTTCGAAGACGTTCGCTCGCGCGTGCCCGACCTTACACGCCTGCGGCAGACCATCGACTATCGCCCGCGCTATACGCTCGAAGCGACCATCCGCGAGGTCATCGCCTGGAAAAAAGCGCGGCTCGAAGCTTGATCCGCTCCGGACCTCAGCCGCCCAGTCGCCATCGATTTGTTGTTTTTGCCGCTGCGCTCCGCCCCCCCCGCACCATGCCCTACCCGCATTCGATTCGACTCCGCAGCCCGTGGGAGCTGGAGCTAATAGCTGTTACAACCCCGCCAACAGTCACACCCCAGGGAGCAACGCAGCCCCGCGCCGCAGCATCGGCTTTGCTGCCGCAGTCTGGGGCACAGGCAGCGCAGGCCGCCCGCATAAATGTTCCCGGTCCCTGGGTGGCTGAATTGCCCCCGCAGTGGCATGGCAGCGTGCAGTTGCGCCGCCGCTTCCATAGGCCGCGAACGCTCGAAAGGCACGAACGAGTCTTCCTGGTGGTCGAGGGCGCTGAACCGCCAGGCTGGGTGAGCGTGAATGGCGTGCAACTGGGACGGGTTCCCCCCGGCGCTGCGCCAGCGGAGTTCGAAATCACGCCCCTGCTAACCGATCGGAATGAGGTCGTGTTGCTGGTCGAAGCAGCAGAGGCCGGGGCAAAGGCCGCCGGCCGGCTGGCCGGTTGGTTGGGCGAGGTGCGGCTGGAGATTCGCGCTACGTAAGCGTTTGCATTCATGCCTGCCAGGCCTGGTGCAGAGGGCCACGTGCAAGCCGCCTGCGCCGTAGCGCACAATGCATCTCCACCGTCCCATACCTCGGACCAAGGCGTGGGGCCCGTGGCGTACCAAACTGGCGCCGCGCCAACAGACCAAACAAGCGATTGCCGTGTGCACATGCGCACCGGATCGGGGCGCAAGAATCGAGGTACGCAGAAGCGGCAAGTAAGCTACAATGATGCGGTACGCCGCTGCGGCAAAATGCGACGGGCGCGGCGGCAGCGTTGGGGAGCGTGTTTGCATATTCCTCTCGCTGTGGCGCCCACGAACTTCGCCGCCCCTGATGTCTGGTCTTCGCTGCCCTGGTGGTCCGGCAACCATGAGCTGGTGGAGCAACGCTGTGAAACGCTGTTTGGCACTGTTGACACTGCTGAGCTTGGCGGGTACGGCCTGGGCGGGCGAAAGCTGGCCGGGCTGGCGCGGCCCGGGGCGGGATGGAGTGGTGCTGGACCTGTCGCTCCCGCAAGATTGGCCGGAGAAGCTCGAGCGCGCCTGGCGCGTCGATATCGGGCTGGGCCACTCCTCACCTGTGGTGGCCGACGGCCTGGTTTACGTGCTGTCTCGCGAGGGCGAACAAGAAGTGATCCGCGCCCTCGATCTGCGCCAGGGCCGGCAAGTCTGGGGCCAGGCCTACGACGCGCCGTACGAGGTCAACAGCGCCGCCGCGTCTCACGGGCCCGGCCCAAAATCGACCCCTCTGGTGGCCCACGGCCGCGTGTACACCTTTGGCATCAGCGGTATCCTCTGCGCCTGGGATGCTCAGAACGGAGAACTCGCCTGGCAACAGGTGTTTACGGGCGAGTTCGAGCACACATCGCCGCTGTACGGCACCGCCATGTCTCCCCTGGCAGTCGACGACATGATCGTCGCACACGTTGGCGGCCACGACGCCGGTGCACTGGTAGCCTTCGATGCCGCTACGGGCAAGCGCCGCTGGGAGTGGAAGGGAGACGGCCCCGCCTATGCCTCGCCCGTGCTGGCCACCGTACGCAACAGGCAGATGGTTGTCGCGCAGACGCAGCGGAGCGTCGTGGGGCTGGATCCCGCTTCCGGCCGCCTGCTCTGGCAGCGCGAATTCACCACAGAGTACGACCAGAACTCGGTGACCCCCCTCGTTGCCCAAGATCTCCTAGTGCTGGGAGGATACAACCGCCCAGTCGAAGCGTACTCGCTCGCACGCAACGAGCGGCGATGGGAGGCCCAAACTGTCTGGGAGAACTCAGAACTCTCGTTCTACCTCAGCACGCCCGTCGAACGAGACGGCCTGTTATTCGGCTTTGCCGCCAACCAGGCGGGCACGTTCATATGCCTCGACGTTAAGACCGGCAAGCGGCTATGGACCAGCCCAGGCCGGCAGGGCGACAACGCCGCACTGGCACTGGTCGGCTCCATGGTCGTCGCACTTACCACCGAGGGCCGCTTGCTGTTCTTCGAGGCCTCGCCCGAAGAGTTCAAGGTTGCCGCAGAATACAAACTCGCAGACACGCCCACCTGGGCCAGCCCCGCGTTCGTTGGCCAAACCGTGCTCGTCAAAGACGAAACCGGACTGGCCGCCTGGCGCCTTCCTCAGTAGATGCACGCCCGCAGCAAACGGGCGTTCGCACGCCGCTTGCTTGTGCACATGGCCGCGACGTGCGTCAGCCTGTTCAGGATGACTCGAACTTCACTGAGCCAGCCGCGGCCGCGCGGCTCGCCTGAGGCGCGAAGGCGAACCCTACAGGCGAACGCTGTAGGGTTCGACCTGCTAAACGCCTTTCTATCTGCGGCCGACGAATAGCCGCCGTCGAACAAGGGCCGGCGGCGGCTCGAACCCTGCTCTGGCCAATTCGACTTGGCCTGAGCCCGCACTCCGAAGGTGCAATCTTCCTGCTCACTCAAGTTCCTCTGCCAGCCCGCCCGCAGAATGATCCCCTGCCATGACGTACGTCATAAGAACACCAAGTTCATGGGGTAGCTACCTTATGGGTGTTGTGACATATGTCAAAAATTCTAATTGCATTCGCCTTTCAGGGCCATATACTACTTCGATGAAGACGTACGTCGTTCACATACGTCATCAAGACATACGTCCACTCGGCCACTACTCATCCGCTTGGTATCTCCGGTTTCGGAGCCTTTGTTCCGTTGTTCGTTCTTTGGAGGACCTCTGTCATGAGGAAGCGTTTGTTTCTGGGACGGGCGGCATTCACGCTCGTTGAGCTGCTGGTGGTGATTGCCATCATCGGCGTGTTGGTGGCGTTGTTGTTGCCGGCCGTGCAGGCTGCTCGCGAGGCAGCCCGCCGCGCCACCTGCAACAACAATCTCAAGCAACTGGGCATCGCCCTGCACAACTACCACGATGCCTACAACCGGCTGCCCCACAACCACAACGTGTGGGACCAGACATTGGGCGACGCCCACGATGCACGCGGCAGCTACATGGTGCGGCTCTTGCCCTACGTCGAGCAGGCCGGACCGCTATACGAGCGAATCGACTTCCGCATCTTCAACTTCGACCAGAATAACACCGGGCCCATGATGCCCAACGGCGAGTACATCTACAGCCAGGTTGTGCCCAGCTTTCTGTGCCCCAGCGATGACTCGGGCGACCGCCTGCGCGACAACAACCGCGCCTTCGGCAACTACGCCATGTCTCTGGGCGCCCAGATTCTGGCGGACCCGGCTGGCGGCCCGCACGGTTGTATACTCGCCAATTTCGTGGGGGTCGGTCCGGCCGGCGAGCCAAGCGGTCAGAACTGGTTCGGCACCGGGCCGGAGTGGCACGGCAACTGGTCGTGGGGAGAGCCCAATCGCGCCATTTCTGGCATCTTCAGCCGCGGCGGGTGGAAGTTCAACGTGGGTTGGGCCGGCAGCCCTGTGCCGGTGAACCACGCGCCTTGGGCTGCCCGCTTCCGCGATATCACCGACGGCACGGCCAACGTGATCGCCATGGGCGAGTTCCGGCCAAAGTGTGCAGATCATCCGTTCTCCAACGGATGGTTCCATGCCAACTCGCTGTGGATGGGAACGACGCCGCCCATCAATTTCCCCACGTGTCCGGGCGAGTTTGGCAACAACGTGGACCCCTGGGCAGCACCGCTGCCGGGCAGGGCGTGTAATCACTTCCAGCAATGGAATACGTCGATGGGCTTCAAGAGCCGGCACCCCGGCGGGGCGCAGTTCGTGTTCTGCGATGGGTCGGTGCACTTCTTGTCCGAGACCATCAACTACGACATGTACCAGCGCCTGGGAGACCGCCGGGACGGCCGTCCCGTGTTCAACTTCTAGCTTAGCCGCTAGAACGCAATCTGCTCTGCGACCGGCCGCACCGCAAGGTGCGGCCGGTGTTTTGCGCTGGAACCCGTAGCGGCGTTCGCACAAAACGCGGGCCCCATAGCCGCTGTATGTAAGCGTCCACCCATATCGTTCTTGACCGCTGTGTTAGGCTCGCGTGCGTGGGCTGCAGAAGGGTTCCACGCATGGGAGTACACACATGGCACGGCCAATCGATCTGCCAAATTGGCACGAGTCGGCAGAGCGGCTGGGGCGCTTTGAACGCAGCGGCACGAGCGTGTGCGCTTCGTGCCGTCAGGAGCACGTCTCTGAACTCCAGTTCTACGGGTGGCCCGCGGGGCGTAACGTCCTTGGCAGGTCGCCCTGCTTGACGCTGTGCGTCAAGGGTGTGCCACTCTCTTGGATGCGGCCGCGGCAGACGCTCTTGAAAGCGAATCACCTCGGCCGCGGCCGCATTCAAGCAGTGCTCCTTCGCGGCGAAACGTCCTTGGCAGTTCGCACGGCTTGACGCGTTTTGGTTACCGCCCTCCCTGCCTCCTGCCAGCTTGATTTACGCCGAGATGCCGGATAGCACATGTACCGAGCAACCGATGTCTTTCAACTTAAGCTGGACGTGCTGCTGCATTCTCGCGACCCGTGCGGGCGAGAGTTGAACACAGCTTTCCGTGAGCGCCCAGGGTTGAATTATGAGCAGTTATCCCCCGTATGATCCGCTCAATCCCTACAGCTCGCCGGCCGAGTCGGGAGGTGTTGGCAGGCGCGTGCGGAGCGACTCGCTCCCCACTTACGTGGTCGCCGTGATGATCATCGACCTGTGCCTCTGCGTGCTGCGTTCTGTGCTTGTTGGGTTCTCCGTTCTGGGCATGGTGATGCTGATGCAAGAGGGGCCAGGTCCGGCGAATGCCAAGTTTGAAGCGGTGCGCGCCTCCGTTCCGTGGGAGGTAGCGACAGGTATAGGCATTGTGGTGTTCGGGATGGTCGCCAATGTGGCAATCTTGCTGCGCCAGCGATGGGGCATCATCGTGGGATGGTTTGCCGTGGGGGCCACGCTCGCATCGATGGCGGTTGGCATCTGGCAGGCTACGGCAATGCAGCTTCCTCAAGGTGTCGATGAGGACGCATTCCGCATAGGGGCAACGATTGGCGTTGTGTTCACTACAGTGTTCAGACTCGGCCTGCTGGCGGCATACGTGGGGGCCCTGTTAAGGTTCGCGGCCTGGTTCGAACCGCGGACGCAGGCTTGGCCGGCACATTGAGCGCAAGCAGCAGGCAGCGCGAGCACAAGCCGCTTTTGGCCGTGCTCGCCCTACGACAGTGTGGCCCTACCACAGTGTGGTCCTACGACAGTGCCAGCCTTTGCGAGCACTGCAAGGGCGAAGGTTGGCCAATCACGTGCACCCTGCGAGCACGCGGACGCTATTCGTCTGCGTAAACGCGGGTGCTTTCTTCCTCTCTCACCGGTTCCTCGATGTCGTCGGTAAGCAACTGTACGCGCAGGCGCAAGTCTCCCGCCTGCTGGCACTGCACGCGGATGCGATACATGGTATCGGCCTTGGGTGCCAGGCGTGCCAGCGGTGCAAACCGCACCTGCGGGCCGTCGAACAGATGGCGTGTGGGCCCTTCGGCAGAAAGCGCCTTCATCTGTGCCGGCAGGATGGCCATCACCTGCACGTTTTCAGCAGCCTTGGAGCCTTGATTCACCACGTGGATCTCGTACGTCGTTTCGCTCCCTGCTTCCACCGGATCGGAGATGTCTGCCACTTCCAGCAAAATAGCCGCCACGCCCTCGACCGACAGGGTGCTCTCAGCCGCCGCAGATGCGCCCAAGGCGGCCGAGGCTTCGGCACGCAACGTGTACTCGCCAGGCTGCGTGGGCAGAACGGTCAGCGTGACTGTGCCATCTGCGCCCACCGGCAGCTCGTCCAACGACCAATGCACGGTACCCGTCGCCGCGTCGAATTGCCCGGCGTTGTTGGCATCGACGAAATCCACGCCCGCCGGCAAATAGGCCGCCAGAGATACGTCTTGTGCCGGAGCCGTGCCAGGGTTCGAGATGGTGATGGCGTAGCTCGCCTGGCGTTCCAGGTACCGCTTCCGCGGCCCCTGCACGTCCAGGCGGAGTGCTGGTGCCGTAACCTCGATGGGCGTTTCTTTCTGTATTTCCAGGCCGCCATCGGCGCGGGCCACCAACAGATTCTGCACCCTGCCAGCCTGGGCCGCAGTCATCACCAGCTCGATCTGCCGCGTTTCGCCGGCGGCCAGTTCGCCAATCTCGTACTCCAGTTCGCTCCCCCCAGGGTGCCTTAGCGCCTCGGGCACAAACTCCGTCAGCACCACGCCCGTGGCCGCGCCGCTGCCAGGATTCGAAACCTTGATGGCGAGCGTCACCTGCTCGCCGATCAGCACCTGCGGCGCAGCTTCCACCTCCATGGCAAGTTGCGGCCGCGTGCACACCGAGCGAGCCGAGGCCTGCGCCTGCATGCTCACCACCGCCACGCTGCCCAGCTCGCCTTCCATCGTCGGTACGATTTCCATTTGCACGGCGGCCTCAGCGCCCGGCGGCAGAGTGCCCAGCGCCCAGATAACGGTGCCATCGGCCCCATGAGATGCCTGGGGGGTGGTGGCGATCAACCGCGCGCCGCGCGGCACCTCGTCCCGCACCGTGACCTCTTGGGCCGGAACGTTGCCTACGTTACGCACGCGCACCTCGAGCACGGCGGCACGCCCAACCTGCACCTCGGCAGGGGCTGTTTTCTCGATGGCAAGAGCGGGGCTTTGCAAGCCCTCGAGCTTAGGGTCCCCGGGGCGGCCCGTACCCTCGACTGAGCCAGCCATCTGCTCGGCACGCCTCCCAGCACCGCGCGGCAGTCGGCCAGCGCCGCGCGTGGCAGAGCCAGGCGGCAGGACGGCATCGAGAGATTCCTCTTGAGGCGTGCCGCCCGGCTGGGCGTAGACCGATGCGGCTTGCTCGTCTTGAGGGGCGTTCGCCCCGTCAGCGTCTGGGGTTGAAAGGTTTTCGTCTTCGGCGACCACTTCATCGCCGTGATCGTCAGCCGACAGCAGCCGTACCGAACCCTCTGTGCCAGCATGATCCTCCGCATCGGCGGGCGGAATCAGAGGACCGGCATTCTCTGCGTCAGGAAGGCGTTGTGGTTCATCGGCGGACCTTGGAGCAGTCTTGGACCGCCTGGAGGGCGCCGACTTTCGTCTCCCTTGCCGCCGGGCGAACGGATCCGAATCGTACTTGCTGCCCCGGGATGAGCGGCGGCCGCCCCCCGCTTCGCCACGAGCAGCACGAGCGTCAGACTTTTCATTGCTCTCTGTCGGTACGTCTGATGATTCGTCGGGGGACTCCATCGCTTCGACAAGCTGAATGGGCCGCGCCGCGCGTTGCGCGTATGCAATGGCAAACAACGCCAAGAAAGCCAGGCCTGAGGCAGCGCAGATTCTGGCCAGGTACCCCTTCATATGCCACGTTCCTGCTGACGAGGTGAAGAGCCGGGGGTGCTTAACTACCAAAATCGGGCCGGCCCGAAAAGGGCAATCCTCGCGGCGCAACGGGTGTGCCATGGCTGCCGAGAGATGCCGGCGCGGTGTTCACCGTTTCGGCCGCGGCCCGCTGCACCCACGCCAGGGCACGACCAGCCTTGCGATGCTCCCACGCGTGTTGAGCGTAAGGCCCCAGATCGCTCATGGGCCGTTGGCCAAGCCGTCGTAACCGCTCCCAGCCGGGTAGAGCCAGATGCCCTAATCTGAGCCTGCAACAGGCCGTAATTGCATGGGTGCTGGCAAGCAAATAGGCAAGCCACTGGGCAGTCTAGGGCATGCCGGGTGCTTTCCTAGAGGGTGGTCCTTGCTGCGGTCGCGCGGCTGGGGCTGACCGCGTACGGAAGGTACGAAGCTGCCAGGCCTTAATGCTGCCAGCATGTTGACAAGCATCCACCGTGTTCGATATATTGCAGCGTGTTTGGTGCCTGGTTGCCGGCCGTTACGGCGGCGAGCTTGGTTTGGCGGGTCCTGTGCAGCAGGGTTGCCAAACTGGGTCGGCCAGCGCTGGTGTCGATCCAGCGACCGCGCGAGTATTGAGCCTGGGCCGTCCAGTGCCCGATAACGGTAAGGCGAAAGGCATCCGCTGCATTGCCGAGATTGAGTCGCCTGGCCGAGAGGGCCAGGTCCGACCTCCCTAGAAGCCTGGAGAGAACACGTCATGCTCGTCATCCCTGGAAGGCTAGGCAAGCATAACTGTGACGGTGTCTCGCGTCGGGAGTTGCTCCGAGTGGGCGGTTCTGCGGTGCTGGGCGTCTCGCTTGCGGATCTGTTTCGCCTCAAGGCCGCGGCCCGGGCAGAGCCTACGGTCGGCGGACCAGGCTTCGGCCGGGCGAAGAGCGTGATCTTTCTCTTCTTGCAGGGCGGCCCCAGCCATCTGGACCTTTGGGATCCCAAGCACAACGTCCCAGACAACGTTCGCAGCGTGTTCAACGCCATCGATACCCGCACCCCCGGCGTGCAGGTAACGGAACTCCTGCCGCGCATTGCGGAGGTGACAGACAAGCTCACCTTCATCCGCTCCATGAGCTATACGCCGGTGGGGCTGTTTAACCACACGGCTGCGCACTATCAGCTCTTGACGGGCTACACGGCCGATAAGGTAAGCCCATCCGGGCAGCTCGAGCCGCCTAGCCCCAAGGACTTCCCCAATTTCGGCAGCAACATCATTCGGCTCAAGCCCATCAGCGAGCCGATGTTGCCGTTTGTGATGATGCCGCGGCCCATGCAAGAGAGCAACGTGGTAGGCAAGGCGGGCACGGCCGGCTTTCTGGGTCGGGCGTACGACCCGTACTATCTCTACCCGCCCGGCGACGACATGGATATGGACAAGATGTCGCGCATCAAGGTCGATGATTTGCAGCTTCGGCCGGAGCTTTCGGCAGCTCGGTTCGGGCGGCGTGCACGCCTGCGCGACGTGATCAAGTCTGGCATGCCGGCCATCGAAAAGGCCACCGAGAAGTACGACCTGGACGAATACTACGACAAGGCCCTGGGCCTTGTAATCTCTGGCCGTGCTCGAGAGGCGTTCGACCTGGGACGCGAGTCTCCGGCACTGCGCGAGCGGTATGGCAACAACACGTTTGGCCAGTGCTGCCTGTTGGCGCGGCGGCTGATCGAAGCCGGCACACGCGTGGTCGAGGTGAACTGGCCGAAGGTCGCCAACTCAGACAACCACTCGTTCGACGTGCACGTGGGCCTGTCGGGCCGCATGAAGAACCAGATTGCTCCCATGCTCGACCCGGGTATCGCTACGCTGATTTCGGATCTGGACGAGCGCGGGTTGCTCGACGAGACGCTGGTCGTGGCCATTGGGGAGTTCGGGCGCAGCCCGAAGCGGGGCGTTAGCACGTCTGGAAACGTTAACAGCGACGACGGCCGTGACCATTGGCCATACTGCTACACAGCGATTGTGGCAGGCGCGGGCGTGAAGCGCGGGTTCGTATACGGCAAGTCAGACGCCACGGCCTCGGCGCCGGTTGAGAATCCCGTCCACCCGTGCGACCTGTTGGCGACCATCTACCACGCCGTGGGAATCGACCCGGCCACGATCGTCTACAACCACCTCAACCAGCCGCGCGAGTTGGTCAAGGGCCAGGTTGTAACGGCGCTGTTTGGCTAAGGCCTGATGCGCAGGCATCAGCCCGCCATGCGAGTCCGGTTGCCCTGGTTTGCTGCGTGGGGTTGGAAGCGGTACTGCATTACGTAGGCGTCTTCGGGCGTGTCTTCGTAGTAGTTACGCAGCACGGAAACGGCGCGAAAGCCCAGCGATCGAAAGAACAATTGGGCCGTGAGGTTCGTCTCGCGCACTTCCAGGGTAATCCGCGTGCGCCGCTCGGGCGCGAGCTTGGCCACTAGCCGCTCTGCCATTTGCCGGCCGATTCCCTGCCGGCGGCAACGCGCGGCCACGGCGAAGTTCAACACGTGCAGCCGGTTCCTGTGCAGCTCGTAGATCATGTAGCCTACAACCTCCCCTTCTCGGTCAGCCACCATGCCGATGCAGTTGCGCTGCCGCAGGCAGCGGTGGAAGTCGTCTTCTGACCAGGGGAACTCGAAGCTCTCGGCCTCGATTTGTAGCACCTGGGGCATGTCTCGCTTGAACATCCAGCGAATGTGCAATCGCGAGGCATCGAGCTGCATGAATGGGCCTCCTCTGCTGGCGGCCTGGCGAAACGGACCGCGCCGCCGTACCCCCCGCACGCATTCAGCGGTGCCGTACGTGAGGGGCGGAAAATAGCAGATTCGCCAGCCAGAGCCAATACCGACTCGTGCGAACGAGGCAACATACGCACGCACCAGGAGTTGTACGTCACTCTGCGCACATCGGCTCTGCGAGCCGCCGGAGGCTCGGCACTGCGAGGCAGTTCGTTTCTGCGAGGTTTCGCCTCGCTTGGATGGATAATTGGGGAGAGGAGGCACCGGCGTGCTAGTCAGGCCAGTCGGTCGATGGGTACCGTACTGGATGCCCATCGGAGGCCTGCCACGGGCTCGACTTTGCCAGGGCGCCGGCGGCCGCCGGCGCATCTACGGGCGGCAGGCGTTCAATTGCAGGCCCCGCTATGGCGGCATGGCCGTGGCTGACGGCCTGCCCGGAAGCTGCGATAAACAAGCCGCGGGCTGCACGTGGGCTGACAACGGGCATGAGCCGGTCATCCCCTTCGGTCGCCATATCTTCTATGTCTGTAACCTGGTTTGCATGTGCGAGCCGGCGCAATTCTGCCACGCGTGACTCGCGTGCACGTCGTGCAGCCGATGTGAACGGCAGCAGGTAACGCAATCGTTCGCCACCTGCACGGTTTCTCGCGCGATCGTTCGGGGCGAGGGGTGCTGCGCTCACGGGCTGGCGGTTGTCCGCCAGCACATCGCCGCGTTCGGCGAAGCGCACTGGTTGCCTCGCGGCGCTCTGGGCCGATCGGGGCGGTACCGTTTCAAGACCGGCCGCAGCCAACGGCTGAGCAGCGTGCACGTCGATCATCGGCTTCTCGCCATGAAGTCCGGGTGCCGGCTCTGTCGCTGTATGCAGCATTCTTTGCGCAGCCAGCGCGGCCCGACCACGACTAGGCTGCGAGCCGTCTGAGCCTGCTGGCGTATCGACCGGTGCGTCGGCATGCGGCTCCAGCTCCAGCAGAAGCACGAGCGCCTTGCACAACGCCTGCCAATTTTCATCGGCCGATGCCCGCGGACGGCACATCAGCAGTACGACGGGCAGCCCCAACTCGTCGCCGGCATATGCCGGGCAGGAAGCGGGGTGCGACGCGATGTTGAACGGCCATAGGGGCAAGTCGGCGGCCGCCGCGGCATTACGTGCAATCGCCTCGCCTGTTCCCAGGTAGCCTACGCTGTTGCGCCGTGTGCCAGTGGAAATAAAGACCACTCGCTGCGGCCTGGTTTCTCGCAAGAACCGTACGAGCGCGCGGGTTTCCGGCTCGCTCTTGGGCACGCGGCCGCTTGTCCAGCGGTCGGCACGGGGAGTTTTGCGCCAACCGGCCGTGGGGAAGTTGGCGTCGAGATCCACCGCTCGAGCATTGTATGGCCAGCCCCGAGCGCGGCCATCAGGATTGGGATCACGCACGACGATGACGCGCACGCCCGGCACAAGTCTCGCCTTTGCCAAGTAGGCCACCAACTTATCGATGAGACCAAGTGCTTCCCGGCGGTCGCCGGCTAGCGGCCCCATGACAAGCACGAGCCGCTCTCCACTTCCCCACCGCGCAAATTGCAACGGCCTGCGTTCGACGCTCTTCCCGAAGGACTGCCAGGCCACTGCAGGCTGCACCACTGCACTGTGAACTGCTACCGGCCTCCACTCACCCAAGCTGCCGGCCAATGCAAGCTGGGTGCAGGCGAGGCGCGCGGACCAAGCGGACAACACCAGCAGGCTGACATGCGGCAAGCTGACACGCATCGCGCGTTTTCCGCAAATAGCGGCGCAAGGGATCGACGAACACGCCCCCCTGCAACCATAACCCCAGGTTGGGTGCGGGCAAGCCACAAGCTGTTGAATCGACTGGCGTTTGGGACGCACCTGCCCTTCGGTTCCGCAAAGGTAAAATGTGCTACGTGGGGACAATGTGCAGTCGCCCTGGCCAGGCTGCGCACGCTGTGCATCCACGAGAGCGCGCGCACGCGTACCATCCAGCATCCGGCGCAGCACATCATCGACTATCACCGAGGCGCGCGGTGGAATCCATTTGTTAGTACCATACGCGTGAGTAACACAATGGCATGGGCCATGCCGTTGAATCCAAAATATTAGTTCTGCCGCGGGACATGGCGGACAAACCCACGGAAAGGTTTACCAAAACGGCAGCATCGGACCTCCATTTGGGCGGGCGTATACTGGACGCCGTCAAACTGGGCAAGCGCGGTGACGATGTGCGGCAGCAAATGCCGATTCATACGTGTGCCGCCGCACGCCGGCCAGGAGACGGCAGGAGGTCGTGCCCTTCGGCTTCACCAAAAGCCCGTGAGATACGCCCCAACCCCCGTGAGTATGTCTCAGGTTCCCACGTTACACCGGCCTATCCTGCGGCCGAGCGTCTCGCGAGCGGCCACAGACAACGGCGATCCTACCCGCGATTTTCTCCGGCAGGCCCGGGCCATAATCCACGGCTTGAGCCAGCCCAACCCCTGGATCTACTGGACCGACTTTTTGGCCACCACAGCCCTGGGCTACCTGTGCGGCTATCTTTATTTGTCTTCTAGGGGCCCCTGGTGGCACACGGCGCTGGCGTTTTTCGTGTGCGGCTTCGCGCTATTTCGCACTGGATCGTTCATCCACGAGATCCAACACCTGCGGCAGGGAACACTCACCGCCTTCAAGGCAGCCTGGAACCTGTTGTGCGGCGTGCCGCTGATGATGCCATCTTTCTTGTACGACAACCATGCCAGCCACCACCGCCGCAGCACCTACGGCACCGAGGGAGACGGTGAGTACCTGCCGCTGGGAACACACCAGCTCAAACACTTTGTCAATTACGTCACCCAGGTTTTCTGGCTCCCTCTGGCCGTGTTTTTTCGCTTTCTTGTCTTGTCGCCCGCCTCGGCTGTGCATTGGACCCTGCGGCGGTTCGTCCACGAGCGTTTCTCGTTTTATGGCATCAACACACGCTATCGGCATTTGCTGCCCCCTTCACGGCCGCGCGCCTGGTGGATCTTTATCGAAGCGTGCTGCACCCTGCGGGTCTGGCTGATCGTAGCCGGCGTGCTGGCCGGCTGGACGCCATGGGTTCGTCCTCTCCAACTTTACGCGATGGCCGTGTTCGTGCTGGGCTTGAACTACGTGCGCAATATCGTGGCTCACCGCTATCGTAACGAAGGCGGAGAGATGACATATCTGGAGCAGCTTAGCGACTCGATCAATATTACGGGACACACGCTGCTTACTGAGCTGTTCTTCCCGATTGGCCTGCGGTACCACGCGCTGCATCACCTGTTCCCTTCTCTCCCTTACCATAACCTGGGCAAGGCGCACCGCCGCTTGATGGCGGAGCTGCCGGCCGACTCTCCCTACCGCCGCACGGTGTACCCGAGCTTCTGGGCAGCACTGGGCCAACTACGCGCCGCGTCATAGCTGCTGCCTAAGGAGACCTCGATTGCGGCACATTACTGTTGGGAGGGCAGCAAGGGTAGCTACGGCGACCCTCAGTGCTAGCTGCGTCTGCGCAGAACGCTGTGCGTCAAGGGTGTGCCACTGCTTGAATGCGTCCGCGCGTGAGCGTGCTGGAACCAAAAGCAAGCCTCCACAGCCGCATTCAAGCAGTGCGACGCCAGGGTGAAACGTGCTTGGCCGGCTGCACTGCTTGACGCGGTGCGTCAAGGGTGTGCCACTGCTTGAATGCGGCCGTGCGTGAGCGTGCTGGAACCAAAAGCAAGCCTCCACAGCCGCATTCAAGCAGTGCGACGCCAGGGTGAAACGTGCTTGGCCGGCTGCACTGCTTGACGCGGTGCGTCAAGGGTGTGCCACTGCTTGAATGCGGCCGTGCGTGAGCGTGCTGGAACCAAAAGCAAGCCTCCACAGCCGCATTCAAGCAGTGCGACGCCAGGGTGAAACGTGCTTGGCCGGCTGCACTGC